>Ga0315900_10000068_pt1 | contig 169663 bp, 104 predicted proteins | sample LakEriMetagenome_FD_203521 | JGI IMG/M metagenome (GOLD analysis project Ga0315900, IMG submission 203521) | Freshwater fungal communities from buoy surface, Lake Erie, Ohio, United States - Buoy 12 MA114 | ecosystem: Environmental > Aquatic > Freshwater > Lake > Lake biofilm | place: USA... | reverse complement strand
ACGCTGCAAAACAGAAGCGGGTCTGACGAAAAGTGATACGTTTTGAAGCGGTGGTCGTGCTCGTGCTCGTGCTCAGCGCAGCGGTGCTCGTGCTCGAATCACGCCGCAAAAAAATCTATGACTCCAGCGCTGTCACTACGGTGCAAGCCGTTATCTTTTAGATCGATGGGTGAATACGCTTCGCGACTCCCGCCCTTCTAGCACGAGCAGGGTTTATCAAAGTGTCCCATCAGAAAAGGAGAGACAGCAGAGATTTTCCGAAAAAAAGTTTTTCGTGACTTTGTGTTGAATTGTTGTCACGCAGAGTCATTGCGCGGTTGAATGTTGTCGCTTTTCATGGCAACTCAATGCTCAATCTTTGGACAAACTGCGTGGATTCAACGCGACATCGACATCATTTTGATGAAATCATGGTGTCGTTTTGGAAGTTAGAGAATGGAAGAGGACGAGATAAAGCGATCAGTGTGCGATGATTCAAGGCATTGCCTTTTGTACGAATCATGATTTTTGATAACGAACCCTGCAACATGAATAAAGCTGATGGCTCGGAAAGAAATAAAAGAAGAGTTTTCTCTGTCGAATTTGAATATTGACTAAGTTGCTTACCTTTCACTTCTATACTTACTTCGTCGGTCACGGATTCTCTCATACAAATTCAACCTGACTATGATCAGCGACTGATTGTAGGCCAACGGATTGAATCACTGCCTTAAACCTCTAAAGACCGAATCAATTTGAGCAGTGCGATGGATGCCCGAGTCATTCGGAAGACGAGTCATTCGGAATAACGATGTTGCCCAAGCCATAGATTTTCCGTGCCTGGTGAATCCGTGGTTGCTTAAGTAATCGTGATCAACCGGAGTGAAAGCAATGCAAAGCCAACCATCGCCACGCCCTTCTACTTCCCCCAAGGTTTCCCGAGTCATGCTCAGACTCGACCGAAAGGAATGGGATCTTGCCCTTAAAGAGTGCAGTGTTTGTTCTGGGTTCGCGGTGGGAAAAACGGTTTTCGCGGTTCCCGAAAACCGAGGCCTGGTAGGTTTCATTTCTGAACTCAGGCCGAGCCACGATTTGAGTATTCGCTGTGAGAGTGTTGGTAGTTGTGATTGCTATGTGGTATTCACCACGGAACCCCCTCATAAAGTTGCGCATCGAATCGCAAATATGTTACAGCCGAAGCTATCCCAGGGCCGTCGGCTTGCGATTCTCGCCCTTAGCCTCAATGAATCCCAAGAGTGGTTTGGCATGGTCGTAACCAAATTATCTAAGAATCCACTTGAAGGCTACGTGATTTCATCGGAGGAAGGAGGGGATGAGGTCATTGTTACTAGAAACCGTCGGAAAAATAGTGAAGGGGTCCATGAGAAGTTGAAGGACTGCAGTGTTGCTATTTTTGGCATTGATTCGGAGATAGCCTTACCCATCGCAAACTGTATGTTAGCGGGTGAAATCAAGCATTTGCGATTGTTTGATAACAGAGTTATTACGACAGAAATGCAACAAAAAATACCATCGCTCTCTCCCCTTGCTAGAGGTCGGGCGCGGAGCGAGCAATTCGCTAAAATGCTGATGGAAGGGAGTCGTGATCGGCTAATCAGTTATTTGCCGATGTCGGCTTGGGAGATCGCCAATCAAAATCATCATGTCGGGCTGAACTCGCTTCTGATTTGTTGTGATGGACAACCGAGCGATCGATTAGCGGTCGTCGAGTTAGCGTTGGAGCATTACCTTGTCCCAATGATTGATATCGCAGTGGTTTGTGGTAAGCATCGAGGCGAAGATGTTGTCACCGCAGACGTCCGGCTCTTGATGCCCGGAACGGCATGTGACAGTTGTCAGTTACAAATGATGAAGGGAGACTGGAATTATGAGGCTGTCACCGTAACTTTGGTGAACCTAGTTAATATGAGTCGAAGCGCTCCCGATTTTTTGGCGGTTGCCAAGGAGCAAATTCAAAAAGCAGCGGTAGGTGTTGCGCTTCAGTTTTGGTACGAAATGATCAATGGGGATGTTCACGAATCTCGCTGGACGCGTTTAGAAATCATTGCCGGCGAGGATGAAATGCGGAAGCTCGATATGGTCGGCCAAGAGAGTTCGGGCGACTGCGGTCATTGCAACTTCACGGCAGCGTGACAAAGAAAAAGATTTTCTGTTTCAGAATAGTGTTGCCAAATCGAGGAAGTGCTTTCTTCTGAAAAGCACTTCCTCGGCGCATTAATCACTCAACTGAATCGTCAACGGCTGGATAAAACAGAGTGGTCAGATAGTCTTCCAGTGACGAGCGTATATCTTCTGGCTGTTGGGTTGTCGAGGAAGGAGCTGCAATTGCTACGGACTTCAAAAGTCTAGAGCACAACTGCTGCAGTTTCGCTTTAGGTAATCTTTTGGTTCCGTTGGGTGGACGAATGAACTTCACCGTTGCTAGGGATTTGTCTTTACTTGTGTTATGAATGGTAACCTGTTTGATACCGATACTATCGATCAGCAGCTTGGTGAACCATGAAGAAGCGTTCGGTGCTACCTCAAGTTGGCAAATCCAGCCACTTTTGGTGGTATTCTTCTCGTAACGGATATTGATTGCGTCAAGAGCCTGAGTGTTTCGACGGCAAATTTCACTGACGACAGAAGCTGTATGTTCGTAGGCGAGATTCAAGTCGCTCAAGCTCGTAGGAGGAAGGTCTCTGCAAGGATCGGTAAAGAAATTATCACGTGATGTGGTCGAGATCCAGCTATCGGGCCCACTCGCAAACATTTCAAGCTGTTGATGAACTGAGAGACGCATCGGTTGTCGCCAATTGCTTAGCTGTAAGCAGATTTGCTTGAGAACTTCCTGGTAACCTCCTGCATTGATACAGTCCTCGGCGGATATAAATGCGGTTAACTCACCCTTCAATTTGTTGGTCAGGGTCAACTCAAGTGAATTATCGCAACTCAGCCGTACATCCATTCGATAGAAATTTTGAGGATGCTTAATACTGCGATGATGCTTGGATTGCTGGATCGTGATCTGCTGAATTCCCTGCGCGGCCAAAGCGATCATCATTGGGGTTTTGAGCGGCGCTGAGGTGAAAGTGAGCCCCTTGATTGCAAGTATTTCATCTCCAAGAAGTTCGTCGAAATTGGTTAACTCACTGGTGCTTGGAGTGGTGAGCGAGTTTAACGTTCTAACCGCTTGAAGTATGACCGCTTGTGAGGGTGAGTTCAGTCGCTCGCTGGCCCGCCAAAAAGATACCAAGCTTTCTTGATCGTAATGCTTAAACCCCTTTTCGCTTTTGAGGTACCATGCGATTGCAGAGGAAGTGCGATGGTCCTGAGTGTTGATACTGGTACGAGCGACGCGATGTCCAATCTCCAATTGAATGAGAGAGCCCGTTTTAGAAACGCTTCTGAGGCGGTTACGAGAATACTCAATTTCACCTTTTAGAATGCGTTGGTCGACGCTGTCTTCTTCCTTCGACTTCTGAGGCTGAAGTTGGTTGAAAAAGCGATCTCCGTCTTTCTTGAATTCCATCATGAAATCAAAGGTGATTTGGACCAAGGTGTGATAATCGCGTTTACAGATCACTTTTCTGTGGTGTTCCGATGTGTCTGTATTCTGGTGAACAAGCGTCTCAATCTCGTCAAGCCATCCATCGGGGTTACCGTAATGATCGTAGAGTGAGTAATCGGCGGAGGAGTGCTCAAGTAGCGCGAGTTGGCCCCGACTCCGTTCCCAGGTTATCAGTTTCCTGGCAGCATCGATGCGCGCGCGGATAACACACAAAGAAGCGTCGGTTATTTTAAATGATACAAATGAAGTCGCGGGAAGATCTCGGTTATTGACGAAGTCATGAAAGGATGGAATGACATTCAGCATATATCGTTCATTTTCTACCGGCGTGTAACGGCCGATGGTTTGATGGCTGATAGCGATTGCTGGGTTGGGAAAAATCTTCCATTCATGTCGGTGCGAGGTTTTAGTTGAGTTCGCAAGTACTCGCAGAAAAAAATCACTGGAGTGACGACGACTCGTTACGGAAGTGTCCGCTTGCGACCGTAGGATGAACTTGTAGGCCAGGTTAGTTAAATCTGAACCGATGCTGGTATTTGGTTTGAGGGTGAATTCGTAATATCCCAAAGCGATAACAGCGGAACGTGTGTATCGCTTGTACTTGGGGAGTATATAAACCCGGATCGAAGAGACCTGGCAATCCCCTTCTTCGACTAAATCGTCATCGTTTGGATCTGTCACCTCGTTGGGCTTCAGTTCGATTTCGATGCGTGCACCATCGCAATGAAATGCGAAACGCGTGGGCTCTGGATTGCTTGCACTAGGAATCGCTTGAAGGAATTCCTGAGCGTTGTAGAGCGTGTCTTGCAGACCCTGTTGAAACAGGAAGTGTGAGTTGTCCATGGCGTTCATCCCCCCGTTTCTCTGACAAAAGCGAGTCCATTTTGGTTCGATGTTTTCGAGGCCAAAAAGGGCAGCGAATTCTATGCAGGGAGAAACACAAAGGAAACGAATTTTGTTACGTGATTGTGCTCAGCGTAGCGGCGCTGGTGCTTGAGAACGGTGAACAGGTCGAGGCCCCCCGGGTACAGGAGTGCGGGTGGGAAGTGGTAGCCTTATTTTTATAACATTGGGAACCTGCGAAGCATTTCAGGTTTCCTTTCGAGCACGAGCACGAGCACGAGCACGAGCACGAGGAAAATCGTGGTGGATAAATGAACAGGTGTAGGGGAGTTACTGACAATTCGCGCTTCTGTCTGGAAATGCTAGACTAGCGATCCTGAGGCGGACGGAAGAAGTTTTTTCAAATCAGGAATTCATCCATGAAAAAAATGTGGTTACGAAAGTTGTTCCTTGGAGCAAGCCTACTGGCGGCGGGTATGAACGCCGTCCCGTCGCAGGCCGATGAGGGAATGTGGCTGTACAACGGCTTACCAGTCGAGTTGCTGGCGAAGAAATACGATTTCAAACCCACCGCTGAGTGGGCCGATCATTTGATGAAGTCGAGCGTTCGATTCAATTCGGGTGGGTCCGGCTCGTTTGTATCAAGCAATGGTTTGGTTCTAACCAATCACCATGTTGCATCGGATGTTCTCTACAAGCTTTCGACCAAAGAGAAGAATCTCTTGGAAGATGGCTTTCTCGCCAAGACCAACGCGGAGGAACTAAAAGCTCCCGACTTGGAATTGAACCAACTGGTGGCTATCGAAGATGTTACGGCTCGCATTAATTCGGTCGTCAAAGAAGGTATGTCGGCTGGCGATGCCTCGAAGGCTCGGCAAGCTGAGATGTCGCGCGTTGAGAAAGAAGCGAGCGACAAGAGTGGACTGCGCTGCGATGTTGTCACTCTCTATGGTGGCGGGCGATATCACCTCTATAGCTACAAAAAATATACCGATGTTCGCTTGGTGTGGGCTCCTGAAACCAAGTCAGCCTTCTTCGGTGGCGACGCTGATAACTTTGAGTATCCACGTTTCTGTCTGGACACAACGATTCTACGGGTTTACGAAAACGATAAGCCAGCGAAGATTGACCACTATCTTAAGGTCGATGCTGATGGTGCCGCTGAGAAAGAGCTTGTCTTCGTATCGGGTCATCCAGGTCGTACGCGTCGTATTTACACAACGGATGCCTTGCGATATCAACGCGATCACCGATTGCCAAAAACGCTCGATCTGTTGCGTCGCAAAGAAGTTCTATTGCAGCAGTATGGGTTAGGTGGAGAAGAGCAAACTCGACGAGCTAGAGACGAGATGTTCGGAATTCAAAATTCCCGGAAGGCTTACACCGGCATGATCGGTGGATTGCAAGACCCAGCTTATATGGCCTCGAAGGCAAAGTCAGAAGCTGAGATGCAAAAAGCAATAGCTTCAGACAGCAAACTGTCGAAGTATGCAGATGCGTGGAAGAAGATCGCTGACGTTCAACAAAAGCGATTGGCCTTGAGTGGCCAGGAAGGTTCTTTGCGCAGCGGTATCTTCAATATTGCACAAGAGCTTGTCTTGATGGCAGCTGAGGATCAAAAGCCAAGCGAAGAAAGACTGCGAGAGTATCGCGAGAGCAACCGCGAATCGTTGCTGCAGCAATTGTATTCACCCGCTCCAATGTATGAGGATCTGGAGCGAGTGCAATTAGCGGACGAGTTGGCCCGCTTGGCAGAAAGTCGTGGAGGCGATGATCCGCTGGTACTGGCAGCTCTTGCTGGAAAAAATCCTCGTGATCGAGCAGCGGAATTGGTTGCTGGTACGAAACTCATTGACGTCGCTGCCCGCCGCGCGATCGCTGACGGTGGAGCTAAGGCAATTGAGTCCTCGACCGATAGTCTCATTCAACTGGCGAAAGCCATGGAGAGCGAATATCGTCGACTACGTAAAGCGACTGAGGAGTTAGATGAAGTTGAACGACAGGCATATGCTCAGATCACCGAGGCTCGTTTCGCTCTGGAAGGAACATCGGTTTATCCGGATGCTACATTCACTCTGCGACTCGCCTTTGGACCTGTCTTGAGTTACGAAGTCGATGGCGAAAAGATTCCGTATACAACAACGCTGGGTGGTGCTTTCGAGCATGAGAAAGTTCATGGAGCTAAAGATCCGTGGATTCTTCCCGACTCCTGGAAGAAAGCGCAATCGAAGATCGATCCAAAGACCCCATTCAACTTTGTCTGCACCGCGGACATCATTGGTGGAAATTCGGGAAGTCCTGTGGTTAATCGCAACGGCGAACTTGTCGGCATTATTTTCGATGGCAATATTCAAAGTCTAACTGCCGACTTCTATTACAGTGATCAAGTCGGCCGTGCGGTTGCCGTTCACATCGCAGGACTATTAGAGTCGCTGCGAAACATCTATGACGCAGAAGGACTCGCCAACGAAATGGGCAAGTAGCCTGTGTGTTGCGACTCTTAGCTCATTTTTCTAAGGCTCCTCCTTCTTACACTTGTGTGTTTGAAGGAGGAGCGACGAAAAAGTCGCTCAGCCATTGTTCCTAAAGATCTCTCTAAGTACGGCGTCTGCGCCGTGGTACCTTTCTCGCTTTGGGCCCCCTACTGACCCAGAATTTCTAGGAATTTTCGTTCTTCTTGCGAAATTTGTCGTATCGCGAATCGACACTGCGAGGCTCGATTGGATTCAAGGTACAGTTGGATCTTGATCGCTTCAATTTTTAGTTGGCTTATGAATCATGAGACGCTTCCTCGCAGGTTCCAGCGAACTCGATGGACTTCCATCTAATACTTACTGGGAGTTTGCAGTTGCCGGACGGAAAGCTTCTTTTGATGAGAAGATAAACGGATAGCTACTGGAAGTCAGGTATCGAAATCGGTGAGGTGATTGACGCAGAGACAAGGCTATCAAGCGATGAGCGCGTTGGGGCAAAAGGATTCCTGATAACAAAGATGTAAATCCAGGGAAGACCGAGGATGGAGCAGAAGTCTTGGTGAAATTACGAACATAATGTTAGCGGTCGCATCACTTGGTCAGCAGGAGTTTTCCCTGTTTGGTACATCGAAGCCGGTAGAGTTGACCTTCATGTTCAATCCAGACCTCGTCTCCGCAGCGACATAAATCCCGAAACGGAATGATTTTGGGTAAGAACTTTACAGCGGAGGATTCTGGGATTCCTTCGGGCGTTTTGTCTTTTGGGAAAGCTGCGTCGGAGACTGGCTCCTCACGAGGTTGATCAGGGTTTGAGGATGCACTCTGGTTTGCTTTTGGCATTTTTTTGAATCCTTCGTTTCCCAGGGCAAGTCGATCGGAGGGAAGTTTATTTTTCGCAACAGATTTTGCGAAAAATCCTGTCCTAAGGATTGTAATGAGACTGAGTCTCAGTAACAATGCTTGTGACGAGCAAGCGACCGGATCTGATGTTTCCAAGCAGCAGTTCCTAGCCAGCCAACGACGTATTCATCTTTAGAAGTCGCATTAGCTGGCAAAGGAATTTGAAAATGCGCAGTCTTGCTCGTACCTCAGACTCTCTCGGCCGATCTGCGGGTTTTACGCTCGTGGAACTCTTGGTGGTAATCGTCATCATCGGTGTTCTGGTTGGTCTTTTGCTCCCGGCAGTTCAAACGGCTCGGGAGGCAGCTCGAAGGATCCAGTGCTCGAATAATCTCAAGCAAATGGGGCTAGCTCTGCATAATTACGAGACCACTCATCGTACATTTCCTCCCGGTTTCATTTCGCGCGTGACCGGGTCTTGGCCTGGTGGCGGAAACGACCCTATTCCCGAAGCAGGACCGGGCTGGAGCGCTTTTGCGATGATCTTGCCCTTCATGGAGATGGGACCACTGCATAGTTCCATTGATTTTGGGATTCCGATTACCGCACCGGCCAATCGGTCGGCCCGAAGCACCAAAGTTTCTGCTTACCAATGCCCTTCGGATAGTTGGGATGAGCCAGTTAGGGTTTGGCCGAATGCACTCGGCATTCAAGACTTGGCCCATTCGAGCTACGTTGGATGTCTTGGTGGCGGCAATCCAGCAAATGCACCTCGCTATTCGGCTATGTACGAAGAGACCCCTTTCAACGGCATGTTTCATCGCAATCAAGCGATCAAGCACTCTCAGATCACCGATGGTACTTCAAATACGATTGGCTTCGGGGAACGCGCAAGTATGTTCGCGCCAAATGGATGGGCTGGTGTCATTCCGAACGCACAAACTGTATTTTCACCAAGAGTCGCGCAAAGTCGCGGGCAGGTCGTTGGGCAAACTGTTCGACCTGCTATCACAATGGCTACATTGCATGTACGAACCGCTGGCCCTAATGCTCCCAATGGAAGCCCGGGAGGCTTTTGGAGTCCTCATAACGGTGGTTGTCTTTTCCTGCTGATGGATGGTTCGATTCATACGATATCAACCGATGTCGATATGCAAGTATATCGAGCGATGGCGGGACGAAATGACGGAGAGAGTATTACACTGCCCTAGGCGTTTCTATCCTTCTTTGTCGTGGATCGCTCTGCGGTGCAATGAATCGGCTGATCGAAGAGTGAAGTTGCCGCTCTGGCAAGCTGATTGGAGCACTGGCACCGCTGAGGACGGGGCACTGCTGCGCTGAGGATGGGCAGCAATTAATTACCCATCCTTCTTGGGTAGCAAATGACGATCGAACCAGCGTAAACTCCCCGACATAACTTTCTCCATTCCATCCCCATTGAAGGAATGACCGGCGCCGGGAATGACAAGCAGATCATGTTCAACTTTTGCTTCCTTGAGCTTCTCGACGATCGCCTCGCTTTCGCTCAGTGGAACTAATTCATCTTTGTCGCCATGAGCGAGAAAAACTGGTGCATCGTCGGCTGTCACATGGGCCAACGGCGAGACGTCCTGTATTTTCTTTTGCTCAAAATCTAATGCGGGAAACTGTTGTTTGAGGTTTTGAAAATTTTGTAGATCGGTGGGAGGGAACCAAGCGACGCCGGCGCGAATACGACTGGCTTGACGTTCAACTTCATCGGCGGACGATTTATTTCCATCATCCGCTGTCGTGGAGAGCATCAGTGTAAGATGGCCTCCAGCGCTTCCGCCGATCACTCCGATTCGCTCTTGATCAATTCCCCATTTTTCTGCATGTAGGCGAATGTAGCGAACGGCACGTCGCACATCGCTTACAGCATCTGGCACCTTAAAGTACGGGCTGCTGCCGTGACGGACCAAAAAGAGCGTATACCCTTTATCGACGATTTGTTCCCATGGATTAGCTCCTTTTGCATTAGGTCGCACGATCGTTTCAGGAGGGGCCCAAATCGAGACCCAGCCACCGCTGACCATAAAAAGCACTGCGGCTCCGTTGGCATTTTCTGGTTTGATAACATCGAACGTCAGCGCCATTCCCGCTTTGTGTCCATAAATCACATCGCGATCAAAGGTCACTTTACGAGCAGCTTCTTCTGCATACGAAATGCTAGGAATCAAAGAGGCTAAAAGAAGAGTAACGATTCGCAGGGCAGGGGAGAGCGACATGGGAATGATCCTCAAAACTTGTCATTGCAAGAAAGCGACAAGAGTGATTTTCCCAGATCTGTTCATAAGATTCTACTGGGGGATTTGAAGCTTCTTAGGGGGTACGCTGGACCGTGAGAAGTTGATCGAGCTTTACATCGGTCAAAGTCTGAACTTGTCCATCGGGCCAGCGGACTTCAAGTTTTTCGATCTGCGCGTCTTTGGCGATTCCAAAAGTAGCAGTCAATTCGCATTGCGACAAATAGCTTCTTGTGGGTGTAACACATCGCGTTTGCATGAATGATTTATCACCCTGTTTAACAGTAAGATGGATTTCCGAACCGAGGCCTGCAAGGTTCTTATCTTGCTGCTTCAAGGCCACTCGTAACCAGTGATTTCCCACGGATTGATCATTACGCAGCAAACGGGGTTTACCTCCGTTAGCAATGAAGACCAAATCGATATCACCATCGCTGTCGATATCCGCATACGCCGCTCCGCGTCCGACCATAGGTTTCAACGCGTCCGGGCCTATCTGCTCAGCCGTTAGGGGAACAAGTTCGGTGCCTCCACCTACACCCGCATTCCAAAACAATTGTGGAGGTTGTTCGTATCGCTGAGTGTTGGAAACGGTAGAGATTTCTGGCTCCAGTTGCCCGTTGGTGCATGCCAGGTCGAGTCGTCCATCAAGATCCAAGTCCGCAAAAAACATTCCAAAGGTGAGGCTGAGGCGAGTCAGAGGACCTAGTCCGGTTGCGGTCGCCGCATCAAAGAAAATCGATTGTTTGCCTCGAGATAGATACAGAGAGCTTGGTTCATTCGAAAAGTTGCCGATCGCTATAGCAAGAGTTTCATCGTTGCGCATGTAAGCGCAATCAAGACCCATGGCGCCTGTTGCATTGCCGTTGCGATCAAATGCTAAGCTGGATGGGACGGCTGCTTCGCGAAATGTTCCATCTTTTTGATTGAGAAAAAGAAAGTTGGCAACAGTATCGTTAGCGATCACGATATCTTGCCAGCCGTCGCGATCGACATCGATGGGTGCGATACCCAGCGCCTTCGCCATCGGTACACCGGTGGCTGGATTATTGATGCGAATGCCACACTTCTCACTTACATCAGTGAAGGTTCCATTTCCTTCGTTATGGTAAAGATTCGCATAGGTACCTTTAAAGAATGCGGGAGGGCCGTAAGCGCGACCGATGCCGACCAGACTAAACTCTTGCGCAAGATCGATCTCGCGTGACCATTGCACATAATTGCACACGAATAAATCGAGCAGGCCATCTTTGTCGTAATCGAAAAACGTACAGCCGCTGCTCCAATCTGTTTCTCCACCTGCAACACCAGCCTGAGCAGTCACATCGACGAACTTTCCCTGGTTGTTGCGGAATAAACGATTCGTACCAATCGCGGTGATAAACAGATCTGTCCAACCATCGTTATCGAAATCACCGACTGCTGGTCCCATCCCATAGAGCGTGACATCGAGTCCAACCTCTTTGGTGACATTCGTAAAATTGCCTTTGCCATCGTTTGCAAAAAGCGTCAGCGTCGGCAAAGGATTGGTCTCTTTCTTGGACCATGCCCAGGGGGCTCCGTTGACGAACAAGAGATCTTGGTCAGAATCGTTGTCATAATCAAAAAATGCTACACCACCACCCATGGTTTCAGGTAGCAGCTTTTCTCCATCCATTCCGTTGAAGTGTTGGAAATCGATTCCCGCAGAGGCCGTGATATCGACCAGGGGAATCTTGGGAATGGTAACAGCAACTTGACTGCGCTGTTCAGGTAATGTCACGACCAGTGGCGTGCGTTCTTTCGGGGTTCGGTCGATGGATAGTGCCGCCCATGCACCTATTCCGATCAATGCCAGAGCGAGAGCCACACCGAGCGACCACTTCAATGCCACTCCGATGATCGCATCATTCTGTTCGTTATCCTCATCAAGCTCGACAGCTGCTTGCTTGGTAACAGGTTTTTTATTTTTCTTAGACATGCACTGATCAACTTAGAGAGAGGAAACTTTATCGGTAGCTTTGGATTGATTATCGGCTGCGCGTTCCGGTGTTGTATCGGTTTGTTTAGCCGCTTCAGCGGGAAGTCCTGGGGCTCCCGCACGTTGCAGTTCGTAGATCACCAGTGCTTCTGCAGCATGGTTCGCAGCAGGGTATTGTTTGCGAGCAGCTGGAATGGCAACATCGATCGCGTTATCGTCCGGCTTATACCTGAGATGTGCTTTACCATGGAAATCCGCTTTGGCCTCGTCGCCTAGGCGTTGGAATATCGATGCGAGAGCAGCATGGGCCGTGACATCTTCGCTGTCTACCAATAGTGTTTGCTGGAATTCATCCCGCGCTTTCTGTAGATACTCTTTGGATTCGTTCGCATTTCCGCGAGCTTCAGCTTGTTCTGCTAAGTCGAGTAGTGTTTGCCCGAGTTGATTGCGAACGCGGAAGTCCAGACTAAAGTCGAAGCCTCGTTCGGGTACTTTGGCAGCAAGCACTTCGCGGAAGTTCTTTTCCGCTTCGAGCAATTGTCCCTGCTGACGAGCCACTTCGCCGCTGAGCCAAGCGATAGTCCAAGGGTTGGGCTTGGGATCCATGGTTGAAGCGCGACGTAGTGCTTCGGTGGCCGCATCGAGATCACCTTCCAGCAAGTGAACACGAGCGGAGTTGATAGGCCCATCGGCTTTCTTAAGATTTTCAACAGCCTGGAAGGCAGCCAGCGATTGTCGCAGCTGTGCTTTTCCGGTAAGCAGCAAGCCGATGCCATAATCGTTCCAACGCTGCCATTCAGGAGGAAGTTTATCTGCCGGGGGCTGCGCTTCGGTGGGTTGCTTAACTTCACCTGAAGCAAGTTGCAGTGGCAGCACAATTCGATCCTCGCACATGACGGTTACCGGTAGTTCATTCATCTCGGAACCACGTTTCGCGAATTCGCGATCCCCCTTTCGATAAGCAGCATTCATGAAATCAATGTAGCCTTTGTCGAACTTGCGATAGTTCAAACGAGCAGTAATCTCGATGGGTTCAGTAACATCATCGGGTAGCTGAATTCCATAGTGCGCGACTTGACCTGCACCAGGAGGGACCTGATGGTTGTAAAGCGGCGTGAAGATATCTTGGGCGTTACGTCGAGAGACACGATTGCCGTTTCGATCAAGCATGAAGACATTGATAAAGTGCGACCAGGGATCAACGGCACCTTTGTCATCGCGTCCTCCGTTGTATCCGATCACACGATCACCACTCTTGACCACAATCTCGATCCACAGTTCATTGGAATCGACGGTGCCTTGGGTGAGATGATGCCCCATCTTCAGAGTTCTTAGAACCGTTTCGATGAGATAGCTTTTACCTGCAACCACCGTCGGAACTTCTGGACGCAATGGAGCGACAAGTTTGCCATCGATGGTGCCCCCTTCGCGTATCCCGAAGATGTCGATGCGAGTGACTCCTTTGAGCATTTCTCTCGCACGTTCGACATATTCATTTTCGCCACGCCAGAACGGTAACGCAGTATTGGCACCGGGAAAGAAATGGTCGTGAATCGTGAGTTTTCCACTATCGTCGTTTTTGGCAGCGCCGAAATCTTTTGATTCAGCCAACGGCATATGGCACTTGGCACAATCGGGACTTGCCTTTTCGGGATAGTAAAAGCTCTGAGCACCGTGGCCTGAAACACCGCTCAGCAAATACGAATCGTAATGGTTTTGCCCTCTCAAGAATTCTTTATACGCGGTGAGTTCTTTAGGGAGATGCACCTTATGGCAAGTACTACAAAATTCCGCCGATTTGTGAAACGGCTTAAGCATGGACTTCTTGTGAAAAGAAGGCTTCGATTTGACCAAAACCTCATTGAGTTTCTGTAGCCAAGGATTGTCGCTGTAGGTGAACGGATAATGCATCGGTTCTTCGATGACATAATCAGCATTCCCCTTGGTGCTACCGACGTGGGTAATTGCATGACAGACCGTGCAGGTTATACCTGCTTGTGATGTCGTGTGGTTCACGTCGTCGTAGTTGGGATCGTCAAACGCTCCGGTGTAGAAAGGAACCGGATCATGGCAACCAGCACACCAGCGGGCCGCTTGGACAGTACCATCGCGTTTTTTCGAAACCTCGCGAGTTTCGCGAACAGCATAAAGATAAGCAGGATTATTGAATGAACTGAAGTGATGAGCGCTGTGGAACCAACCTTTGTAAGCATCTTCGTGACACTTCAGACAGTATTCGTCATTCATCAACGCTTTTTCGGGAATGAAGTTTCCGGTCGCAGTGCGAGCGAGTGAAGGTTGGAAATATTTATCTCCTTCCTTTGGGCCTGCCTTGTTCCAATCACGAGGATCCTGCATTTGCAGAATAATCATTGCTCCAACGATCACCGCAGTGGAAATCGCGATGCGTCGGCCGATGTACCATTTAATGCTCGTACCAACGAGGCGATGAATCCAGTAGAGCCAAACTGCGAGGAGTGGCGTGATCACGTGGGCCCAGTAGATGAGTCTTCGCGCGGTAGGTTGCTTAAGATCGAACGAACCAATGCGCATCAATAGCAGGCCAGTGATCAAAATCACAATCGCTATCGCAAGCAGTGCATAACCAACTTTAACAGCGCGGCGATTACGTCGATTGTGAGCTGCTTTCCAATGGAAGAAGCCGAAAATAATAACGGGGAGGATCAGTACTAATCCCAGGGCAAGGTGTCCCAGGAACATGAATTGATAAAAGTAGTTCTGATAGGTTTGTTGGGTGAACCATTCCGCAAACGTCACCCCCGACAAGTAGAGTCCATTGGCCGATAGCAGCGAAAATAGACCCAAGACAACAAAGAGCATGATGCGCATGCGAGGTGAAATCACCTTTTGTGGCTTCTTGCGATTGGGATCAATTTTCGTCAGATGAGCTAAATCGTCTGGAATAGATGCTGGTGTTTGCGACATAAAAATGTCCCGCTCGATAAACGGAAAGGGCATTAGTGCTACGTTCGGTTCAGAACTACTTTGCTCGGCTGAAGAACCATTTCAGCTTCGCTGAGTATTGCTAGTCGATAAACTGCAGAGGTGAATTGTTTTTCACCAATAGCAATTCGAGATAAAAGGTAGCCATTGCAATAATCGCTTGGCATCCTTAAGCAATTCGAGGAAGTGCGTTTCCTCGAAGGCCCACAGAGTGTGGGTCGTTTAGATTTTGGGTGGACGCTTCAATCGGTTCTCAAATCCCCTCAGCGACTTCTCTTGATCGCTAGCATGACAATAACGGGAGGGTTTATCGGTAATCCAAGTTGATGAGAAGTCGACAATGCTGGATGAAGCTCGCGAAATTTCCGAGTTTGAGGGAATGGTGTGCCAAGTTGAATCTAACGGGTTCGAGCGGCACTTAGGGCCTTGGCAAGGTTGTGACAAAGGATGTGCTACCGGTTGAAAGTTTCCGGATTCGTAGACCCACGCGACCGAGATCTTTGCGATAAAGTTTTTCGATTCATCATGTAAATTCTGGCTACTGGAAGGCTGAAACCATTGACCGTGATGAAAGGCACGATAACCATCCTCATCGGTCAACGAGCAACCGGCCGCAGCAGATTGGCCCGAAGAAATCAGTGCCAAAGCAAACCATCCTAGGCACATGCACCAACGAAGCCACGAAAGCGTTTTACTGCCATCGTTGAGTCGCTGAGTGACACGGTACGGGCCTAGCACGGTTCTGCACCTGAAAAGAGATCAAGTAGACTGGGAAGTCTCACCTATTTTCGGATCGATATGCATAGTATAGCCAGAAAAACAGGGGGTCAACGGAGATGATCTTTCGAGAGACGCCAGAATTCGCGAAAGTTCTGTCGGCGAATCAGTTGGTCTTGGTTGAGTTCCCAGACTTTTCGGGCAGTATCCGCTTGGCGGGGAGGGGGTGGGTAGGCCTCCATGGATTTAAACGGCAGCGGTAGACTGCTTTGCCCCTCGAGGGTATTGAGATCGGCATCTTTGTCCCATCCAACGCTGTACAGAACAAAATCCCGCTTCCAGCCCTCGGGCAGGGGTTTCTCGGGCATCGGGAAAACCAGCCTCATTTCGTCCCCCGATCCCATGACAACCATTCGGTCGTCGTCGCTGCTCAGTATTTCGCGAACATCGCCGTAACGCGTGAAAAAGCCATCCATGATGGGCCAATCGGATGTGGCGGAAATCTGGTTGTAGTCGTACCAGTGAGGTTGATCGGCTGCTCTGGGTAGCAGTGTCGAGTAACCGCGATACTGCAGTTGAGCCGATGTCATGGAGAGAGTCTGTTCCTGCAATGCTACCTCTTTCTGGTCGATGACTACGAAGGCCTCATCCCAATGAAGCTGTGCGCTGGTTTCAATTCGGAGCTTTAAGTCTCCTTCGGGGATCGCGTTCGAGATATCGATAACGATTGATTTCGGTTTGCCACCTGGAAATCCCATGAAAGGTTTCAGGGTTTGGAATTCACCATTGCTGTCGGCGATTAAAAGCGAAGGTGGTTGGGGTGGACCGAGATCAGGATTTTGATCTAGTCCGATATTCAGTGAAGTATCGGTCGGATAAAGCCAACCCGTCAGAATCAACTGCATCGATTGATGGGATGGTATCTTTCCGAAATCGAGTTCAACGAAATGTTTGTTGACCAGTCCCTGACAATACGACTGAGTAAATCCGCGAGCATAGACGGCATCTCGCTTTGAAACCGCTTCTGTCCAATCACGTCCTGCCGAATCGATTGCCTTTTCAGGATGACGTTTATTTGTCGCAGTAAAAATTTTCGGTGAAGCGATATCGGGTGGACCAACCTTTTCGTTTGTAAACACTTCAGTATCTACAGGATGATCGACAGCGATGAGACGCACTTCATCAAAATAAGCAGCTTCCCACAACTCTTCGGTGATGCGCAATTCATAATTTCCATCTTTCGGTTGCATCTTTTCGGCGGGAAGCAGAATATATTCCCAGCGGCGATCGGGAAGTACTTTGCCGCGAGCGATTTGTAAGCCAAGTGGTGCATTCCATAGCAGGTCGGTGATCATCACAAATTTCTCACCGTCCCATCCATACAAGAATGGACATGAACCTTTAGGAGCTTGTTTTTCTTCGATCATTGAATTGATCGGTGGATCAATGACACTCTGAGTTAATCCGTTGCTAAAGATAACTCGCAGCGTATTACCTTTTTCGACAGGACCGAGGCCGAAATGAGTCATCGGATTGCGGACGACTTGTGCCATATAGCGTTCACCAGCGCGAAGTTCCAACACCGATCCTGTCGCATATTGATTGATACGACCTCCGCCGTTAACGTCGTCGATTCCCTTGAGTCGAACTTCCATGTAGCCTGATGGTGAAGCAAGATTGGCGACATAATGCTTCAGTCCTTGGTCGGTCGCGATAAGAAGAGTGAGCTGACCATTGCGAGCGCTATCGGCAATGGAAACACTGTGAACTTTCTGATCCTGCAGAATCGTAGTGGCTTCTTGAGTGGTAGAACCAAACAATCCTTTCCCTGTGCCGGCAATGGCTGTCACACCGCCGGCTCCCCATACTACCGCATCGTTCCAGCTGTCGTTGTTGAGATCTGCGATAGCCAGATGCTGGTTCGCCGATTTCAATTCGACGGACTGCAGATTGGTTCCATCGACTTGCCCGATCGCTGGGGTTCGTGTCAGAAGCGACCGAAAGCCTCGCGGCGTAATCACGTTCCAGTCCCAAGAGGCGTTACCATCAAGTTCGGCAACCGCTAGGTCGGATGCTTGACCGAGTTGCTCCCAAGTTCCTTCCAGCGCTCGCCAGCGAAACTGGCTATGCAAGAGATTCTCTAACACACCAAACGTCTTTTCTTCTTGGCAACTGATCAGCAGGTCGAGATCGAGATCGCGATCGTAATCGCAGGCAACCAGCGAAGTTGCTGTCGCGGAATCTGGAAGTAGAGTGCTCCACGCATCGAGCGACACGAAGGTTCGATTGCCATTGTTTTGCCAGAGCTGGATTTTTGAGTTCGCTAGAACTGCCAAATCGAGATCACCATCGGCATCCCAGTCGATCGGCTCAAGTCGTGTGGCGCCTGTGATCTTTTCCAGGCCTGTCGGCGTGGCGGTTTGGATTAGAATTCGTTCGAGCGAATTAGGTTCCTTGGGCTGAGTTGTTACAACTTGAATACCTTGAGGGCTAAGCAGTACCAAGTCCTGAAACGTGTCATGTCTTCGATCGATAATCGCCGTCGCTTGATTTTGATCACCGCCAGATTCTGCAGCTGCTTTCAATTTGGATTGGTCAGCCGAAAGCTTGGGTTGCTCACCGGCGACAACACCGAACAAATCGATCGGATAGATGATGCTCGTCATCGGATCAACTTGGATCGATGACAAGACCTCCCACTTATCATTTTCTTGGGTAGGGATTTTGGCGACTTGCAATTGATCGCCTTGTATCCAGGCAACATCAGGCGTGAGATCGAGATCAAAGTCATACCATGTAGCAAAACGAATTGGTTTTGTCGTATCGCTAAGTGTTGAATGTGGTATTTCAGTTAATTGAAGTGCCGTTATCTTTCCGTTGTTGCTTGTCTCAGGCTCAATCGTCGAGAGCGATGTCCGCCAGCGATTGACGCCATCGAGCGATATCATTGAAAGCAGATTCGGATCGGCGATACGTTTATCTGGCAAGAAGGATGCAGTACCACGAAGAAGATTGAACCATTCACGCAATGCGACTTCGGCTTCTTTGAGATTACCGGCTGCGATCTGTTCTTTGGCTTTTTGAATATTCGCCAAAGGATCGCGACCTGATGCGTTGGCATTGATTTGATCCATAAAAGGTTTGGCTAATTCCTCAGAAGGCGCAATCAGTTCACCGATTCGCGCATCGTTGATGGTGATAAGGGATTGTCCAGCTGCTTGTAATAAGAACAGATTGCGAGGTCGTTTTTTCCAAGCTTGCAGGGCAGCATCTGCAGCTTGTTGAGCAAGGTTCGGTGTTTCGGCCGATAATTCCTCTGAGAGATCGAGCAGTTTAACCGTGAGTACCGAATCCCCGGGAACCTGTTTAAAAGCATCAAGAATTCCAGCGACTGCCGCAAGTTTTACTTCCGTATCCTGTGGATACTCGAAGAGCTTGGCTTGTTCCAATTTTCCTAGAGTTGCAATGCGATAAGGTTCAGGTTGTGTCGGCGCCAATTCAATGGCCCGTGCTGCAGCGGATTGGGCTGTGCCGATCAATTCAGGAAGCTGATTGCGAAGCGTTTGCCTCTGTTGTTCATCGAGTTTTTCGGAGCCCTGGATTTCTTCCTGAGTTTTCTGAGCGATCCCCAGTCGCGCGATCGCAAGATTGATTGCAATAGAGCCATCGGTAGGATGATCCTTGCTGAGCGTTTCCCAAAGTTGGGCGGATTCCTCGTAGCGTTCATTTTCGAGTAGACCAAGCGCGTTTTCAGCTTGCTCGATAGCGGTTCGCAATCTGGCAGGGTCTTGCTCGAAGGAAGTAAAGAGTTTATCCCGATATAGCCATAAGAGGACGCCAGCTAGCAGAATGAAATCGACCACAAAAATGGCGATCAAAATGCGAGGGTTGATTTTCGCCGAGCGAGTCCAACTTGCCATGGTACGGAGTTCCATTTCGTGTGGCGCTGAGTTCAGAGGTCAGTAGCTGGAAAGTTATTTTAGCAAAGAATCATGGTATCGCAGTCGGCAAGGCAAGGGTATCGCGTTGGATTTGAGTTGGTTTGCGTCTGTTTATGAAACGAATGATGGAAAGACTTGTTTCGCGATCTAATAAAAAACCCGCGTCCAATTCAGCGAATGGACGCGGGTTTGCAATAACCGAAAACACTTTGAAGCTAGATAGCGTTAGCTGCTAGCCAACTTGCGAAGAACGGTTGGCAGGATACCACCATTTCGATAGTAATCGATTTCAACAGGGGTATCGATGCGAACCAAGACTTCGAACGACTTGGACGATCCGTTAGGAGCGGTTGCGGTAACGGTCAGAGTGCTGCGTGGTTGCAGCTTGTCATCGAGTCCTTCAATACTGAAGGTTTCTTCTCCGGTCAGTCCGAGCGATTGAGCCGACTGTCCTGGCAGGAACTGCAGCGGTAGAACGCCCATTCCGACCAAGTTGCTACGATGAATACGTTCGTAGCTCACTGCGATAACGGCTCGAATACCGAGCAGCAAAGTTCCCTTGGCGGCCCAGTCACGGCTCGATCCTGTGCCGTACTCAGCACCGGCAAGAACGATGAGCGGAGTATTGGACTCTTTGTATTTCATCGCGGCGTCGTAGATCGACATCACTTCGCCCGTAGGTAGGTAGCGAGTGACACCACCTTCAGTACCAGGAGCGACTTGATTTCGAATACGGATGTTCGCGAAGGTTCCTCGAACCATGATCCGGTCGTTACCACGACGAGCGCCGTAGCTGTTGAAATCACGAGGCGTCACACCGGCTTGTTGCAGGAATCGACCAGCGGGACCATCTTTGGCAATAGAGCCTGCGGGCGAGATATGGTCCGTGGTGATGGAGTCTCCGAGCAGCGCGAGCACTTTGGCTCCACGGATTGGCCCAATCGATCCAACTTCAGGCGTGATGCCTTCAAGGAATGGAGGACGTTGGATGTAGGTGCTCGATTCATTCCAGCGATAACGTTCGCCCGTGGTGATTTCGATAGCGTTCCATTTTTCGTTGCTGGTAAAAGCTCCCGAATATTGTTTGACGAACATATCCGGCAGCACGCTCTTCTCGACCGTTTCATGCACTTCTTCGGAGGTTGGCCAAATCTCATGCAAGTAAACAGGTTTGCCATGATTGTCGTTGCCGATAGGTTCTTTATCGAAGTCGATATTCATTCGACCTGCAAGAGCATAGGCGACAACCAGGGGTGGGCTAGCCAGGTAATTCGCCTTGGTGTGCGGATTAACTCGGCCTTCGAAGTTACGGTTACCTGAAAGGACAGCTGCCGCGACCAAGTTGCCATCGGTAATCGCTTTGGCGACGTGATCAGGCAATGGACCGCTGTTGCCGATGCAGGTAGTGCAGCCGTAACCGACAACGTTAAAGCCTAATTTTTCCAGCGAATCCATTACGCCAGCTTTTTCTAGGTAATCGGTAACAACTCGCGATCCTGGGGCGAGGCTTGTCTTGACGAAGGATTGAACCTTCAATCCCCGCGCGACCGCTTTCTTGGCAAGCAGGCCAGCACCTAGCATCACCGATGGGTTGCTTGTGTTGGTGCAACTGGTGATCGCTGCGATGACCACAGCACCGTGCTGGATATCGGTTGAGTGACCATTGTCCTGAACGCGACCGGTAGCGGATAGCTGTTCGCTGGTGAGGCCGAAACCCCGCTGCGCGATCGGGTCGGTGAGAGATTTTTCGAAGGAAGGCTTAACTTGCTTAAGAGCAACACGATCCTGAGGACGTTTTGGACCAGCCACTGCCGGTTCGATACTGCTCAGGTCAAGCTTCAGTACCTTGGTGTAGTTCAGTGGTTTCTGATCGTCGGTTCGGAAGAGTCCCTGTTCCTTCATGTATCGTTCGACGAGGTCTACCAGTTGCTTGCTGCGACCGGTGCGATGCATGAAGTTCAAAGTCTCTTTATCGACAGGGAAGTAACCCATCGTCGCTCCATACTCCGGAGCCATATTGGCGATGGTTGCACGGTCCGCCAGCGACATGCGCGATACGCCTTCGCCGAAGAACTCCACAAACTTGTTAACGACACCTTCTTTGCGAAGGATTTCAGTGACTCGCAACACGAGATCTGTTGCGGTCGCACCCGATGGAAGTTTGCCAGTCAATTCCAAACCAACCACTTCAGGCATGAGCATGTAGAGTGGTTGTCCCAACATGTTGGCTTCCGCTTCAATGCCACCGACGCCCCATCCGAGAACTCCAAGACCGTTAATCATGGTCGTATGGCTATCGGTACCTACCAGCGAATCGGGATAAGCGACAGCTCCCTTCTGATCTTTGCCGGTAAATACAACGCTCGCTAAATATTCAAGGTTCACTTGATGAACAATGCCGGTGTTTGGAGGTACAACGCGGAAGTTGTCGAACGCTTGTTGACCCCAACGCAAGAACTCATAACGTTCTTTGTTGCGTTCGAATTCGATCTCAACGTTGCGATTGAGCGAATCTTCTGTTCCAAACCAATCGACCTGTACGGAGTGATCGATCACCAAGTCGACTGGAATGAGTGGATTGATTTTCTTCGGATCGCCACCCAGTTGACTCATCCCATCGCGCATCGCAGCGAGGTCAACCACACAAGGTACGCCGGTAAAGTCCTGCAGGACCACGCGAGCTGGCTTGAAGGGAACTTCTAATTCGGCAGGCTTCGCCGCATTCCACTGCGCGAGATTCTTAACATCATCTTCCGTGACTTCATAGCCATCGCAATTGCGAAGCACGGCTTCCAACAAAATACGAATGGAAAATGGGAGCTTGGAAACGGGAGCAATTCCCAGGTCTTCCAGTTTTTGAAGACGGTAGATTCCATAGGAACCTCCTGGGGCAGAGAAGGTGTCGCGAGCTCCAAACGGGTCAAAGGTACGGGAAGGTGTCGCCATAGTTCGAATAGCAGATCGTAGCTTGAGGAGGGAAATCTGGGTCGCTTCAGGGGTCTTTTACACGCCCCCCAAAGGCGGAAAACCAAGCATTGTAATGGTTTCTGGAGAATATGTCTTCGGCCTCTGGGGAGGGAAATTGGTTAAAAATGAGGGTTTTGGGTGGTGTGGGGTATGTGAGGTGGGTTTGCTAGAAGTGCTGAAAGTTCTGATGGAATCGGTCGTACCGGTTCGATGGAGATGATTGGGGTCTCGCGCCTACGATTGGTGCGAGGTCTGAAAACAATCAGGGGTTAACCATGCTGAATCGAATCTCCAAATCGTATCGCAGCCGCAAATGCCGAATTATCTGCCGACTTGCAGGCATCGGACTGTTATCCGTCCTGACAACAGGGATGGGTTCGAATTTGAAGGCGCAGGGCTGCGACTGCAATTCGGCCAATCATTCGGCCTGCGACTGTGGAGTTGTTCATTCCGGTCATGGATCTCACTGCCATCATCATCACAACTGTCAAGCCATCGGATTACTCGACCGACTGGATGCTTTCTCCAATCGAATGGAAGCGAAGCTAGATGGCGTTTTCGGTAGATTGTCGTTGCCAGGAACGAAGAAGCATTGCAGCTGTGGTCGCTGCACCCAAGCAGCTCACTCAACAGCCCATGGCAATGTTAGCCCAGAGATGTCTTATGAGCCCGAAGACCCTGCGATCGCTGATCCGATTCTGAACGATTCAGCTGAACCGATTCACGATCAAGCCGATGTGAATGGAGCCGAGTCCGCAGATTTACAGATCGAAAAATCACACTCGGCTACTCAAAATGGTAAGTCCAGTTCGTCGACTCAATTGAAACGTCTTGTACCGATGCCTCCGCCGGTAGTCAGCGGTAATAAAGAGATCCCCACGAGCATCGATGCATCGGGGCGTCGTCCTCGAACAGATATTCAAAACAAGTCGAATCTGGATGTAACTCCGGATGCAAAGCCTCAAGATACCAATCCGAAGGTTCGTGTTCCTGACTGGCTCAATGATCCATTCAAAGACGATGCGACAAGCCGTTCGAAAGCAGATCAGCCATCGGTAGATGGATCGTCTGATGGCATTCGTTGGACAAAGCGAAAAACGGATGATCGAACCAGCAGTGCGAGCGAACCGCTGAAGTTACGCGGCGTTGTCGATGCGGCAAGCGGTTTTAAAAAGCTTGTGTGGCGCGATGATGAATCGACTAAGAACCGTGAAGCGATTCAAGCAAGTGCAGCAGAAGAAGATCCGGAAAGTGTCGTGAGGGCTGCGGTTTCTGATCCTGCCCAGTCCACTAAACCCAAATGGAAAGGAGCCGAAGTGCCAAAGAAAGCCGCAGGCGCGACGACTCCCAAAACGACGTCATCGATCTTTAACTTTCGACGCTAGACCATCTTAGAAGTTTAGTACTGACGGTAGGCTTTGTGGAGATGCCTGCGATCGATTGCAAATGGAAAAAGCTTAGGAAGAGCCAGCGGATCTTTTCTTGATTCCAAGATCGCGTTGCCACTGCTCGATCCACTGGAGAGCTTGCAGGGGTGTCGTTTGGGCTAGGTCGATTTCGCGGATGCGATCGAGCACAGGATGTTCACCCCAATCGAATAAAGTTAGTTGAATTGGGGCACCACTTTTCTTCGGTGGTGGTGTGATCTTCGATTGGCCATATTTGTTGATGTGATCGATCTCAAGCTGCGCGAGAATATCCTTCGCTCGTTCATTCACATGTTTGGGGATGCCGGCAAGACGCGCGACATGGATCCCATAACTTTTATCGGCTCCACCTCGTACGATGCGGTGGAGGAAAACGACATCATCGTTCCATTCCTTTACGGCGACGTTGAGGTTCTTGACTCCTACGAGCGATTGTTCAAGATCGACTAATTCATGATAGTGAGTGGCGAAGAGAGTGCGAGCGCCAATATTGTCGTGAAGATGTTCGACGATTGCCCAGGCGAGTGACAGGCCATCGTAAGTACTCGTGCCGCGGCCGATTTCATCGAGAACAATAAGACTGTTAGGAGTTGATGTATTCAGAATTCGAGCGGTTTCCAGCATTTCCACCATGAAAGTACTTTGGCCACGCGCTAGTTCGTCGCTTGCTCCAACTCTGGCAAATACCTTATCAGCAATTCCGATCGTCGCAGATTTCGCAGGAACGAAACTTCCCATTTGCGCCATGATCGTCAGCAAAGCGACTTGTCGAATATAGGTACTTTTACCAGCCATGTTTGGGCCCGTGATCAGCAGCACGCGCCCATGCTCCATGCCCACATTGACATCGTTGGGTACAAAATTGCCCTGCGGCAATGTGAAGTCGAGTACTGGATGCCGTCCTTCGAGGATTTCCAAACGGGGTTCGCTGGTGATCATGGGTCGGACATAACCTTTGAGCACTGCCAGTTCGGAAAGCGAACAAAGCACATCGAGTTCAGCAAGAATTGCGGCGGTACCCGTCAGAGATGACGTTTGCGCGAAGACTGCTTCTCGTAATTCTAAAAACAGCTCGTACTCAAGTTGCTTCGCACGATCATCGGCAGACAATACTTTCTCTTCGTAATCTTTAAGTTCGGGAGTGATGTATCTTTCTGCGTTTTTGAGCGTCTGTTTGCGAATGAAGAAGTCAGGAATACGTTCGCGATGTGTATTGGTGACTTCGAGGTAGTAACCAAAGACTTTCGTGTAACCAACCTTCAGGCTACTGATGCCAGTCGATTGCACGAGTTGGGCTTGATATTCGGCGATCCACTGTTTACCTCCGGTGGCTAATTGCCGCAGTTCATCGAGTTGTGAGTTGTAGCCATTTCGAATGAAGCCACCTTCACGGGCCAGCAATGGGCAATCATCTTGTAGCGCAGTTTGCAGAGCGTTGGTCAGCTCTTGGTAAAGCTTCATCGATTGTCCGAGCCAGGAGAGTCGCGGGGAGATCGCTTCGCTGAGCAGCGACTTCATTTCGGGAAGTTTGCGAAGCGTGCGACCTACTTGATTGAGATCGCGTGGACTCGTTCGACCAGTCGCGATACGAGCGAGAAGACGCTGTAAGTCGTAAACATCGCGCAGTTGGTTACGGATCGCTTGTCGCAATTTAGATTTGGCAGAAAGCTCTTCGATTGCCGAAAGGCGATCCTCAATTGCTTGGGTATCGATCAAAGGATTGGCCAGCCAATTAGCCAACAGGCGCGCTCCCATCGGAGTGACGGTGTGATCGAGGATCGATAGAAGCGAGCCGTCGCGTTGTCCGCTTCGAATGGTGTGGGTCAGTTCCAAGGATCGTCGAGTCGCCGAATCGATTTCCAAGGCGTTACCGATGCGGTGCGGTTGCAATTGCTGGATGTGAGTTAACGAAGATCGCTGAGTCTCTTTCAGATAGGCCAGCACCGCGCCTGCAGCGCCGATGGCTAAGCGATCATCGTCTTCCCACCCCATGCCATGCAGATCGAGAACACCGAAGTGTCCATGCAGAAGTCTTTGCGCCTCTTCGATGCCGAATTGCCAAGTGGGTCGAAGTGTCAGCATCCATGGATCGAGACCATCTTTGGTGAGGGTGACACCATCGTCTTCACGCAGCAAAACTTCGGAGGGTTCAATGCGATAGAGTTCGTCGCGCACCGCGCGGCGAGGAAAGATGCCAGCTTCAAATTTTCCCGTTGAAAGTTCTGCCCATGCGATACCGACCCATTCGTCTTCATCTTTGTGCGAGGATGATTCCAGTTTGGCTGGGTCGTTTTTTTTGCCGGATGAATGGGCTGTTGGTTTGGAGCCAGGCCGCAAACTGCAGACAGCCGCTAGGATATTGCTTTGGCGAGGATCCAGTAGTGCTTCATCGGTCAATGTGCCGGGAGTGACGATTCGTGTGACTTCGCGTTTTACGATCCCTTTGGCTTCACGCGGATCTTCGACTTGTTCGCAAACGGCGGCGCGATAGCCTTGCCGAATCAGTTTGCCGAGATAGCCTTCCAATTGATGGTGTGGGAAGCCGGCCATGGGGATAGGATTTTCCCCTTTATCGCGACTGGTGAGAGTTAAACCAAGTACACGTGCAGCGGTCTTGGCATCTTCGTAGAATAGTTCGTAGAAATCGCCCATACGGAAGAGCAAAATGCAATCCCCGCAGGCGGCTTTGGCGTCTTCATACTGTCGCATCATCGGTGTGGGGTTCATAGATCGACCAAGGCTCTCGGGAATAACTTAGGTGTTGGATTTCTCGTGCATGTTTTATGGCCGCTGGGGCCTAAAAACGAAAGTGGCCATTAGAACGCAAATTAGGAATTTTAGAAATGTCCGCCCCATCGCAAGCAAACGGAGAGTATCGAGTTGTTTTGCAGAAGCAGCAACTGGTATTCAGCTCCGCACACTTCATTACATTCAATGGCGATATTTGCGAATGTTTACATGGTCATAACTATGGCGTGATCGGTGAGGTTGTCGGGCCCCTGGACGAAAACCGCTATGTGATCGACTTTATCGCTTTCCGCGATACGCTAGCTAAATTGGTCAAACAACTGGATCATCAAATGCTTCTTCCGCTGAGCCATCCGCTGATCCACGTTGAAGAGAAAGGGGAAGAAGTCGAAGTGCGGTTTCGCAAGAAGCGTTGGATTTTCCCTCGCGAGGATTGTCAACTGCTACCGGTCGTAAATACCACTGCGGAAGAGCTGGCTTATTGGCTGGCTAGCCGACTTCGTGAAACGCTCAAGCCTGTTATTGGCGATCGACTGGACAGCGTTGAGATTGGGGTCGATGAAAATAATGGACAGTGGGGATATTGCCGATTGGTCTGGTAGTATTGAATATTCCGATTGTTTCTTTCGAAGGCTTAGCAGCGGACATGCGATCGGCGCATTTGTCACAGAGCGACATCGATTTTTGAAATCGGTCCGCTGCCTTCTCGCTGGCTGAATTCTCTGTTTCCTCCGGCCGAATATCGACGTGAGGCTTACTCTCTGCCTCCTGTAGCCTACATTTGATTGGATCGCGTGGACCTATCTTCTCGTGCGGATGTGGTCACCAAGGCGAGAAAATGGGTGAGGCAAATTACCGAGTCGATGTTCAGGTGGGCGATCAGGGAGAGTGCTTGCTCATTGAGTTGATCGGTATCGCCGGCCCTGCGTTACGAGCACAAATCGCGTTATGACACAGCGCTGACTGGTTAGAGCTTGGAATAATTTCATGAACGATGATGGTTTGCGAAAAGCAGCTGTTCTACTGATGAGTCTTGAGGAAGACGATGCAGCGAAATTGCTTTCCCGTTTGCCAACCAAGCAAGTCGAGTTGGTCTCCATCATGATCGCTCAAATGGAGACAGTCACCAGTCGCGAACAAGAGAAGGTTATTTCGGAATTTCTCGAAAGTAAGCCGAGTGTTTTATCGACGAACTCTGGCGGTTTAGAACGCGCCAAGTCGTTGGTGAAAAAAGCGTTGGGCAAAGATGCTGGTGACATGATCAGTGTGTTACAGCAGGCTCTAGAATCGCTTCCATTCGGTTTCTTGCATAAAGCCGATCCACAGAACATTTTGTCCTTTATTGTCGACGAGCATCCGCAGACGATCGCACTTGTGCTCTCTCACCTTCCAGCGGCCACTTCAGCAGCGGTGATGCAAGGTTTGCCGATGCAAAGGCAACTGCCCGTGATTCGTCGCATCGCGCAGATGGGGCAGAACTCTCCAGAAGCGACGGAGGAAATCGAACGCGCCCTCGAAATGCGAATGAGCTTGGTGATGAACCAGTCCTTCGAGAAGGCGGGTGGTGTTGAGTCTGTCGCAGAGATACTAAACGTTTCCGATCGTGCAACGGAACGTCAGATCTTGGAAGCTCTCACGAAAGATGCCCCAGAGTTGGTCGAAGAAATTCGACGCCTCATGTTCGTTTTCGAAGATATCTCCAAACTGGCCGACAAAGACATTCAATCGGTTCTCAAGAACGTCGAAACCAGTCAGTGGGCCATGGCGCTCAAGGGAGCCAGCCAGCAACTGCAAGACAAGATCTCCCGCAACATGTCTTCTCGCGCAGCCGAAATGCTCAAGGAAGAAATGGAATACTTGGGCAAAGTTCGTTTGTCCGATGTGGAGGCCGTTCAGCAAAAGATCGTCGACATCGTGCGCGGACTCGAAGAGAGTGGTCAGTTGGCGCGTCCTACTGGCGATGCCGAAGAAGAATACGTCAGTTGATCGGTTGCCAGCAGAACAAACAGCGCTGCTGCGATCAGATCGGCTGTGGTACCTGGGTTTCGGCGATTCCCTTTGGCTCGAAGCCAGCGATCCAGTTGCAACCATTGTTTCTCGAACGGCGCGATGACAAGTTGTTGCCTTTCTTGATCGCTTAATATGTCAAGAGCATAAGCGACCTTGGCTGCACGAAGTTTAAGTTGCTGATTCTCGTGTTCGCCCTGCTTGCGAAGAACCAAGCTGTCACCGTGCTCAGCCAGCCAGCGAACTTGAAAGCGTCGCACACCTTCACTGACATCGCCGCATTCTTGGACTTCTTGTAGAATGGCTGGTGCTATCTCTTGAAAGAGTGCCTCGAAATTATCGGTATAGCATCGCGCGATCCAGTCGAGCGGGCTAGCGAGTTGCATCGCTTCCAGTAAGTCATCGGGCGCTTTGGAGTCGCGAACATCCATTTTGTCTGACGAACCGAGACCTCCCGGAGATGCTAGGGCAATCGCTTTGTAAACCCATTGACTATCCGACTTGTTGAGTTGCTGAAGGACTTTTCGCGTCGCATTTTCAAGCTGAGATGGATTAACAGTCGGTAGTTTTTTATCCGCTGCCCGTCGGCTTTGGTGCAGTGCGATAGCTAGTGGGACTAAGAGCAATAAAGTGCCTAGATTGGTGTTGATTCCGACAGAATTGCGAGTCGCTTCGACGGCGCGATAGATCAGGCGACCCGTTCCGACGCGTCCCGCTTGATCGAGTACTGGTCCGATCGCCATGGCACTGCGCACAAAGTCTTCGTAATGCATATCTGCGAAGGAAATGCCAGGAAAAACGTTACCTGCTTTGCGCGAAGAGGCTTCAAGAATGATCGATAACGTGGCGATTTGGCCGATGGCCCACGAATAGTTAAGACTCTGCTTGATTGGCTGCTGCGATCGAGAACTAGATTGGCTCTTGCGAGATCGAGGACGCATGGATCAATGGGTTTGCGCGTTAGAAGGATTTAGGAATCTCTCTAGATGTTGCAATACATCTTCGGGAGCATCTTCCATGACATAATGTCCTACGTCCTGGAGGCGAATGATATCCGCCTGAGGGAAGTGGTGAGAGAATCGTTCCAAGCAGTCAGGGCGGAAGCACCAATCCTTCATCCCCCAAATCATCATGATGGGTAAGTGAGCTAGGCGTGAAAGGTTAGTTTCGATCTGTTCAAGCAATTGCCAAGTAGGATCGCTAGGACGCGTTGGTATGTCCGCTACGAAACGGCTGACGGCAATTCGATTGGCCCAATTGTTATAAGGGGCAAGCAGTCCTGAGGAGGCTATGGGAGATAGCTTTTTTTTCCGAGCGATTGCCATGCGGAGTGCTCCGCGGCAGAAGAGGTTCAAGCCTCGTATCGCAAATGGACCTAGCAAAGGAATACGACAGGCTGCGATTTGCCAGGGGATGTAGGGTGGGGGAAAAGCACCGGTGTTGAGTAGGACGATGCGTTCGATACGCTGCGGCTCCGCTATTGCGGCTCCTAAGCCGATAGCTCCACCCCAATCGTGCACAACGAGAGTGATGCGACGAAGGTCGAGTGTTTGCCACAACAGTTGCAGATTGGAAATATGTTGCGCTAAGGCATAAGGATACTTTTGCGGCTTATCGCTCAAGCCACAACCGAGATGATCGACGGCAACAACGCGATGTGTATTGTGAAAGTGCTTTACGATCGCGCGATAGTAGAACGACCACGTCGGATTACCATGCACGCACACGATCGGCTGATCGCCACGGCCCTCATCGACGTAGTGCATACGATGAGCCCCGATGGTCAGGTAATGGGAACCGAAAGGATATTCGGATTGCCATAGTGCCATGAAGGATCTTTCTGCAAAGCACAACCCAAGAGGAGCTGGAAATGAAAACGATGTCGTATCTAGGTCACCTTGAGGTCGCTCAGATTACAGACGTGGCGCGGCTACTATTTCAGTAGCCAACAAAACTTGTGGATAAGTTTGCGTGAACCATTCCATCCACGGCTCAAATCGGATTCAACCCAAGTCGACTCCCAATCCTCAAGGAAACGATCATAAAACGCTTCCGGCCTCTCGAACCGGATTCCTTGACAGATTGAGCAGACCAGGAAGGTAGCCTGAAACACGCTGTTTGGCTATAGGACGGCCGCTTTTGAGGGGTGATAAGAGGCAATCCCCAATGAAATCCTGCAGATTATTAGGGAGCGATTAACGGGGCGAAAGCTCTTGCCAAAATCGATCCGCCTTCTCCAGGTAAGGCTCATAGGCGGCCGCTTCGGCTGCGGGTAACTGAGCAATTTCTTTTCGTGATGTTTCCAGCCAAGTCCTAAAAAAAGCAACTGCTTCGGGTTGTACCCGTTTGCTGTTACCCGCTTCAATGTAGTACGGCGCTGTCATCGCAAAGCGATAGCTCGACTCGTGGTCGGTCACGACACGTATCAGGAGCCAACCACTTTCGTTAACTTTAAGTGGCGGAATCTCTCCGCCCCGTTTGGCATGTTCATCCAATCGAGCGCGATAGAGTGATTTGCCGTTGAATACAATCTCCAAATACTCTACTGGATCTTGAACACTTAAAGAAAGCGCGACCTCCAGTTCCAGCGTATCTCCCTGCGCGATCTGAAACGAGGTTCCAGGCAACTCGCCATTAACCAAGGGGCGAAGAAGCGGTCCATTGGTAACCATCGATCGGCCTTCCTTTAATCGTTCCCACCACTGGGCATCGCTTTGCGATCCACCCAAAGTCACATAGACGCGGTTGTAACCGAGATGTGAGTCGTTGATTCCAAATCCAGATCCTGCGCTGGGGGCAATTCGAAAACCGCATTCAAGCATTTGCCAGTAGATGTACTCCACCAAGCGCCCCAGTCCGCGTGGGCCTGTGAAACGAATTGGGTCGGGATTGTACGAAGCGATAGCTATGGGGCTTGATTTGTTGGGCTGCAGATGGGTTGAAAGTACAGCGACCGAATCAATTTTTCCTTGTGACAACCAAATCGGAACATCGCGTGACCAAGGATGTACGATCGCAATGTGTGCAGCTTGATCGTCAATCGCACGCTGTAAAATTTTCGGGCTGATCGGGAGTTGAGCTAACTGTTTGGGATCTGTTTTATCCATCCGCGGCCAACCCATAAAAACTAAGCCGCTATCGAGACGCAGATCGGTAAGGCTTGCCTGAGCGATCCATCGAGGTTGTCGATCTTCGATTGTTGGAGGTTGCGATCCACTCGCATTCTTTTTGATAGTTGAAGTAGCCGGTTTAGAAGGCTTTGCCTTTTCGTCTTTGCTCGCCTCATCCTTTTGCTCAGTTTCCTCTTCCGAATCTTTATCTTGTTGGTCGTCGTTGCTTTTCTCGGAGTCTTCCGCTGCCTTGGAATCATCGGACTTGGATGGTTCTGCGGATGGAACTGGGCTATTGGAATCGTTGCCCGTTTTGCTCTTGTCGATCTCGGGTATTGCAGTGTTTAGTGCTATGTCCAGATCGTCGGCTGCCATCCAGCGGCGCAGTTCGGTTTCAGATAGTTGCACAAGTAAGTCACCTGACCACCAATCTTCTTTGCGCATTTCGCAGCTTCGTTCTACATAGACGGGGAGTTCATCGGCGGCGTTTCGGCTCAATGTAAAACCACCCGAGGTGATCGCATATTCGGGACCACGACTAGCTGTGTAGGAAAAGTCTCCGTCGCGTTGTTTGACGACGATGGTGCGGTCGAGTAGATACCAGTCACCACGTCGTAGAAGTCCCGGCAGCTTGGGGACCCGACCAGAGTCGTTGCGGAGCATGAATCGAATCGCGACCGGTTTATCGGCTGTGTCATCGACGGGAGTGATCGTCGCTTCACCATCTTTTGCCATGAGCTGGCGATTGGTGGTGAGGGAAACGAGTCCGCAAACAGCCAGCCATCCTATCAGCAGAAGTGATCGGCACCCAATCGCCAAAGGATTAACGGATATTGGCCCCGCTAGGACTCGGATTGGCGTTACCGAAGTTAGGGTGTGACCAGAGGCAGCAGGCTTTGGGGCTTGAATTGCTACGATCATAACCGAGTGGATTTTGGCGAAATGGAATAAAAACGATTCCTTCTTGAACGTACCTTGTCCTTGGCGCGCATTCGGCCAACGATTTGCATTAAAATGAAAAAGTACTGCTTCAGGCTGCCAAAATGGCAGTTGCGGAGGTTGGACGAGGAGGAAATTGGAGTCTATGGCGGAAGATTACTACAAAATCTTAGGTGTTCAGCGATCTGCTTCGGCGGAGGAGATCCAGAAATCGTACCGCAAGCTAGCTGCGAAGCTGCACCCGGACATCAACCCGGACGACAAACAGGCGAAGAAGCGATTTCAGGAGTTGCAGAAGGCATACGAAGTCTTGAGCGATCCGGAAAAGCGAAAGCTGTACGATCAGCTTGGGCCGGATTTCGAGAAGATGGGAGCCGGTTTTCGCGGTGGTCCGGCGGGAGCTGGCGGCGGAGGAAATCCGTTCGAGGGTATGGATTTCGAGCAGGTCTTCCGCGGTGGCGGTGGAGGCCAACCCTTTTCGTATGAAGGCGATCTAGGCGATATTTTCTCGCAGATCATGGGTGGCGGTGCGGCGGGCGGCGGCGCGCGGGGTGGGCGTCGGCGAGGAGCTCCTGCGCGCGGTAGCGATCTTGAGGTGACAGCCGAGATTCCGTTCACAACAGCCATTCAAGGTGGCTCGGCCGATTTGCGTTTGAATCGCGGGAACAAAGTCGAAGTTGTTTCGGTGAAGATTCCCAAAGGAGTTGAGTCTGGCAAAAAAATTCGTTTGCGTGGACAAGGTATGCCGGGGCCAGGAGGCGCTGCGGCAGGCGATCTGTTGGTCACGCTCGAGGTGCTTTCGCATTCTCATTTCAAACGGCACGGAGATAACTTGGAAGTGAAGGTTCCGGTGACGTTGGCCGAAGCTGCACTAGGCGCGAAGATCGATGTGCCTACACCTTCTGGAGTTGTCACTTTAAAAATTCCAGCGGGTAGTAGCAGTGGGAAGCGATTGCGAGTTAAAGGGCAAGGGGTTCCACGAGCCGACGGGGGGAGCGGTGACTTGTATGTTGAATTGCACATCAAGTTGCCAGAGCATTTGGATGAGCAGAGTGAGGAGTTGATTCGCAAATTGGATTCGATGCATCCCTTGGCACCTAGAGCAGGATTGGCTTGGTGAGTGACAGCCCAACAGAGCGCTTCGGTCGCGAAGATCGTGTTCGATCGCGGCAAGAGTTCGAACGCATCTTTAAAAGTGGTAAAGTGCAAGCCGATCAGGTCTTGGTAGTTCATGGATTACCAAACCAACTGACACGCTCCAGGCTTGGTATTTCCATGTCGCGCAAAGTGGGCTCGTCACCGGTTCGCAATCACTGGAAGCGTTTGATTCGCGAATCGTTTCGTCGTCAACGGACGAAGATACCTGTGGGATTTGACTTTATTGTTCGGCCGCGAGCAGGTGCAAAGGCCGATTGGGCGATGATCTATAAATCTTTGGTTGTGCTGACACGTAACATCGGTAGGAAACGAGACTGAGTGATGTCATGTGTGGCGAAAAATCAAACCATCTCAATCACGATCGCAAGCTGATAAGCGATGAGCCAGCAGTTCAAAGCGGTGTTGAACAGCATGATGTCCTTCCACCGACGACTGATAGCTCTGGTAAGCACTTCAGTATTACTGAGCGGCGGCATTCGAGTGATTCCGATCATGCCTGTTCGCAAAGCGATTTGCCGGCGAATCAGGGTACGGCTAAGCAAGGGACGTTGGCGACTTGTATCAGTGGGGCGATGATCTTTGCAGTGCGATTTTATCAACGCTGCATCAGTCCGTTGCTGGGTAAGAATTGTCGTTATGAACCGACATGTAGCCAATACTTTATTTTGGCCGTTCAGAAATACGGACCTCTGCGTGGAGCTTGGCGAGGTTTTTGCCGAATCTTGCGCTGTCATCCATTCAGGCCAGGTGGTTACGATCCACCATGAACTGAGGTCGCGATTCGTGCTGTGGATCGATTGAGAATAACTTTTTTGCAAAGGGCATTGAGCGATGGTTCCCGAACTGCCTGACTATGGAGTCCTACTGCATTGGCCCGAGTCAGGTTTGGAGGGGATATGGCCTGAGGATCGAGAGTTAGCCGAGAAATGGATCCCGAGTCGTCGCGTTTTTCGCCGCCAAGAATTCGATGGTGAGTATTACCATTTGTGGTATGGATCAACACGCATTCGCATTCGCCCGTCTCTGTGGGTATCAACCTTGGCTGAGGATTTGGAAGTTGGAGATCGCGTTGAAGTGCTTTCACAAATGGGACGCGCTGAGCCGATGATTGCCGAGATTCGAGAAAAGTTGTTTGATCCACATCTGGGACGGATTTATTACCTCTTGCGAAATCGTGAGGTGGATGTGCCGACGGTTTATTTTTATGAAGATCTGCAGCGACTTTCGACAAGACCTCAGCTTCGCGAACCGACCTACACGCATCAGCCACAGAAACTTGGTATCGATCTGCACCTAGTCGATCCACTGCGCACTGATGAATTCAAAGATGGTAACTAAAAAGGAATCAAAAAGATCTTGATTCTATCAGTTGCTCTCGGTGGATCTGTTTTATTGAAGCAACGTTGTCAAAAGAGAACCGCGATAGCAACCGATTAAAATTCATACGAACCTATGTTGATGGCGACCGATGTTTGATGAAAAAGCTTGTCGCTGTTTCAGCTTCCGAAGAAGGTTCGATGAATGAGAAAGCCGATAATGGCACCGATCAACAGAGCGGGTGGAAGAGCGACGGCGAGAGTCAAGCCGATCACTAATCCCGAAGGAGTTTTTGAGACGGTTTCGGGAGAGGTTAAGGGATCCCCGTGGATATTGGGAATTCCGATCGGTCCTTGGCTCGCATCGGTTTCTTGCTGAGGCCAACTACCATCAAGTGTGGCAGCGGAACGAATCCTCGAATTGCTGTCTTGACGGGAGGACCATTCATCTGAAGTCTCGACTCCCGAAGTGGAGTCGGCATCGGTTGGAGGTGGTGGAGGTTGCCAAGGGGATTTGCCTAATCGTCCGACGCTGAGGGTATCGGGAGATCCGGCCCAAGGTTCAAGGCGAGCCGCGACTTCGGCCGCTGTTGGAATACGCTTCTGCGGATCCTTATCCATCATGTCAGCGATGATGTCGACGAAGTCTTCAGGAAGATCAGGAGAAAATTTTCTTGGATGCCAAGGTGTTTCTTCGAGGTGCCGTTTTAATTTGCTGGCGGTATCGCCTCCCGGAAATGGTACCTTACCGCAAGCGGTGTAGTAGAGAGTGCAACCGAGTGAATAAATATCGCTGACCGGTTGCACATCAAGAGGCGAGCGGATTTGTTCAGGTGATATGTAATCTGCGGTGCCGACAATCTTTCCAGCTCTAGGATCATCGAGCAGGTTTTGCGCAAACCCAGCAAGACCGATATCAGAAACTTTCGCTTGTCCTTCGGGTGTCACAAGAATGTTGCCCGGTTTGACATCGCGGTGAATGAGACCTTGGTTGTGTGCATAATCGAGACCGAGTGCCGCTTGCATCATGATGCTGGCTGCTTGGGAAACTGGTAGCGGACCGTTTTTGCGCACCAGTTTGCGAAGATCCATACCAGCAACAAATTCAGTAACCAGATAATGCACGCTTCCATCTTGGCCAGCATCGAAGGCTCGAACCAGATAGGGGCAATCGAGTTTTGCTTGCATGCGAATTTCTCGCATGAAGCTTGTTTGTGATTCGGGCGTTGAACGATGTACAGGTAGAACTTTTACGGCGCAGACTCGGCCCATCACACGATGGACGGCTTTAAAGACTTGTCCCATGCCACCCTGTCCGACAAAGTCGGTGATAAGATAAGGTCCAAGGGTCAACTTGGTTCGGCCTGCCGCCAGCTGAGTGGCTTGGTAGTAGGTCAGCAGATCCTGTTCAATAAAGATTTCAGCTAGCAAGGCATCCGAGGGTGGGGCATCGGGACTTAGGCCTAGTTGTGTGCGGCGATGCTTGGCGACGCGCAATGCGTAATCGAGCTGAGCTGGTTGTACTAAACCGCTCGCCAAGGCCGCTGCCGCTAGCACCGAATCGGTTGGGACACTGGACATAAGAAACCGAGAACCTAGAAGCCGAGAGCCAGTCGAGATAGGACGTTGCCGATAAGTTAATGTAAAATGATACGTTCTGGGCGCGAAAACGTCTGCTATCGTCGGATTGGTTTACTTCAAAAAAATGGAAGTCCACATGGGTCGATTGATTGCGATTGGTGACATTCATGGTTGCCGCGATGCACTGGAAGCCGTGCTAGAGGCGATTGAGCCTCAGGCGGACGACACCATCGTGACCTTGGGGGACTATGTGGATCGAGGCGATGACAGCAAGGGAGTGATTGACTTGCTGTTAGGACTGGCTGATCGTTGCCAATTGGTGCCGCTGCTCGGAAACCATGAAGAGATGATGCAGGGGGTTATCAACGACCGCGAGCCTCCCTATCACTGGTTGCAATTCGGTGGCATCGATACGCTTGATTCGTACGGATTTGCAGGCGATATGCGGGTGATTCCCGTCGAGCATAGGAAGTTTCTTGACGGTCTACTCGATTACCACGAGGAAGAGGATTGTTTCTTTGTGCATGCAAACTACGACCCTAACATCCCGCTGGAGGACCAGCCTCAGGATTTGCTGAGATGGGTCAAGCTTTCCGAGTTCGTACCTCCACCCCATCGCAATGGGAAAAAGGCGATTTGCGGTCACACGCACGATCGAGGTGGTGAAATCTTTGATGTAGGCCATTTGGTATGCCTCGATACGTACTGCTATGGAGGGGGGTGGTTGACTGCCATGGAGGTTAGAACGGGAGAGATTTGGCAGGCAAATCGCCGCGGTGAGTTGCGGGGTTAGAGTTCACTTAACCCGCAAAGTCTTCCAGAATTCCTTAACCCGAACAATCGAAACTGTCGAAGTAATCCTTACGGACGCGTGGCGTCTTGGGGGGTATCGTCGGCTTGCCTGTAAAGGAATGTTCGGCCATGGATGGAATGCTACGTCGTGAGTCGTTGGGTGCACACGCTGCGCGGTCGCTAAAGATTTGTTTGACCGCAGGACTCGTAACGCTTGCGTTATCCAGCAGCGTTTTTGCTCAATTGCGAACGGGTCGATCGACTCGATCCACGTATGTTCCGATGTCGCAACAGGATTTGGCTGCTTCCAAGCAGCAGTCCGATGAGACAGAAGAGAGAGTTTCCAAAGCGAAACCGACTTTGCCAGCCAATGCTTCTACAAAAAAAGCAGCTTCAACGCAGAGCGTTGAACGGAGCAGTGGAACAAGGATCTCCGTTTCCAAAGGTTCATCTTCGAAAGCGATCAACGGAAAAACGGCATCGAGAAAAGTCTCTGCCAAATCCGCGGTGCAGCCGGCAGGGCATTTCGATGAGGATCATGCTCATCAAGATCCGATGCCACAGGATGCAGCATCTGGACAACAAAGCAAAACAGCTTCTGGCCACGAAGGGTCTGTTGCTCATGGCGCAGCTGAGCATGGCGCAGCTGAGCATGGCGCAGTTGAGCATGGCGCAGTTGAGCATGGCGCAGTTGAGCATGGCGCAGCTGAGCACTCTAGCGTTAATTCTTCCGGAGCCTCACATGGAGCTAGTGATGCGACGATCGAGCATCATGGAGTCGAGCATACACACATGCCGCATGAAGGATGCGCGACATGCCAACGCAACGCCTTAGCTGCGGATCCTATTGTCGATGGGAATTGGTATGGAGACGATTACGGTTTTGTTACTCATGACACTGGTGTTTATGCTGGTGGCTATCACGGTCACGGCAGTTCCATGTCGTTGCTGGGACGAATGATCTATGGTTTACATGTTCGAGCTGAAGCAACTCGCTGGGATCGATCAGCTCAGAGCTTGCCGATTTTGGTGACGACAAGTCCTGCAGCAACGCCAGCAGTGGATGCAGGGCAATTGGGTTTACCTACGACGAGTATTTTATTCGGTGGTAGCGATGTTAACGGAACATCCAACACAGGTGGTCGGTTAACCGTTGGTACATGGTTGGATGATTGCGAATCGTGGGGTTTGGTGTTTCGTGGTTGGGACGCAGGGGCTTTGAGTACCGAGTTCTCTGCAACCAATACGCAATTCCCGATCATCGCTCGTCCGTTCCTCAATGTTACAAGCACTCCCGAGCAAGATACGCAATTGATCGCTTATCCCGGTACAAGCACGGGCAATATCAACGTGAAGGTGGACTCGGAAATTGCAGGAGCAGATTTATCGCTCAAGCGATTGGTCTATGTTACACCGCATTCGCGTTGGGAGATGCTTTACGGTTTCCAATATATTTCGCTTAACGAGAGCCTGGACATTCAGTCCAATACTCAGATCGTTGATCCACAAGATATTCGTTTTCCTGCAAGTTTTGCCTTGACGGATTCGTTCTCGACGCAGAACCAGTTCCGCGGATTTCAGGTTGGATTGCAGGGATCCAAGCAATATGGATGTTGGTACTATGAAGGTATGCTCCGATTTGGACTAGGTAGCATGGAGAGAACTGTCACGATCAATGGTCAGAACAGCATTACCTCCAATGGTTCGACTGCGACGGAAGCGCAAGGATTGTTAGCGCGATTCAGTAACTCAGGTAGTTTTGCTTCGGATACATTCGTCGTCGTGCCTGAAGCAGGATTGTTGGTTGGTTACTCGCTGACCAAGAATATCGACTTGACCCTGGGATATACAGCGATGATGCTTCCCAAGGTGGCTCAGGCTGCAAGTCAAGTCGATGTCGATCTGGCATCCAATCTTTCCAATCCACTCTCGGGGGCTCTGCGTCCTTCGTTTGTTCTTAACGAGACTAACTACTGGTTATCAGGGCTGAACTTTGGTGCTCAGTGGCGATACTAGGGAATATGGTTCCTGCTTTGCAGAGTCTCTGATCTGAATGGCACCAAATAAGATGAGAACACTCTTTTCTTGACTCGCTGGTCGCCAAGGGCAATTTGCGTTGATCGTAACCGATCATTGAACTGCTGGCGATCAACTTCGAATTCATGCGAATCGAATCTAGAAGTCGGCAACGACTTCCCCTGATTCGCGAGTGCCTAGCGCCCTCCAAATTTGGCGTTCAATAGTTTGAGCGACAAATCTTACCGAACCATCCATGAAAAGAGAATTCACTCCACCGGTGTGATAACTTCGACTGGTGATAACAGCGTAGGTCGGAAGAGTTGCACTTCGGCCTTCTCGCATCGAATTAAAATCGATGTCATAGGTTAATCCATTGCTTAAATAAGCAACGAATTGATTGGGAGGAAAAGTGGTCGTGAATCCTGTTTGATGAACACGGGCATCCACCCATTCCGTGTGACCCGATTCACTTTTAAATTCTCCACCGAACAGAGCAATGTCTTCAGTTTGATTGGGAGTTGGTGTTACATTTGCAGGGTTGCCACTATCTCTCAAGTAAGGCGTGAATGCCTTAACCTCGCTCATTCCTAAAGTATTGCTGGTCCCATCGGTTATCGCTGCCAATCGCAGCGGGCGATTGACCAGAAACACTCCCGAGCTCCTTCCGAGGGGCGGAAGCATAATGAGCCACTCTCCGGCATTGGCAGCGTAATTCAGTGGGTAGTGAACGAAGGTGGGGCCATCGGGGCGTTCGCGATCGTTGATCTCACTGGGGCATATCAAAAACGGGACCCGCATTTTCGCCACTAGAGGTTGCTGGTTGATGGGCCGCGAATAATCAATCAAGTTTTGCAGATTGGCTTGTTCAGCATAAGGAAGTAATCGGGTTTGCATGCTCCAGTAGACGGTGACCCCATTGGTTTGATAATCACCAAGTGGCGGGAGTTGCTTGCGAACCGATTCGTGATTGTGTAAGGCCAGTCCAAGTTGCTTCAAATTATTTTGGCAACTCATCCTCCTTGCCGATTCTCTTGCAGCTTGGACGGCAGGTAGCAGTAAACCGATTAGTATGCCGATGATGGCAATGGCAACCAGCAATTCGACCAAAGTAAATCCAGCTTTACGATTCATCAAATTTTTTTAAATGCGGGGTTATTGTTGCGAGGTTATAGAAGCGGACTAGGTCCTAGCACCCTTTTGCATATTCATTTACGAAGACAAACAGAAGGCAAATTTCTGATAAAAATTATGTGAAATTACGGGATAAGTGGAATGTCCTTTGGAAGTGCACACTCTCTCTTGGGGGTAACGGTATGATGGGGCTTCGTGGATGCTATTTGCTCTGATGCTATACTTCCCCTGGTCCAACTAAGTCCTGTCTTGGTAGGTACTTTGTGGTGGTTGTCTCATTATAGAAAGAATCTTGAATGGATCGCTTTGCAAAAGCTCCGATAACCGATTTACTTAACTGGCAGGTTTTGCCAGGAGAGTCGGGCGAAGCGACGCTTGTATGGGAAGTCGATTCCCGATTGCACAATCCGATGGGACGCGTGCATGGAGGTGCTATCTCAGCGATATGTGACGCTGCGATGGGAATTGCTTTTGGTCGCTCGATCGATGAGAGTCAAGACTTTTCGACGATCGAAATGAAGGTCAGCTTTATGCGTCCAGTAACCGCTGGCACACTCACTGTCGTAGCGAAGGTCATTCAGAGAGGTTTACGCGTGGGGTTCGTTGAGTGCCAAGTTCACGATCAACGGAAGCGTCTGATTGCTACAGCAAACTGTAGTTGCACGACTGTTAGTTGAACGACTGTTAGTTCAACGAAAGCAACATCTCTCAATGCCTATTTGCTGTCGGCTTTTCGATCATAGTCAGAGGTCCGAGCACGGTCGTTGTTTAGGGGTAATGGCCAGCGGCTAGATTTTTCAGCGATCAGATTTTTCAGCGATCATCGCTCGGTACGGTTGAGTTACCCGATATGTTGGCCTGAAGGTATGGCTGGTACGTCATGTTGTTTGCGGCATCCAATAGATCGCGCGCCATGCGATTCAATCCGGTAGAAAGGGTTATGACGAAAAGGCAGTGGGCTTTTTGGAAACGGTACTGAATTGGCTGAGCGACACTGATTTCCGAAACGACCGAGTGCCGAAGACACAACCGATGCCGGTCGACTATCGAAATTGGCATGTGGATCCGAATCAGTTCCGTGGCTGGGATCTATCGAAGAGTAGGTTGGAAGCAAAGAGTATGTGGCGAGCATTTTTTTACGCTGTAGGAATTGTGCTGGTTGTTCTTGGTGTCGAGTGCATGGTGATCGACAGCGCTCAGATCAAAAACAGCGAGGGATCCAAACGCCCCAAGCTGGCGGTTTGGAATGCGGATCCGATTGCCGAGCCTACCAAGACGGTGCGGCCAGCGGATTGGCATCCATGGAGTTTGCTGGCAACCGGCTCAATCGTGCTGTTGTACTCATGGACGATTCGCCGTAACGGTTAAACTTTTTGGGACCGTAGCACTCATTCCATCTTGATTTCAGATTGGTCCGATTCTGTCGGGAAGTGGGGGCTTGCTTTGATCGCTCAGCAAGCCGTGCTACACGGTTTACGGTAGGCGTTGTCGACCTCACTCGGTCCCGCTACTGCTGTCCTTTCAAAATCCACTACTGCCGCGAAGCCCCTTCAAAATCCAGCTCAATGAGGGTCAGGGATTTTTTAGCGGTCCCTTTTCTTCCCTTGGCGGCTTGGTGTGTTGTCTATTTTCTCCCACGATTTTGGGTTAAATCCATATTTGACCGACTGCCGAAAAAAGCTTAGACTCCATCGTTTTAAGTTATTCTGTTTGGATTTGCATTCGATAATTTTATAGTAAATCCATGTGAAATGAAGCTTGGCGAGGTTGACGGGTGGCGTGTTCATTGGCGGTTCAGCTACGGAATTTGAAGGTTTTTTGCGACGTGATTGATCGCAGGAGTTTTTCGCGTGCGGCGGCGGAAAATGGCCTGACGCAGAGTGCGGTCAGTCAGTGCGTTCAGCAGTTGGAAGAGTTATTGGGGACGCGATTGGTCGATCGATCCAAGCGACCACCGACGCCGACCGCTGAGGGAAAGTGCTTTTACGATGGATGTGGTCAATTGCTGCGTCAGTATGAGACGTTAGTCGATGAGGTCCAAGCTTTAGGGCAGCAATTGAGTGGTCGGGTGAAGGTAGCTTCGATTTATTCAGTGGGATTGAGTTATCTTCCTGGGCTGACGGATCGCTTTCAGGCGTTACATCCGAGCGTCCAGCTCGGTTTTCAATACGGTCAGCCCGACGAAGTCTACGCCATGGTCGAAAAGGGATTGGTGGATTTCGGCTTGGTCAGTTATCCGACTCCGAACCAATCGATCGCTTGTAGGTTTTGGCGAGATGAACCGATGCTGTTGGTGTCCTCACCGCGCAATCGCCATTTGAAAGATAAAGAGTTAATGGCGGAGGATCTGTCGCAGCTTTCCTGGATTTGCTTTTTGCCGCATTTGAGAATTCGTCAGGAGATCGACAGGAAGTTGAACAGTTTAGGAGTGGCACCTCGAGTTGTAGCTGAGTTGGATAATATCGATTCGGTGAAGCATGCGGTTATTGCTAATGCAGCGGTTGCGGTGCTGCCGGAACCAACCGTACGTACTGAACTTGCCTCGGGGGCTCTAGTTGCTTTGCCTTGCAAATCGCTGGAGATGGAGCGACCTTTGGGAATCATTTATCGCCGCAACTCTACTTTGGGCGCTTCTGCAAGAGTGTTTTTGGAAATGCTGATTAGCGATGCGGCTAGCGAATCGACGGATATAGAGAATAAGAAAAGCGATTCGGGTAAGTGATCCAAAATATTCCTCAGATTCGCGAGTGCTGCAGCGGACCAAGAGGAGGTGTCAGGTGGTTCATCGCAAAGTCGATAACCAAGGTGCAGCGAGATGATGATTTCAGTTTTAATATCGGTAAAGCGAATTAGTGACTTATCTGCGAAAGCAATTGATTGATTGTAGATAGAGTTGCTGGCGGGGTTCGCATAGTGCAAGAGGGAAGGGACGAGAGACGATGAGTGATTACCAAGGCTTACCTGACAAGCATGGTTTGTATAACCCCGAATTAGAGAAAGATAGCTGCGGCGTTGGTTTTATTGCGAACGTTAAAGGCAAGCCGAGTCATCAGATCGTATTAGATGCCGATATGATCCTGCGCAATATGGATCATCGCGGTGGTTGCGGTTGCGAGCCCAACACAGGAGACGGAGCGGGTATCCTTACCGCATTGCCTCACAAATTCCTGCAAAAGGTTGCGAAGCGCGATTTGGGTGTGACTTTGCCGGCGGCGGGTAAATTTGCTGCAGGGATTGTTTTTCTTCCGCGTGATTCGAGTGAACGCGCTTATTGCAAAGAGCAGTTGGAACGCTTGATTGTCGAATGCGGCCAAAAGGTTGTGGGGTGGCGCAAGGTTCCAACGCAGCCCGATGTTGCCGATATTGGACCGAGCGCTCGGCGCGGTGAGCCATGGATCGAGCAAATATTCGTCGAAGCGGCTGAGGGCTTGGAAGGCGATGCTTTCGAACGAAGATTGTATCTTGCTCGCAAGCAAGCCAGCCATCTATTGCGAGGTGATAAAAATCTTAAGCAACGTTTGATGTTCTATGTTTGTAGCTTGTCGACCAAGGTCATGATCTACAAGGGTATGCTGCGTCCAATGCAGATTCTCCCGTACTATCCCGATCTGACCGACCCCGACTTTGAAACCCACCTCGCGATGGTTCACAGTCGATTTTCGACCAATACTTTCCCAAGTTGGGATCGTGCACAGCCGCTGCGTTTCATGAGCCACAACGGCGAAATCAATACGTTGCGAGGTAATGTGAACTGGATGCGCGCACGGCAGGGTACGGCTGCCAGCGAGCTTTACGGCGAAGAACTCTCGAAGCTCTTTCCGGTGGTTGAGCCCGACTGCAGCGATAGCGGTACGTTCGACAATGTGCTTGAGTTTCTGTTGATGAATGGCAGAACGTTACCCGGTGCCATGATGATCATGGTTCCTGAGGCGTGGCAGAAGCATGAGACGATGAGCGAGGAGAAGCGAGCGTTCTACGAATTCTTCAGTTGCACGATGGAGCCATGGGATGGGCCAGCATCGATGACCTTCACCGATGGTAAAGTGATCGGTGCCACGCTCGATCGAAACGGCCTAAGACCGAGCCGTTACTATTTGACGCATGATGACCGTGTGATCATGGCGAGCGAAGTGGGGGTATTGCCGATAGCTCCCGAGCTGGTCAAAGAAAAGGGACGATTGCAGCCGGGACGTATGTTCTTGGTGGATTTCGAGCAGGGGCGATTGGTTCCTGATGAGGAACTGAAGAAGCAGTACGCAGCGCGTCGTACGTTCGGCCCATGGCTGCGCGAGCAACGCATCACCTTGGATGAGCTTTCCCCGAAGAGTGAGCCGCATGGATTTCATCCTGACTCTCTGATGCCTCGTTTGCAAGCGTTCGGCTACACGATTGAGACGATGCAATTCATGCTTCTGCCGATGATCAAAGAGGCTCGCGATCCGATTGGCTCGATGGGTAATGACTCTGCCCTGGCTTGCTTGAGCGATCAGCCGCGAATGATCTACGATTACTTCAAACAGCTCTTTGCGCAGGTGACCAATCCAGCGATCGATTCGATTCGCGAAGAAGTGATCATGTCGCTGGAGTGTTATATTGGGCCGGAACAGAATCTATTGTCGGTGACCCCCGAACATGCTCATCGACTGCTGATCCCGCATCCGATTTTGACGAACGAAGAACTGGCCGCTTTGGCTCATATGACCAAGCGTGGCTGGAAAACCAAGATGATCGATATCACGTTCGATCGCAAAGTTGGTAAGGCCGGATTGACTGAAACGCTCGATCGAATTTGCGGCGAAGCAGAGCAGGCGATCGATGAGGGATACACGTTGGTCATTTTGACAGACCGAGCTGTCGGTCCAGAGCGAGTTGCTGTGAGCACTCTATTAGCTTGCGGAGCCGTTCATCATCACTTAGTTCGACAAGCAAAGCGAACTCGAATCGGTATCGTTTTGGAGACCGGTGAGGCACGCGAAGTTCATCATCACTGCTTGTTGGTTGGTTACGGCGCAGACGCGATCAACCCATATCTCGCGTTTGAAGCTTTATGGCAATCAACTCGCGATGGATTGTTGCCTGCTGATAAATACGATGATGACAAAGTTGTTGGAGCTTATCGCAAAGCGGTTGCCAAGGGGATGCTCAAGGTGATGGCTAAGATGGGCATCAGTACGCTGCAAAGCTACAAGGGTGCTCAGATCTTTGAAGCTGTTGGTTTGAAGGATGAGGTTATTGCGAAGTGCTTCGCGGGAACAGCGAGCCGTATTCAAGGTGTTAGCTTTAATGTCCTGGCCGAGGAAACTTTGCGTCGTCACGAGCTTGGATATCCTCATGATTCCAAGCGATCCTTGCCCGTTTTGCCTAACCCGGGCGAGTTCCACTGGCGAGCAGAAGGCGAGCATCATGGTTGGGATCCTCAAGCGATCGCCGATCTGCAAGTCGCAGCGAGGGGAGGTGATACCAATGCTTACTGGCGTTTTGCTGAGCACATTAATCAGAGCAACAAGACTCGATACGCTTTGCGAGGCTTGATCGAGTTTCGCGAAGGTGTTGCCGGCGCAGAGGTTCCGTTGGACGAAGTTGAGCCTGCGAAAAGCATTGTGAAAAGATTTTGCACCGGGGCGATGAGTTTCGGATCGATTAGTGCCGAAGCCCACGAAACGCTCGCCATTGCGATGAATCGTATCGGCGGCAAGAGCAATACGGGTGAAGGTGGTGAAGATCCTGTGCGGTTTAAGCCTCTTCCCGATGGCGACTCAAAGCGATCAGCGATCAAGCAGGTGGCTTCTGGAAGATTCGGTGTCACGATTGAATATCTATCGAATGCTGACGAGTTGCAGATCAAGATCTCGCAAGGTGCCAAGCCGGGTGAGGGTGGTGAACTGCCAGGTGGTAAGGTTGATAAGAATATTGCCCGAATTCGTTACAGTACGCCAGGCGTAGGTTTGATCAGTCCACCTCCGCACCATGATATTTATTCGATCGAAGATCTCGCGCAGTTGATCCACGATTTGAAGAATGCAAACCCTTCGGCGCGAATCAGTGTCAAGCTGGTCAGTGAAGTGGGAGTTGGTGTCGTCGCATCGGGAGTTGCTAAAGCACACGCCGAGCACATCGTGATTGCTGGTGATGTGGGTGGTACCGGTGCTTCTCCTCTGACGAGTATCAAGCATGCTGGATTGCCTTGGGAATTGGGGATCGCAGAGGCGCATCAAACTTTGGTGATGAACGATTTGCGTAGTCGCGTAGTTTTGCAGACCGATGGTGGTTTGAAGACGGGGCGCGATGTGGCCATCGCCGCTTTACTCGGTGCAGAAGAGTTTGGTTTTGCGACCGCTCCGCTCATTACGCTTGGTTGCATCATGATGCGCAAGTGTCATTTGAATACTTGTCCGGTCGGTGTAGCTACACAGGATCCGGAACTCAGAGCGAAGTTCAAAGGTAAGCCCGAGCACGTGGTGAATTATCTGTTCATGGTGGCTGAGGATTTGCGCCGTATCATGGCAAAGCTCGGTTTCCGTCGTATCGATGATATGATCGGACGGGTCGATTGCTTGGATACGAACAAGGCGATCGCCCACTGGAAAACAGATGGTCTAGATCTATCGCCCGTGTTGACGATGGCCAAGCGTCCTCATGGAAGTGTGCAGGTGCGTTGCGTGCAGGCGCAAGATCATGGGCTTGAGCTTGCCTTGGATAACCACTTGATCAAGGAAGCTAAAGAGGCCTTAGAGAATCGAAAAGCGGTACGCATCGAATCGAAGATTGTGAACATCAATCGTACGGTAGGAACGATGTTGAGCCACGAGGTGGCGAAACGCTTTGGTCAAGCGGGTCTTCCTACGGATACGATCCATGTCAAACTCAACGGCTCCGCGGGGCAGAGTTTGGGAGCATTTCTCGCACATGGTGTCACGCTCGAATTGGAAGGTGATGCCAATGACTATGTAGGTAAAGGTTTGTCTGGTGGCCGCATTATCGTGTATCCACCGCGGCAGAGCACCTTTGCCGCCGAAGATAACATTATCGTGGGTAATGTCTGTCTCTACGGCGCTACGATGGGCGAGGCCTTTATTCGAGGTCGGGCGGCTGAACGATTTGCAGTTCGCAATAGCGGTGCAGTGGCGATTTTGGAAGGTGTTGGCGATCACGGTTGCGAGTACATGACGGGTGGCCGTGTTGTTATTCTCGGCCCGACGGGACGCAATTTCGCTGCCGGTATGTCGGGTGGTATCGCCTATGTGCTGGATCGTGAGGGTGACTTCCGCATTCGCTGCAATTTGGAGTTGGTTGAGCTTGAGAAGGTGGAAGCGCCAGAAGACGTCGCCGAATTGAAGGGGCTCGTCGAACGTCACCATCAATTCACGGAGTCGACAGTTGCCGCGAAATTGTTGGCCGATTGGGAAACCTCACTGAAGCAGTTCGTTAAAGTCATGCCAACGGATTACAAGAGAGTCTTGGAAGAAATGAAGCAGTCTTCAGTAGCCAAGAGCGGCGTGGGAGCTCGCTGAGGTATCACGAGTTTTCATTTGGCGTTGAAGGTTGTTAAGTAAAGTCAATAAGAATATTGGGTTGGTTCGAAAAGGGTTGTTGAGTCATGGGAAAGCCGACAGGATTTAAAGAGTACGATCGCAAGAAGGTTCCGTGGCGCATGCCGGTTGTTCGGCTTAGCGATTACGATGAAATCTACACACCACCCAATGAAGAAGATCTGCGCAAGCAAGGCGCGCGGTGTATGGATTGCGGCGTTCCTTTTTGTCAATCGGCTACGGGTTGCCCTATCGACAACTTGATTCCTGAGTGGAATGACTTGGTTTATCAAGGACGTTGGCAGGAAGCTGTTGAGCGATTGCATAAGACGAACAACTTTCCTGAGTTCACTGGGCGAGTCTGTCCCGCGCCGTGTGAAGGTGCTTGTGTGTTGGGTATCACTAATCCACCGGTGACCATCAAGAACATCGAAAATGCGATTATCGATCGAGCGTTCGAAGAGGGTTGGGTCGTTGCGCAGCCACCGCAAGAGAGAACAGGAAAGAAGGTAGCTGTGATCGGTAGTGGACCAGCAGGTTTAGCAGCAGCCGCGCAACTGAATCAAGCAGGGCATTTGGTTACTGTCTACGAGCGAGCTGATCGAATCGGTGGTCTGCTCACCTACGGTATTCCCAATATGAAATTGTCGAAAGATGTTGTCGCTCGTCGACTGCGTCTGATGGAACAAGAGGGAATTACGTTTGTCACGGGAGCTGATGTTGGAAGAAACGTCGACCCACAGGAGCTACTGCGAAACAACGATGCAGTTTTGCTGAGCACTGGTGCCACAAAAGCTCGCGACCTAGAAATCCCAGGTCGAACTCTCAAGGGAATCCATTTCGCGATGGAATTCCTAACGCAGAACACCAAGAGTCTTCTCGATTCGCATCATCAGGATGGCCATTTCATTTCAGCCAAAGGTAAGAAAGTCATCGTGGTAGGGGGTGGTGATACCGGTACCGACTGCATTGGCACGAGCTTACGGCACGAGTGTTCCGCTTTAATCAACTTTGAGTTGATGGATCGTCCACCGGTAGATCGAGCCGATGATAATCCATGGCCTCAGTGGCCGAGAATTTTTCGAGTCGATTACGGCCATGAGGAAGCGGAAGCGAAATACGGGGCGGATCCTCGCCAGTACAACATCCTCTCCAAGTCGTTTGTCGATAACGGTAAAGGAGAAGTCGCTGGGATCAAAGCGGTTACAGTGGAGTGGTATAAGGAAGATGGTCGATTGAAGATGCGGGAAGTAGCCGGCAGCGAACGACTCATCGAAGCGGATTTAGTTCTATTGGCCATGGGTTTCTTGGGACCGGAGAACTATGTTGCTGGAGCTTTGGGTGTGCAACTGGACCCCCGCTCCAATTACATGGCCGAGCACGGTAAATTCCGAACCAATGTCGACAAGGTTTTCGCGGCGGGGGACTGCCGTAGGGGACAGTCGCTGGTGGTTTGGGCGATTAACGAAGGCCGCGGTGCCGCTAGGGCGATCGATATCTTCCTGCAAGGCAATAGCGTACTTCCAGCTCCTGGTGTGACTATGGGAACTGCGACTTCGCTGCCGATCGGTTAAGTTAGTGCTATTGAATTTGGGAGACCGACCATCGACCTAAGATCGATGGTCTTTGTTTTTAGGATCTTTGAAGAAATAGGCGCGTTTTATGTCCTCTTCCGCTGCGACTGAAAGGGTTTTCAATTTTTCACCCGGGCCGGGCGTTCTCCCCTTGGCTGTTTTGCAGCAGATCCAACAAGAAATGCTCTGCTTACCAGGCGCCGGTGCATCGATACTTGAGGTCAGTCACCGCAGCAAAGCATTCATTCAAATCTTAGAGAACACAAAAGCTTCGCTGAGACGATTGCTACAGATACCTGACGATTACGAAGTTATCTTTCTGCAAGGTGGAGCGAGGTTGCAGTTTTCGATGATCGCGGCCAATCTTCTGCGTGGTACCTCAGGTCCCGCTCAGTACATCGTGACCGGCTCATGGGGTAAGTACGCCGTTGAGGAAGCAAAGAAAGAAGGGCCTGTCGAGATCATTTGGGACGGAAAAGCTGAACAGTACAATCGCCTACCACAAGCTTCAGAGTATCGGATCAACAGCAATGCTTCTTACGTCCACATCACCAGCAATGAAACGATCCAGGGAGTTCAATTCCAAAATGAACCGGATACAGGTAATGTGCCGCTGGTCTGCGATAGCTCTTCCGATTTTCTTTATCGCCCAATACCGATTTCGAAATACGGTTTGATCTATGCCTGCGCTCAAAAGAATGCAGGGCCGGCAGGTGTGACCGTCGTAATCATTCGCAAGGATTTACTGGAACGCTCTCAAGATTCTTTGCCAGGTTATTTGAATTACAAATCTCATGCTAAAGAGAATTCACTTTGGAACACGCCACCAACGTTTGGCATCTATGTGGTAGGCCTAGTCGCGCAGTGGCTTGAGAAAACGATCGGTGGTCTCAACGCAATGCATCAGCACAATCAACGCAAAGCGGCTTTACTTTACGATATCGTCGATCGCTATCCCGATCTCTACCAAGGACACGCGAGGAAAGTCGATCGCTCGTTAATGAATGTTACTTTCCGTTTGCCCAGCGAAGAGAAGGAAAAAGCGTTCCTCAAAGGTGCTGTGGAAAGAAAACTGGATAGCCTTCAAGGGCATCGTAGTGTCGGCGGCATTCGCGCCAGCATCTATAATGCGATGCCTATGGAAGGTGTCGAATGCTTGGCAAATTACATGAATGACTTTGCGAAGAGTTAATCGAATTCTCAGCAAACTCTCCCTTCCTGAAATTTATTTGTATTGAGAAGCTTCAGATCATGGCCAAATATAAAATCTTAGTGTTGGATCCGATTGCCCAAGAAGGCTTGGACCTACTGAAGCAGGAGTCTGATTTCGAATACGAAGTAAAGACGGGGCTCAAAGGAGAAGAACTGCGATCATCTCTCGCGCAGTTCGATGGCGCGATCGTACGCAGCGGTGTGAAGATCACAGCCGAGTCGTTGGAAGGAAATCGTCGACTCAAGGCAATTGTTCGAGCGGGTGTAGGTACCGATAACATCGACAAAAACGCAGCGACTCGGCTCGGTATTGTCGTGATGAACACACCAGCAGGAAACACATTAAGTACTGCGGAGCATACATTTGCATTGATGCTCGCTTTGTCCCGCGCCATTGCTCCAGCTTACAACAGTCTTTGCCAGGGGAAATGGGATCGCAAGTCGTACATGGGTAATCAATTAGCCGATAAGACGCTCGGTGTCGTCGGCATGGGGCGCATTGGACGCGAAGTAGCAAGTCGTGCGTTGGCTTTTGGAATGCGCGTGATCGCCTACGATCCGTTCTTGACCGAAGAGCAGGCAGCGAAGCTGGGCGTTGAAAGAACCGAAACGGTCGTCGGTATGCTTCCCAAAGTTGACTATCTCACCGTGCACACTCCGCTGACCAGTGAAACCAATCACCTGATCAGCCACAAAGAAGTTGCGATGATGAAGCCAGGTGCGCGTTTGATTAATTGCGCTCGTGGTGGCATTTATGATGAAGCTGCGTTAGTGGAAGGTCTCAAGAGTGGTAAGCTCGGCGGTGTGGCTCTCGATGTTTTTGAAGAAGAGCCTTGCACCCAGAGCCCTCTATTCGGCATGCCTGGTGTTGTTTGCACTCCTCACCTTGGTGCTAGCACGGAGGAAGCACAAACGCAGGTCGCGATCGAAGGGATTCATTTGCTCATACAGTTTTTCAAGTATGGAGAAATCCGTCACGCTGTTAATGTGGCGGCCGTTGATCCCAAGACACTGGAAGCACTGCGTGGACATCTCAATGTCGCCTATCGACTTGGTCTGCTGATGTCGCAGTGGCATGGCGGAGGAATTGCATCGTGCCATCTAACCTATCGTGGTGAAGTTGCCGAGCGCGATACGAAACTGCTCTCCTCGGCGTTTTGCGCTGGGTTGCTTGAACGAGCGATGGACCAAGGTGTGAATATCATCAACGCCGAACTGTTGCTGCGCGAACGAGGGATTGAATTGAGCGAAAGCCGTTCCACAGAAATGGGAGCTTTCAGCAGTTCGATTACGGCTGAGGTCTCCGGCTCAGGTCGGCGTGTCAAAGCGGCGGGAACCGTTTTTGGTACCAACATGCCTCGTTTGATTCTGATCGACGAGTTCCGAATGGAAGCGTACTTAGATGGTATCTTACTGTTCTTCGTTCATCGCGACGTGCCTGGCATTATCGGCCGAGTAGGAACGATTTTTGGGCAGCACCAAGTGAACATTGGTCAGATGTCGGTGGGACGAGCTTCGCTGCAACCGGGTGGAAATGCGATCGGCGTACTGAATCTCGATAGCTTTCCACCGCCCCAAGCCATTGAGCAAGTAACGGCCATCGATCCGATCGACCGAGTTCAAATGATTGAACTACCCGCAGCGGGACAGTTGCCGACTTGGTTGCAATAACCTCGGATGAAACCTTTTACGATAAAGACTCTCTGCTGCACAGTTCTTACAGGTCGTAAAACCAATGAACGACAGAGAGATCAGTAACGCGGAGGCGAGGCTGCCGGTGGCGCTGGATTCTGTACGGTGCGCGTGCCAGTGGCAGGATTGGTTGTGCCCGCCGGTGCTACGGCATTTTGAGCGATCTTGATGTTGAGCGTAGCGACATGCTGCGCTAGTTCAGGTTGCAACTTGTTGACCGACAAACTTTGATAATAGTTCTGAACGGCAAGGGCAAGCTCTCCTTGCTTTTCGCGCATCTTACCTTTGGCAGCCCAAGCTTCGGCACTAGCTGGATTAATCGCAAGAGCCTCATCCAGATACTTTTCAGCAACTTTGTCCTGGCCTGATTCCTCGTAGAGTCTCGCTAGCTCTACGCGTGCATCCGAAGACTGTGGATTTTGCTGGGCCCAGTTTTTCATTAACGTAAATGCTTTGTCGGAACGATCGGTCTGACACAACAAGACTGCGAGACCACGATAACAATCTGCATGTTGTCCCGATAAATCGAGGCACTGATTGTAGAGCGCTTCCGCTTGATCAATCATCGGCTTGTTCTTTTGAGCAACACCGAGTTGATGATAGGTGCGAGCGAGGTTGTAGTAGGCATCGGGATCGGTGGGGTCGGCGGTTTGAGCCGCTTGAAACTGCTGTAAAGCTTCAGCGTAACGACCTTCTTGATAGAGACGAGTGCCCAACGTGTTCTGGCCGGTGCTTGCCCAGCGGCAACCGCTATGAGTCAGAACCGACAACAGTAAAAACGCGGTGCAAACACGATAAATCAAGTTGACTTGCGGCATACTAACAACCCTCCAGTACAAACCTAGGAATGGGAGAATAGCGAAATCGCGAAGGGGAGGGCAATATCGGTTTAGCATCCCAAGCAGGACCCAGCTGACGGTTATGAAAAATGCGAGAGCTAGTCGGTTAGGGTGAGAGACATGATCCTGAAGGAAGAATGATTGTGAGGTAGGGGGGGTGGGCGATTCAGCAGTGATTAGGAGTCAGTGACACCAACCCTTAATTAGGTCAACCGATTCGAACGACTTTGCGTTGATAGCTTTATTTGCTAGCTGAACAGCATCTCGAGCAGATTGATACCGGAGATGCAAGGAACACGGTGAAGTAAGCGGAAGCAACGACAAATAAAAAAAGCAGGCACAAAACTGCGCCTGCTTTTCAGTGACCGATCTATTTAATGCTAGCGTGAATTAGAGAGTCTGTTGTTGATTCTTGCTGTATCCCAATCCGCGAATGACTTCAAGGATTTCGCTGCAGGTTGGGAACATACGGCCGTTGACTCGCTTGTAATGATCAAGGGCATGCATGAACTCGATTTCTTCGTTGCTGTAGTCTCGTTCGCAGGTGGTTGGATCGATTTGGCGACGACGAGACTTCTTTCGACGTTCAATACCATCTGGTGCTACACCTTCGTTTTGGCGACGATCATTTCCTCGGCGATCTACTGGAGCTGGTGCATTTTCAGAGATGGTTTTGGACATTGATGAATCTCCTCGATAGATGGTTTAGGGAAACTTTATGGCTATCGCCGCCTGAGGAAATTTACACCAAGTTTCGTGAGGAGCTTGCTGATCAGTGAATATTTACGGCCTACGAAGAGATTGCAGCGCAATTTGTGCCGGCTGTTCCGTTTGTGCCGGTAAGGGGTGGTGGGTATAGAGTCTTCGAGGGGGCAGCTAAGAGATGATGTCTCGTTTTTTCTGGACGTAATCCCAGACGACGAAGCGATCTAGGTCTCTGCCTGCCGTGAAAAAGACGCGTCCGCGGGTTGTTTCAGCGAGGCGATAGCTGAAGCGGATATCTTCTTCGGTTTGCGACCAGCTGGGAACCAGGAACATGTTGATCACGATCCCATCGCGTTGGCACATTTTTCCTTCCCGCATCGTTGCTGCTTCGGTTCGCGGGTCAGGCGGGTAGAGCATAAAGAGGTTGGAACCTTCAAAATGCGCGGTGGGAAGTCCATCCGTAATCAGGATGATCTGGCGGTTGGGGGTGTCGACGGTCGCAAGGTTTTGCCGAGCCAACTGCAAGGCATGCTGAATATTGGTGAAGTGGGGATGTATCTGTTGTTCGCTGATATCATCACGGCTCATATCGGCGCGCAGTCTTACCCATGGATCGTGAATGGTTACTGGCTTAGGCATGACATTGATGATTTCACCAGCAGGACGGATTTTCGCGAAGGTATACATCTCGATGAAGCGCAGGAAATCGCCTGGGTATTCTCGCGAGATGAGTCCTTGCATTGCGAGTGCCATTCGTTTGACATTGATGTACTGGCCATCGTGTCGCATCGATCCACTCATGTCCATAATAACGACCGTCGCGCATTTCGGTGAATTGCGAGTGCGATGAACCTCGATATCGTCGCTGTTCAATCGCAATGGCGACTGCTGAGGGCGTTTCAGCATCGCGTTGATAACGCTTTGCGTAACATCCATATTGGCAAGGCTATCGCCGAATTCATATGCCTTCGTCGAGGGTAATTCGACGGCTCCGTCGCCAACAATGCGTCCAGTGTGCCGGCCGGTACGCGATGGTTGCAGTTGGCTGAAAATCTTTTCCAGAAGTCGCCCTTGAAAAAGCTTCATCGCTTGCGGTGTCAGTTGAAAACTACCTTTACCATCACTGGAGAGTCCTTGCTTTTCGGCGATTTCGCGAAGTAGGTTTTCAACTTGCTGACGAATCTCATTGAGCTGATTCATATCCCCTTCAGGAACGAATTCCGAGAGAGCTTCCATATCGATCAGCGCGATTTGGGCCGTTCGTTCCGCCTCGGCGATTTGCTTGAGCAGTTCATCTATCTTTTCTAGTTCTTCTTTAACCGCAATCGCTTCAGGTACGGTAAGGTGCTCTTTTCCGGTAAAGCTATATTTCGAAACAAGGGTCTCGATTTGTACTTGTTCGGCTAGGCGTTCGATCACGTGAACAAGTTGCCTAGCGAAGGCATCTTGATCGTTGCCGATGCGATACCAAAGTCTTTCAAGATCGTAAATCTGTTGTTCTTCGATCGCTTGACGGTAAGGGACTCTCAGTTTGTCTGGCGGCTGGGCATTACGTGAGGCCTTTTGAAAATTCTTCTTCGCCTTCTTCTCGACCGAATCGGTTTCGTACGTAGCCAGGATGCGTCGCTTGCGTTCCTCCAAAATCGCGCGCAATGATTCCAGAGAGGGGCCGAGGCCAGCAATCTGGCTGGGATCTAAGCGAATCGCGCGAGCTAGTTCTTCTTCGGTTAGCTTTCTCGATTGACCATACATGAGTGCCTGCTCCACGGCTGGTGAGACCAGATCAGGCGGTGGCTCGGTTGGACTAGGAAAGCGAAGTGGATCGTATTTTTGATACGTATGGATCACACCACCGACGATCGGCTTCTCAGGCTTATCTGCCATGTTCAACTCCTAACGATAGTGCCTTCGCCGCCGCTTGGGATAATCTCACGTCTGGTATTCGATTCTTCCATGTTTTTGATGTCGACTGATACGATCTGACGCATAAAGTCCTGCCAAGACGAATTCGACGCAGGAGGCTCGGATCGCGTCGTTCTCCGCAGCATTCACTTCGAAAGCTTTTTGCCATACCGTCGGAACATTGCGGAGTCGTTGTCCGTATTGGCTGCTGGGGAGAAGATCGCCGACTTCTACACGAACGCCTTTTGAAAATATATCTGAGATCTCTGCTAGCCCATACTCTTCGACATATTGCTCAAATACATTTTTAATCGCTAGAGCAACGAGTGAGTCGAGTACTTGTTTCTCGCTCATTTGATGACTCCCCATCAAATCGAGTTCAAGCTTTCCAAGCGAGGATGCATAGAGATGGCCCAGATCACTGATGCGAGGGACAGCGGGTCGCTCTTGGTGAATCACGGCGCGTTGCCGAGCGCTGGCGAGCATCGTTCGGTAGTTTGAGAGACTGAAACGTGCCGACACACCGGAAGCTTGATCGATGAACTTACTTTTACGAGCTTGTATGGTGATCTCTTCGATGATCTCAGCCATAAAGTAAGGAACCTGGATCGGATAATCCTTATCACTTTCGGCCGCAACTTCTTGCTGGATCATCTGAATCCCTAAGTCGCGTTCGAGAGGGTAGTGAGTTTGGATGATCGAGCCGATACGATCTTTTAGCTGCGGGATCACCTTGCCGCTACGGTTGTAAGTAGAAGGGTTCGCAGAAAAGAGAATGAAAATATCTAGATCGAATCGGATCGGATATCCGCGAATTTGCACATCGCGTTCTTCGAGGATGTTAAACAAGCCGACTTGCACCAATTCATCAAGTTCGGGTAATTCATTCATCGCAAAAATACCGCGATGCATCCGCGGGATGAGGCCGAAGTGAAGTGCTTCTTCGGCGCTCATGCTGACACCACCTGTCAATTTCGATGGATCGATTTCCCCGATGATGTCAGCGAACTTGGTACCAGGGCTGAGACGTTCAGCGTAACGATCTTCGCGTCGCCACCAGCCGATTGGTGTCTCTTCGGGAGAATGGTTGGCGAGAAAGTTCTTGGCTTGAGTTGTAACTGGTCGGTAGGGATCCTCATGAATCGGAATCCCAGGAATATCGAGATAGGGAATTTCTTCATCTAAGAAACGTATCAAAGATCGCATCAAGCGGCTTTTGGCCTGCCCTTTTTCACCGAGAAAGAGCATGTCATGGCCAGCGATCAACGCGATATTGATCTCAGGGATCACCGTATTTTCATAACCGATAATGCCTGGGAACAAAGACTCTTTGGCGGATAACATGCGCACAAAGTTGTCGCGGATTTCCTGCTTGACCGATTTGCTTTTCCACCCGCTTTGACGAAGCTCGGCAAGTGTTTGTGGTTTCGATCCTGATGTCGAAGTCAAAGGAATCTCCCGCTTCAGATAGAAGTAAGTCTGTCGATCGGCAGCCTAAGCTGTAGCAACAAATACCGAGGAATGCTGAGGCGTTGCTGTTAGTTGTTTCTATTATAGCTGGATTGGCTAGTCGATATCTGATTTTGAATCGCAAGAGCGAGCGTCTGCTATCACTTCAGAAAGTTATCCCACTCGCCAAGAGACTGCTTGGAATTATATCTGCAGAAGGTTTTTGGGAGTTTGGAGGATAACCGGTCGAATTGTGATGTAGCTTGCCGTATGGCGAACAAGGCTGGATAAAAATGGAATGGTTAGGAGAGTCGCCAGCAACAATTCCTTATTCCGTCGATTCGATCTGTAAGATCTCAAAATCTTCGAGCGATGAGAATTGCCGATTGGATTCGGCAAGCAGGCATCTCAGGAGAGATCAATTCAACGAAATGGTGCCTAAGGAGAAATATTCCAATGGCTATCGCAGTCGCTTTCTTGGACCGGCCGATCCGATGTCGAGAGATCGGGTAACTGAAGACGCGAAACCGACCGACGCTCGCACGATTCATCCTCAAAAGCAGTTCCCACGCTTAAATGCAATCGCTCCCAAAACTTCCGGCGACCTCGAGGATCAAGAAGTCTGTAAGTAGCTAGGGCTACCTTGGCGACATCTGCAGCCTGCTCGAAACTGGATTCGGATGTTGGTTCTTGTTTCATTTTGCGAGCGCGGCGTTTAGCAGCTTTGCGAATGACGGCGGTTCGAGCCTCCGAAAAACGAAGGCCCAAGAAAGCGAAATCCGCTTTCGACGGGGCTTGGTTTTTATTTGCGGAGGTTTCTTGGGTCATAGTTCACGTCTAAATCAAAGGCTACTGTAACAATCTACGGTTAACGAATCGAAAAGGTGCGATCAGTAACGCTTTTTTTCGGTCGCCCGCCCACAAAATCTGGAGTGGAGATTCTCAGAATCAGACGCACTCCTTTGGTATTAAGTTCCCATCAGATAACAGTTTAGGCAATGGCAGGAAGGGCCTAAGGACGGGTTGTCGCAGTCCAGAATAATGCTTTCATTGACTACAGCGGTGGGTTTCTGCCCTTTAATTGTTTGCAGTTGGGGGGACAAAGACCATTGCTAGAAAAACGTTTTTACGGAAATAAAGCAAAAGATAAGGCAAATTCGAGGGACGTTTTTGCAAACAGGGGGGTGATAAAAAAGATTGAGTCGCTGTTGGATGGAAGGGACAGATCTACCGTGGAGGGAGGCCTAAGTTGGCGGGATCGTCGAAGCAACTGGAGTCACCCAAGCTTAAATGTCGCCCAAGCCTAAACGTCACACAGAGCTGCGGCATGCCGAAGAGAAGCGATCGGGTCTTTCCAGGTAGGAATAAATTCCTGAGCGACGAAGCCTTGATAGCCAGTCTCCAAAATGGCTCTCAAGATAGGTGGATACTGGATCTCCTGATTTTCGTCCAATTCGCAGCGGCCGGGATTGCCGGCGGTGTGGTAGTGGCCGATCCATGGTGCGTACTTACGAAGACGACGAATCACATCACCATGCATGATTTGAACATGGTAGATATCGAAAAGTAATTTCATGTGAGGTGAGTCGACGCGGCGAATCATATCGATGCAGCGTTCTACGTCATCGCCGAAATATCCAGGATGTCCTTTCATCGGATGGCTGTCATCGCGGGTGTTGAGATGCTCAAGGCAGAGTTGTACGTTGTGCTTCTCCGCGATTGGCATCAATTCTCGCCAGAAGTTGACGCAATTCTCTTCCGCGGCAGCATCGCTGATTCCTTCTTTTCGCATTCCAGTGAACGTGATGACTTTGGAGCAATTTACTTTGGCGGCTAATTCAATTGCGGCGATCAGTTTATCTCGACAGACCGTATGATTGGCGGGATCGAGAGGACCTTGCTGAAAGCCATGGCTGCTGACAAGAGAAATTTTCAAGCCTAGCTTTTGCACATCGGGATAGAACTTTGAGTCGATTCCTTCGATGCCTTCAAAGCCGAATGTGGCAGCATGTCGAGCTAGTTCGAGGGTGGGCATGGGATTAAAGCACCACCCCATAAGCGATTGATGAATTCGCTTTTTGGTGATGACTGCTTCGTTGCTGCTTTTGTTCTCATCGTCAGACGGATCGTGATTAGCTGCCATGGCGAATGCCTGGGATGGGGTTGAAGAGTTTACTGAAACGATTCCCAGTCCACCGATAACACTGGCGGTGTGCAGGAGTTGACGGCGCGACAATTCAATTCGCTTGGTATCATGACTTTTATCGCGCATGGTCGAAACTCCTTGTTGATAGTTCGCCAGCAATCAGCTTTGTTGAAAACTATATCCCAATCGATACGAATTTACTCAGGCCACATTCCGTTGCTAAATCCATATTTCTTAACAGAGGCCTCCGACGATTAGGATTCGTCGGTAACACAACCTTCCGATGCGGTTTTAACGCAGCGAATGTATTTGTAGAGAGTGCCTCGCGTCGCTTTGAGCGGTGGAGCTTTCCAGGCTTGGCGTCGACGATCCAGTTCCAGATCGCTTACCGAAACATCGAGTCGATTGTGTTCTGCATCGATGGTGATCAAGTCGCCATCTTGCACCAAGGCTAGAGGGCCACCGATCTGCGCTTCTGGCGTGATATGTCCGACGATAAAGCCGTGGGATCCACCCGAAAATCGTCCATCGGTGAGCAGAGCGACATCGTTGCCTAGGCCGGCTCCCATGATCGCGGAGGTTGGTGTGAGCATCTCGGGCATACCGGGGCCACCCTGTGGTCCTTCGTAGCGGATGATGATCACATCCCCTTTGCGAATATATCCCTGCTCAAGCGCCCGGAGCATTGGTTCTTCACCATCGAAGCAGCGTGCTGGACCTGAAAATCGCAAACCTTCTTTGCCGGTGATCTTTGCGACAGCACCCTCGGGAGCAAGATTGCCTCGAAGGATTTGAATATGTCCGCTTGATTTGATCGGATTGGAGACGGTGCGAACGATAGGCTGTCCGGGAGCGAGTCCTGGCAGATCCTTTAAGTTTTCAGCGATCGTTTTTCCGGTAACAGTAATGCAATCGCCATCGATGAGTTTTTCTTCGAGAAGATATTTCATGACAGCGGGTGTACCGCCGACGCGATGTAAATCTTCCTCGACATACTTACCGCTTGGCTTGAGGTCAGCGATAAAAGGAATTCGATTGCTGACGGCTTGGAAGTCATCAAGACCAAGGTTGATATCCACCGCGCGTGCCATCGCAATCAAATGCAAAACGGCATTGGTTGATCCTCCCAACGCCATGATCACTACCATCGCGTTTTCAAAAGCGCGGCGGGTCATAATATCTCTAGGCTTAAGATCTAATTCCAAAAGCTTTAGAATCGCTTGACCGGCTCGAAGGCATTCCTCTTTTTTGCCTGGATCTTCCGCTGGAGTTGAAGAGCTGTAAGGAAGCGACATGCCGAGCGCTTCGATGGCACTGGCCATGGTATTCGCCGTGTACATACCGCCGCAGGCTCCAGCACCGGGACAAGAGTGGCGAACGATTGCTTGCCGGCTATCTTCATTGATTTGGCCAGCAATGTACTGACCGTAGCATTGGAAAGCGGAGACGATATCGAGCGCTTGTCCGTTCCAGCGACCAGCGCGAATTGTGCCACCATAGATCATCAGAGAGGGGCGATTGAGTCGTCCCATAGCCATCAAGCAACCGGGCATGTTTTTGTCGCAGCCTGGTAGCGCTACCAAGGCATCGTACCACTGTGCTCCCATGACGGTCTCGATCGAATCGGCGATCAGGTCGCGCGATTGGAGCGAAAAACTCATTCCTCGCGTTCCCATCGACATACCATCGCTGACGCCGATGGTATTGAATCGCATCCCGACCAAACCGGCGGGTGTGGTTCCCTGCTTGACCAACGCTGCTAGGTCATTGAGGTGCATATTGCAGGGGTTACCTTCGTACCACACGCTGCAAATACCTACCTGTGGGCGATTCATATCTTCAGGAGTTAGTCCTGTGGCATAGAGCATCGCCTGTGATGCTCCTTGGCTCTTGGGTTGGGTAATTTGAGAACTATAACGATTTAGGGGCTGATTCATACGAAGACCGTAAAATGCCAGTTCGATAGGTGAGGGAAAAATGGTACGATCGCAGTCGATACACGTTAGCTTTTTACAAGCTCTATTAGTTTTTGCTCGCTACGAGCTCTATTAGTTTTTGCTAGCTACGAGCTCGACATGGTAATGCCTCTTGGCGAGGATGATCAATCGCTCGAAATGTTTCCAGGATCGGAAGTCCAAATCGAAACTCGAAACAGTGCGAAGCATCATGAGTCTAGTTTAATCGTTCTGGTGAGCAATTGGCAGATGGGGCGTCGTTCAGCTGGGAAGTTGTTGGGTTTATTATTACGATTAATACGAGCGGGTACTAAGAGAGGAATTTAGAGAGTGGACTCATGAGTATGAAAATGGTTTCCCTCTTTCCAGCTGCTACTGAGATGCTCTGTTTGCTGGGTTTTTCCGATGAGCTGGTAGGGGTAAGTCACGAATGTGATGAGCCAGGGTTCGTACGTTCTTTGCCCAAGGTCACGCGTTGTAAAATCAGATCCGATTTGTCGAGTGGTCAGATCGATCAGGCGGTCCGTGAGCAATTGGCAACTGGGGAATCGCTTTATGAAATCGATGGCGAGTTACTGCGATCGCTCAAGCCAGATGTCATCGTGACTCAGACGTTATGCAATGTTTGTGCCGTGGATGATTCCGCTATCGATTCGGCGTTGGGGTCCATGCGATCTTCGGTGCGCGTGATCGCTTTGCAGCCGATGGGATTGGAAGATGTTCTTCGTTCCATTCTCGATATCGGTAGTGATCTGTCGGTACCAAATCAAGCGCGCGACATCGTGGATGGTTTGCGTCAGAGGATTGCTAAGGTTAGAGATTCGGTGTGCGGTGTCGATAAGCTGGCAAGCACCGTGATGTTGGAATGGATTGATCCGCTATTCAGTGCGGGGCATTGGTCTCCCGAGTTGATTCGTTTGGCAGGTGGGCAAGAGAAGATCGGTATTGAGAGCCAGCCGTCCAGAACGATTGCTTGGCAGGAGGTAGTCCAAGCGGATCCCGATGTATTGCTGATTGCCTGCTGTGGTTATGGGATCGAGAGAACCAAGCAGGATTTGCCGATTCTGGCGAAGCATCCTGGCTTTAGCGAGTTATCTGCTGTGCGTTCGGGGCGACTCTACCTTGGTGATGGAAATGCGTATTTCAATCGTCCCGGCCCGCGGTTGATTGACACGTTGGAGTTGATTGGGCACGCACTGCATCCGGCACGATACCAATTGCCTCAGAATCTTCAGCCAATGGAGCGATGGGCGTGGAGTCTCAGGTAGTGCGTTGGTTAGGGTGCTTCATTGTTCTGCGCGAAATCCCTGGGATTGATATCGATCGAAGGTCTCTAAAGATGAAGGCAGATCCTGTGGCAGCATGCTGAATTTGGTTCAACACGTAGGGAGATGTTAGGAGTGATAGGATGACGACGAGTCGACCGGAATTTGTTTATTTTGACCTGGGCAATGTTCTGGTATTTTTCGATCATGAGATTGCAAGTCGGCAAATCGCTGAGGTTGCTGATGCGCCCGTCGACTTAATACGCCGCGAGGTCTTTCATTCTCCGTTGCAAAGCGATTACGAAAGAGGTTTAGTGAGCAGCGAGCAGTTTGTTCGCATCTTGGGAGAGCGAATTGGTAAAACGCTTCCCTATGAAGCCATCATGGAGGCAGCCAGCGCGATATTTACTCCCCATCATGAAATTCTCGATGTTATTCAGAAGCTGCGCCAGGAAGGGTTGCGGATCGGAATTCTGTCCAATACGTGCGATGCTCACTGGACATGGTTAGCGAGGCAAAACTACGAGGTGTTGGGTCCTTGGTTTGACGTGATTGCACTGAGTTACGAAATGAAGTGCGCTAAACCTGAGTTAGAGATCTATCAGAAGGCGGCTGCGATGGCGGATGTTCCGGCTGAAAAGATTTTCTTTACTGACGATCGGCTCGATAATATTGAAGGGGCGCGGCAAGCAGGTTGGATGGTGCATCCCTTCACTGATCTTGAGAGCTTAAAGAAAGTGATGCAGGATTGGTTTTGATATTGACTTCAGGAGTTGGATTCCTGGGTAGTGTTTACTTTCACATAGTAGCTTTCTTCGATGATACTCCCCCGAACCTCCTGGAGTCCCTGGACGGATGCCGCAGAGCACCGCGGGTGGCGTATGGAGTCGTCGGGAATTGGGAAGGAGTATGATCAGCGAATTTTTCGATTGATCCAACCCTCAGGCCAGCGTGTCATGGTGGGCTCGCGAAGTGAGGTGGAGGGTCGATGGAGGCAAGAATCAGAGTACGACCCAATCAGGGATCGAGATAAGCCGGTGATCGTATTGATCCATGGACTTGGAAGGACTCGAAGGAGTATGGGGCATTTGCGGAAATTACTGCAAAGAGCTTTTCCAGAGATCGATTTGCTTTGCTTTGGCTATGCTTCGATGAGGGATGAAATCGGTGAGCATGCTCGAAATCTAGATCGCTACCTAAGTCTCTCGATTGGATCTCGGCCTGTCATATTTATCGCCCATAGTTTGGGCAATATCGTGCTTCGTCGATTTTATAAATTGAGAGAAGAAGCGGGGAACGGATCGAAGGATCCGCTGAATCTTCGAGCCCATGTGATGCTTGGGCCGCCCAATCAAGGAAGTCTTTTTGCTAAGAAAATGAGCCGAGTTCCTGGTGTTTCCCAGGTGATGGGGCCAAGTTTCATGCAGTTGGGAGCGCGATGGGAGGACATTCGCGAAAATCTTTCAGTTCCATCCGGGGAGACGGTGATTTTTGCGGGAGATGTTCCCTTTTTTCGAAAGGGTAATCTATTGCTTCCCGAACCTAATGATGGATTGGTAACCGTTCAGGAAACAACCTTGCCTGGGGTTACTGATCTGGAGGTTCTCCCTGTTCTGCATTCGTTTCTGATGAATGATCGAGCCATTGTCGATCGTCTGCAAAGCCGTATTGCGGAGTGGTGTCGCCGGTAGTGGATCGGGCGAGAGTTTCTTGAAGTTTCGGAGTCTTTCTCTCCGATCCGTGAATTGAGACGGCGGGAGGAGCCTGGAATTGCAATTCTTTGCCATGGCCAGGGTTAACAACTCCTCCAGACAGGTTACCATAGAGACTTCTAGGGAGTCGGATAGGTTCGGAGCGTCTTCTGCCAACTGTGAGCTTTTCATGTCGAGCGGTTCTGCCTCTTCTGGTCGAACGGAAGAGAAAAAGACAATTCCTGTCGCGGTGATTGATATTGGTGCGACCAGTATCCGTATGGCGATTGCTGAGATTGAGCCGTCGGGGAAAATCCGTTTACTGGAAACATTGAATCAAGCTGTCTCTTTAGGCAAGGATACTTTTTCGCAACGTCGTATTCGCAAAGCTTCGATCGAAGACTGTGTAAGAGTATTGAGAAGCTACAAGAAGCTTCTTCAGGAGTATGGTATTTCGCATCCGAGTCAGATGCGTATCGTAGCGACCAGCGCTGTCCGCGAAGCGATGAATCGCTTGGCGTTTTTGGATCGCATCTATGTGGCAACCGGTCTGAATGTTGAGCCAATCGAAGAAGCGGAAGTGAATCGTATCACGTACATGGGAATTCAGCCGTTATTGCAGGCGGATTCAAAATTAGCCGCCTCGCGTACCGTGGTTGTTGAGGTTGGAGGTGGTAGCACAGAAGTTTTAGTTGTGCGTGGCGGCAACGTGCTTTTCTCGAATACGTATCGCTTAGGTTCCCTGCGGTTGCTGGAAACCTTGGAGCGATTCAATGCGCCAAAAACGAAACAGCTGGCGATTATGGAGTCGCAGATTCGTCGAGTGGTCGATCAAATATGCGATCAAGTGCAAGTTGATACGCCGGTGGAAATGATCGCTTTAGGTGGAGACGTTCGCTTCGCAGTAGCGAATCTGTTGGAGGAGTGGGATCAAGAAACGCTCGCTGTGTTGTCGACTGAGCAGTTGGAGGTTTTTACTAAGCGTGTGATTGCGCTCAGTGAAGATGAAGTTGTTCAGCGGTATGGTGTCAGCTTCCAGGATGCTGAGACGGTTGGTTCAGCCTTGCTCAGTTATGTCTTGTTAGCTCGCGGCTTTGGCGTTGAGACGATGCGTGTGGCGGATGTGAATTTGCGAGATGGATTGTTGCAGGACCTCGCGACCAAGGATTTATGGACTGCCGATTTTCGAAATCAGATCATCCGTTCGGCGATTGGTTTGGGTCGAAAATATCACTTTGATGAAAAGCATGCACGGCACGTTGGCTTGTTAGCAAGAAAACTGTTTACCGATTTACAAGGCGAACATCGGCTCGATAGTCGCATGGAGTTGATTCTCTATTTAGCTTCTTTGTTACATGAAATCGGTCTTTATTTAAATGTTCGCAGCAATCACAAGCACGCTTTCTATTTGATCCGCAATAGCGAGCTTTTTGGTCTCAGTCGCCGTGAGGTTTTATTGGTCGCGCTGGTGGCGCGATATCATCGCCGTTCCAGTCCACAGCCAGACCATGAAGGTTACGCAACATTGGATCGAGATGATCGCGTGGCGGTGGCAAAAATGGCAGCTATTCTCCGCTTGGCGATTGCCTTGGATGAATCTCGCAATCAGCGAATCACCGAAATGAAGTGTAAAGCGGACTCAAATCGAATGGTGATTACGGTTCGTGGGGTCGAAGATATTTCGCTGGAACAGTTGGCGATGCGACAGAACTGCGGCATGTTCGAAGAGGTGTATGGCAGTCAAGTTGTGCTGCGAACGTCACGCAAGTAAATCGTATCGCTGCGATCGATGCAATTAGGCTGATTTGCGGGATAACGTCGCGTTCGTAGAGCAGCTGGATTGCGATGAATTCTGCCAATTATGAAGTTTAGGAAGTGCAGGGCTCTTATCGCTCACGCAAGCACGAAGCATTCCTCCTGGTAATCGCACAAGGCTGTCTGCTGTCATGCGAAGTTTGTAGCCGAGCGGGTATTTTTCACGCCACATTTTGCGGAGATGTTTGATGGCAGTGTGACCATATCCACCTCGAGCTGCCATACGCGCCCATTTACCCGATCCTGCTTTAGATCGCACTTTGGAGCTTTCAACGATACAACGGGCAGGGCATTCCAGACCGCGATCAGCGTAAGCTTCTAATAGCAACTGGTTCATCAGTTCTCTTTGCGAGTTGCTGCGTTGCCAGCAGATGCTCGAAGCGTGTTGGCGGTAGGCTATTACGATATCCGGGAGATTGGCCAGTTTTCCAAGTTTGGAAATTCTTAACCAGAGATCATGATCTTCGATCCACTGGAATTTAGCACGATAACCGCCGGTGGCCCTGAGTATTTCGTGACGCACCATCACGCTGGGGTGAATCAAAGCGGTTTCGCGGTGCAGAAGTCGATGAACTAATTGGTCATGGTCGTTTGGGTAACTCGTAAGTCGCAGGGGATCGCCATCTTCGTCGATTTCGATTGCGCCGCCACCTACGATGGCAACTTCAGGATGTTCATTGAGATATCGGACCTGCTTCTCAAATCGCTCCGGCATCGCGATATCGTCGGCATCCATTCTTGCAAGCAAGTTGCCACGCGCCTGTGCGATACCATTTTGGAGTGCAGCTACCAAGCCCAGGTTCTCTTGCTCAAACAACCGTAGACGCGGTTCAGACACTGCTAATTCATGCAGTAGTTTACCCGATGCATCTCGGCTTCCGTCGTTGACGCAAATCAGTTCCCAATCGGTAAAGGTCTGCTCGATGATGCTACCGATACTCAACGCGAGATATCTCTCAGCGTTGTAGATGGGCATTATCACGGAAACTTTCGGATTACAAGACATGGTAATTCGATTGCTATGCTGCGTTGGAGTTTGGAGAGATCCAGGCTTCGTCGATTGTTTGGTATGGCATTTGAACCCAACTGTCGCATGCTAGCTCTTGATCGTTGAGTGTGCCAGGATGAAACCATCGGGCAGGAGTATAAACCATTTGTCCGGGGCGTTTACCAAGCCAAGCTCCCCACCAACTCAAGGTGCTATTGGCTGTAATGCAGCATTCAGCTTGTTGCATAAGATGAAGATCTTCATGGGCGGTGTCAGCATTGGTGTGATCAATCCATGTGATTGGAAATCGCAGGCGAAGATTCTTGCGGCACCATGGTATATCGTTTGAAAAGACAAAGACTCTGACGCCGCTGTGATCGCTAGCCCAGTCCTCCACGCAGCGTTGATAGTACGTTAGCGGAAGGTGAAGATAGATTTGAGCGGCAGAAGCATCGGTTATATAATCCCCACGCCGTATATGGATTGCGACGCTACGGCAACCGGACATCGCAGCTGCGATTTCTTTTGAGGTGTCGCTGAGTTCTGTTTTAAGCTGAAGTTGTTTGCGAAGTTTGGGCATTATTTCCGCGAAAAATCGTTCACTTTGCCAATAACCATCGAGGTAAGCATGCGAACCAACGAGCTTCCACTCTGGTTTAAAACCATAAGGTTTTTCTCGAATCCACCGAAGCCTTGTTGGTGACATATTCCAAAGCATCCTACGCCAGCTTTGGCCGCGAGCCGTGTTTGGAAGTTTGTCGAATAGATCGTTTGGGACGAATTGGGCATCGATATCGAAGTGCTGCAGTAGTAAGCCATGCCGAGGATTGTTTTGATAATCCCGCGCATCAAGGAGTAATTCGGTTTGATGTTTGGTTGCTAGGTAACGCCCAAACGAATACTGAAAGAGTTGATTACCCAGACCTCCGTTAAGTCGCGTGACGATCATAATCGAGCGACTCCTCATATTTGGCGACTAAACTGCGACTGAATCGATCAAGCTTTGCCCACTCAAGTCCCCAGCGATGTCGACGTGGATAAATGGTTAAAGGTCGAGCACGATGATAGAGCGTTGTTCGAGCAGCGAATTGCTCATTTATGAACTTCGTGATTAACGGGAATAAATTATATTGGTTGAGAACAAGGTCCTTGGCCGCGTTAAGGCTCTGCTGGCATCGTGCGAAAAGATCTGCGATGAAAGCTTTTTCGATTTGCTCAATGGCTGAGTCAGGATCTTGAATATCGATACAGGTCAGGCTGTCGGTTGGGAAATAATCGGTGACGTTGGGGCAGCCGTAATAGAACGGGTAGGCTTGTGCGAGATAGCAGTCGGTTAGTTTTTCACTAAAGTAATGAGGAACCGATTCATTCTCCAAGACGATATGGTAATGATAGGGTGCGATCGCATCCCATTTATCGCCGATCTCTCGGTTTCCTCTGCCAAAGACATCGAGACAACCACCGAAATGCTCAGCGAGTCTAGCGACGAATTGTTGTCGTAGCATGTGCCCGCGTGTCATGCTTTTGTTGCTACAGATTACTGAGATGAGCCGATTTTTGGATGGCGCTGTTGGTTGTGAGAATTGTTCGAAGGTGCGTTCGATACGATCATTCTTCAAGCGGTTTACACCGATATGCCAAGGTAGGCCTTGCGGAGAATGGTGTACGCGCGGGTTGTTTCGGCTACTTGAAAAACCTAAATCGTTATGGCATGTAATGATGTGGGCGAATTGATGTAGATAACTCGTGCGATAACGACGGATACTTGGAGGTTCGCCGGTAATCAGAATCGTTCTTTCCGGAGGTACTTGGACGCGAGTTGGTTCAACCAGGTTTTCGAGAACGACCCAAGTATCGACCTCGCGAACTGGAAGGTCGATGTAAAAGGTGCAATCGCCCCACTGAACAATACGATCTTTCGCGGAAGGGTCTCTCAAGGTATCGACATCACAAGACGCATCACCAACCCTATGCCCCGCAGATGCATCCAGGTTGGGGGATAACAGTTGCGGAGCTTGTCGCCACAGAGGCCAATTAGGATGGGGAGTCGTAATGAGAACGCGATGTGTCATAAGTTATTCGGAACTTGAGATTACCTATTAAGCTACCATGCGATGGGAGCGTTGGATCGAGCGATATTCAGAAATGGTTCGTGCGATTCCTTCATCCAAAGAAACCTGTGGACGAAATCCGAGATTGCGTATTTTGGTGCAGTCCATGCATTTACGTGGCATTCCATCGGGTTTGCTGGAATCCCAAACGGTCTTGCCCCGATAACCAGCTTGATGCGCTATTTCGGTTGCGAGTTCTTTGATCGAAACGTCGTAGCCTGTACCCAAGTTGATTATCTGTGGTGTGTTGAGCGTTTCCATCAACATCACTAAACCACGCACCGCATCATCCACGTGAATGAATTCGCGACGAGGAGTTCCCGTTCCCCAAACCGTTGTCTCGAACTGACGCTTTTCTACCGCATCGCAAAAACGACGCACCAAAGCGCTCAAAACATGACTGCGATTGAGATCAAAGCAGTCGCCCGTTCCGTAGACGTTGCAGAGCATTGGGCAGACCGTCTTAAGTCCATGCTGACGATGGTAGTACTCTGCTAACTTCAGGCCGACAATCTTGGCAAGTGCATAGCCTTCGTTGGTTGGCTCAAGTGGTCCAGTCAGCAATGCGTCTTCCTGGATTGGCTGATTACAAAGCCGAGGATAGATGCAGGAGCTTCCCAAAAACAAAGTCTTATCCACCTTGTAACGATGGCAGGCAGCAAAAGCTGCTGAATACATGCGAACATTTTGATCGAGGAAGCTAACCGGATCACTTTGGTTTGCAAGAATTCCTCCGACTTTGGAGGCCAGCAGCATGACATAGCGGGGGCGATTCGTGCGGAAATAATAATCCACCGCTTCGTGATCGCACAAATCAAGCTCTTGTCGAGAGGGAGCAAGAAGGTTCGAAAATCCAAGTTGGCGAAGGTGGTGTACCATCGCGCGACCAATCATCCCTGAAGCACCTGTAACCAATATCGTATCTTGTGGATCCATCCACTTTTTCCCCGTATTCCAAACCGCTAATACTAAAAATGCTGATTCCCGAACAGTGAATTCAAGGTTCTGAAATCATCAAAAGTTGTTCATAGCGTTGAATTGTCCTTTAACGCAATGTCAGTTCGCAATGATAGCATTACAGTCTATCTTCATTGGAGCCAGGCATGGCATAGAGTAATAGGTTTCAACGCTGTTTCGAATTATTCGTGTTAGTTTTGTTTTTTGACCAATTCAAAAATGCCGCAACCGTATCGGCAATTAAAATTGTCCGCGATCCTTTCCTTTGTCAGTTCAACATGGGGGTGAAGATCGCCGCGATCATCCACATAAGAGAACTTCAGGATATCGAAGTGGGGACTGAGCCAATCGACGAGGTAGTTGAGGGCGAAGACGCGGTGGGCATTGAATTCGATTCGCTGGGGCCCGATAGGTGTGGAGAGATAAAGAATCCCACCCGGTTTGAGGCATTTCAGGATGTTGCTTAGCCCACGACGATGCCCCAAAGCATCTATAGGATCTCCGTATCGCCCTAGTCCGAAGTGTTCGATAGCATGCAAGCATGAAAGGGAATCGCAATGATTCTCTAGGGAAAATGATTCCGCAGTGATATCCGCTTGGCGAAAAGTGATGTTGGGAACATGGCTGACTTGAGCGCGGATGTCGAGCACTTCGACTTCACGAAAAACGGCGAGATGCGCAATAAAACCATCGACGCGCGAGCCGATATCAACATGCTTTTGAGGGTTGCGAAGGAAGATTTGCTTGGCGACCCAGAGGTCTTGATGGAAGTAGTGTCCCGAGGCGACTCCATTGCTGTCGTCGCGATCTGAAAGACAGGGGTTCCACGATTCGATTGGAAAATCGGATGCATACTGCTTGAGGCTACTGCGAAGTTGCCAGTAGTCGCGCAGGAACGTTGGTAATTGTCGAATACCTCGGCCGAATTGACGGGTGTTAATCCCAAGTCCTCGAAGCATAGTCCCCATTTTCGGATTTTTCCTTTGATAGCACTTTGGGATAACGAATTTAATCCGCGCGATTTGGTAACTCGGGTTCTGTAGTGGAGAATCGCGGCATGGCAGGGTTGTAAGTCGTCGACTGGTTTCACCGAGAGTACTTGGTAGGGAATCTACGGAGCAACGCGATGCTTACAGGTTTAAGTAGCTTTCATTCGTATCTTGTTAATGGAAGTCGTAGTTCTTTTTAGTTGCTTCATCGAAGCGAATTCCGCGGAGTCGCTTGGGTTGGCGAACTCTTTGGCCTGAGCTTCTGAGAATCGCTCGCTGAATCTCGCTGATTAGAGTAAAGCTTTAGGGAGTCTATTGGGTCAATATCGAAAAATAGGCGACGGCGAAGACTGGGTAAAAGATTGTGGATGGGGGAAATGGCGAGGAGTGAGTCTGAGATTGCTTGGGGAAAAGAGGAATTGGATTGGAGCAGAATTCAGCAATTTGGTATTCAGTCTGAGGGCTACAAATTGGTAGGTTTCTTAAATTGTGAACAGCGGTTGTGAAGGTCTTCGTTAGTTGGATCTGTTGTGTGGTGGACTCACGGGGTAGGTATCTCGTCATGGGTCGTGACGAGAGATCGTGGGTTCAGAAAAATCAACTAAGCAGAGAGGCGAGCGAGTTTGAGAGTCGTATTTATATCTTCTCAAACACAGTGGGGTGGAGGTGAGCAGTGGCTTTGGTCGCTAGGCAATGCGCTGCGCGATCGAGGTGTTCAGGTGCATTGGATTGTGCCTGACGGTACTCCACTGGCAGAGCGTCTCAAGAAAAGTTCTTTTGTATGGCTACCGATCACGGGTAAGGGGCGATCGATCAAAGACATTCGCTCGATGCGAAGTTTTTTAAGACACTCAGAAATCGATTTGGCGCACTTTAACGACAGCCATGCTTTTTTCGGTGCGACAGCTGCGATGCTTGGTTGGTTTCAAATTCCGAGAGTCGCTACCAAGCACACGATCTTTCCACTCCGGTCGCGTTATAAATATCACTGGATGATTGACCGATTGGTCTGTGTCTCGAAAGCTGCAGAGAGGGTTTGCTTGGAGGCGGGTTTAGCTGCTTCGCGAGTCTCGGTGGTTTATGGAGCGGTTGAAGTTCCAGTATCTGATTCGGCAGCTCGTGGCGAATACCTCGCTTCACTAGGTTGGCCGCAGGATAGTAAGTTGATTGTCAATGTCGGTAACTTGCAGGCTTGTAAGGGTCAGCGATATTTGATTGAGGCGATGCCGGAGATTCGCGGTATGGAACCGCGAGCAAAGTTGGTTATCGCGGGCGAAGGTAAAGAGCGTTCAGAACTTGAGTCGGCTATCTATCGCTTAGGGCTCGGTGAGCATGTGAGTTTGTTGGGATTCCGCAAGGATGCCACTCGGTGGTTGGCAGCGGCCGATGTCGTTGTGCAGCCTTCAATTTCTGAAGCGTTATCGCTGGTTGCGATCGAGAGTCAGATGCTGTTCAAGCCATTAGCGGCGACCGCAGTCGGTGGCTTAGCGGAGGTAATCGGCGCTAATTGGGAGAGGCCCTTGGCTGAGGTTCTTCGGCCTAAATCGGTTTCCGACATCGTGAAAGCGGTCGGGAATCTGTTACAGGGGGGGAGCGAGGTTGGGGAACGCTGCGAGCGAGCCGCCGAAGCTGCCCATGAGCGATTTTCAATAAATCGCATGGCAGACGAGATTTTGCAAATCTATTCTTCTCTTTTAGCTTCACGAAAGCCTAAGAGTCGCGCCGCTTAGAGATTTTCGTATCGAGTTGTCTCGTTCTGGCGTTCTAAGCACCTTCTTCCCGCCGATTCCCTGCATTACCATAGAGTCTTGCTTCGGTTTGATTTAGCTGACAGCATGAACCGAATCTTCAGAGGAATTCGTCTTGAAGACTTATGCTTCTGACATAACTTCAAATCGAATCTTGGTGGTATCGCTGAGCAAGATTTTTTAACGAAGATCTGAATGCACAAAGATCTGAAGATGAATTGGTCAAGAAACGCTTCGAATAGAAAATTTCAATCCAGAAGGCATGAGTCGTTTGGCAAACGGCGAATGACATTTTAGGCGGTGGTGATTGAGCATGAGTTCTGAAACGAGAAAGTTCTTTAATCGCGAATTGAGTTGGTTGGAGTTTAACCAGCGACCATTGGATCAAGCGATTTGCGAGACGGTTCCTTTGCTGGAACGGCTCAAGTTTTTGGCGATTACCAGTTCGAACCTCGATGAATTTTTTATGGTTCGAGTGGGTGGCTTGCAGTTGCAACTAGAGCAGCGTATCGCATCGAGTGATCCCTCAGGGATGACGGTGGTAGAGCAGTTGTCTGCGATTCTTGAGCGGGTGCGCAGGATGGTCGATGCGCAGTATGATTGTTTTCTCAATGCGATCGAACCTGGATTGCAGGCAGCGGGAATCACACGACTGCGAATGCAATCTGCCAATACGCGTGTTCGCGGTGTCGCTGAGAGAATCTTTCGTGAAGAGATTTATCCTGTGATGTCGCCGATGGCGATCGATGACGCAGAAGCATTTCCTCTTTTGGGCAATCAGTCGCTCAATCTGTGTGTCAGTTTAGCTGAGCCACAATCCGACCCACCGCGTCGTTTTGCGGTGATCCCATTAGGAAAGATATTATCGCGGTTCATTACACTGCCAACCGACCAAGGCTATAGCTACATGCTATTGGAAGATGTTGTGACCACGATGGTCGATCAGTATTTTCCAGGTAGTGTGGTGGAAGAAGTTGTTCCTTTTCGTATCACTCGCAATGCGGATGTGAGTTTACGCGAAGATAATGCATCTGACTTGCTCTCAGGCATGGAGGAAGTTCTTCATCGCAGGCGAACGGCTGATTGTGTTCGTCTGGAGATCGATGCCAACTGTTCGCAGGAGATGGCAGAGTACTTAAGCGGCAAACTGGAAATCGACGAACGCGACATCTTTCGAATCGCTGGTCCACTCGATTTGGCTGCGATGATGCACTTGACCTCGTTGGATGGTTACGCTGTTTTGCGCGATCCACCATGGCAGGCTCAAGCGTCACCTTTGGTTGATTTAAGCCAAAGTCTTTTTTCCACGATCGGAGAGCGCGATGTTCTTCTGAGCCATCCCTATGAAAGTTTTGAACCGGTCGTGCGGTTGATCGAAGAAGCAGCAGCCGATCCTGATGTCTTAGCGATTAAACAAGTACTCTATCGCACCAGTCGCAAGAGTCCGATAGTGGCAGCGCTGAAAAGGGCAGGGGAGAGAGGGAAGTATGTCACAGCGATTGTCGAATTGAAGGCAAGGTTCGATGAAGCTCGCAATATCGAGTGGGCGCGCGAGCTAGAGCAAGCTGGCGTACAGGTGATCTATGGTGTCAAAGGACTCAAGACGCATGCCAAGGTGTGTATCATCGTTCGGCGCGAACCACATGGTATTCAGCGTTATATGCATTTCGGAACTGGTAATTACAACGAGACTACCGCGAGGCTTTACAGCGATGTGAGTTTTTTGACTTGCAATGAAGAGCTTGGAGCGGACGCCAGTGCATTCTTTAATGCAGTGACAGGTTACAGTCAGCCTCAGCAATATCGGCGAATCGAAGCAGCACCAACAGGCTTGAGGAAGCGATTGTTAGCGATGATCGATACTGAGGCTCAGCGAAAACGGCAAGGACAGAAAGGTTATATCGCAGCGAAGCTCAATGCCTTGGTCGATCCAGAAATCATCGAAGCGCTGTACCGCGCCAGTCAAGCCGGAGTGACGATACGTTTGAATATTCGAGGCGTCTGCTGTTTGCGTCCTGGTGTGCCGGGGCTCAGCGAGAATATTTCGGTGATCAGTATTGTCGATCGCTTCCTCGAGCATGCGCGTATTTTGTATTTCTACCATGGCGGTGATGAGCGGATGTTTATCAGCAGCGCTGACTGGATGCCTCGCAATTTAGATCGTCGTGTGGAATTGCTCGTACCAATTGACGATCTGTCTTGTCGAAAGAAATTGATGGAAATACTCGACAGCTACTTCCGCGACAATCAGAATGCATGGAAGCTTAAAGCGGACGGCACCTACCAAAGGTTGACTCCTGAATCCGACGAGAGCCCCGTCCGATCCCAGGAATTGCTTTACAGCATGGCGGTCGATGCGGTACGCCAAGCAGAGACAACCAAGCGGACGATGTTTGAACCGCATTTGTCAGCGAACAAAAAAAGCGATTAGTGGATTACGGTGAAAGCGATTTGCCTAGGTCCGATAGTCGACTCACAGCTGTTTTACGGAATCAGTTTGCTAAACTGTTTTAGCTAACGACTGGTGAACTAAAACAATAGCCTTTCCTACTGCGATCTTTTCCTTCATTCCTCGGCACGGAAACGTGCTACACCTTCCATCCTTAGTGCACACTCTTCGGAGACTCCCACCATGCGTTGCTTCAGAGCTATTACTCTGTTGGGTTTGATCTTTGTCTCACAGTTTGCTGAAGTTAGTTTAACTCGTCTTCAAGCGGCCGATCCAGTTGATTCCGTTGCTCCGGCCGGATCGCTTAAGGATCTCGATGGCCACTTTCCTTTTCAAGTTCCTGGAGACTTGAAAAGTTGGGAGCAGCGAGCTGAGGCGGTGCGACAGCAGTTGCGAGTCGCACTGGGGATCTGGCCAATGCCGACTCTGGCAAAGCTTTCGCCAGTGCGTCATGGACGCCGAGAGCTCGACGGTTACATTGTTGAAAAGGTGTTCTTCGAAAGCTTGCCTGGTTTTTATGTAACCGGCAATCTTTATCTTCCTGCCAACATGCAAGCGGACAAGAAGTATCCAGCCGTTCTTTGTCCCCACGGTCACTGGACAGAAGCTCGCTTCTTTGATGCGGGAGATGGCGAAGTTCGCCGCTTATTGTCGCAAGGTGAGGAACGATTTGAGAGTGCGGCACGCAATCACATCCAAGCTCGCTGTGTCCACTTGGCTCGTATGGGATGTGTCGTGTTTCATTGGGACATGATTGGATATTGCGACAGCCAGCAGATCAGTTTCGATCGCGCTCATCGATTTGCTAAACAAGATCCAGCTTCTGAGGTGAATAAAGATGGCTGGTTATTGTTCAGTCCCAAAGCAGAGGAGCTGGGACAATCGGTGATGGGTTTGCAGACGATCAATACTCAGCAGGCCCTGGAATTCGTTTTAAGTTTACCGCAGGTCGATGCGACCAAGGTTGGTATCACGGGAGCGAGCGGTGGTGGAACTCAAACGTTTATCGCGGCTGCATTAGAGTCGCGTTTTTCAGCTGCTTTTCCCGCTGTGATGGTCAGCACCGCCATGCAAGGTGGATGCACCTGTGAGAATGCCTCGGGCTTGCGCATCGATACCGGAAATATCGAAATCGCAGGTCTGATCGCTCCGCGGCCACTCGGTATGACAGCTGCGAATGACTGGACCAAGGAAATGGCTAAGGATGGTTTCCCTCAGTTGCAGCAACTCTATGAAATGTATGGCAAGAAGGATCGAGTCGGTCTTTTTCCATCGTTGCACTACGGTCACAACTACAATCATGTCTCTCGAGTTTCTATGTACGGTTGGTTCAATCAACATTGGGGGCTTGGTTTGCAGATGCCAGTACTGGAGCGAGATTTTTACGTACTCCACCGAGCTGATTTATCCGTCTGGAACAATGAGCATCCCAAGCCAGCTGGAGGAGAAGAGTTTGAACGCAAGCTTCTAAAGGCTTGGAATGACGACCAGAGAGCTCAATTGACTGCGGGCTTGCGCGAGCCCACTGATTCGGCCGCACATCGCAGGTCCTTGGAACTGATTGCTGCAGGATGGCGCGGATTGCTCGGGCCAGGTATTGCCGAATTTATGTCGAGCGACAAGAACGCGGAGGCCTTGAAATGGAATCCGCAGCAGGTGGGAGCGGAAGGAGCGAAAGTTGATGTTCAAGTCGCAACTATTTCTCATCCCCGTTTAGCGCAGCCACTGTTGGCAGTTGCTCGTGGAAACTCCCAAGCGAAGAAAGTGCTATTGGTTGTCTCGGATGAAGGAGCAGCCGCTTTAATGGCGAAAGATGGTTTGCCCGAGAAAGTCAAACAGCTTGCAAACGATCCCCAGTGGCAGGTAGTGGCGACGGATTTGATTGGCCAGAAAAGTGATTTAGGTAATGCGTCGATTAGTAAGGCAACCCAGCAACCGCTGGTTTCCAATCCGCGACTCTCAGCAGCTTATACGTACGGGTACAACTATTCGGTGCCGGTCAAACGAACTCATCAATTACTGGCTCTGATTGCAGAGCTGCGAAAGTCGGGTGTTGAAGAGATTGTCGTAACGGGTCAGGGTGACATCGCCATCTCCGCAGCAGCGGCAGCTTTTCAAGCAGCGAAGGAGGTAGCAGGAGTACGGATTGATGTGGCTTCCAAGGATCTGCAAGGAGCCGAATCGATCAAGTCGATCGATTTCTTCCCCGGTTCGCAGCGATACTTCTATCTTCCAGGTCTGTTGGCTTCCTCGTCGCTGGCGAATGTGGAATTGATGGTAGATGGCAAGCAGGTTTCGCCCATCGCAGCCATCGTTGCGGAATAGTCGTTGCCGAATAGTCGTTGCGGAGGAGTTGATAGCATTCTCAGCTCCCCAGGTGTTTACGAGGGGGGGATTGGCTCATGAGTGCGAGGTGGTGGGGTAGAGTACCACCTCGCATTGGCAAAATACCTACCAAGATGGCTGCCAAGGGGCTTGGGTTTGGAAGTGTCCAGTCGCCGGAGTGGGTCGATAACGCGAGTTTGTGGGTGGAAATTGCAGGGGGGAAGGGTGTGTTGGCCAGATAATCGCTCTTGTTCCCAAAGCTTCGATGAATCTATACTTGGAACGTTATCCGCTTTGCGGCGATCGTAGCTGGGATGTTTTAGGCGACAGCCTCTCTAGGTTTTCTTAGATGTGGGTTTTCGATAGCTCAGGTTTTCAAAGACGCACGTTTTCGAAACATGAGGTTGAACTTTCCTCGGCTCGATTTCGTAGAAGTGGTTAGCAAGAGGAGTCTGGTTTGGGAAGGAGTCCAGTCTCAAATTTGCAGAAAAATGGTTTCCAGTCGCATTATGACCCTTACCTGCGGTGAAAGAGGGTTGAGCGTTATGATGCGAAGGTTTAAGGAAAGTTTGGAAATCATTCCGTGGGCTGGTCGAAGAACGATGTACTTCGATCGATAGCGCGCCTGCGAAGTCTGCACGATTTGATTACGGATAGTTTCTCCCGACACGGATTGCAGCGCTTAGTTCTGATGGCAGTTGCTCGTACAGAAAACGGCCAAAGGACGGTTGCCTGTTGTTAGTTCATGTTCATAGGGGGGAATCCTGATGGAAATCCGTGGTCTTCAAAACTTTCAATCAATCTCAGCTTTGTCTTCGACAGGCAAATCGGAACGTGGCGGTCCAGCCCCAACCTCCGATTCTTCGGTGAGTAATCTGGCGCCAGTGGATCAGTTAGATCTTTCGGCTGAGGCACAAGCCTTGAGTTCCGCATCAGGCCTTGGGGCAACTGCAGGACCGGAAGCAGCATCTGGAGGTATCCGTACCGAGAAGGTTGCTGCGTTGCGTCGCGCGATAGCCGAGGGGAATTACGACACGCCAGAGCGGATGTCGGCCGCCCTCGATCGAATGCTCGAACAGCTTGGCTAGCCTGAGTGCTTCATCAAGGTGCATTGCTTGAATGCTTAGGCATCTTGTTGCATGCAGGCCGAGTCAATCCATGGCAGTGCAATGTCGGTGGCGAGCGCCTTCCGAGGTGATCTACCTTTTTCACTTCAGGTGCCAGCTATAGCTTCGATGATTCGGAATAGGTTGAAACACTAAAAAACTTTCTAGGATCTTTGCGGGACAACTGATTGCCTCCTGAGACCTGGGGTATCGATTCGCAGCATTGTTTTTACACCAACCCCTACCTAGTCCCCTGATCAAGTTTTAATTTTTGACGCAGCCTCCGGCGTTTTATCCAGGGAGGCTGCGTTTTTCTTTGCGCCCTAGATAATCCGACGATTTGCAAAGCGGTGGGATCATCTGGACGGCAGGAAGGGGCGACCGATCGCGACTTCGGCTCAGGAGCGATTTGGTTGGATAGATGCCCGCGGAGGTAGGGAATTACCCCTCAAAAATGGCATCGATTTCAAGTTTTACGGGTAGGAAGCCGTTTTTGAAGGTTTCCTTTGTTCTAGAATGACATAACAGTCAGATCTCAATGTTCGAAAGTGAATTTGTAGCGGGTGCGCAAGTGGTAAAGAATGAGGATCAATCTTTGGGACGCGTCGAGGTTTCGATGTCGCCACAGGAGCGGTTCGAGGAGTATTTGCAGAGAAGAGGCTTGCGAAATACCGAGCAGCGAAAGTTTTTGATCGATCAAGTCTTCCGTCATCACGAGCATTTTGACGCTGACCAATTGATTGATCAGTTGCCGCGCAAGGGTGAAGAGAATCATGTGAGCCGGCCGACCGTCTACCGCACGCTCAACGAGTTTGTCGAAGCGGGTTTATTGAGACGTTTCGAACTCAATGGGCGCGGCGTTTACGAACATGACTACGGGTATCCGCAGCATGATCATTTCTATTGCTTGAAGTGCCACCAATTGATTGAGTTTCAAAGCGACGCTTTGATTCAGTTGCGAGATCAGATCGCTCGCGAACATCGTTTCCGAGTTCGCGGGCATCGGTTGATTGTGCAAGGTGTCTGCGATGCTTGCAGCCGTCAAAAGCGTGAGCGACGGATGCAAGATCGCGTTTAGTCATTGAAGCGATCGCGTCGAATTCGTCCAGCCATCGGGTCGCTATCCGATTGCCCCTTAAACAAACACCTCGGCCGCAGGTGTCCCATCGACTTGGTGTTGTTTGAGTAAAGGTTTAACGATTTCGTCGATAAATTCGTCGACTTGCTCAGGGGCTCGGCCTACAAAGGCAAGTGGATCGAGGGCTTCGTTCCAGGCGATTTTGGCAAACGCTGGATCCGTCGCGAGCCGTTGCAACAAATCATTGCTGGCCCCTTCCTGTTTGACCTGAAGGGCTGCCGCTTGGCTATGTTGCCGAATTCTTTCATGCAGTTCTTGTCGGTCGCCTCCAGCCGCGACGCCTGCCATCAAGATGGATTCGGTGGCCATAAAAGGGAGTTCTTCCTGCAGATTGCGGGCAATCGTTTTTGGATAAACGACCATACCTGAAGCGACGTTTTGCAAGAGAACCAAGCAGGCATCGATAGCAAGAAAGGACTGAGCAAGCACCAGCCGACGATTGGCGCTGTCATCTAGAGTTCTTTCGAACCACTGAGTTGCAGCGGTCATCGAAGTATTCAGTGGCAGGCTCATGGCGTATCGCGCCAGCGAACAGATACGTTCACTGCGCATTGGATTTCGCTTGTAAGCCATGGCTGAAGAGCCAATTTGATTGGTTTCAAAAGGTTCTTCGACCTCTTTGCGATGAGCCAGTAAACGCAGATCGGTCGCCATTTTGTGCAGAGATTGTCCAACACCGCTAAGAGTATCGAGGATTTGGCTATCGATTTTTCGCGAGTAGGTTTGGCCGGTTACTGCATAGCTATGGGAAAAACCCATTTTCTCAGCGATCATCGCTTCTAGGCGTCGTACCTTCGAATGGTCGCCGTCAAAGAGTTGAAGAAAACTTGCCTGAGTTCCCGTTGTACCTTTGGCGCTGCGAGCCTTGAGAGAGTCCAGTCGATAAATGATTTCCTGAGCATCGAGAACAAGATCATAAATCCACAAGCAAGTTCGTTTACCAACCGTAGTGGGCTGAGCAGGTTGAAAGTGGGTGTAGGCCAAGCAAGGCAAGGCGCGATGAAGGCGGGCGAAGTCTGACAGAGTACCGATACACTGCAGAAGTCGGCGGAGCGTGAGCTGTAACGCTTCGCGGATCATCATCAAGTCGCCGTTATCGGTCACGTAGCAGCTGGTAGCTCCAAGGTGCAGGATAGGGCGAGCTTCGGGGCATTTGTCGCCGTAGGCGTGGACGTGGGCCATCACATCGTGGCGAAGTTGCTTTTCGTACGCTGCGGCTGCCCCGAAATCGATATCTGCCTGAGTCGCTTTCATCTGCGCGATCTGTTCGTCCCGAATCGGCAGCCCAAGGGCCTGCTCCGACTCGGCAAGCCAAATCCAGAGCTGTCGCCACAGCAGAATTCGTTTGTGGCTGCTCCATAAACGGGACATTTCGGGGGAGGCGTAGCGGGTAATAAGCGGATTTTCGTAACGCTGGTCTTGAGACATAGGAAAAACTACTTCTTATGGTTTACTTAAATGGGGTTATTGGTGTTGGTTCGGAGGTGGAGATGGTGTACGTTGATGTCAAAGTTTAGCGAAAACAACCGATGTGCCGCCACCGGTAGGCGGTGGTAAATGGCGATTGAATCGCAAGTGCAAGTTTCCAAGTTTTCGCTGCCGATAACGATCGGGTAAGATGGCCGAATTAATTCACTTGCTCCAAGCGGAGGGCTTGTCCTACGCCTCCGCAATTACAGGAGACACCTGCGTGTCTTTGAGATCTGCAAGAATCCTCTCCGTGTTGGGTGCCACGCGCACAGTTGGTTTTATTGTCATCGCTTTGGCGACTTTGGGAGTGTACGCCCCAATCGCTAATGCTGACGATACAGGAAGCGTGGTAGCAATGCTACCGTCGTCTGCGCAAGGCTATGTGCGAGTCACCGACATGCCACGTTTGCGCGAACGCTGGTCGACGACCGAGTTAGCTAAATTTGCTAAGGATCCTGCGCTGAAGGATTTTTGGGAAGATCAGCGTCAAGATATCGAGCGACGTTTAGCCGATGCGGGTTGGCAGCTGAATATTGAAGCGGCCAAGTTAGTTGATGTCGCTTCGGGCGAAATCGTTTTGGGTTGGATCTCTCGACCAGAGAATCGTCGCAAGCCTTATTCCTTGGCTTTGGTTGTCGATGTGACGAGCAAGCAGGATACCGATCAGCTTCTAGCATCTGTGGATAAGCAGCTGAAAGAGAAAGGTGCTCAAGCGAAGCAGGTTGAAGTATCAGGCCAGACGGTGTTGCAGTACACTTTGCCTAGAAAGCCAGGCGAGTTATTGCTTCAAGAAACATTTTATTGCGTATCGAACAATCGACTATTGGCTAGCGACGAGTTAGCAATGGTCGCTTGGATGATTGCCAATCAGAGCAAGACATCTCCAGAGAGCATCACAGGTGATGCCGATTACCAGCAAGCGATGGCGAGACTCGATGGGTTGCTCAAGAGTTCCGAAATCGAATATTTTGTGCGGCCAATCGGCTTGGCACGAGTGATCCGCGAGATTTCTGGAAAGCGTGAAGGAAATCGCAGCACGGATGTATTGAAGGTGCTTGAAGATCAAGGCTTTGGTAGTTTCCGAGCGGTTGCTGGTCGCGTAGAGGTTGCGGGTGGCCAAACGGACATGCTTCATCAAGGCATCGTCTTAGCACCGAAGCCTCTTCCCGGATCGGCGGCGATTGTCAACACGCCCAACGAAGTTGCGTGGGAACTACCGAGCTGGGTTGGTGGCAATGTTTCGACCATTTTAAACATCTGCTGGAATATTCAAGAATCGTTCTGGAAGAGCGAAGGTTTGATGGATGGCCTGGCAGATTCGCCTGGCGTGTTTAAGACCTTCGTCAAAGGTATGGCTGAGAATGAAACGGGGCCCAAGGTCGACATCGCCAAAGAAGTTCTGCCCTATTTGACCAATGACATTTTATCGATGAGCGATTGCAAAGAACCAATCACTGTCGACAGCAGGCGTACAATGATCGCTTTGCGAGTAACCGAACCGGAAAAGCTTTTCAAGGTTCTAGAGCGGGTGATGAATAACGAGCCCGATGCAGTCTTGCAAGAGTTCCAAGGACATAAGCTTTGGAAGGTGGTTCGTCAGCAAGAAGAAGATATTGATTTAGGTGGAGTGGATCTTGGAAATGACTTTGGTGAGTTCGGTGATCAACCGATTCAGAACAAACCAGAGGATGAGCCTTGGCTCAGCAACTGGGCGATCACGATTTATGGCGATCGCTTGATGTTTGCTTCGCATGCCGAGATGATTCAAGATGCGATTACTCAGGACAAGTCGGGTAACCCGAGCCCGCTATTGCAGGATGTTGAGTATCAACGAGCCCGAACGATGGTCGAGAGTTTGGCGGGAGGTCGTCCTGGTTGCAGTTGGCAGGTTTTGCGTAGCGACCTTTCTTATCGCGTTCAGTACGAATTGTTCCGAGAAGGAAAGTTGCCGCAATCTCAAAGCATGATTGCCACCATCATGGAACGCTTAACTCAGCCCAAGAAGGAACTTCGCGGTAAAGAAAAGCAACAGATCGATGGTGGTAAGTTGCCTCCGTTTGATCAGATTCGCGGCTATCTACAGCCTGGTGGTATGATGTTCCAATCCACCGAAGATGGTTGGGTCTACACAGGCTTTCTACTGTCGGCTCCCAAGTAGCACGCTGATGCGAGATAGGTGTGTTAAACGACAGGAGTTCTTCGCAAGAGAATTTGATTCTCTCAGTTTCTTGGATGACTGAGAGAATCTTCGAAGGTGGTTTTGTTGCGTAAGCTATCCACCATCTCTAGCTGCGATGGAACGATTTCAACGCTTTGAACCACTCACGGAAGGGCCTTGATCGAATCGGGCCCAGAATGGATGTTGTCGCTCGGCGCGCGACCTTGCGTCTTCTAGCATGACGGCGATATCCGGAGCGATTTCAAGTCGTTCAGTTTCTCCTTCCAGGTCGATACGCACGGTGCGGCTAAAATCGACCATGTCGGGGTGTAGCCAAACCGTGTAATTCTTAGCGGGGAACTTTACGACGCGTACGCCATTGGCTCCCGGGTCGAGAATGTTGGCTTGGATTTTCCCTTGGTTGGCGTTGTTCTTCTCGTAGAGCAGTGGATGTTGAATCACATTAGGATTCAAGCTTTGAGCTTCGAGCCACCAGAAATACCTGTCCCCTGCGCGATTGCATGAAACATTAATCTCTTTGGGAAAGGGTTTACGAACGTGGCTGCTAAGGTTCATCCATTCGATAATGCGGTCGAGTTCTTCTTGGAAATGTCCCGCACCTCGGCCGTGATAGCTGACCACAATCGAATCGTAATTCCGACTGGTGACATACTCGTTGAGTTCTGTTCCCGATACGCTTAATGGTGTTCCGTCGAGTTCGCCAAAAACGAAATAAAGTGGAACAGCTTTGGCATTTTCTCGATAACGCTGAAGGAATTTTCCAGCGTGAGCTCCAACACATACGACACCTGCCCAGAGATCTGGATGCGCGAGTGCTAAGTCCCAAGCTGCGTTGCCGCCGATTCCATGTCCGCTGATAAAGATTCGATCGGTGTTGATGGAGAGGCGTCGCATAGCGTCGCGCAAAGATTTGAGGATGCGATGATGCTCTTGTTCGGAATAGAGATAATCTGGCTGCTCTTTTCGAAGCCATTGCGGAGCAATAACGATATAGCCATGTCGGCTGGCAAGTCCAGCGCGACCTTGCAGCATTTCGGAATAGGGCCCCGACCACCAATCGATCATCGCTTCGGGGGTCATTCCTGGCCCTTGCAAGGCAACGATACAAGGATACTTTCGAAGAGGGTCGTACTCAGGTGGAAGTTGAACGGAATAGGACCATGGTTCGGAGGAGTCGCTCGGGATTTCGATTCGATAGAGTCCAGCAGGATCTTTCTCGATCGGTGCTGGCAAGTCGAGAGGTGGTGCCATGTTTGCCAGGATAGCAGCGACGTATTTGGCATTTCCACTTTCGAGAGCCTTAAGGCGATCTGCGTTTTTTTTGCAATCTTCTGCCGTCGGTGCACGCAAACATTCGAGAATCAGATTGCGTGCTTCCACTAGCGACGTGGTTATCGCCAAGTTATCAACGCCCGAACCACTTCCGAGAAACCAACCGCTGATCGCTAAAGAAATCCGCTGATCGGCAGAGAGTGTTTTATCATCTTTGAGACGATTGAAATCCGACAATCGATCGACCGTATTTAGCGATAGCTTGGCAGAGATTTCCTGAATAATGGCACCCAGCGCAGCTTCTTGTTCTTTTCCAACTAGCTCTTTGCGAAGGTCGACCATGTTCTGTATCAAGCCCCGCACTTGATCTTGGCGGCGTTGCAAATCGCTAATGCGGTCTTGAGCTTTCAATTGAGTCTCAAGGGCAAGTTGAGCAAGAGGAAAGGATTTAAGAATGCCGCTGGCGAGCTGTGGTTGACCTGCATCGAGTCGAAGTTCAACTTCGCGAAACATCTGCGCGGCAAATTGCTGTTCGAGTCTCTTCAGTTCGTCTTGCATCGCTTGCACTTCGCCCGGAAACGTTTCCGAAAGACGAGTCATCGCTTCCGCTAAAGTGTCCCTCGCTTCGCGATAACGCTCAGCTTGCGAGTAAAGACGCTCCATGCTGAACCAAGCTTGTGGTTTGGATAGATCCAGTTGTTGTCGCAGGATAGAGTCGAGTTCTTTGTGAGCGATCGATTTAGTCGAGATACGCATATCCCAGGAAACAGAATCTTCCGTTCTCAGAGATTGAACGCGCATATAGAGCGGTCCGATTTCAGTGATACCCTGATACACATCTAATGGACCGGTTGGTGTTGGCAGCGTTATTATTCGGCGACCGAAGGAATTAAAGGGGGTGACGGCCATCGGTCGACCGACGCTGACTAGTCGATTCGCGCGATCTGGAGCGACCACCTGTTCGATTTCGATTTTGATAGGATTGGTTGCCAGTGGAGTCGACGAGAGCACTTGAGCTTTCGAAATGTAGGTTCGCCGCAGTTCGTCATCGAGCAACAAGATAGGTTTACTCAAGCCATCGCCGGCTCGTTGCTGTTGAAAGGCACCACCATCGATAGAGGGTATTTCGGTGATCTGCCCTGGACCAAGCTGCATGCCGCTTTGCATGGTGATCAAGAACTGCTGCTGCCCAAAAACGGTTGGGCAGAGGCCCAAAAAGGGGGCCAGAAAGATAGCAAGATAGGAAACCAACGCCGCTGGGCGGATGGAAATCATAGATTGGAAATCTGTGGCTAGTTGCCTTCGGAAAAAGCTGCCTGGAGAGGGGACGTTAGAAGATTATAGCCCTCATTTTGGGTTAGCGTCCAATTTCCAGGTAAAGTTATCCGGATCAGTTCCATGGCAACTTCAAAAGATGCCGTCAGTGGCTCTAGGCCTAGGGCGATAAGATCTGGGGAAGGGCTGGGAAGATCCAGCCAGCGTTGATTCCAGGCCGCCATGTTGTCCAGTTCATTAGCCGAGAGCAAATAACGGGTTTCTCGGGCTCTTAAAACGAACTGTAGAGGTGAGGGGACTAGCGGGCTTGCGGAGGGATCGGCTCCGGCCACCGAGGCTTGCCATCGCGGGGGAGCGGTCTTGTCAGTGGTATCCGAAAACATATTTCGCGCCGAGAGCGGGCCCGAGAGGGACTCCTCGACGGCATTTTTTGCCATCGCAACTCGATTGGCGGGTTCAAAGACACTCATCCAAACCCGACCCCAAAGGGTAAAGGCAATCAGTGCCATCAGTCCTGCGGCAATCGCTAAAGGACGACTGCCTGCCATCGCCCTTGAGGGGCTTGCTGTTATCCGATGGTAGTCCAACGAAGAACGGTCCGAGTGGAAGCTTCTCTGCGATGACACGAGATTCGCGGTGATGATGTGTTCTTGTGGCAGCACTGGTGCTGCTGGCTGGGCTATCAGCGCAAGTAGATGATCGGTTCCTTCCAGCAGCGCATGACAAGACTCGCAACTCATAGCATGTACGACCAGATCGGTATCATGCTGCGGGTTGCTACCGTTGTCTAAATGTTGTTGCCAAGTCGCTTCAAATTCATGACACCGCATGGCGATACATCTCCAGTGCGTCACGATTCTGCAATTCGCGAATAATATGAATGCGAGCTCGATGAACCCAAGTCTTAACTGTGCCCAAAGGGACTTCCAAGCGATCCGCGATATCTTGGTAACAGAGTTGATCGCGATGGAACATCAGAAAAGCTTCGCGATGCTCGTCTCTAAGAGTCGATAATGCCAAGTCAAGTTCTTCTCGCAAATGCTGAGAATGATCTTCTTGAGCAGTGACGCTCGATTCGAGAAAGCCATGAGTATCGGTATTGGGAATCTTTTTTCGCCGAGCAAGCATGGTGCGGCAACGATTGCCAGCGATGGTGAGTAGCCAAGGTTCGAAAGGGCGTTGCTGGTCCCAGTGCCCTAGATGTCGAAAGACTCTTACGAATGTCTCTTGAACGGCATCTTCAGCGTCATGTCGATGTCCGAGCATTTTGAAACAGACGCCGAACACCAACGGATGCAGTTTCTGCATCAGTGAAGTCATTGCCGAGTGTTCACCTCGGAGGCATTGGCGTACTAGATCAATTGAAATTTTGCTCATGTTTCTTCCCTTCGTCGCAGTGGTTACAGCCGACTCAGGTATTTCGCTGTCATGGAGCGATTATTGCCATATTTTGAGGAAAAATAGCCATTTCGCGGTCGATCCATCACTGCGACTGGATCAAAAAACGGATGTCCAATAGGACATCACGATTTTTGAAACGATATCCTGAATCTGTAACGGCTCCGTTGGAGGACAAATAAACTTAACGACCGCCAAAAAATTTCTTGAGTGTTTCGCTCGCCGCATCTCGCGAATTGCCGGAAGCAGGCGCCGTGTTTTTGGGGAGTTTTTGGGGAGGCTTTTTGTCAGGGCGTTTGCCCTTAGCTCCAGCTTCGTCCTCTTTCTTTTCGCCAGCATCGGTCCCTTCAGCAGCAGGTATGTCGGTGATTCGCGTGGTCTCGTCGAGAACCAATTGGCGGGTTTCTGGTTCTGTTGATTTTGAAGTGCGTGGAACCTGGTCTGCTTCTTCAAGCCACTGTGAAATATCGATTTGCTCAAATTTGCTGTCGGCCGCTGAAGTCTGTGCGGCTCGAGTTGCAGCATCTTTGACGTCTTTGACTTCAGACTTTTTAGCGCCGCCGATTCCTACTTCGATCGCGATTTGAAACTCTAACTTACCGACTCGCAGAAGGTCGCCATCCTTCAAGATTTTTGCTTTGTCCGATGACAGTTGCTTTTCATTGACGAAGGTACCATTGCGACTTTTCAAATCGACTAAAAGAACTCGGCCATCTTTTTGGATGATAGCAGCATGGCGACGACTTACCGATTCACTTTTTGGGCGCAGTTGACACTCGTCGGCTCGACCAATAAGAAACTTCTCCGAGTTAACGGCTATCTCTTTACCTTCGTTGCTACCTGCCAAAACCTTGAGCTTTACCTGCATGCCAACCGTCCTTCAAAATCTTTATAAAGTCCCGAAGATCAGTGAGGTCCTTAGAACAGAGAGGAGCTTCTAGTGGACAAAACAGAAACTTAAATCTTCACATAATCTTAAATGAAGCAACTCTTGCAATAAACGTTGAAACAGTAACAAAGCCGAAAATTCACAGCTTAGAAAAAGCCTCAAACTCGCTGTAGCCAATCACTGGATCGGTGTTCCGAAATCCCTGCTGAAGTCTCTGGACAGCCTAAGCTTTCTATATGGTGACAAGTCTGCCATTGAATCGCAATAGATTTCTGAAGCGATATCAGGATCGATCTCCCAAAGGAGTCCTTCTCTTTGAGGGATATCGCGGGTGGGGTAAAGCTTTGGATTTCGTGCAATCCGGGAAGGATACTAGCAAATGGACTCCGAGCAAGCAGCACACTTCCGTGTTGCAGCACCGAACGTCGACCTCGCCTCTGGGCACTTCCGATGACCTTATCGCTGCCAACAAGAATGTCCCCTTCGGTTCGCCTGAGAAAGCATAAAAAAGGTTGGACAGTCGTTGGTTCGGAAAGAATTTGCATATGAGCCTGGAAGCCGAAATCCGCAAGCCATCGGACCAAGCCTTGGTGAACCCACTGATAAAGATTTCGAGTGGGTCCTTGGCGATTGGTCTCCCAAGGAATCGTTAGAGAGTAGGTCCAATCGTGATGATGGATGATAGCGCCACCACCCGTTCTTCGCCGAACGATTTCTAGCTCCACTCTACTGGATTCTTCCGAAGCTTGTTCCCACTGATCGATATAGTCCCTGCACTCCTTCCAAGGCTGGAAGTATCCCAGCGACAGGGTTGGAGTGGACCACTGATAAATTCTCAGGGCGGCGGCTTGGTGCTCGTCGCACCACTTGAGCATGGCGTCATCCATTGCCATGTTCTCAGCGCCGCTGCGTGCTTGGTCTAGGATCAGGAACCCGTCCATTTCATAACCGGCTTTCTAGCCGCGGTAACTTCATCGGGACGGCTAATCTTGGTGCTGTGTGGAGCTTCATGCAGCAAGTCTGCTGATTCCCCCGTGATTCTAAAGAGAGTTTCCACAAACGCATCGAGCGTTTCTTTGCTCTCTGTTTCCGTTGGTTCTACCATTACCGCTTCGGGTACAGTTAGTGGGAAATAAACGGTCGGTGCATGAAAGCCGTAATCAAGTAAACGTTTGGCGATGTCCATCGCAGTAATACCTTTCTCCTTTTTCAGATTCGCAGCGCTTGCTACGAATTCATGCATGCAGCGATTGCCATGTGGTACCGGCATGATGTGCCGAATACGGCTCAGGAGATAGTTTGCATTAAGCACAGCGTTTTCGCTGGCCTGTTTGAGTCCATCACCGCCGAGTGAGCGAATATAAAAGTAGGCTCGCAAGAGCACACCCACATTACCGAAGAAGCTGCGAACGCGACCGATACTGTTGGGCATGTCCCATTTGAGTCGATATCGCTCATCTTTCAATTCGACCGTCGGAGCTGGAAGATACTGGCCGAGAAAATCGCGTACACAGATAGGTCCAGCCCCTGGGCCACCTCCACCGTGTGGGCCGCTGAAAGTCTTGTGTGGATTGTAGTGCATCATATCCGCGCCGAAGTCGCCTGGCCTTGTGATCCCCAAGATGGCATTCATATTAGCACCATCGAGATAAATCAAACCGCCATTGCTATGGACCAGATCAGCGATTTCACGGATCTGTGTGTCGAACAAACCGAGCGTGTTGGGATTGGTAATCATAAAAACAGCAGTCTTATCATTGACCTTGCTGCGGAGATCATCCAAATCAACCAAGCCATTGGCGCCGCTTTTCACCGTTACTGTTTCAAAGCCAGCCATTTTTGCGCTGGCAGGATTAGTACCATGCGAACTATCAGGCGATAAAACGTTGGGGCGATGTTGTCCCAGGCGTCTAAAATGCGCCGCAGCGACCATCAATGCTGTGAGTTCGCCATGAGCACCAGCTGCGGGTTGCAGCGAAACGGCCGGGAGTCCGGAGATTTCCGCGAAGTAGTTTTGCACATTGAACAGCATCTCCAGTAGACCCTGAATCGTTGATTCAGGTTGATAGGGATGCACATCGACCAACCCTGCCAGCGAAGCAAGACGCTCGTTTCGCTTGGGGTTGTATTTCATTGTGCAGGAGCCGAGTGGATAGAAGTGCGTATCCACTGACATGTTGAGTGTTGATAGGTTGGTGAAATGGCGAATCACATCGCCTTCCGCCAACTCTGGAAGCGGAGGAGGAGAATTCGTAAGAGTTGCAGCGGGTAGATAAGCATCTGTAGCAACTTCTGGTACATCGGCCGGTGGTACCAAGTGAGCTCGTCGACCTGTACGACTCAATTCAAAGATCAATTGTGTAGCTTTGGTGTTACGCATGGCTGGAAGCAACTCCGGCAGAAAGATTTTCAAGAGCTTGTAGGTATTGATCGAGTTCCGAACGCGTCCTTTTCTCGGTGACTGCGACCAAGAAGCAATCGGCTAGTTCCGGGTACCAAGTTCCTAGAGGGATACCACCCAAGATTCCGAGACTGGTAAAGTACTCGAGTGTTTCATTCACGTTGCCCGATCGATCGCGTACGACAAATTCTCGCCAGGTCGAGGCCTGATACAGTACTTCGTAGCGTTCGCAACGAGAGATGTGGCTTTTCAGGTAATGAGCTTTGCGACCGCAAAGCTCAGCTGTCTCCTTTAAACCTTTAGGGCCGAGCAACGACAGATAGATCGATGCTCGTAGCGCGAAGAGTCCTTGATTGGTGCAAATGTTGCTGGTCGCTTTCTCGCGACGAATATGTTGTTCGCGCGTCTGCAGGGTGAGAACCCAGCAGCGTTTTCCAGAACGGTCGATCGTTTGTCCAGCAATGCGTCCGGGCAAGCGTCGCACAAATGCTTCACGGCAAGCGAGAATGCCGAGATACGGGCCCCCGTACTGCAAAGGATTGCCCAGACTCTGGCCTTCGGCAACCACAACGTCGGCGTGCCAAGTCGAAGGGTTTTGCAAAATTCCCAAACTGATTGGGTCGACTGCACCAACTACGGAAGCTCCCGCTTGCTTGGCGACTTCGGCCAGTGGTCGAAGATCTTCAACGATACCAAAGAAGTTTGGCTGTTGCAGGATCACGCAAGCCATCTTGTCGCTGATCGCCGCTTTCCATTGGCTCAGTTCGATCGTTCCGTTGGGTGTTGGTACTTCGACTAGTTCTGCACCAATCCACTGGAAGTAAGTTTTTAAGCACTGACGATACTCAGGGTGCAAGCTTTGTGGAACAACTACTTGGCGGCGTCCATCGGCGTTGGCTAAACACATCAAGGCGGCTTCAACAGTCGCTGAGGCACCGTCATAGAGACTTGCATTCGAAACGTCCATACCAGTGAGTTGGCATACGAGGGTTTCGTACTCGAACATCACTTGGAGGTTGCCCTGACTTACTTCCGGTTGGTAGGGTGTGTAGGACGTGTAAAACTCACCGCGTGACGCAAGCGAATCGACCACTGCTGGAATGAAGTGGTCGTAAGCACCACCTCCCAAAAAACAAACAGCTGTTTCCGCGCCAAGGTCTTTCGCAGCCAGTTTTTTGGCATGTTGCGTCAGTTCGATCTCGGACATCGCAGGTGGGATGTCCAAAGGACGATTCAGTCGCATCGCGGTTGGAATATTTTCAAACAGTTCAGCAACACTTTCCGCTCCAATAGCCTGGAGCATTGCGCGCTGATCTTCCTCTGTGTTAAACAGGTAGGCCATATCGTTTCGCTTAAATTGTAAAAGAACAGAACTGATTCAAATCGACTTTCGATTCCACCTGAAACCGAAATTAGTTAAGTGACTTCACCGACTCGAAAACCTTAGACGGTAAGAATTCGGTGATTCTCTTTTATTGCTTGGAATTATCGTTATCGAGGTTCAACCGTGACCTGCGCACTGTTTGCGATATGCGGCATAGTCTAGGAGCGTAGATACCTGGGAAGGATCGGAAAGTTTCATTTTCAAAATCCAGCCTTTTCCAAAAGGATCTTCGTTAAGGATGGCCAGCTGATCGACCAACGGCGTGTTGACTTCAAGAATTTCTCCGCCGACGGGCAAATAGAGTGGACTAACGGCTTTCACCGATTCCACCTCACCGAATTCCTGGCCGGCTGAGAATTTCTGTCCAACCTTCGGAAGAGCCATATAAACCAAGTCGGTTAGCTCGGTTACTGCAAAATCGGTAATGCCGACAGTGCCGATCGTCTCGCCCCCTTGCTGCTCTACATGCAACCATTCATGAGAGGGGCTGTAATATAGTTTTTCCTGGTTCAAGCTACGGCTCCTAATTAAGTCGTTACTGGTTGAGGTCGTTTATAAAATGGAAGTGGAACCACGCGAGCCACGGCGCGGCTGCCGCGGATATCGGCATCAAACGTTGTGCCAACGCTGGCCATGTTGCGTTGAACATAGGCCATCGCAATAGGATTTTGTAAGGTAGGAGAAAAGGTTCCGCTAGAAACGCGACCGATGCGTCGTCCTTCGCTATCGATCAAGTCGCTTCCTTCTCGAGCTGCACGGCGACCATCGATCATCAATCCGACTCTTACCGGAAGGCTCGGATCATTTTTTCTAGAAGCGATCGCGTCGGAGCCGACAAAGGAGCGGTCCTTCAATTGGACAGCAAAAGCGAGTCCCGCTTGATAAGGATCGGTCTGTTCATCGAGTTCATGACCATACAACGGCATACCGGCTTCCAGGCGAAGTGTATCGCGAGCACCGAGACCGGCCGCGAGGATGCCATGTTGCCGACCCGAAAGCAATAGGTTTTCCCAAACGCGGTTAGCATCTTCGGCGCGCACAATCAACTCGAGGCCATCTTCGCCGGTATATCCTGTACGGCTTACGATACATGGCTTGCTGAATTGTTCAGTCACTTTGGCGTGGTAATATTCAAGACGAGTCGCGGCAGGGGGAAGCAGTTTTGTGCAAGTGTCAATCGCCAAAGGACCTTGTACGGCGATCATTGCGGTCATATCGGTAACATCGTTGAATTCAATATCTGGATAATCGGCTAGATGCGGGAGAATCCATTTCACGATCTTCTCGCGGTTGCTGGCGTTTACGACCAGCAAGAAGTAATTGCGTCCGCTAGGGCTTTCCAAGCAGTAAACCAAAACGTCATCGAGTATTCCGCCATAGACGTTGGTCACGAGACTATAGCGAACTTGCCCAGGAACCATATCGCGCACGCGGCGCGTCAGCAGATGGTCAAGCAGCTCGGCGGATCGTGATCCTTCGAAACGAAGGCGACCCATATGGGAGATATCGAACAAGGTGACCTTTTGCCGAGTTGCGACATGCTCATTGACGATCGAGGTGTACTGGATCGGCATGTCATAACCAGCAAATTCCGCCATCCGCGCATTCTGGCTGATGTGCCACTGATGAAGCGGTGTCGTGCGGAGTGAAGCGGTCATGGTTTTTCTCCCGCCAAAATTTCTGGATCAAACGAATATCGCCTTCGCCCATCCGAATCTCGCAGCAACCGCTACCTCCTGCCTCTTGATGCGTAGAACGAATTCGAATTCACAAAATCAAAGTCCTGAATTCTTTTTCGGAAAAACGCTGTACGGAAGCAATCCATATCGGGCCCCAATCGCAATCAACAGCGAAGGCCTGGATACAAATTGGAACCGGAGGATCCTTTTTCAATTGTCAACGAGCAAATCGGACGCTTGTATTGTATCGGCTTGGCAACAACTCGCTAGTCGGAGTTCCCCGAAGCGATTTGAGTATCAAGTTGTGAGTGTTTTATCGGAGAAAATGTCTCGATTTTCCCTCAGTTTCTCACCGCCGCCCTCGTTTGGCTCGGCCGCGGCGTGCCCGTTTGCCTTCGGCCGATGAACGCTTGCCGGAATCTCCTCGGAAATCGGGCTTGTTCTTGCTGCGAAAAGATTTTCTCTTGGCCGAAGCTTGTGCGCCGCTACCGTTGGTCACATTCTTTATCCGAACCCCTTGGTAGGAGACGGGAGCTAATGTTTTTTCGAGACGGAACAGCAGGATGCGTCTGGCAAGATCAACATGATCGACACACACTCGAACTAAATCGCCCAGTCGATAGCGGTTGCCGGAACGATGCCCGCTCAGCGAGTGGCCGTGTCTTTCGTAGCGATAGCGGTCTGAGGGGAGAGAGTGTACAGGTACAAAACCTTCGGCTGGCAGTTCGATGCCACGGACATTGAAACCTTCGGAGTTGACCGAAGAAATAACTCCATCAAGTGAATGGCCAATCTTGCGACTGAGGAAATGTAACAGTTTGATTTTGATGACTTCACGTTCTGCTTGTTCCGCATTTTGTTCCGCGTCGGAGCATTGCTGACCAAGCCGAATCAGAATCGGTAGCGGTTCTACTGCATTGACCTTTTCTATCAGTCGCTGCACGGTGCGGTGAACGGTCAGATCTGGATAGCGACGAATGGGGCTTGTGAAGTGACAGTAGTGGGTCATGTCCAAAGCGTAATGTCGCTCGGGCTGTGGTTGATACACGGCCTTGGACATCGACTTGAGTATCGCGTAGTTAACGGCGTACTCCGTAGTTTGTCCGCGCACACTTTCCAGGGTTCGCTGCAATGAGAAGCGATCCTCGAGGTTTTCCGAAGGCAGCCCCAGATCGCGCAGGAATTCTGTTAAGCGGCGCAGCTTTCGTAATTCCGGTGTTGGATGAACGCGTCTCAGCAGTGGAACTTTCAGGTCATCCAGCCAAGTCGCTACGGCTTGATTGGCGGCCAGCATGAATTCCTCAATGATCTGATGGCTCTCGGTATGAAGTTGTAAGTGTGCTCCTTTGACTTTTCCACCGCGATCCAAATCGATTTTGATTTCTGGTAAGCTCAGTTCGAGAGCACCTTCGGTAAGACGTTTCTTACGCAAGGTCATCGCCAGTTCGTGCATATCTCCGAGTAGCTGATGGATTTCTGGTGTAAGTCTTTTCTTCCAATCTTCGCGATCGGCGAGAAACTGATCGACTTGCTCGTACGTCAATCTTTGGTGATTGTGGATCACACTGTTGAAGATCTCGGTATGAATCACCGTTCCGCCTGTAGAAAACTCGATGCGGACAGTTTTCGTTAGTCGATTTTTATTTGGCTGAAGGCTTGCAAGATGATTGCTGATCAGTTCCGGCAGCATCGGGATCACGCGATCAGGCAAATAGCAACTCGTACCGCGGCGGCGCGCTTCCAGATCAAGCTTCGAACCAGCCGGTACGAAATGCGCGACATCGGCGATATGTACCATCAGTTCCCAGTGTCCGACCGAATTCTTGGATAGCGAAATGGCATCGTCGAAATCGCGAGCGTCGACCGGATCGATGGTAAGAGTGGGAGTGGCTGTGAGATCGGTTCGGTCGGCAGGGATTTCTTCGCGATATTGGTCAGCCGTATGTCGAGCCTGTTCGATCACTTCGGCAGGAAAGTTTTCTTGAAGGCCGAATTGGTGCATCACCGCGAGTGTATCGACGGCTGGATTTTGGGAGCTGCCTAGAACTTCGAGAATGACTCCTTCGCCTTGCACACCCGCTTCAGGAAACCTTACCAATTCAACGATGACCTTATCGTTATCTTCCAGTGGCAGTCCGCGTACATCACCGACCAGAACGGGTTGGCGAAGATTGACGCCATCAAGCCATGCAACCGGTTCCCCTTCGATCAACTGGAAGGTAGCTGAGAATTGGCGACGGTGTCTTTCAAGAATATCCTCGACACGTCCCTCATAGTCACCATCCGCGCGAGTGCTTTTAAGCAAGCGCACTTCAACTAAGTCGCCATCCAACGCACTACCTACCGAACCGGCAGGTATAAACACATCTTCAGTAGGTGTTCCTTTGGCACCTGGAACAGGGCGAACAAAACCGAATCCCGCTGCTGCCGCGCGAAAAGTACCGCTTATTGTTTTTTCACGGCTCCCTGAATTCTTTATAATTCTAGAAGATTCACCTTTCGGTACCGGCGTGTTGATGGGTGCGACTAAATGGTTGGCGCCGTATACAATTTGCCCTTGTTCGACAAGGCGTTTTATCGTGCGCACCAATATGCGATAATCATCTTCCGGCAATTCGAGTTGACGAAGAATGACTTTCGGTTTTACCGGCTGATAATTTGGTCGATACACATGTTGGAGTATCTGTTCAGCCAATTCCGGATTCTTCATCGTGACTCCTGACGTTTTGGTTTGGTCATCAGCTATGATGCACCTTAAGGAACACCGCATTTGCGATTTTTTTAATAGCCCGTGCCTGGAAAGACGCAAGCAATGGATGACAAGGATTCAGTGGGAAAGTCAAGTTCAGTACATCGTGTTCTTCTGGTAGATGATGACGTTGAGATTGTAGAATCGATGCGTTTCGCTCTGGAATCAGCGGGTTTTCAGGTTTTTGTTGCTCGCGATGGTAATGAAGGTATTGCCATGATTGAGCATCAGTCGCCTGACGTCCTGGTACTGGACATGATGATGCCCAAGCGAAGTGGATTTTTGGTATTGGAGCAATTGCAACGATCCCCACCCGCTCATCCAACACGTATTATTATGATCACTGCCAATGAAGGAAGTCGCCATAAGGCGTACGCGGAAATGTTGGGGGTGAACGAATATATTCGCAAGCCCTTTCCCATGGAGCGGCTGGTGGAAACGGTTCGCAGTTTATTGGCTAAATCGGAGTAGCCAACTCGGACCTTCGAATCACTGGCCACCTAAATTCCCGCGATATTTCACGGTATCCTTGCAGTCGCTTGATCAATGGTACCTCGAATCTCTTCTAAAAGTTGGGGTGTAATGCAAAAGGCATGGATAAATCCAACGATTCCCAGAGGATTTGGACTCAGCAGGCAAGGTGTTTTTTACTGGCCGCCGCGCTAGCTGGTTCGGCTGTCGCCTTGGGTGCGTTCCAGGCCCATGGTCTGCAGGGATTTCTAGAGCGATACGGTCTTACGAGCGATGTGGTCGCAAAACGGCTCGGGCAGTTCGAAGTGGGGGTGCGTTACCATTTTTATCACGCCTTGGCGCTAGCAGCCTTTGCTCCCCTTCCGCTGATTTTTTGGACCAGACCTTTCCGCCTCGCCGTGTCTCTGCTTGCCGTAGGAACCGTTATTTTTTCAGGGAGTTTGTATCTGCTTGTCTTGCTTAATGTTCCCATTCTCGGAGCAGTGACGCCGCTCGGGGGCGTACTGCAAATCTCTGGCTGGATCGTCGCTGGCCTTTCCGTTTTACAACTTTCCCTGGGCCGCAAATAATAGACGGTGCATCGACTGTTCAGTGGAGGCGACGAATTTCCGAAGCCCCAAAATCTGAAGCCCTAGGAATTCGAAAAAGAAGAATAGCTTGCGACAAGATGTTCCGTTAGGACGTCAATCTAGGCAGGCTGCCACGACTCAGGGCAAAAATCGCCTTGGAATGATTCCCGGCGACCGGAATTATTCGGTGTCCCTTGGACACTTGGGAGACGGTTCGATTTCAGGCTGATTCGTGAAAAAGCAAATGACGAGATTCGGAAAAACCAAATCTCGTCATGATCGCCTCGCAGATTTTCGAATTGCAAATCTCACGTTGTTGTATCTGCAAAGCGACTGATTTTTTAGGTTGCACAGGAATCCGCAAAACTATTTTGCAGCTATGCCAACTTTCTCCAACAATTTCTCAGGAGTTCCTCCAAGACGTTGCATGGTTTGTTCAAAGGTGTTTCCTTGATGTAGCGAGCGAAGAACTTCATCGAGCATTTTGCGTTGGGGTTCTGTCATCGCCATCGAAACTCTCAGTCCAATAAGCGCTGCTTGCTCTTCACCCACTTGGTTGTCGACCACAGCTTTGGCTGAGGCAACTCCATTGATGGCTGCCGGCAACGCTTGATTCCAAACGGCTACGCGAGGATCTTCTTTGCCCAATAACGATGCAACACCACCGCGTGCGATACCTTCCGAGAACCAAAAGGGAACACCTGGTAAGGACGACAGATGTAGGCCGATAAAGCTTTCCACCAACTGGCCTTCTATCGCAGGCTCTTCAGAGTTTGGCGAGTAGGCCATTGCAGCATAAGCATCCAAGACTTTGCCTCCCCAGTGATTGCTCCACTCGATTGGCAAACTACGACGTTCGATCATTTTACCGAACTCAGTGTAGTCATAACGTTTATCGAAGACATAAAGAACGATACCACCTTTCATCAGAGGCTGGTCCTTCTCTATCTTGAGATACTTCGATGCATCGGCTAGTGACTTTTCTGCTAACTTCAAAATCTTTTGTGTGCCTGCTTCGCCGATGTTGGTCAGCACCAAGATATCTTCATTCTCTGCGCGATCCGGGGCGCGGTCTGGCAGTGCAAGTTTCCACTGTGCCAATGCTCGTTCACGACGCTTCTGAGAAAGCTCCTCATGCGTTGCTTTTTTCATCCAAGCGAGGTTGACGATCTGTTCCATCGGCGTGGCGCCATCGGGACCATCGAATTTTGCTCCTTCTTTAATCCACGTGGCGATCTTGGCGATTTCGATATCTTCCAGAGGTGGTCGACCGCCGGCAGGCATGCGTTGTCCCGAGGTACCTCGAAGCTTCTTGATGAGAAGGCTTTCTTCTGGTTTACCTGGTACGAGGATCGGGCCATCATTGCTGCCGCGAAGCAACTGCTGGAAGGTATCCATGCTGAGGTTACCCGATGCTCGCATCGCTCCGATGTGACAGCCATTGCAGTTCTCCATTAGCAACGGACCAATTTCGTTAGAGAAGCTGACGGTTTCGGAGCCGGTGGCTCGAACCAGCATCGGGGCCTGTGTTGCAGGGCCTCCAGCACCAGCAGGAACTAGAGTTTTTAGGTTGGCATTGGCATCCGGTCCATCAAATTTCGCCCCTTCGGTAATCCACGTTTTTAGATCGGCTAATTGTTCTGCGGAAACTCTCCCGCCTCCGCGAGGCATGTCGCCCGATTCGATAACTTCCACCAAGCGACTGCCTACCGGATCGCCAGGAAAAACCACTTTGCCTGCGTCGCTACCATTCATTAAGGCGGTGAACGTTGCCATATTAAAGTTGCCGCGACTTCCATCGACATGGCACCGACCGCAAGAAGAGACGAGCCAGGGAGCAAGCTTCTTGGAAAACGAAACTGTGCCAGGCATCGACCCACCAGCAGGCTTTTCAGGAATCTTACCCTCAGCGATCTCTTGCCAGGAAGGAAGCGTATCGAGCGAATAGCCTTCCAGTTCCAGCATCGCATGGGCGCGCTGAAGCGATTTATGCATTGGCTCCAGTTTGCGTAAGATGGTCTTGTCGCCGCTCTTGGCCAACGCGATCAGTTGTTCTTGCGAATCGCGTATCAGTTCTACCGATTTATCGAAGTCACCATTTTTAAATGCTTTGGATGCCTCGTTGACTTGCTTGGTAACGGCAGCCAACTGTTTCGCTAATTCCGCTTTGCTCGGTGTTGCAGCTTCTTCTTGGGCTCGGGTGACCGAGGATACTTGAGTGGTTGAAATAGAAAGTGCTAAGAAGATGTAGCAAAGGGCGCGAGCCCAGCTTCGCAAGGGAAAGTAGCTTTGCAAGTCAAAGGTTGTCATTGAAGTTTGCACCAAAAATTCCCAAATCAGGGGGTGTTGCAGCGACCGCCTACCGTATTTAGCGGTTCGTACTCGATTATTGTACTCAAAGTCCCTCCACGAATGCTTTGCCGGGCTGGAACTGTTCGTTTGAAGTTGAGAGTTTTGTAGTTAAGGAAACAACGTCTTCTCTCCCCCAAGGGTGGTTCAGAGCGAGATGGGAGCCTTGGCGATCACGCGGCGATCCGCAGACTACCGACCATCAAACCAGCGAGCAAGGATGACTCCGAGGGCAACGGCCGTGATAAACATGATGATTAGCCCCCCGGTAGTTACCCAGCGACTGTAGCGACGGGAACCGGTAGGAGTTGCGGTAGCTTGTACTCGCGGAGTCGTCTGGGCGACAGCGGCAGGTGTCTCCGCAGGTTTAGGGGCTAGATTTGGAGTAGGTTTGGCAGGCTTCCGAACTTCGGCGGCCTTGGGATTCGACCTGCTGGTTGCGGGCAGCTTACGAGCAATTTCCGCTTCCAGATCAATGGTGCTGCTGACCGATGAGTCGGAGTTTTGGAGATTTACCGGAAGCATCACGCCGCTGTCGGAGGTAGAAAGCCCCGATTTGGGACGTCCACCCTGAGTATCTCCTGCCGCGTTATTGACCGTGTCCACTTCACTTTCACTTCGAGGTGAGGAGCCAGGGCGATCTTGCGATGGTACTCCCGGCAATCCTACCGAGGAGTCGATTCCCGATCTTGCGGCTGCTTTCGCTGCTACGTTTTGTTTGTATTTTACCAGCCACTGCTCCAGCGCTTCTGCGACCGCATTGCAGCTGGTGTAGCGATACTTTGGATCTTTCTGAATCATCTTGAAGCAGATGCCTTCCAGTTCGCCAGGGCAGCTTGGGCGTTCGACGCGTATGTCAGGAGGCATCGTCGATTGATGTTTGGCGATTCGCTGAGCGATGGTTCCTTCTGGGAACGGTGGGTGACCAGTGAGCAAGAAGTACATGGTGCACCCGAGCCCATAGATATCCGCGCGATGATCGACGGTGTGGCTATTGAGCGCTTGTTCGGGGGCGAGATAGTCAGCAGTTCCAAGGACTTTATCGTTGTAGTCGATCGTTAGAGAAGCTTGGCTATCGTCGGAGAATAAAGCCAAGCCGAGATCGAGGATCTTAACGACACCTTCGCTGTTGACCAACAGGTTGGCAGGCTTAACGTCGCGATGAATCAGCCCCATATCGTGAGCGTGCTGCAAGCCATGGGCCGACTGGATGATATAGTTTGCAACCACACCGAAATCGAGGAGTTGTTTTTCGGGCTGATCTTTGTACTTTTCCATGCGCCGCTTGACCATCGTCTGCAAGTCGGCCCCATCGACATACTCCATAACGATATAGTGCGTATCGTTTTCCTGGTCGATGTCGAAAGCTCGAACAATATTGGGGTGATTGAGTGCAGCGATCGCTTTCGCTTCCAGTTTGAAGCGAGCTAAGTAAGACGTGTTGCCGAGGCGGCTTTTCGGTAGAACCTTTATGGCTCGCCGATGGTGCATGATTTTGTGTTCGGCCAAATACACGCTGCTCATACCGCCGGTTCCGAGGTGACCGAGCAGTTTATGCTTGCCGAGAAAGAAGCCTTTATACTTTCCCTGAACGAGCTTATCAGCGTGCCAACGAGTTATCAGTTTCTGCTCGATCAACCAATCGACCAGCGCGTCTGGATCATCGTCCAGAGGCTCACCGCTTTTAGTGCGAAACGCCTCCAGGGATGCTTCGAAAACCTCAGCATCCACTAGCCCGCATTTACGCGCCAGTTCAATAAATTTTTCGGTGTTTACTTTGGCCATTCCGATTGCCTATTGCGTCGCACACAACGCGTCATCTCACCAATGGCACTTATTACGTAGAGTCGGTTTGGTGATATGACAACTTTCCTTGCGTCGTATGCCTGTTTCGGGACACCCCACTTCATTATATACCGAGCTTGTGGGAGTTCATCATAGTTTTTGGACTCACTTGGAAAGTCCGTGCAACTACTCGATTCCTTCCCGCGGCTGGCCTCAGATCTTGATCGCAGATCTCCTGGTGATCTCGTTGTTGCGGCATCCCTGCTACACTTAGAAGGAACTCGAAAATCCCTTCGGACCATCTAAGTGCTAACTCAAGAATTCCACTCCAATTGATTTCGCTTAGGGTTGATTTCAGATCGGGGCTCATCTTTCGCGAGTTCAACAACCTAATCTTTTGTTGAGGCGCATTGTCTTAATGCGGTTAACAACAAGCGATCGAGTCTGTTGAATCAGCGTCGCGAACGATACATTCGGTACGCAAGGAAGCCGAATTTCCGCCTACCGGCTTCCAGGGATCTCCTAAAGATACCAGGATAGGAACCTGTTTTTGAACAACGATTCTCCTTTTTTTCCTTATTAATTTTGCGGTTTTTCCATGATCCCCGAACTTCAGGTTTACTACGATTTCTCCAAGAAGCCCCTGCCCGAGGTGCTCTCTTGGCTGGAGGAAATGGGGGTTCCGGCCAATCACCGATCATCGCTTGAAGCACCTCAAGAGTGGCTGCAGAGGTACGGATGCTGCTTTCCTTGGGTGGTAATCGAGGGAAGAATTCAACTAAAAGCTGGTTTTAAGAAGTCGCAGCTTGAACGTTTGCTCCGTCGTTGGAAAGGGGCCCCGAAGCTGGGCATCTCGATCGCAACCGAGTTCCTTCAAGAAGCGTCTGGCGGTTTTTGGCCGCAAATCGGTTCAAGCGAGGTTCAGGAATTGCTCGGGGCATTAGCTGCATATTACGGCTATCATCTGGAAGGTCTAGCCGCCTCGAAAACGCTACTGCTCGATTCGGAGAGATCCACATCAGCGGCACCGAATGTAGACAATAAAAGCACCTCAGAAATTCCTGCTATTGCCCTGACACTGCCGGGCTGGGAGGTCGACCGGATACCATTTCTTGGAAGGGATCGACTCTCAGGAAACTATTTTTTGAATGGTTTTCGAAGCGGCTATGGGCCGATCGTTCAAACGTACCCCGATTGCGAAGGGCTCACGTCAGTCATCTTCGAGCAAGCCCTGGTCCATTTAAGAAGTGTCGATGTCGTGGTGGGATCCACTACAGTTGGCGATTGTTACCTGCTCGGTCTGCGCAGTTGGCATGAAGCGTTGTTTTCTTCTAACAGCGACGACGCTTCGATGAAGTGTTCGGCGCGGATTAAGGCTCGTGCTCAATCGCTTAGTCTCTCGTTCGAGGAATTGCCAACGCTTCCGAGCATTCGAAATCGCGAAGATCTAGAGCGACTAGCGCAGGGGATCCGAGAGCGAGGGCTTTGCGAAGAGAGCCGATCCGACAAAGTAAGCAAGTATCTGCTGGATGTTTGCGAAAGAATTCTGAGGAAGATGCCCCTCTCGATTGAATCTGCCGATAGGAGTACCAGGAGGCAAGGCTCGTGAAGTGCGTTGTCGTCGGCGGAGGAGTCATTGGGTTGTCGATTGCCTATCGGCTCGCGCAAGAGGGATGGCAGGTCGAGTTGTTAGATTCACAACGCGTGGGTCGAGGAGCCTCTTGGGCAGGCGCTGGCATTTTGACGGCATCCGCTATGCAAGGTGTTGATGATCCCTATGAATTGCTTCGAGGCTACAGTCATTCGCTGCATAAGTCTTGGGCGGAACGGTTACTTGAAGAAACCGGAATCGACAACGGTTTTCGCCGCTGCGGTGGATGGTATGTTGCTCGAAGTCGCGCTGAAAAAGCGACGCTGCTCGCGCAAGCGTCACACTGGCAAGAGCAAGGGATTGGATCCAAGCGCGTTAAAGTTGAGGGATTGTTCGAAGACGAGCCATCACTGTCGCAAATCCAAAGATTGGAGAGCGATACGGCAGCTTGGTTGGTTGAGGACGACTGTCAGTTGCGTAATCCACGCCATCTTCAAGCACTGGTACAAGCCTGTTTAAAGCTTGGGGTTCGTATTCATGAGAGTAGTCCACTTCAGGAAATCAATTGGAAGGGAGAAAAAGTACAATCTGTTTCGTCACCGCAAGGTTCGATAGAAGCAGATCACTTTTGCTTTACCGCTGGAGCATGGACGCAGCGTATGCTCGATCAAGTGGGATGCCCTAATGGAATCATGCCGGTGCGCGGTCAGATGTTACTTTACCAATCACCCAAACCACTGCTGCGTCGAATCATCAATGAAGGGCATCGTTATCTTGTTCCTCGCGAGGATGGCTATCTGTTGGTAGGTTCTTGTGAAGAGGAAGTTGGATTTGTTTGTGAAACAACAGAGGTTGTTTTGAATTCGTTACAGCGATGGGCAAGGTCTTTGCTGGGTGATTCACTACCTGGTGCACCGATCAGGTCGTGGGCCGGCTTGAGGCCAGGTTCATACGACGGTTGGCCTTACCTGGGGCGGTTATCGCTGCATCCAAATCTCTGGTTTGCAGCCGGGCATTTTCGCAGCGGACTTCATTTATCCTGTGGTACCGCCGAAGCAATGGTCGACATCATGTGCGATCGTGAGCCTAGGGTTTCATTAGAAGCTTTTCGGCCAGATCGCGGACGAACATTTCAAAACGGCTGAGCTTTCGCGAATTTTTTAGGGGCTCGATAGCGTTAATGGCAAGCTCAAAAAGCATGCCGAAAAAGTATTCGATTCTCTGGAAAATTTTCTGTATCCGGCAGAGGCAGGGAATTGGTTATCGACTTCTAGGTCTGCCCTAAATCGGATAGATGCGTTAATCTGAGGCAGTTCATTCATCGAGAAGCATTGAAGCGGTGAAGAGATTTGTGTGACCAAAGAAAACAGGGGAGATTGTATGGCGGATTGGGATCCTGAAATCGACGCACCGGCTGTAGTCGCCATTATAGGTGCTGGTCCCATTGGAATCGAAGCAGCGTTATACGCGCGTTTCTTAGGCTACGATGTACTCCTGTTCGATCAAGGCAAAGTCGCCGGCAATGTGCTCAAGTGGGGGCACATCAAAATGCTCACGCCCTTTAAAGACAACAGCAGTTCGTTGGGGCTAAGGGCACTACTGGCGCAGGATGAAAACTTCAAGCCTCCGGCAGCTGATGATTTCCTAACCGGCCATCAATATGCAACACAGTATCTCGTTCCGCTTGCCAAAACCGATCTGATTTACGACGGCGTTCACGTGCATAGTCGCATCGTATCGATCAGTCGTGTGCAGACGCAACGTGAAGATGAGGTTCCAGGTGATGAAAGGGCAGGGGATGAGTTTCGGTTATTGATCGATTCCAAGAGTCGAGGGCTTTGGACCGCTCGCGCCGATATCATCATCGATACCACAGGTAACAGTAATTCACCGCGAGGTATTGCACCGGGCGGAGGCGTTCCCTTGGCGAGTTCGGAATCGCTTGCCGAAATCCAATCGGGTTGGATCGATGTCGCGGGAGCAAAGCGAGAGTCGGTTTTAGGAAAGAAGGTACTCCTGGTTGGAAGTGGTTTATCGGCGGCAACCATCGCGGTGGCGATGGAGAGTGTGATTTCCAGTGATCGTACAACTCAGTTAACTTGGGTCACACTGCCGAGTGAAGATGGCAAACCTATGCTGCGTCCACAGACGATCGGCAAGCGATTAAAGGAGACAGCAGCCTATCATCAACTCATCGAACGTTCCAAGTTTCTTTTGTCTGGATCCGTCGAAGGAGTCGTACCAATTGCTGCCTGGGGTGTCGAGCGACTCGACCGAACCGCTGAAGGCCAAACCATAGCTACATTGCTTGTTGGTTTCGAGGAAACGCTCAGTCGCAACTGCGATGTGGTTATCTCAGCGACGGGCTCGAAGCCTTGCTGGGACTTCGCTGAGGCTCTACGTATCAGCCGCTGTTATGCCAGTGACGGTCCGATCGGTGTCGCGTCACGTCTCGCAGCGATTGCTATCGATGGGGCTGCAAATCAATACGCTTGCGATGGTCACTCGTTGATGACCAGCGAACCTAATTACTACGTTTTAGGCTCAAAAAGCTTTGGCTCGGGCAACGGTTTTTTGATTCAAGACGGATTGTCCCAAATCCGATCGCTATTTGCGTTGATCGGAGGAAGGTCGGATTTGGATCTTTATGCAAAGGCGAGCAGTGCGATGTAGTCGCATTGATGTCGGTGCGAGATGTCGGTAGTGACACGATCCGTTGGGTTTAAGTTGGTAGTGTGCAGGGGAGGTATCGATCCCGATTGGCAATGACCTGCGACAGCCAAAGGATAATGAACCTAAAGTGAATTATTGAGTTACAAATAAAAAACCGATCCGGTTTCTTGAGGTCGCCAGACGCTCAAGAGTTCACGGATCGGTGACTGTAACTTTTCGGAGAATGACTTTACAGCTTTGTTTGCCGATTAGCCGCCAGGCAGACCATCCCAATCTTCTTGGGCGAAGATCTGCTCAACGGAGTCAAGATACTTTTGGGCGGCTACTGGAGGAGCGGCATTCAGTGCTACCTTGGTCCAGGTGAACTTGCCGTAACCTCCGAGGACTCGCACCAGCGTGTTGCCAGCGGTATCGACCGTCTTAACATATTGACCGCGACTGAGCACTGTAGTGTAGATTTCTTCGTTCTTATTAACGACCGAGAGAATAACACGAGTGCCGTCATTGCTGAGCAACATTTCGGAGTAAGCGATGTTGCTGTAACCATCCATCGCTGCAGTCCAGCCAAGGTTATTGCCAGGCTTGATTACTCCAATCATACCATTTGTCTTCAACGAGACATCGCGAGCGTAGTAAGAGGAGGCCAAGCTGTCGAGCTGAATCGCGTACTTGAGGTCTAAGCCATTGAGGGCAAAGTTGTAGTTCTTCGCTTGAACGTTACCAGGAGGAGCGATATTCAACGTGAATTGATTCTCGATATTATCTGCATCGCCGTGAGTTCCAACGATGTCAGCACCATCGACCATCAACTCAGGTCGAGTGAACTTGACGACATAGCTACCAGGAGCCAAGTTGTCGAATTCGTATGTACCATTTGCCAGGGTCATCGTCGAGCGATTGACGGGTTCACCCAAAGCGACGCCGACCAGAACGATCGGTACACCACCTAGGAAACGTTCGTTCTCATCGATGGTGGAGTTGCCCGTCTCTTCACCGTACACAACACCCGAGATCGTGGATGGGATGAAATCCTTCACATCGAGAGTGATGGTTGCGGTTGCTCGTTTTGGATCGGGTGCACCGGCTGTTGTACCGTCGTCCTCAATCGTGTACTTGAATGAGTCACCGCCGATGTAATCGGTAGGAGGCAAGTATCGGATTGAGCCATCTGTGTTGAGGGTTACGGTTCCCTTGGTGCCAGTAGTATCAATTGAAACAATTTTCAATTTCTGATTCGACTCGTTGGCTGGTCCAGGGGAGTCGTTTGCGAGGAACCGAGATGCTTCATACTCGATCGGGAAATTCTTGTACGCAATCGCCGAGTCATTGACCGCAACTGGGCTGTTGTTGACTTCGGAAACATTGACGATAACCGTTCCAGTCGCCGTCAAGAAGTCATTAACGCCATCGGTCTTGCCATCGTCGATAATCACATACGTGAATGTGTCTTGGCCGTTGAAAAATGGTGCAGGTGTGTAGATTAAGTTGGCACCGCTGATGATCACCGTCGCCCCAGTAGAACTCTGCACGCTTTGCAATGTAATGTTCTGGGTTGGTGGTACTTCATCGATAGCGGTTACTGGACCTGGGCGATCGTTGCCTAGCAAAGTGCTGATGGCGATCGTTTTCGCTACATCTTCAACGGCACCGTTGACGACATCATTAGTCGTAATGGGTTTGTCGTTGACCGCTGCCACCGTAATGGAGACCGTTGCAGGTGCTGAAATCTTAGCGTTTGGCGCTCCAGCGGTGGTTCCATCGTCTCGAATGGTATAGCGGAATCGGAAGATACCGTTGAAGTCGAGTTTCGGTGTGTAAACAACATTGCCAGCCGAATTGATGACTACATCGCCGCCATCATCGATTTTCTCGACGCTGTTGATGACAAGTTTCTGTGAGCTTTCGTTGCTTGGTCCAGCCGAGTCGTTAGCGAGCATTTCGCTAGCAAGAATTGTACGAACGGTGTCTTCGCGACCTGCCAACTGATCATCATTGGCAGTAGGTGGATCATTTTCTTCCGTTACCGTGATAGAAACTGTAGCGGTCGAATCAGCGCCAGGGTTCACAGTAGACGTGTCGTTGATCGTGTAGGTAAAGATATCGACACCGCCGGCAGGCGAGTTGAAATTAGCGTTAGGTTTGTAGAGCAAGCGATCGTCGGTTTGGTCGGCAGGCGTACCTCGATCATCGAGAGTAACGGTACCGTTGGTAGGCTGAGTGAAACTCAAGAGTTTCACTTTCTGACCTAGATTCGCCAAGTCATTGGCAAGAACATCGGCGGTGAATCCTGGGTTATCTTCCGAGACCGTATAGCGGTCGTTTCGGGCGCGTGGGCGAACTACGGGAACAACATCGATGTTGACCACGGCCTGCGCGGTCAAGTTGCCCGAATCCCGAATCGTATAGGTAAACGAATCAGGGCCCGCATAGTCAGCCGTTGGGGTATAAATCAAGCTCTTGCCATCAGCCGCGACAGTCACGGTTCCATGAGCGGCTGCAGTCACGCTAGTGATGACGAGAGTTTGATTTTCGTTGCTTGGCCCAGCTGAGTCGTTAGCTAAAACATCGAGAACGTTGTTGACGCTCAATTCATCAACAGCCAAGTTGTCTTCGACAGCAACGGGTGGATCGTTGATCGGAGCAACTTGGAGTGATACGGTGCCAAAAGCTGTTTTGAAATCGTTTACGCCGTTTGTCTTTCCATTATCTTCAATTTCATAGACGAACGTGTCGAGACCGTTGAAGTTGAGAGCGGACTTGTAGAGCACATTGGTGCCGTTGATGGTTACCGTTCCGCCGAACTGGGAAGCTGCGTTGACCGACTTTAGCTGGATCGTTTGGTTCGGTGGTACTTCATCGAGAGCTGTCACTGGGCCGGGACGATCATTGCCAAGCAAAGTACTGATCGCGATTGTACGCGTTTCATCTTCGTTAGTGTTTGTTACGGTGTCATTGGTGGTTTCCGGAGCGTCGTTGACTTCTGAAACTTTGATCGTCACCGTTGCTGGATCAGAGATGTTGTTCACTGAGCCGCCATCGTTGATCGTGTAAGAAAATCGGAAGTCTCCGTTAAAATCTTTGCTCGGAGTGTAGATGACGTTTCCGCCATTCAAGGCAACAGTGCCACCAGTTGTGCTGATGGCCTGAACGCTGTTGATGTTCAGAGTTTGTGTTTCATTGGCTGGACCAGCGACGTCGTTGGCCAAAAGCTCGGTGCTGAGAATCGTACGCACCACATCTTCCACAGCCGTTACGGTGTCGTTATTCGCGATCGGTTTGTCGTTGACCGACGTGACACTCACAGTGACATTCGCGGTGCTGGTATCACCCTGTTGGTTCTTGATCGTGTAGGTGAAGACATCTTGCCCGAAGAAGTTAGCGTTGGGTTTGTAGCTAACGCTCTTTTTATCAGCGGAAATCTGAACCTGGCCGTTTGCGGGTGAGGTAGTCGAGAAGATATCAAATGGCGAGGCAATGAACGACTCATCGTTTGCCAGAACGTTAATCGAAGTAAAGTTCGAGTCCTCGGCAACGGTGACAGGACCGTCATCGCGAGCTTTAAGATTTAAGACAACGTTGATGGTTAGAACGCTGAAGTCGATCTGGTTTGCTTCGAGCGGATTGTCGATGTCATAGAGGCCGACGGGAGTGAGAAACTTGTCAGCGTAGGTTCCTGCGAAAGTGACCTGACCCTCGCTAACGGTTTCGAAGGGTAGTGCAAAGATTGGATCGACGGAAGCGGGGTCCTCGTCTGGGAAAGATGTACCGCTCTTGATACCGCCGATCCCTAAGTAAACTCCCGGATCTCCTTCAAGGGTTCCCGTTTGGCTATTGGGGAATAGTGGATTGAGAGCCGGCAAAAACTCGATCGCGTTGAAAAACGCTCCTTGGTTCGTCGGATCGGCAGGGTAGAAGTTGTCGGTGATTGTACCACCGGCGCTGTTACCAGAGGTCGTTGTTAGCGAAGTGAAATTCCCTGTCAGGGGAACGATATCCTGCAATGCTAACGAACCTTTGAAGGTGATCTGATAATTGCGAGTGTTACCAGCGATGGTAACCTGACGAACTTTAACATTGCCGTTGATCGAGGAAAGTGCGTTGAGGGCATCTTGGATGCGCTGAGCCGTCAAGGAGCCCGTGGTGCTAAACTGGATATTGCCGGTTGTCTGGCCGTTGTAGGTTAATCGGAAAGTACCACCGTTGGTGTCGCTCGCAAAATTAAGCAACTGCGTTTCGCCAACGACTAGACGAACGTGCGAAGGGTTGGCATAGACGACATTGAGGGCTGCGGAATAAACACCCAGTGGGTCTGGCCGCAAATCTTGGACACTGCTGATTAAACGAAAGCGGGTGTTAACGGGAAGGTTGTTGCTCGATAGTGGATTACCGAGCATATCGGTTGTTTGGAATGTGAATTGAGCTAACTCACCCTGACCTTCGCCATTGAGATAATTGATAATGCCAAGGGCATCCATCGGCGAGAGATACCCGTCACGATTGACGTCAGGAAGTCGAGATCCCCAGTCGCTTGGGTTATCACCGCTTAGGCTTTTTGCACCTTGCGAATTGAGCGCGTTGATGATGACAAGCGCATCCATGGCCGAGACGTTGGCGTCTCCGTTGGAATCGACAGGAAGATCGTAGTTGTGGAACGGATTGAAACCATCGATCGCCATCAAATCGCGGCGCTCTAGAGACTCAGCTCGCAGGAAGCGGCGAAGGAGCGATTTTTTCGCGCCGCTTTTGGAGGAGGCTGAAGATTTGGATCGACTGTTTCGGCGCTTCATATTCATCGTGTAAACCAGTGGTAGATGAGATAACAACGGAGGATTCAACCCTCAGTGGAACCGCTCAAAAGTGGTGAGTTAAGGGTCACCAGGCCCTTGAAAACAACGAAGGCACATCCTGCGAACCGGTCGATAGATTCGATAGGTTTGATTCAGACTAATTGGGCCTAAAAAACAATTCAATCAAAAGCTCTTTCCTGCTCTTTGAATTCGTAGAAAACAGCCCTGTTTTCCGATAATACCTATTTTACCATACAATCCTTGGAATTCGTAGGAGAAGTGGAACTTAGAGGTTTGAGGCTTGAAATTGTTCCCCGGAATTACGATGGATTGGGGGAAAAGGTTTAAAGATTCCACGTTTAACGGTCGGGCATTAGCCAGTCTTTCAGAACGAGATCATGGGGCATTAGGCCACCTTTTGAGGAATCGATTTCGGGTTCATCCGCTTCAATGAGGGGGGCAAGAAAGTCCAGTGGAGATTCGCTCAGCACCAGATACTGCTCTTGTAAGGGGTTGCTGCTGATTTTCCTTCCCAGTTTGGGGAGTGAAGCTTGCGTAAGTGAGGTTTGATTAACCAAAACCCTTAGAGAAGTATTTTCCCAGTCTTTAGGAACGCCTTCTCCTTCACCTGGGTTGCCTACGCCTCCGAGGCCTCCTTCGGAATCACCGTTGTTGCCAGAACCATTCATTCCATAGCCATTGTTGCCCCCTCCCGAGCCACCGCCTCCTGAGTCATCGCCTCCTTCGCCACCGCCTCCCGAGCCATCGTCTCCTTCGCCACCGCTCCCTGGAAGCGTGTTGAGGTAGTTGATCACCTGCAAGACATCGATCGAATTGACCCAACCATCACCATTGACATCTAAGTAAGGAACTGGGGGCTGTCCGGCGGCAGCTAGGTCACGAGCACCGGTGCGGTTCAGGTCGTTGATGATCACCAAGGCATCGATCGCATTGGCGGTGCTATTGTTATCGACGTCGAATCTCAGGCTAGGGTTTTGCCAAGGGCTGGTCGCATAGATATAGGTAAAGTCGGCATCGACAATCGGTTGGCTGGCGGTGAGCGTTACGGTCCGCAGTCCGCTGGTTGGATTCGTTGCACGGTACATATCAGCGGGCGTTGTTTTAATTTGATAGGTACCGGCCGGTAGGTTTTCAAAAAGAAATTGGCCTTGTGATGATGTACGGGTTGAGGATTGAGGACCAAATCTGAAATTATCTAGGCGTACGCTGGTGGAAGCGTGGGCTCCTATGACCACGTAGGCGATATCGTTTTGTGGTCGATTGACACGCATCGTCTCGACTTGGCCGTTGTTGAGCTTTGATGTGGTGTAACGTGCGATAACCTCGCCATTGAAATTAAAAGCGTCGATGCGGCCATAGGACTGTGTGCCATTGCCGATCACATCGATTTCTACTTGGCTGGTTGGAGAGGCGAATGTCGCTTTGATTTCGCGTGACGAATCGGTCCAGGTATTCATCCATGCTTGGGACAAAGGCGAGAAGGCATAGAAGATTTTGGTGCCCGTTGAAGTTACTGTGTCGGTAAAAACACCGACTCGACCGTCCGTATCTGAGCCAATGGCTGATAAGACAACCTTCGGATTCGTCGAGTCGCTGAGGGGACCATTGGGAAAATTGTCTGGTTCAATTCGCGTTTGTAAGTTGAGAGGATTTCCCTGATTATCCACCAATTCGACGAGCCAGTTACTTTGACCTTTTTCACCGCGATCCCAGACTCCATCGCGATCATCGTCGATCCAGGCAACTCCACTGATTCCGCGTTCGTTGACCGTAGCGGGGCGATCGATGCTGCTGCTGTAGGCGATGCTCTCAATCCCGGCGATATTCCCAACGGCACGGATTTCAATGTTCTGTGCACCAGGTGTGATTGGGATCTGAAGGTTGAGAGTTGCTGTTGGGGCTCCAACTGTTTGAGCCGTAACCCAGTTGCCTCCATCGAAGCGATATTCGATGCGGGCGATCGAATTCAGCGTGATATCGTTGCGCAAGCCTGCGGAATTGATATTCGGAAGCAGACCGACTTTAGCGGATCCGTTAAAGCGGTAGTTGTTGGTAGCGGTATCAAAGAAGCCAGCGCCATCAAGGTCGATGGGCACATCGAGCACATCGAAGATTCCATCGTTATCGGAATCGCGCCAGCCGATCTGCGCTAAGGTGCTGTCAGGGCTGGTTTTGTTGTTGTAAGCGGTGGTTAGGCTAACCCCTGCCGACATGATGCTTGGTTGCTGCACAAAGCCAGGGGCAGGATTATCCGCGGCGTTAAGGTTTTGAGCGTTATAGTAACCACGGCGTTGGACATAGCTGCCTCCGCCTGGATATTCATCACGAGCCCAGAACATGTGGCCTGTCTCGTGAGTGTAAGTCGAAGCGGGCCGGGTCGACGGTGTAACAAAAAACAGGCCACCAGCAAACGCAAACGCTCGACTGAATGATCCCCCGCTGGCGAAATTACCATCGGTATCGGATTTCGAGTTGACGACGAAAATGGTGAATGACCAATCGGTATCTAATCGCTCGCGTTGCGATTGATTAAACGCTTTTATGTCGGTTTCAATTTGTCCAGATTGATTGAAGCCAACGTCGTTTAAAAATTCCCGCACCCAGAAACGGTAATCGTTAGAAACTCTAGAAATCGGTTCGTAAGGCGTAAGCACTGGGGTTGTCGCATAGCGATCGTCGATGACCCACTCTAAGCTGTGGACATTAGTCTTCGTCTTTAAGACATCGGTCCACCATTGCATTCCCTCGCGGACGTTATCGAGAACCTCTTGGATATGGGCAGAGGTCCAGTTTTCAGTGCTTATATCTAGGGAGCCGTCACTCTCTAGCAAAACGGGGGTTACGGCGATTCTGCCGAGCATGAATTCACCGGTGTCGCTAGGAAAGGCACCGTAAGGCATAGCCGCAAACATGTCCCTGTTTTCCAGGGTTTCCACGCGTGGGAGGCGAGCATTCTTAGAAGCTTTACGGTTTTTGCCAGCCATAACATTCCGGGAAAAGTTGACGAGAGAACTCCCTACTTTAGATGTTAGGTGGGGTATAAGATTCCCTCAAATCCGCAAAAATTTTCTAATGGATAATCTTCTTTTCAGCCGGCGACTCTAGCGGTTGTAGTGAATCTGTGGGTTTTGGGTTTCCTCCCTCCAAGGAGTCCATTTCACCCGATAAAAAGAGACAATTGAGCCCAAAAATGCACAAAAAAACCCCCGGCATAACACCGGGGGTTTTTCGACAGTTATCGATCGCCGACGCAGGTCAGCGGTTTTGGGGGATTAAAGTTCCAGTCCCAAGTCTGCGAACCATTCGTCATGGCTGGATGATTCACCAACCTGTTCCGCTACTTCGCTGGCCAGTTCGTCAACAAACGACTCACTGACTAGCTCAGCTTCATCCCACCAAGCAACTGCTGTGTTGCTGCGGGAAGGACCAGCAACCAATTGCTCGGTCAATCCCATGTAATCGCCCAGACGCAACTCGGTGTAACTGACGCGGTTGCTCGACAGCGGGGAGACCGATGGAGTCGACAAAGAGGCTGCTGAAAGAAGCGTGGTCACACCGTAAGCTGCTTCTAGCGAACCCTCTCCTTCACCCTCAGCCTGACCTTCACCTTCGCCAACCGGTTTCGAGTTCAGGTAGTTGATAACGTTTAGCACGTCGTTGGCATTGATAAAGCCGTTGCCGTCAACGTCTGGGAACTTCGGTGTCAACATACCGGGAGGAGTTGGCAATCTTTGCGAACCGTTTGCGTTCAAGAAGTTTACCAGTTGCAGTGCATCGATTGCAGAGACGAATCCATCGCCACTGACATCGAAACGATCGCTACCATTTTGATATGGGTTAGCAGCGATCACAACTCGGTAATCTTCTACTTCTCCATCCACTGCTGCACCAAATGCATCGGTCGAACCAGTACTGCTGTATCGGAAGCGAGCCCATGAATTGCCAGCGGTGGCATTGCCTGGGACGTTGATATCCAAGGTGTTGTTACCGTTGGATAGCAACAATCGGTTAGCAATTCTCTCAGTCGTTTCGAATTGACCGTTGCGGTTGAAATCGATCCAGGCATCCAGCAAGCCTTGCCGACCCGACTGAATTCCTTGAGCATTTACGATAATGCGAGTTGTGAAACCAGCGGTTGGGTTGGTAAAGCCATTGGATGGCGATGGCACAAATTGCACACCATCGTCGGAGTCTGCATCGATCAAGCGAGCATCGGCGTCTGGCGTTACCGTTGCACCAAGGCTAAAGCCTGGAACAACTGTGTGCCTTGGTCCGTTGCTTGCCGACAGGGTTGGGTAGTTAGGATCTGCCGCATCACCGTAGTCGAGACCCTGACCGAGGAAGATAGTCAACGTGGTTTCGCCGGTGGTTTGGTTGGAGCTCAGTACATTGCCCGCCAAATCTCGGATCGGATTGACCGCACTGACACCACCTCCGACAACTCCAGTTGCACCTTCCAGTAGGACCTGGCTACCGACTGCAGTGGCCTTCACACCCGTGATTCGAGCGTTGTTGATCGCTGTAGCCAGAATTCCAGCTACTGCCGTTGAATCGTTCGCAGGCGATGCCGACAGAGCAACTGGGATGGTGGCAGGAACACCGGCGGTACCTACTTGGGTGAGGCTGGTGCGAGTGACATCGAGAGCTAGATCGGACTGATTTCCGATCTCAACTCGACCGTCGCCAGCGTAAATCGGAGACAAGCCAAGACCTGAGGCACTGATCGCACTGACCAAGGCACTACCTACAGCCGCAGCAGACTGACCTTGAGTGAGTCGGACTGCTCGATTGCCTGTGGCGACCGAGTTGTTGTAATCCAGTTCAAAGGTAACCAATTGAGTACCGCGGCTCAGAACAAAAGTCTGACCATCGGTCAAACCGGTTGGGATACCAGCTACCAGCGGAATCTGCAAACCGAAGTTTGGAGTCGTTCCGGTCTTGCCGCTCAAGACAATCTGACTGGTCGTGGTTACGACAGACGCCTTGCTGCTTTGCAATTGGAATTGACCACTGCTCAGCACGCTGGCAGTCATTTGCAAGCCAGCACCAGAGATTGCAGAGGCAAGAGCCTGAGCAACTTGGCTAGGAGTGCTGGTCGAAGTGAATAGGACTGGCAGGTTGCCCGAAGCAACTGAATTATTCGAGTCGAATTCGAAGGTTAGACGTCGAGCACCATCATCGATCACGATGACTTGGCCATCGGATATCAAAGCTGCTCCGCTGTTATTGGCAGGAACTGTTCCGACGACACCAAGATCGATTTCGAAAACAGTCGTCTTTCCATCGCTGGAGAGAATGCTGATCGTCGAACCATCTTGGTATGCAGATGCTGCCTGGGCTTGGATGGTCGATTGGCTGCTGTTGAGGAACTTGACCTGATAAACACTATCCAGTTCCCAAACACCGGCCAGTGGCGTGAGGCGAATCACGTTGTTGGTCGGATCGTAACCGAACCGATAATCGACACCTTCAACCAATGGATTGCGATCCTTGTAGAGCACAAATGACTGGTTGGTAACAGTACTATCATCGATATTCGAACCGCGGTTGCCATCAGCCGCATCACGGCCATCAAACAACTGAATGTCGAAGTACTTCAGCGTAACGTTGGTCAATTCGGCTACGGTAGGATCTGGATTGCTATCCAAGCCCGAGGAATCGTTATCTTGAGGATTGAGCAACAAGACATTCGGACGTACAAAGTCAGCGCGATCTAAGGAACCACGATCTTTGAAAACGTTTTGACCGATACCACCGGACGAAGCCGAGTTGACGCGGAGCAAGCCGTTGCGGTCATAGTCAGGAGCCAAAACTGGCGAAGCAGGAATGCCTAAACCTTGTTTCACAGCGACCATATTCGGGCGATCCTGTAAGGAATCGACCGAGCTATCGACCAGCACGGAACCAGCGGCTGGATAGAAGTTTCCAGCGTTGGGTTTCGTGAACAGGACAGCGTTAGGAGCTGCGACGATCGGATACTCGCCTAAGCTGCCACTGCTATTGGTCGTATTGAGCTGGTAAACCATACCACCCACTACGGCCGATGTACCCGCCGATAAGCCGGTGGTGCTGTTGATCACAACATTATTTAGCAAGGTCGGGCTGGCGTTTAGCAGAACCGAGATTCCTGTGCCACCTGGTGTGTAGTTGTCAGGTTGAATCGAGCTTAGAGCTCCTACAGCGTCGATGTCTGCACCAACCGAGGCACCGCTTACCGAACCATCGTTTGCCACATCGGTGAGGCGAACGTATTCAAGCCGAGCAGATGTGTTGAAGCCGAAGGCGTCCAAGTCCACCGTTGGGTTCGCACCGCTGACGATACCTACGCTTGTGAAATTCGTACCATCGCTGCTGACCTCAACCTGCACTTGTTCCGAATCACCCACTTCGAAGACCATTAAGTCAGGTTTGTTATCACCCGACCCAGTGAGTCGATTGTTGGTGAAGCGAAGTGTGAGACGGCCGCCACGACCCAAGCTCACTGCCCCATCATTACCGACAGGTTCCGTAGTCTTGGTGTAATCTGGAACTCCCAGAGCTGCACTTGGATTCTGCAGATTGACCGCTGGCACAGGGCCGTTAGCAAAATTCGGATTGTAGTTGGTGACCACATCCGCAAAGGCTGCTGAGCCCAAAGCGAAGAACTGTCCGCCGAAGATTGCGCTAGAAACCTTGGCAGGCGGAGTGATGGTTCCACCGATAATGGTGTTGTTAATTACTCTAGCTACCGAAACAGGGGCCGGCGGAGGAGTTGGTCCCAAGCCCAGGCTTGGCTCACCAGTGATCCGAACCCCACCCGATCGGTTGCTTACCAGTTCGTTGTTCATCACAACGACACCAGCGGCTTGACGCAGAGTGTTTTCGACAACCGTGTTACGAGGGCTTCCTGGGTTCGGAGCATTAGTGTTAGCAGAACGTGGTGCTGAATCGGCTACAATACCAAAGCCTGACGAATTGCTGATGCGGCTGTTCTGAATCACGACTTGACCCTGATCGCGTTCGCGATTCTTGTCACCGGTGTCGGTGCTGATCGTAGCGGTTCCAACCGTTGCTGGGATTGTTGCTGTTGCTGTACCGAACAAATCGATCGTGTTGCTAGTCGCTCCTACCAAGTCACCGTTGGAGAGCACTGCTTTGATCTGGATAATGCTCTGCACCAACTGGCTGTTGATCAGATCGCGAATTCGTGCAGCGATCGTCGCAGCGGTTTCTGGAACCAGGCTGTTGGTCACAGGATCGAGTACCATCGTGCTGAACGGCACTGGAATGCGACCGGCAGTTACACCATTTCCAACCGTCATATCCTCGAATTCGAACTCGACGGACTTGATACCATCGCTCAAGCTAAATGTATCTCCATCAATCAATGACATTGCATCATTGAAGGTGATGGATGTACCAGGCGCCGATCGCTCATTGGGTTCGTAGATTTCTGTATACAAGAACGCTGGAGGAGCCGAATCGATTGAGATACCGCGAGCGCTACCGCCACGGATTTCTAATTGATAAGGACCTACTAAGATGTCATTGCCTACAGGTGTTGAGGCGGTGAAGGTCGTGTTAGCAGGAGCGTTCACTACCATTTCACCGCGTTCGATCGTGCCGATGATGAAGTCATCGATGAAGACACCCTCAAAGGCGTTGTTCTGGGCTCGAAGTGCACCAGGGAACTGAGCATCACGGCTTCCATCGAAACGAGTCGAAGTGTTGTAGCCACCGAATTGATCACCTACCAAGAAGCTTGTCAGGCCGAATGGTCCAGAGTCGCTCACAGTGAATCCGGTCATGTCGAGAGTATCGGCATAAATCCTCATCACATTGGTCGTACCCTTGCTGAGAGCTTTCGCAATCGACGATCGTAGGGCCTGACCGACTTCATCGGCCGTCATGCTGCTAGTGATGTATACCGGACGACCCTGGGTTCCGAGTCCACCTTCCACAACGATTGCTGATCCGGAAGATACCGAAACATTCGCTGCACCTGCAAGTTGCAAGCGATTGCCACTTAGCTGGGCATCGAGCAAGCGAGTGACATCGATCGAAAGTTGGTAGTTACCTTGGGAACCGTTGGTTGCGGTGCCGAAGACAGCAGGATTGTAATTGTTGTTTGCCGAACCGCTCACGCCGATGTAATAGAAACCATCTGCCGGGGCGGTAAACGTAACTCGGCTATCGACGGTTCCACCAAAATTATCATTGGCCGCAATCTGCGTTCCACTGGCATCGAAGATTCGAAGCATTGGATTGAGCGTAGAGCCAATCGTCGAAGCGTTAGCCTGTACGGTTACTGTGGCTCCATAGGCAAGCTGGATTCGAACCAAATCGACATCCGCTCCAGGATTGGTCACCAGCAATGGGTTATCGCCAATATTGCCAGTTCCGGTCACGGTGATCGAGTCACCGGTGATCGTTGTCTGTGTTGAATTCGCCAACGTGTCGTTTGACTCGATGGAGAAATTCAAGCCGCTTGCAGTTGGCTTCGCAGCGCGGTTTGCCTGTACAAGTGCCAACAAACGCGAAGCGATCGTCGAAGAGGTTTCGGTTGCTGTGAATGGTACTGCAATATCAGGAGCAACAACCCCTGCATTGTCGCTGTCGAAGACGAACTTCTGCCCATCGATCGTAACACTGTCACCATCACGCAGAGCTGCACCGCTTGGCAACACCAAGGTGGAGCCCATTTCAACTTCGAAATCAATACCATCTACGGTAACAACTTGACCATCTCGCAGCTTGCTGCCACCGACCAGTCGGATCTCAGGGCCACGACCCCCGTTCTGTCCATAGCCAAAGCTACCTGCAGTGCTGAATTCAATGCGAAGCCGAATTCCGCTCTTGCCCGCGAACTGCGACAGATCAACTCGTGCTTGTCGCCATACTCCGCTGTTGTCAAACAACTCTTGCGTTGCTGGATTGAAGTCGAATTCATCGTCTGCACTTCCACCGCCTCGTTCGCTGTTATTGGTAGCCAACAAGTTCCAAGCACCATCATCACCACCGGCATATACTCGGAATGCATCGAGCATTGGATCGGAGTCGTTGAGGTCCGAGTTTGCGTTTTCGGTAGCCAAGAAGTAGTTGAAATACAACATCGGTTGGTCGGCTGCACCGATTCCGCTCAGATCGATAGGATTGCTGAGCATTGCACCTTGCGCACCACCAGCGAAGTTGTAGCTGTTGCGGAAGCCAGGATCGGTTACCGACGTGTAGGCCACACCGTTAGCTGCAGGTGATTCAAAACCAAAGTAGTAACTGCTGTTGCCTTGAACGGCGGTTCGAGTTCCATCGGGGAGTGCAGGCATGCCGTGTCCTAGATCCGTCGCGCGACGATCGCTGACGTGCCATAGGTTGTAATCCAGCGGAGCGAACGTGACACCGTTGGTGCCAAAGACTCCGGTATCAACGCTGGTTGCTCCACCAGCAAAAACGGGCAACAGTTCACCGTTGGTGTCAAAGGCATAGACTCGACCACGGAAATCGGTTCCGAAGAGGACTTCGCGATAGTCACCATTGCTGAGTCGAACCGGACCGCTGGTCAAACCAGTGAACGCGATTCCAAGCAAGTCCGAAGCTGTGGTAACGTACGCGCCAATGTTGCCTACCGTCAAACCGGTTGGGCTGGAGACGCGATACAAACCACCACGATCGCTGACTGCATACAGCGTGCCACTGACCACTGCGATACCAGTGACCGTTCCGCCAGGAGCGATACCTGCTAAGCGGAATGGTGCATCGGCGCTCTGGAAGGATCCACCAGAGATCGTGACTTGACTACCGTTATAAGTTGCGCTCAAACCGGTTACGCCCGCGGTCGAGATCGCTCGAGCGATACGTGCAGCGATATCATCGGCATCGTCACTAGCTTGGAAATTGATTGGAATCGAAGTCGGGGCAACTGTTCCGTTACCAGTAGCTGGTGTGAGGATGCCGCGATTGACCAAGTCGGTCATCACAGCAGTTGTCGCTCCGGAGAAGTTCAATCGTGTTCCATCGACCGATACAGTGACCGAAGTTCCGATAGCTCGCTGAATCGCATCGAGGAACTGCGATTGAGTCGCGTTTTCTTCGATTGGAATTGCAAGGCCAACCGAGTTACCCGGTGCACCAGAAATGTTCAGTCCGGTACCTGTAGTAGAAGCATTGACGGCCAGCGATGTGTTGGTCAAAGAAATTCGATTTCCACCAGCAACGCTGCTTGCTTTGGTTGCAAAGCCGGTCTGATTGTTGATCGCAGTGATCAACGCACTGACCAGTTGTGCTTGTGTGGAAGTCGCAGTGTAAGGTACTGCAACTCGACCAGGACCAGCTGTACCGTTCAGTGTGAATTCAAAGGTGCGGCTGACGTTGAAATTATCCGTGATCGTTACGGTGGATCCATTGGTCAGTGCTCCACCGTCAGCAGCGCTGACGACGACTACCGGTCCAGTGTCGAACTCATAGATGGTACCATTGATTTCGAACCGATCACCATCGCGAACATTCAATCCAGTGGCTGGATCGTATGCAAAGATGAATTCAGGGCCTGTGTTGAATTCAAAGAAAACCGATGCGCCGGATGAGGCGGTGACCGTGATACGCATGCCGTCTCGCACAACGGAACGGGTTGTACCGTCAGCCGCGACATCAGTGGCTTCGAACGTATCGAGTTGACGCGAGATCGCTAATCCAACTGGTCCGGTCTCGATATATCCGCGTTCACGGACATCTGTACCTGCACCCTGAACACGAGCAGTGTCGGTACGATCAGCCAATGGATCGCTGACCGCAGCACCTGTGTTTTCATTGAACTCGTACAAGATGTTATTGAAGTAAGCTGGACCTGGACGGCTTCGTGGACGACTACCGACGAGGAAACCTCGTTCCTGAAGTCCTATCTCGGCAAAGGTAATTGCCTGAACGTCGATGCCGTCATTGCTATCGACAACGGTACCGTTGTTGTCCAAATGGAAGGTATCAATTCCACTGTCACCGATATCGGCCGCTACTGCAGTACCTGGATTGATGTCGATGTAATCGACCAAAGTATCTAGGTCAGTGGTACCGTTGAAAATTTCGTAAGGACGGTCGAAGGCTCGCAACTGTCCATTGAACCGCATTGCGATATCTTGAACATCAAAACCAAACCGACCAACGGTATTGGTAACGGTTCCCGTAAATGGATTGACCATGTACAGGTTGGTTTGCTGGATACCAACGTCTTGACTGATATACATCACCATATCACCCAAGCTGTAAGGAACGATGCTTGAGGTTGGCGAGAACAAGCGTGGCATCACAGGGACTTCACTTGGCGTCAACGCGGGATTGTCGACGCGATCATTGGCGATCAATCGAGTTCCCGAGATCGGTTGCAAACGAACAAGTGGTGAGCTGAGAACCGCAGGAGTTCGGCTGGTGTTGCTGACGGCCAAGAAATACTGACCTTCAGGCAATTCTACAGTTCCGATGTAAGGATCTTGTGTGCCAGCAGAACCACCATCGAGATCTTTCAGTGAAGTGCCGCGATCATCGGTTACGTTACTGTTAAGACCACCGAGGATCAAACGACCTTGCTGATCAAATACATACAGAGATGTATTTGGACGTCCTATGCCGTCGGCATAATCAATATCGAACACTGTCGAGAAGTATTCGAGCAATCCACGAGGAGATACCGATTGATAGCTGAGATTGAACGAGTACCAATCGATATCGCTAGCCGAGCTTAGGTTGCCTGCAACGCTGATAGCTTGTCGATCGCTGGCCAGCACATTACCGATGTTCTGGGCATTGCCAATGGTTGGATCAGCGTTGTTTTCAACTTCGCCCGTTTCGCCAAGCAGAGGTGAATGACGAGGCAGGCCGAGGACTTCAACGCCGTTAGTGGCAAAGCGAATGTCGGCGTAGTTAATGGAGGAACCAGGGAATTCGTCCATCTCTCGCAAGCGAATTTGCAATTGATAAGCACCCGATGTCAAACCACCATTCAGACTCGCTGAGGTTAGGAGGTCCGCAGTGGTTCCAGATCCATTGAGGCTGCTGCTGCGTACTCGGATGTGGTACATGTTTTCCGAGTTCGGCTGTCCTGGCAAAATCAAGCGAAGACCAGCATCGCGGATGTTGGTGCTGTAGAGATCTTTCGCTTCGTCCTGGGCACTTGTTGGATAAAGAGCCAAAGGTGACTTGCGCAGTGGTAGTACCGAATTGTTTGGCATCGCTGGATCGCGATATAGCAACGAATTGTTCAATTCTTCAGCGAACGAATCGTTCGAAAGAGCCAAGATCTGACCGTTGGCGTCGATTAATTCAATAACCGAGTCGAGAGAACTGCCTGAACGATCGATGTCCAACCAAACCTCTGTGCCTGCTTTGGCGCTGAAGCTGTAAACGTCTCGATCCTTAGCTTGCGAAATAACACCATGAACTTCGAATCCAAGCCGTTGGTTTTCATCGCCAGAAATCAAATTCGGAGCGAGTCTACCCAAGAACTGAGCGGTGTTCGGTGAACCGTTCGGTCCAGGTGCTGCAACCTTAGGAGATTCGGTCTCGGTCAATACCTGCACATTGCGATCGTTGCTCAAGGTGTCCAAGCGAACGCTGCGCCAATCGCCACTCTGGCCGCCCGATGATGGATCGCGTGGAACCAACTCCAAGAAGCTTGTTATGCGAGCCGAACGAGCTGCTGGATCAACACGCCAAGCGAATGCCGTGGTGACGTCAGCTAAACCGTATACGGTACCGAGGGAAGCATCATTGAACGGAGTCAAGTCGGTCGTATCAATGTTGCCTTGAGGGCTGTAGGTCGTACCGCCACCGGTAATTGCAGTACGTAAGTCAGAATATTCATCCGCTGCCCAACCTACATAGGTCGCGTTCTGCAATTCGTCGCCGGGAGTAAAGAATCCACCTTGGCTAAAGCCAATTCGTTCTGGACCATCTAGTGTGAATACTCGGTAGTCATTGGCACCAGGTGTTCCGGTGATGTAGAGCAAATCGTCGAAAGCACCGAGAATGTCTTCGTCGAGGTAATTGATGAAAGTGATGTCACCTAACGACGAGTCGCTCTCTAGGATCAGCGTGTTGAAAACGGTAGCGATACCATTGTCCATACGCGATTCAACTCGCCAACGAATTGGGTTACCACCGGAACCATTGAAGGTACCTGCACTGACAACAAGGTCAGGAGCAATCAAAGTGGGAGGAGTCGTAATGGTCGTATTGGCGAGATTTACGCCGCCACCATTGCTTCCGACGTCGACATAGTTCAAGAATTCGAAGATAGCATCGGTGTTAACGAATGGTTGTGTATTACCAGTCGCCGTGATTCCACCTCCAATACCGTCCGACGTAGCGAAACCACTTTGTCCACCCGCGCCAGCTCGGAAACCAAAGTAACCAGGAATCAATTGATCGACATCGTCATCGATCAAAGTGCCTCGATCTACTTCTGGTCCGGTTGGCAAACGATTAGCGCTGCTGGAGGCTCCATTGTTGTCGGTGTCGACCAAGGCGACTCCCTGTGGATCGAATCCAGCTCCCACGGTATCGTCGGATAACGATGTCAGCACAACCTGAAATCCAGGTTGTCCGACCAACTGAATCGAGCCACCGATTCGATCGTCGATGTCTAATGCTGTGCCGCCAGCTGTGAAGCCTGCGGTTGCACCTTGCATCTTGACGACCAAACTTGCGGTAGGACTGCTCTCCAAACGCAATCCACCGAACGCGTGGAAGTTGGAAACAACGACTTCGCTAGTTAATACGTGAACGATATCGGTATCGTCCCATACCGATTGAGTGGTCAATTCCTGGCCACGAACCAACATGCCGTTGATCGCGTTATTGCCTAAACGATTCTGGCGAATCAACGGACCCTGATTCTCTGCATCGTCGCCGATCGCATCTAACAGACCTGTTGATCGGCCTCGGTCGCTAACAAAATCCGAATTCAGAGCATTTGCGTTGATGCTGATAGCAGGACCGAACCCATTAGTAATCGTGTTGCCGATAATGGTGGGTTGAGAGCCACGAACAAAAATCGTGGCATCGCCATTGGTATTGCGGCCGGCTCGATCGGGGTCTGTCGTTCCCAACGTTCCAACTTGGTTATTCTCGAAATTGCTGTGAGCGATTCGAGCTTCAGCCTGTTGAACTTCAACCGCATTGAAACCAGCGAATCCACCTTCAATTCTCGTCGTACCACCGCCGTAAGCGATATTGGCATAATCGAGAGATAGTGAGGAGGCGGGATTCGCTAAAATTCCTCCCCAGTCACCAGCAGCAGGAGTTCGTGGGTTTGCTCTGGTAATAGTCGAGAAAGTTCCTGATCCGCCAAAGCGATTATCATCCAGAGAGGTGAATACAACCGGATAGCCGTCTTTACCTTCAGCCAGCAACTGTGCTCCCATACCAACTTCGATGCGAGCACCTTGCAGTTTGACTACCGTGCCTGGATCGATTGCCAAGTTCGCATCCAATCGTCCTCGAAGACTGGTTGTATTTGTTGGCAATGTGCCACCCAAAGTCGTGCCGTTATCCAAGTAACTGGTTGAGGTGGCATTGAGGATTGCGACTCGAGAATAAACCCCAGCTCCGGTTGCATCCGATCGATATAGACGACGGGAAACAAAACCACTTCCCAATGGAATGGTCGGCAAGTTGGTTAGCGAAATGGAACCTTGTCCAGCTCCGAGAGTCAATCCTTGAGTGTCTTCGGATGCTAACGATTCATTTCCCGAAGCATCAACGAAAGTCAATTTATAGCGATAAGTTCCAGCGGCCAAAGTACCACCGGCGGCACCTGTCAGCACGACCAGTGTTGTTGACGGAGATGTTCCGTTTAAGGTTGGGCCGCCTGCAGTCCCAGCGATCAGTAGGTTCTCTGTTAGCACGTGAGTGACGTCGGTGTCATCGAAACGGGCAGCCAAAGTTAAGCTTTCCGTAACGTTGTTGGACTGTCCCGTGCTGACGCGAACAAACAAACCGTTGATCGAGTTGTTCGTTAGACGGTTGTCGTGAATCGATGGACCGACTCGAGAAACGTCCGAGGTGTAGAGTCCTGTAATTTGAGATTGTGGATCCTGGAAGTTTGACTCAGCGAAGGCGTTCGGTGTCGCGCTCATTGCGGAATCGGAGCTGCGGCTGATCGACGAAAAGGCAATGGTCGGACGAGCATCGACCATGGAAATCGGAGAAACGACTTGCGATGCGCCATCGATAACAACCTGACCACCACCGTAGCGGATGTCAGCATAGTTTAGCGAATTCAAGAAGATCGCTTCTCTTTCCAAATTCAAACGACTAGCGTCTGCAGCGTCGATCTTGTTGCGGAAATCGATACCACCCCAATCCCCCGCAGCGGCGGCAGGTGGGAAGCGGTCTGCATTGGTGTCGCGACCAATTTCACGATCGTGGAGCGAGGTGAAGTAAACGCTACCAGTTGCAGGCTGGCCATTGGCATCAAGCAGTACAGCGCCAGTGCTGCTGATCAACCGAGGCGTACCAAGAACCTGTAATGAGGCACCGCTGCGATCAACGGTAACGGAAGTGCTACCGACGCCGATACGAGAGCGACGCATCTTCAAAACAGCGCCCGCGTCGAGTACCACGCTGACATCTTTAGGCACATCGAAAGCTGTACCGTCAGCTAAAGGTTGGCCCAAAGAGTTAAAGCCGATTTCGTAGGACAAGTTATCTTCAGGGGTCTCTAGGCGTCCATCGATACCTCCATTGCCGACGATACGAATGGCATCGATCGAAGCGCCAACTCGATTCGCTTCTGAAATCGCATCGGAGATGTTGCGGAATGGCGTGATCAGCGAGCCATTGCCACCGACAGCCGCTGCCTTATCGACATAAAGCGTGTTGGTTGGACCAGTCGGACGGAACCAGAAATTGTGAATGCCACCGGGTAAACCATCGGCATCACCATCAACGGCGGTTCCGGTTGCATCACGAAGTACGGCAGTCGCTGGTGGACGGAAATCGATACGTAGGTCGTAACTACCTTGCGAAGTTCCGCCGATGCCACTGTTGGCAACCGCACCATCATAATTGTTGTTGCCGCTTGCACTCACACCGATGATATAGGAACCAGCAGCAAGATCTAAACGCAAGTAAGAGTCTTCGCTGAAGTAGTCATCGTTCTGAGCCACTTCGCGATAGCTGCCGTCACTCTGCAATTGGAATAAACGCAGTTGGGTATCGAGCAGGCTGCTGTTGCTGAGTCGCTCTGCAAAGGTTTCAATGGTTACCTTGCCACTAGTAGGCAGGGTGAATTGATACAGGTCGATATCCAAGCTGTCTGGGCGATAGAGGTATCGACCGTGAACGATATCATGGTCGCCTGGGAATACAAGTTCAGTGCCAACGGCAGGTGTAACATTGGACTGAACCGTCAAAGCAGGTAACTCGTCAGCACTTCCAAAGCCAAGTAGGAAACCAACGCTCTGCATCATCTTGATGAAGAACTCGCCGCCGAAATCGTTGGAAATGGAATTACCAAAATCTTGGATGTCGAGCACCGCAGCATCTTGACCGCTGGAACGAAGAATGCCGGCGACACCCAATAGTCCGTTGGGTCCATTGAGCGACTGGCCATCGACCGAACGCAAATCGCCTACCGCTAGAGTAAGCCCTAGGTTATCGGTTTCGACAAAGCGAACACCCAAATATTGGCTCAGCATTGTCAAGACTTCGCGCGAGCGAGTCTTTTGCTGCTCGGTGATCGCGTTGACCATCAAAGTTCCATCAACCTGCCCCAGTACTGGTTGGAAGTTGTACTGGAACGTAGCGATCCCGTCTTGAGAGTCCGCAGTAGATACCAAGTGCGTTTGAGGACGTATATCACGGTTGCCTGGCTCATCGTTGCCGCCAGGGAAATCAAGCCTGTAGGGGGTGGTGTTCCTGATTTCTGAAGTCAGCTGCAGGGAGGCAGCTGCTGTCGAAGATGGATTCCAGTTTGCTGCGACATTCAGAGCCGTTCCGAAGCTGCTGCCCGCATCACCAACAACGTTCAACACTGAAGGAGCAGCAGGGATCGATTCGTTGGAACCGATGCGCAGACGAAGCTCAGAGATCGGAAGATCGATACCGGTCGAAGGATCAACCAAACGATCCAAATTGCGATCGAAGTATAAGCTTGCACGGTCGGTCGCCGCGTTGTACTCAACACGAGTTGGCTTAAACAACAAGTCGTCCTGGTTGGTACCTGTGGTGCGAGTGTAAACGAGTTGATAGAAGTTTGGGTTAGATGCGGAAACAGGATCTAAATCATCGTCGTTGAAGTAAACGTCGATACGGTTGCGTTCCTGTATCAATCGATTGGTGGTAACATCTCGTGTGATAGGCTGAGGAACGATCGACTGAATCTTAGCTCCAAGATCCAGATTGAATTCGATCGAACGGCTTATGCCATCGTTGAAAGCAGCGCCTTGAATGTTGCGAAGTACTGAAGAACCGCTACCGAGTATTTCCAAACGATACAAATCGTCAGGTAGATTCTCAGCGAATCTCATAACGACTTCGCGACCGGTTGAACCCAACGCCAAATAGGCTGGCTGAATCGGGATGTCGGTACCACCCGCAAGTCGCAGTGGTGAATAATTGATGGCTCGGTTGCCTACTTGTGTGGTACCAAGACCGCTAACAAGTCGTGCACGCACGAGAGCCGCCGCGCTGGCGGTGTTGTTGATGATATTGATGAAGTCATCGGCAGTTGATGGAGTCAATGCGTTGCTGTTGAGTTCAACCCGAACCACACTACCGCTTACACTGATTCCAGGAACCTTTCCGAAGCCGCGATCAGCGGAAGTCACTTCGACCGAAGTCTTCACACCAACCGGACCGGCAACGCTTGAGACCAGCTGTACTTGCAGGTTCAGGCCAGCGTTGAGGTTGGTGATGAAGTTCGCGGAGTTAGCACCGGCCAAAACAAGCGGCGAAGCGGTGGGAACGGTTTGGCCTACTGGAGTCAAGGCGCCACCGCGAATGCGAGTGACACTGATCAGCTGACGAGCAGCTGGGCTGCTGTCGATCGCATTGATGATGTCTTGTGCGGTACTGACCAACGAAGGGTTGATGTTCACTTCGAGGTTGATCGTTTGATTGGTTACCGATACTCGAACCGAAGAGCTATCGGTGCGGTTAGCTTTCGAGAAGGCAACTTGAATGCCATTGCCCGATGCACCGGCGACGGCTGCGTTGAACTGCAGCACAACTTGGTTGTTAGTTCCCAAGTCGCTTGCAACCGAAGCGCGTTCGAATAAGTTGTCACCACCGGATCGAACGAGCTGGATGCCCGACAAGGTTTGCGAATCGAGCGCAACTTTGTCATCAAAACGGAGCACGAGTTCTCGTGGGGCAACGTTGCGAGTTTGCCCATCCTCCAACAAAGTCCCCGTATTGGGTTGTACACCTAGCAACTGAGGGCCGAAGGCCATCAATTGCCTGGATTCCAGGGACTCCATGAGCATGCGTCGAGCCTGAGACTTGCGACGAGCCTGTGAGCGCTGTTGTAATTTTCGCGATTCGAACACGTTTTTTCCCGAACCACCGATGGCCATGAACCAACCTCTGCGTTGGGTGGATTATGAGGGCTCTGATCCGCCACTTCGCCTGGCAGCTTCCTTCCCTCGAACAGAAAAGCGATAAGCAACCTTAGTTTACCTTACTCAGGTCCCCTCAAATGACTAATTTGGGGTAAATAGAGAAGTTAGGTAAATAAGGCCGCATTGCTGGATTGTAATTGGAGCACCCGGGTTTGCAATGAATTTCGCGTCAGCATCCCAAGGCTTCCGCATTCGCAATTCCGAAATACACCCCTACAATCGCTATTGCCGTTATTCGATTCGAATCGACCCCGGAAAGTTCCCTAGCTTCACCCAAATTGGTTCACTCAAGACCCGATAAAAAACGTGAATAACCCCTAAGGGCTACGCCCGTAAGTGCTGCTTTTTTCGGCGGTGGAGAGTCACGCAAGGGAATTCCCCCGGCTTGCCGATTTACAGTTTGCGGGTCAATCGTCTAAAATTCGGGGTTTAACCCATTTCCAAGGATTCGCGCCGATGTTTGAAAGTCTTCAAGAAGGTCTGCAGTCTGCTTTTAAGTCGCTTCGCGGTAAAGGCAAGTTGACTGAAAGTAACATGCGCGAAGGCTTGCAGATGGTCGAGCAATCGATGCTGGCCGCTGACGTCAGTTATCCGGTCGTACGCGATTTCATGGATCGCGTCACCGAGAAAGCGGTCGGAAAGCGAGTTTTATTGTCGCTACGCCCACATGAGGAGCTGGTGCGTATCGTCTACGAAGAACTCGTAGAGATCCTCGGTCCGGTCGACACCAACATCCCTCTGAAAAAGGGCGATGTCTCCATTATCATGCTTTGCGGCTTGCAGGGGTCTGGAAAAACGACCACCTGCGGAAAGCTCTCGCAGTTACTTTTGGAGCAGAAAATCAAGCCATTTTTGGTCGCTGCTGACTTGCAGCGACCCGCTGCGATCGAACAATTGCATGTGATCGGGCGTCAGCTTGGTGTATCTGTTTACAGTGAACTTGGGTCAAGTGATCCAGTTCGTGTATGCCGTGATGGCGTCGCCAAGGCAAAACAAGAAGGGGCTCGCGTTGTCATCCTTGATACCGCAGGGCGATTGGCGATCGACGAACCGCTGATGCAAGAGCTTGCATCCATCGAAAGCAAGGTTCAACCCGATCAAGTTTATCTGGTGGTCGATGGTATGACCGGTCAAGACGCGGTCAACAGCGCCGGAGCGTTTAATCAACGACTCGAACTCGACGGCGTTATCATGACCAAGCTCGATGGTGATGCCCGCGGTGGAGCATTGCTATCGGTCAAGCATGTCACGAATGTTCCCATCAAATTCATCGGAACTGGCGAACACCTCGATGCCCTCGAGCCTTTTCGGCCCGAGGGTATGGCTAGCCGAATTTTGGAGATGGGGGATATTCTGGAAGTTGCCCGCCAAGCTCATCGAATCATCGACGAGCGAGAGCGAGAGCAACTGGAAGCCAAAATGGCTTCTGGTCAATTTACTTTGCAGGAATTCCGCGATCTGCTCATGAAGGTTGCCAAGCCTGGATTGATGCAGAAAATGCTTGGGCTTCTCCCTGGCATGGGTCAGATTAATCAAATGCTCGCCGGCCAAGATACCGACCGCGAAATGAAAAAAATGGTCGGTGTCATTGATTCGATGACGCCAGCAGAGCGAAAAAATCCGAAGTTGATCGACAACAGCCGCCGCAATCGTATCGCCAAGGGAGCTGGGGTGGCTGTTTCAGTCGTCAATGAGTTGACTCGTCAATTCGGTGTCATCGCTCCTTTGATGCAGGCTTCGATGACCCAAGGAGTTGCCGGCCGCATGCAAATGCTACAGCAACTGCAAAGCAGTATGATCCAGGACCCTTCGATGAAGGGGATGAAGATCAAGGGGGATACCGGAAAGCGATTATCTCCCAAAGAGCGTCAAAAAATGAAGGAGGATCGAGAAAAGCTCCTCCGAAAAATGAAAAGGAAGGGGAAATAAGCCCCCAAACCAGCTTATGGCGGATTGCTGGGCAATTTTGGTCTAGCATTTCCCGCCAACACCAATACACTTAAACACCCCAATTGAACATTATTGCCAGGAGCTCTGTTGTAAGATGGCTGTAAAACTTCGTATGAAGAGAATGGGCCGCAAGGGTCGCCCGTTCTACCGAGTTTGTGCTGTGGACTGCCGCACCATGCGTGATGGCCGAGTGTTGGAAGAACTTGGTTACTACGATCCGATGGTCAGTGACACCGACGCGCGAGCCGTTTTGAAGAAAGACCGCGTTGCTTACTGGGTTGGCGTCGGCGCCCAACCAAGCGAAAAAGTAGCTGTCTTGATTCGCAAGTATGGTGAAAACGGCAGTCACCTGCAGAAGCAGGCTGATGCGATCCAGAAGCTGAGCAAGAAGCCCGTTAAGGCTTAATGCGTTTCGACATTGTCACGCTTTTCCCCGAGATGTTCGCCGGTTATCTCGGGGAGGGTTTGCTTTCGCGAGCAATCTCTCGCGGCCTCATCGAAGTGCATCTTCATTTGCTGCGACAGTGGGCTGTACGCAAGCATCAAAAAGTCGATGACCGTCCCTACGGGGGCGGTCCTGGGATGTTGCTACAGGTAGAACCGGTCGTCAGTTGCGTCGAGGACGTGCTCAAAATGGATGCTCGGCCTACCGAGCTAATCCTTCTTTCTCCTCAAGGGGAACGGCTGCGTCAACCGCTGGTTGAAAAGCTTGCTCTGCTTCCCCGCATTGTGATGATTTGTGGTCGCTATGAGGGGTTTGATCAGCGGATTATCGATTTGCTCAAGCCGCGTCAAATCAGCTTAGGAGACTTTGTTCTCAACGGCGGCGAGGTCGCTGCGATGGCAATCATGGATGCCACAATGCGTCTTGTTCCAGGCACCTTGGGCGATGAGCAAAGCGCGCAGCTCGATTCATTTTCACTCGAGGATTCAACTCTGGAGTACCCCCAGTACACCCGGCCTCGAGAGTACCGTGGCTTAGCTGTTCCCGATGTGCTTCTTAACGGCAATCACGAGCAGATTTCCCAGTGGCGTACCGAACAGAGTCGCCTGAAAACAGAACAGGCATCTCAGCAGAATAAGTGACGCCCTGGGCACTGTTTCCTTGAGCAAGCACTAATAGTCCCATCGTCGCGGATCGCTCCGCGGCCCGATTGTCGCGGATCGCTCCGCGGCCCCCATTGTCATGAATCGCTCCGCGATCCAGCGCCTCGACTCATTTCTTTTAGCGTCACTACCAACAAATCATTCCATTTCTGCTGGGAGCGTTGGTGCGGGTTCGTCTTCCATTTTTCACCGTTGGGCTGGATCAATTCCCGTTCTCCGAGAAAATGCTTAGCCGTGTAGTGGTTATTGTGGGGGGGCTTTGGGGTAGTGGAGAGCGAGAAGGATCTTGCCCGAAAGCTGAATTGGGCTTTCCAAAATGCCTCGGGTCGGTCAAACTACGAAGCTTCCTAAAAGTTCGTCGCCAAAGACGCCGAAGATGGAGGTTGCCGGACTAGTGGCCCACTCCTTTAGCGTTCTCGATACCTTCATGGAATCCGCTTGCCGGGAATGACCTCGTCGGAAAGACCCGCGCCGGAAAGCGTTTGCTGAAAAGCATTTGCTTGATTGCTTTGTTAGATCGATCGTCCGATCATTTTTCTATAGCTCGTTATTGTTCGTGGATCCCTGTCATGAGCCAGCAGATTCTTGCCGAAGTTGAAAAGTCTAGCCTCAAGAGCGATGTGCAACCGTTCGACATCGGTGATACGGTCGATGTGCACACCAAAATCCTCGAAGGCAACAAAGAACGCATCCAGGTTTTTTCGGGTGTCGTGATCGCTCGCAGTGGCAGCGGAAGTCGCGAGATGTTTGTGGTTCGCCGTATCGTTGCTGGCGAAGGTGTGGAACGCAAGTTTCCAATTCACTCGCCACGAATCGATAAGATCGAAGTGAAGAGAAAGAGCGTTGTACGTCGTGCGAAGCTTTATTTCTTGCGTGAACGAAGTGGTAAGGCAGTTCGCTTGAAGGAACGCCGTAGCTAGTTAGTTTCGAACGATCGGCGGGAACCGACTTCGAAGAGCCCTTTATAACCAAGGCTCACGAAATGTCCCGCAATCCGTCTCTGGGTATTGAAGAGGCTTCTGCAGACTGCGCCCAATCGCCCAGTCTGCAAGCAGATCAGGTAGAGGCTAGGCACGAGAAGCCGACGTCGCGAAAAAAACTGACTGGGGTAGACACGTTTGTTGCTTGGCTAGTCCAACTCGGAGCCGCCGGGCGGGATCCAAACTGCAATCAATTTGAAAACAAACATCAAGCGAGGAAAGATTCCTTTCCTCGCTTTCTTTTTTGGGCCGTTCATCGCCTAAATATTGCTTGCTCATCAGCTTTTCGCTTCGTCGAATCAATTCGCAGTAGATTGGCGAAGTATCTAAAGCAAACGTTCCATAGGCCAGTTGATGAATCTTTATCAATTCGGCCCGATCCTGGAGCTAGTCTAGTGCTAGGTAGAGCGGTTTCGCAGTCAGGTAGCAAGTCAAGGCGAGTCACGCGAGCGAAGGATCGATCCGAACTGCCCGAGCATTTGGTGACCGGATCGCGGGGAGAGCAGTTGGTGTTGGATTATCTTCTCCAAAAAGGTTGGCGGCTGATCGATCGCAACGTGAGAGCCTTGGGGGGTGAAATCGATTTAGTGATGCTCGATCAAGATACGGTCGTGTTTGTTGAGGTAAAGACTTGGGGGTCGAAGACAGATGAGGATCCGGCTGAAGCGGTTGATCTTTACAAGCAGCGTACACTGACTCGGGCAGGGCTTGCCTTTCTTCGCAAGAAACGGTGGCTTGAGAGACCGGCACGATTCGATGTGGTGTCGGTGCGGATGTCTGAAAGGGGTTCCGTCGCCAGCGATGAGGAGCGCGGTCCAACTCTTCGGCACTTTCGCTCGGCCTTCGAATCACAGGGCGATAGTTTTTTCGGCTAACATACTAGAACCGCGACAGAATCGAATCGTAGCTGTTGGCAAAAGGGAGGTGATATGAGTTTGTCCGAGAGTGCGGAACAAAAAAAATGCGTCGTTTTGCTGAGCGGCGGACTCGATTCAACGACAGTGCTGGCGATTGCCAAGCAGCAAGGTTATCAACTGTACGCAATCAGTTTTCGATATGGTCAACGCCATGCGTTTGAGTTGGAACGAGCAGCCCGCACTGCAGAGCGTGCTGGCGTAGTTAAGCATACGATTATCGATATTAATCTCGGCCAGTTCGGCGGTTCAGCGTTAACTGGCGCGATGGCGGTTCCCAAGCATGATCGCGTCGAGGAGATCGGTGCGGAGATCCCGGTGACTTATGTTCCTGCGCGGAACACGGTGTTTTTGTCATTAGCCTTAGCCTGGGCTGAAACTTTGGGGGCCAATGATTTGTTTCTAGGGGTTAACGCTTTGGATTACAGCGGCTATCCCGATTGCCGTCCTGAGTTTATTGAAGCGTTCGAGAGGATGGCAAATCTTGCGACCAAAGTAGGTGTCGACGGCAAGAATCGAATTCGCATTCATGCCCCTCTGATTCAGATGACCAAGGCCGAGATCATCAAGAAAGGTTTAGAGTTGGGAGTTGATTACTCGGATACGATCAGCTGCTACGATCCAGATGCATCGGGTCGATCCTGCGGTCATTGCGATGCTTGCTTATTGAGACTGCGCGGTTTTGAGCAGGCTGGGCTGAAGGATCCTGGAGCCTATAGCCTTAACTCATAAGGTCTTGATAAGCAGGGTTATCAGTTGTTTTGAGTTGGCGGTAAATCTCTGCCAATAGAGGATTGCTACATTTCCCCGATCGAAGCGATGTAATCTAAGGCATCTTCCAATTGCCGAACGTTTGCTTGAGCCTGGCCGCCGAGTCGATCGCATTCGGCCAGTAAGATTAGGTCTTCATAATCTTCGCTCTCGCGCAGTCTTTTAAGGCTGCGATGCCCGATCGTTCCATGATGCAATTTATTTGCTTCGGGTAAATTCAAGATCAGCCATGCAGTTCGCGGGCTGATGTCATCCTGCAGCAGGCCTAAAGTTGCTTCGACCGGTTGGCGAATATCGACGGCTCGCCCCACTTCGTGCAACAGGGCGGCGAGCAAGAGTTCTTCATCGTAGGGACTTTGCTGTGCGGCATGTTCGAAGACTTGCAAGCTGTGAAAGAGTGCATCGACGGCTGCATGTGCAGGAGGAGGGATGCGGATATTTTCGAGTGGTCTTAACAAGATCGCATATTGTTCCCAGCGTCCTATGCAATCGGGTCGCTCTTCCGAAAGATAGTAAGTGTCGGTGGCAAGTTCTTCAGCGTATTGCTCAATCAAATCAGTTGGTGGATCTGTCAAGCAAGCTTCGGGCGACGAAAGTCGTGCTAGTTCTGCTTGCACTTCCTGATTGGTGGGTAGCTCGCGTCGTGGAACCCAGCCACCGCAAATTCTTTTACCGGCCACAAGTTTCGCTTTGTAAATTTCTGTTTCGCGACGATAGAGCAGCAGGCAGGCAGCCTCCCAGGCGATTCTGCGACGGGTTTTAGAGATCCGCGGTTCGGTCATTGTTGTTAGAACAGTCGAAGCTGTCCGTTGGTATCGGCCGGTGGCTTAAATAAAGACTCATTCAGTTTAGGCATGCCCCCATCGAGATGGCAACGCTTGGCCCATAATCGAAAGGTTTGTTGAATACTTTCGGCTAGCGGCCCAGAACCTTTCATGCGCAGGCCAAATTGAGCTTCATTGAGTTTACCATCGCGCATCGCTCGAATGCGCGAAATAATTTTTGCTTGTCGATCAGGAAATTTATTTTCTAGCCATGCTGAGAAGACTTCCGTAACCGCTCCCGGCAGTCGCACCAATTGCATACCTACCGAAGTTGCTCCGTGATCGGCAGCCGCTTGAACCAGTTGCGGTATCTCGTGCTCGGTGAGTCCAGGAATGATAGGTGCCAGATTGACGTGTACCGGAATCCCTGCTTCGCTCAATTGTTTTACTGTGCGCAGGCGAGCTTCGGGAGAAGAGGTGCGGGGTTCCATGCTTCGGGCCAGTTCAGAATCTAGCGTCGTGATGCTCAGGGCGATGCCTGTAAGATTTTGTGTTGCCAATTCACTGAGCAGGTCGATGTCTCGAGCCACCAGAGCGTTTTTGGTAATCATGGTGACGCAGTGATGCGTTTGCACCAACAACTGAAGAATCTGTCGAGTGATTTTCAGCTTGGCTTCAATCGGTTGATACGGATCGGTGATGCCGGAAAGCGCCAACCTTTCTCCTTTCCATTTGGGTCGCGAGATCCAATCGCGGAGCAGCTTACTTGCATCGCGTTTGACGATAATTTTTTGTTCGAAATCCAGGCCGGCGCTCAGGCCGAGAAATTCGTGATACGGTCGTGCATAGCAATAGGTACATCCATGTTCGCAGCCACGATAGGGATTGATACTCCAGCGATAGCTGATATCGGGGCTGTTGTTTTCGGTGACAATCGATTGGCTTGAGTCGTCGAAGAATTCTGTTGAGGGTCCTTTTGAAGAGGCGGTTGTGTTTTGAGCAGGGTCTGTCGCAAGGTCATCGATCGCCGGCGAAGATTCTCCCAATATTTCCAAAGAAATTTTTTCGAACCGGACAGTCGGGTTGGACGAGGAGCCCCTGCCTTTTAATACCGTTCCGGAAGGAGGGGTGTTTTCGGTGTCATGGCTTTCCGGGTCCTGTAGGGGTTCGTAGTCGAGTCGCTCTTTGGAATCGCGAGGGGAGGTTGGGTTTGAGTGAGGATTATTCACTTTGGAGTGGTTGCTACCGCCCGGCATGTTATGCTTAGATTTACCTGATTTCATCGGTATTGACCGGTTGCCTGAGGCGATCGAAAATCGGTTAGCAGGGAAAACCGTTCCGCTGCTTGCTTCATTAGGCATTTTATCGAAAGTTAATCGTCGTTATGGCTACTGCCTCAACCGGAAACGAGTCACATGCTAGTGCTCAAGTACCCGATAGTCGGGGGCGATTTGGCATTTTTGGGGGGCGATTTGTTCCGGAGACTTTGACGCGTGCCCTCGACGAGTTGGTTTTGGAGTACGAGTCGGCCAAAAAAGATCCTAGCTTTCATGCTGAGCTAGATGATCTCTTGAAGCGTTTTGTGGGTCGCCCTTCACCCCTTTATTTCGCTAAACGCTTAACGGCACAAACCGGTGGAGCTCAGATTTGGCTCAAGCGCGAAGACGTTAATCATACCGGAGCCCATAAGATCAACAACACGTTGGGGCAAACGTTGCTGACGCTTCGCATGGGCAAAAAAAGAGTGATTGCGGAAACTGGTGCGGGACAGCACGGTGTCGCGACGGCGACAGCGTGCGCCCATTTTGGTCTTCCCTGTGTGGTCTACATGGGGGCCGAAGATGTTCGCCGACAGAAGCCTAATGTTTTCAGCATGCGGTTGTTGGGTGCAGAGGTTCGGCCCGTTACAAGTGGTTCGAAAACGTTGCGCGACGCCGTCAACGAAGCGATGCGCGATTGGATGTCCAGTGTTGAGAACACTCACTACATCATCGGCTCGGTCATCGGCCCTCATCCATTCCCAATGATGGTTCGCGACTTTCAATCGGTGATTGGTCGTGAAGCTCGTCAGCAATGCTTGGAGTCGTTCGGTAAATTGCCTGATGCTGTTGTTGCATGTGTCGGTGGAGGGAGCAATGCGGCAGGCATGTTCTATCCTTTCGTGGAAGACGAAGGAGTCCGTTTGATTGGAGTGGAGGCGGGTGGTCGGGGTGCGGCTCCTGGTGATCACGCCTCGCCATTGTCGCACGGCAGTCCTGGAGTATTGCATGGCAGTTATAGCTATGTCATGCAAGACGAAGATGGTCAGACGAGCGATGTGCATTCGATTTCTGCTGGTCTCGACTACCCAGGCGTTGGCCCTGAGCATAGTTACTGGAAAGATACGGGACGAGTCGATTACATCGATTGCCGAGACGATGAAGCATTAGAGGCTTTCGATTGGTTAGCACGCAATGAAGGAATTCTACCCGCCCTGGAAACCTGCCATGCGATCGCGAAAGCTGTTGAGATCGCTCGTGGAATGTCACCTGATCAGCATTTAGTGATTTGTTTGTCGGGACGCGGCGACAAAGATGCTGCAGAAATTGCACGTCTCAAGGGACAAGCTTGGGAGTGAACGAAGTAACGTAGTTCCGCAAGGTCTACGGAGATCATTGCTTCATGCTGATGCGTTGAATTAAAGAATAAAAAAGCCTGGGCTTTTTCAATTAACGATTGCCAAAGAAGATTTCCCACTATGACTATCTTGGACGATTTATTCGTTCGCTTGCGAGCCGAAAAGAAAAAAGCCTTCATTCCGTTTGTTACAGCCGGTGATCCTAGTCTGGAAATGACTGGAAAGATTTTGCAGCGACTTGATTCGCTCGGCTGCTCAATCGCAGAAGTGGGAGTTCCATACAGCGACCCGATTGCCGACGGTCCGGTGATTCAAGCGTCTTACACACGAGCACTTGGCAAAGGTATCAAACTAAAAGAGATTTTTGAAACGGTCAAGAAAGTTCAACCGACCGTAAAAATGCCACTGCTCACAATGCTCAGCTATGCAGTCGTATTTCGTCAAGGGCCCGCGAATTTTGTAAAGCTTGCGAAGGAAGCGGGTTTCTGTGGAGCCATTATTCCTGACCTGCTCGTCGAAGAATCCGATGAGCTCTCAGAGATTTGCCGAGGTGAGGATTTTAATTTAATTCAGTTGGTAACACCGACAACTCCGCGCGAACGAGCAGTTCGAATTGCTCAGCGAAGTTCGGGCTTCATTTATTTCGTATCGGTGACTGGCATCACCGGCGAGCGGCAGCAGTTACCTGCGAATTTGTTGGAGCAAGTCCGTTGGTTGCGCGAACGAACCGACCTACCGATTTGTATTGGCTTTGGAATCAGTCAGCCTGAGCACGTGCGCATGCTCGGACCGGTAGCTGATGGCTTGATCGTTGGCTCCGCGTTGGTGCGGCGGATCGCAGAGTCGGTTGCTGCGGGAGAGCAGGCCGTGTTGACGGGGGTTGATGAGTTGGTATCGGGTCTATTAAAGACGCTGCAAGAAGTGTCGTAAGTTAAAGTGTTCAAAGCGTTCGATCGATGATCAGCGATGTTTGGGATGGTACTTGTGGGAGCCTTTCAAGCATCGTCTCATAGTGTCATATTTCGTCGAGTTTTGAATTTCACCAAAGAGCTCAAGTAATTGGTAAAAGTCATAATCGATATTGCTTTGGTCGGCCGCTATGCCACGACCTTTTCGAACAGAACTTGATCCTTGTTGTCGCCTGAAATACGACATGCGGCCAAGCATTGGACCTGATCGACCGCTGCCGCAGCGACAAGGTCATCACCGAACGAGAGTTCTTCTAGCTTAGCACCGCCGCGACAGCGTCGATAGAACTCCCGGATCAATGAGCAAATCCCTAGTTGATCGGTTTGCGCATTTTTTAATTGCAGCCATGTACCTAGAGCTAGTTGAGCGGCATCGGAAAGAAGCAAGCTTCGTGGTGAGTCTGGGCTGCTAGGATAGAGTCGCAGTAATTCATCCAGGATCGCGCCGGCGGTGAGAACGTCTTCGCCTGCGACTAATCCATCGGTTCCAGCACATAAAATCGCAATCGCGGCACGAGTTTTGTCAGGGTCATTCTCCGTCGCGGATATCGAGTCCAGAGTAGCCTGAAAGGAGGCGGGGGGGGAAGTCAGTTTTGAGCAAAGTTGTGCGGCTACAAGGTGGCGATTGGTCATCGCGCCCAAAATGATTTCGCTAGCGCCTCTTTGAGTTGCAGTCTCAACGGCTAATGTTCCATTGGTGGTTGAGAAGACTAATCCGCGGTTGGCTACCTCTGCAGGAGTGTATTCAAAAGGGGAGTTTCCTAAATCAAAACCTTTAATTTTGACTCCACCCCGCTCGCCGCACAGTAATAATTTCTCAGGGATATTCTGTTTCAACTGGAAGGCTTGTTCGAGAGTTGTGCAGGTTCGCACATAGCGAGCGCCGGAAGCGATCGCCTGAGTTGCGCTGGTGGTGAACCTCAAGGTATCGATCACCACCGCAATGCCCCCTATGAAAGAGAAGTTCTGTGCCAACATAGGGAGTAATGCGACTTCAATGCGAATCGGATTCATTTTTTTCGGCTGCTGAAGCTAGATTGATGGTTCGATGGGTAAGACTGATTAGCTGAGGCGGATATTGTAGAGGCAGCGTTTCATCTTTCCTCGAAGGATAACGAAATCTTTGGATCGTTGCAGTAAGGGGTGGACTGCAAGTAGCGGTGAAAGTTAACCTGAGGTGTAAGAGGGCTAGCGAAGTGAGGAAGATGTTGTTCGGCGATCTTGCTTCAGAAATAGGATAATAGCTTGATCAACTCTTTTTGACGCGATCTGATAATTAAACATGTGTGTGCTTGCGTGAGATAGTGAACGCTGTGTCGAAAGGTCGAATTGAGCGAGTTTGACCTGCAGTGGTTGTTACGATCTTTTTGCAGTGAGCAAATAAACCTAGGGCAGTAGGGATTTACATCTTCCATGAAATTAAAGTTAAGTGTTTGTTGTACGATTCTATGTTTCAATACGCTATTGATCAGTGGTTGCGGCAAGGAAGAGCCCAAGACGGAGTTGCTTGAGAATAATTTTGTGCCGCGAGCTCCGGTTGCTACCGATCCTGGGCCGGCGGCGTTCGCGACTGTTGGGATCGGCGAGATCGAACGCGTACAGAATCTCGACAAACGCGATGCGCTCAATGCCATCGAGGGTATCGAGATAAAGACCGATAGCGAAGGCAATGTGGTCTCCGCTGACTTTCGTAAAGCAGGGGGAGGGACTCAGGAGCAGATCGCTTTAATGCAAGGTCTTCCTTTTGTAGAAAATCTTATTCTCAGTGGTCAGCAGATCAATGATGCTGCACTGGCAGTGCTCGCAGGCCATCCGAATATAAAAAATCTAAATCTCTATCAACAGTCTTCGGTGACCGACCAAGGTGTTGAGTATCTTTCAAAACTTCCAAGTCTCGAGGATGTGAACCTCGAGCGATCCGCGATTACGGATGAGGCGTGTCGGTGGCTTGCCAACTCGATATCCCTGAAGAAGGTTCGAGCCAGAGGGACAGCGATCACTGATGTAGGTTTGAAGTATTTGGCGGAGCTTGAGAACCTTGAGTTGGTCGATTTGCGAGATTGCTCCGGAATTACAGATGAAGGAATTACGGCTCTTAAGAGCAAGGAACAATTGCAAGTTTTGTTAGCCGGAGGAGAGAAGATTACAGACGTGGGGATCGCGTCGCTGAGTGAACTAAAGAAACTTCGATCGTTGACATTGCAAGGAAGTTCAATAACTGATGTGGGCCTTCAGGGTTTCAAAGATCGAACTTCGTTAGAAGAATTGGATTTGTTCGGCGCAAAAATTGGCGATGAGGGTTTAGCAAATCTTGCTGCATCGAAGGGATTGAAAAAGTTAAAATTACGAGCCACGCAGATTACTTCGGTGGGTCTCGGAAGTATTTCCGGATTGACCGAGTTGCAGGAGCTTGATTTGGGTGAGACGATGGTGGATGACCAGGGGCTGGAAACAGTTCTTTCTCTGCCCGCTTTGATAGATTTGAACTTGATGAGAGCGAAAGTGACATCGGCCGGTGTCCAGAAGCTTAAAGGGATGAAGCTAAAGCGGCTGAATATCGATGATGTAGCAGGCATAGATAATTCATGTTTGCCAGCGATTGCAGAAATGAAATCACTGGAATTTCTGCATCTCGGTAAGACAGCGATCACAGATGAAGGGGTTGCAGTGATCGGCGAGTTAACCAATCTCAAGACACTGATCTTGGAGAATACCAAGGTGAGTGATGCAGCTATTGAACAGCTGAAATTGAAGCTTCCCAAAACAGATATCAAAACCACCAAAGCTTAAGTTTGCGGTTTAGAGGAGCTTTCGTCGTCAGAAAATCGGTGATGAAGTTCTGCTTTGAGGGGGGGTGATGACTGAACAGCTGCGTCATTTTTTGGTAGATTCAAGCTCGATAGGAAGCAGAGGTGGTAGCGCAAATTCATAGCTCGATTTAGTACGGATTTTATAGTGGGAGGCAAGGAGGTTTCATGGGGGATCAGGCGGTTTACGGGATTGAAGACGCGCTGAGCCGCTTTGGTCTAACGTCGTTCCGCCCTGGTCAGCGTGAAGTGATCGAGCAGGTGGTTGCCGGTGAAGATTGTATGTGTGTTATGCCGACCGGCGGCGGTAAGAGTCTTTGTTATCAGCTTCCCTCTGTCGTGCGTCCTGGCTTGACGATTGTCGTATCGCCTTTGATCGCTCTGATGAAGGATCAGGTTGATAGTCTCAATCAGCGTGGTATTCCGGCGACGCTGATCAATTCCAGTCTATCGATGAATGAGCAGCAGCTTCGTCTCCAGGAAGTGGCTGCTGGAAAATATCGTTTGCTTTATGTTGCTCCAGAGCGGCTCAGAAATTCCCGCTTTATCGAATCGATTCGAGCGACTCCGATCCAGTTGTTGGCGATTGACGAAGCGCATTGCATCAGCCAGTGGGGGCATGACTTTCGGCCAGATTACGCCCGTTTGGGAAAGTTTCGGCAATGGTTAGGTGATATCCAGACGATTGCCTTGACCGCTACCGCTACTCCTCGAGTTCGCGATGACATTGTGCAAACCCTCGGATTGCGCAATCCTCGGCTATTCATCAATGGTTTTGCTCGCACTAATTTGCATTTTGGTGTTGTTCATTGCAAATCGGATCGCGATAAGCAGCAGGAACTGCGACAGTTTTTGGAGAATGAGACAGGCTCCGGAATTATTTACGCTGCGACTCGCAAGCGTTGCGAAGAGCTTGTCGAGTTCTGCTCGAAAGAGTTACGGCTATCGATCGGTACTTATCACGCGGGTCTTCTACCGGAGCAGAGACGAGCGATACAAGATCGATTCATGGATGGACAATTGCATATGATTGTCGCTACGAACGCATTTGGGATGGGTATCGACAAATCCGATTTGCGCTTTGTGGTTCACTACAACATGCCAGGATCCTTGGAAGCGTATTACCAGGAAGCGGGTCGTGCTGGGCGTGATGGTCTGCCATCGCAATGCGTTCTTTTGTATGGCTATCAGGATCGGTTTATTCAGGAGTTTTTTATTGAAAACTCTCATCCCGGTCGTGAGGTTGTGCACAAGGTCTACGACTATGTCATGCAGCAGGATGTGGATCCTATCGAGCAGACTCAACAAGAGATTCGAGATGCGCTGCAGCTATCCATTTCGGCTGAAGGTGTTGGGACAAGTTTGCAGATACTGAGCCGAACGGGCGTTCTGGAGCGACTCGAGGCGGGGCAGGGGCTCGCTATGATTCGTATCAGTAGCGACCTTCCATCGTTGGTAGATGTCTTGCCGCGTGAAGCACGGAATCAGCGCAAGTTAATTCGAGCTATGGAGAAGGCAGTTGGTGATCGTCGATACGAAGGTGTGTTCGTACATCCAAGGTGGTTGCAACAAGAAAGCGATTTAGAGGGCGATAGTCTAGCCAGAGCTTTACGGGAAGTTACGAAACTGGAAGCCGTCGAGTATGTGCCTCCATTTCGTGGGCGAGCGATTCACGTACGAAAGCGAGGGTTAGCTTTCGAAGATTTGCAAATTGATTTTCAGCAATTAACACACCGAAAGAAAGCCGAGCTAGAGAAGTTAGAACAGGTGATTGAGTTTGCGCAAGCAAGTCGTTGTCGCCAACTTACGATCTTGGAGTACTTCGGTGATCCACATGCTCGACCTTGTGGACTTTGCGATCGTTGTCAGGGGAAAGTTGGTTGGCCTAAAGTCGCCACGGTCCATGGCGGAAATCGTGCTAACAGCAAAGTGGTCACCGAGAGTTCTGGCGATTCAAAGTCTACGAGTGTTTTAAAGACACCTCCGATCATGGCAAAGGTGCTGGAAGCTATTTCACGTACTCACGGTCGGCTAGGCAAAAATCTCCTTGCTCAGTTCCTGCAGGGGTCGCAGAACGCCAAGGTTCAGCGATTGCGATTGGAACGCTTGGCAGGCTTCGGATTATTGGCAGCCTTGCGTCAGACACAGGCGGTACAGGTGATCGATGCGATGCTGCAAGTAGGGATCTTGGGTCAACAAGAAGTAACCGCTCATCGTCCAACGGTATTTGTGACACCTGTAGGTGAGGCGATCTTGAAAGGTGTAGATCCATGGCCTGAGCTAACTTTGAATAAGGCTTTGCGAAGTAAATTGGAGTCACTGCTTGGTCCGCCCACGCAAGGGGCAAAGCCAAACCAAGCGGCAACGCCAACGGTTCGAGCGAGTGTCGCTGGTCAATCCAGCCAGGATCAGGGCCAGCGTGAGATTAGGCCAGTAGCACCGACCAAGCCCGATAGTGTGCAGCGACCACCAGGGACTGATGTTGCGAAGTCCGCAAGTTCTGATGCCGCGCAGATGAAGCAGGATTTTGTTGACTTGCGGGCAGCTAGTACCGCTTCAGGAGCATTGCAAGGGAACCTTTTGTTTGGCGATGCGCGCGGCGGTGATAAAGCGGAGTCTACAGCATCGCCAGCGACGACAAATCAGGCTGTTGACTCCACGAGTGCATCGGCGAGTGCAGCCAAGCCCGATTGGTATTGGACCTGGCGATTGCTCTCGGACGGTTATGGATGGGAGCATTGTCTATTGATTCGCAAAATAGATGCTAACAGTGCGATCAACGACTTAGCCAAGGCGCTGGAGGCGGGTAGGTCATTACCCAAAGCACTACCTCATGATGTTCAAAAGCGTCTTGATCGCTCCGGCGGATAAAGTCTAAACGCTTGGATCAAAGCCAGGGAGTTGGCATGTTCGGATTGATCTGAATGCGTTTTTGTTAACCTGCAGCATTCGCTGTGTGGAGTTGAATTGGCAGAGGACGAAAAAATCAGAGGCAGTCTCTACTTCGTTGCCGTGCCAATTCGTTATGTTGGATCCCCCATATTGTTGGGGGCTGACGGTCATGGCTGTTCAAGAAATAGTCTATAAAAGCGGACGGTTCTCGATTTGGAGGATCGTTCGGTCGGTCGCCAGGTTCCTGAATGTCGACTAGAATATCAGGCCGATAGCGACGATAGGTTGAGCCAGTAGAAAGGCCGTTCATGGATAAGCCGACGAAGGAAGACAACAGCCGAGGAGCAGATCGCGCGGGAGGTCCAAGGCGATCGCAGAATTGGTGGATCATTGTGACGGTGGTCGCGCTGTTGCTGCTAGCCTTGTTTTACAACAACAGAGCGGGCAAAGTTTCCGAGATCAAATACAGCTTCTTTTTGCAAGAGTTGGAGAGGAGTAACGTTCAAAACGTGATCCTTGGTCCGACGACCGCCCGCGGTTTTTTCAAGGTTCCACCAGAAACTCCGCAAGAGGTGGATCTCAAAGGAGAGTTGGTCACGCCTAAAGCGGTCAATGGTAACCTGCCACGACTGAATCGGGAGTTCTATGTCAATCTTCCGATTGGGGATAATTTTCGCACCGATCTAAACGCTAAGCTAGAGAAAAGCGGCGCGATCGTCGATGCGGAGGCAGCTGATCCGACTCAATCGCTGATGATGTTCCTGATGCTTGCCTTGCCGCTGGCTGTTATCTTCACCATCTGGATGCTCTATCGTCGCACGCGCGATCAATTAATGGGTGGCGGTTTTCTTTCTAGCTTCAGTCGCTCTACAGCGAAACGCTATGAACCATCCGATCAGCAGACGACTTTTAAGGACGTTGCTGGACTGGAAGGGGTCAAAGCGGATTTGCAAGAAATCGTTGATTATCTGAAGAGCCCCGAGAAGTTTCAAAAACTAGGTGGCCGAGTTCCCAAGGGTGTGCTCCTTAATGGACCTCCCGGCACAGGTAAGACATTGCTAGCCCGAGCGATCGCAGGAGAAGCGGGAGTACCTTTCTATTCGGTTTCAGGTAGTGAATTCATTCAGATGTTCGTTGGGGTGGGTGCGAGTCGCGTTCGCGACCTTTTCCAAACAGCAAAAGAAAACTCTCCAGCGATTATTTTCGTCGACGAAATCGATGCCGTTGGCCGTCAGCGTGGAGCAGGGTTAGGAGGCGGTCACGATGAGCGCGAACAAACCCTCAATCAAATCCTCAGCGAGATGGATGGCTTTTCGCCGAGCGACTCGGTAATTGTGGTCGCAGCGACAAATCGGCCGGATGTTCTCGATCCAGCTTTGCTTCGTCCTGGACGATTTGACCGACATATCACGGTGGGTAGGCCAACGCTCAAAGGACGACTAGAGATTTTCAAAGTACATGTTCGAGAGGTGCCACTCGATCAAGATGTGGACCTAGAGAGATTAGCAGCCGCGACAGTCGGTTTGACGGGAGCGGATATTCGAAACATCGTCAACGAAGCTGCGTTGTGGGCAGCTCGGCATGATAAGACACGCGTTGGCATGGCCGACTTCGATTATGCTCGTGATAAAGTTCTCATCGGTTCGAAGCGCGAAGAGGTGCTGCAGCAGGATGAGAAAGCGAAGACCGCTTACCACGAAGCAGGTCATACGATTGCAGCTTGGTTTTTACCTGGGGCTAAACGCGTGCATAAGGTGACGATCATTCCGCGCGGTCGCTCGCTGGGAAGCACTCAAATACTTCCCTCGGAAGATCGCGTAAGCATGTCGCAAAGCGAACTGCATGATGAATTGGTCATGTTGCTCGGGGGACGAGCGGCCGAGAAGTTGATTTATAACCAAACCACGGTTGGCGCCGAAAATGATCTCGAACGTGCAACGAGTTTAGCGCGGCGCATGGTGACTCATTGGGGAATGAGCAGCAAACTGGGACCTGTCAGCTACAAGACCTCCGATGATGATCCATTCTTGGGTCGTGAAATTCATCAACAGCGACAGTTCAGCGAGCATACGCAAGAACTGATTGATGATGAAGTTTCTCAGATTTTGCAAGCGGCGGATCAACGAGCTTTCAAGATGCTTGAAGAGCGAAAAGAGTTGTTAGAAGGTCTGAAGGTTGGATTGATGAAACGCGAAGAACTCGATGAAAAAGAAATCGAGGAAATCCTCGGTCCTAGCGTGCATCCATCCCGTCCCTCTCTGGATACTCAGGTTTAATCTCTCGTCTCAATACGGACGTTTTAGTAATCCGTAGAAACATGAGAGGTCTCTGCATGCTTATGCATACATATGCTTGTCCTTTAAAGGGTTGGCTCATGGTTAATTGGTTCACTACCGATAGCCAGAGTCGCCCGTTTAAATTTCTGTAAGATTGACCTTTTATCGAGAGGTTGATCTTCTAGCGACTTAAGGTTTGGGGGATCGATGCGGCTGCTTGTTCGGCAATCCAGCGAAGAAGTTCGGGGCTTGGCTTGGGTACTCGAACTTCGCGGGGTGGATTGGTTCCGTCGCGAACAATCACCACCACTTCCGGCGTCGAGGTTGACGACGAAATTGGCTGGCTAACGATTCCTTGATTTGTTGTGCCGGTAGGAATTTCGAGAGATCGATTCTGGCCGCGTGTAGTTTCAAGATTCGTTATCGCCTGCATTGAAGGGTCGATCGATTGCGGGGTATTGTTTCCACTGGGATAAGTTGCTGGCTGGGTCGCTGGAGTCGATATGCCGGCGGCGTTGCCAAGTGCAGGGTTTGTGTTTTCTGGTTGCGCCATTGAATTGTTTTGTTGGTAGGCTGCTAAAGCTGTTTGGGAAGCCATCGTCGCAGACGGTAATTGCAAACCGAGCGATTGAAGTTGATTTAAGATCTGTAACTGGCCGGCATAGATGCCTTCGTTATCTTGATGATCGGCCGCATTGCATACGCCGATCAACTGGCCCGCCGCGTTAAATAAACCACCACCGCTACGGCCATCGACCGGAGCTCCAGCGATTTCGATATTCGCAGGACCGAGATATCGATTGAGCGCTACGATTGTGGTCGATTGCAGAGAAGGGGGAGTGCCGCGGTCGCAGCCAATGCTGAAAGCAGGCGATTGCGGAGCGAGTGTGTCGGAATAGTTGATCGCGACTGGTTCGACAGGTACAGTCGAAACGCATGTTACGACTCCGATATCTCGTTCATCAGCGAAGAATTGTACGACACGTCCTTCAGCGCTATACCACTGGCCATCTCGATAATAATCAACAAACAATTTGTCTTCGGTCTTCATATCGCGAAACAGATGGCCGCAAGTTAGGATCAGATGATTGCCGCGATCGACGTGAATCACCGTTCCAGTGCCATTTGCTTGAGTTTGCGGTGATTCGATTCGCAAACGCACCGTCGCTGCAATAGCCCGACTTTGCGCTTCTGCAGTAATTGGTGCCGATAGGTTGGACGGCGCAAGGGTTGGTGCCGAACTTGTTGACATAGCTGACGGTAGTGCTTGCAGTGTTGGAAATTCCCTCGGTTGCGTTGCGCTGGTTGTAGCGGGAGTTGCTGAAAGTGATCTAGGATCGAGAGTCGCAGGAGCTGAACTTGCCGTCATACTTTTTTCGGCCAGCGGCATCACGGCAGCAGCGGTTGTTACACCCGAACCAGGAGATGTTGATGGTGCTGCATTGGAAGAAGCCGTCGATGCCCGAGGCTCGTTGCCGGTTGGGGATGAACTAGCCACGTTCCCACCGCTTGAGCTAAGAAGAGGGAAAGGATTGGGTTGCTCCTTGTCTGTCGCTATTGGTAATCGTTTCAGCAAGTCGGTATAGCTGAGTCTTCCTACAATGCGATCGGTTTCTTGCCGATTGCGGAGTACGACTATCGTCGGTACGCGTTCGATTTTGTACTGCTCCACGAGCGTTTTTTCGACCGTCGCATCGACGGCATAGATGCGATAGCCCTCGTTTTTGAGTTCTTCAAGATGAGGGGTTAGCTGGCGACAGTGTGGGCAACTAGGAGCCACAAACGCGATGACATCGGTGTCGGCCGGCGCCGCACTGACGGTAGATAGGGCAAGACAGATTACGATTCCGATCATGGATCCCTCCTTGGATTCCATTGGTGTAGGTCGACATGGCGATCCTTGCCAACTCGACGGCCTGCAGTGTCGGCTTGTTTTGAAAATCTTACAAGACCAACTTTTCGATCGAAAAACGTTAATCACTTGCTAGCAAAGCCTGAACCTACTCCAACGCTGGGGGTCTCTCTTGTTACAATTTGAGCGTTCGTAGTTAATGGTTCGGTAGGATTTACGAGGTTTTTCTTTCAAGCTTTGCCGGTCGAGGTGGCTTGTTGCCTAGGTTGCATGACTTCTTGATTTCTAGTAACAGAGAGAATTCTGGACGCCTAATCAGAGGTTAGGTGCATAGAGGTTAGACGCACTGGCGGATAGCCTGCCGAAAATCATTCGAGGAAGGCATCGGGGAAAACGTAGAGAGCTTAAGGCGAAGGCTTGAGATAATGATTGGAAGGTCGATTTAGAAAAGTATGAATTCACGAAAGATCCTGGTCACTTCTGCACTTCCTTATGCCAACGGCCCGATTCATATTGGTCATTTGGTGGAATACATACAGACCGATATTTGGGTGCGGTTTCAAAAGTTGCAAGGTCGCCGCTGCATTTTTATCTGTGCCGATGATACGCATGGTACAGCCATCATGATTCGCGCTCGACAAGAGGGACGCAGCGAAGAAGAGATCATTGCTGAGAGTCAGTTGGCTCATCAAAGTGACTTTCAGGCTTTCGACGTCGAGTTCGACCATTATGGAAGCACAAACAGTTCTGAGAACAAGCAGCTATGTGATCGTTTTTGGTTTGAGCTTCGCCAGCGTGGTTTGATTGTGGAGCAGGATGTCAGTCAGTTGTTTGATCCGCAGGCGGGCGTGTTCTTGGCGGATCGATTCGTTAGAGGAACCTGCCCGAACTGTAAAGCTGCCAATCAGTACGGTGACAACTGCGATAAATGCGGCGCGACTTATACGCCTGCCGATTTGATTGATCCGGTCAGTTCGCTATCCGGGGCAACACCCGAGGTACGGTCTGCAAAGCATCTGTTTGTACAATTGGAACCGCTACGAGAATTCCTTACGCATTGGACGCAGACCAGTGGTGCGCTGCAGGTCGAAGTAGCGAATTATTTGAAGGGGCATTTTCTCGGCAAAGAGTTGCGAGATTGGGACGTTTCACGCCCTGCTCCCTATTTTGGTTTTGAGATTCCTGATGCACCGGGCAACTACTGGTATGTCTGGTTCGATGCACCGATTGGCTACATTGCTAGTACATGGCAATGGTGCAAAGCGAAAGGTGAGGCACTGGAGGATTGGTGGCAAAGTGGTGATGCCGAGATTCATCACTTCATCGGAAAAGACATTACTTATTTCCATACTCTCTTCTGGCCGGGCATGCTTAAGTCGGCTGGTTTCAGCTTACCGACTCAGGTACACATTCATGGATTCTTGACCGTCGGCGGTGAGAAAATGTCCAAGAGCAAGGGGACATTTATCAAGGCGGCGACTTATTTGAAACATCTGGATCCTGCGTTTCTGCGTTATTATTACGCCAGCAAGCTTGGGCCTCGCTTAGATGACCTCGATCTGAACTTTGATGAGTTCGTTGATAAGGTGAATGCGGATCTTGTCGGAAAAGTGGTTAACTTAGCTAGCCGCACCGCGAAGTTTGTTCAGTCGACGGGATTAAGCCAAAAATACCCAGATGATCAAGGATTATTTGCGGCTGGAGCCGAGGCGGGAGACGAGATCGCAAGTGCGTATCAGTCGGGTGACTACGCCAAGGCGATGAGAATTATTATGGAGTTGGCTGATCGAGCTAATCCATTCGTCGAGCATGCGACTCCATGGTTGTTGAATAAAGATCCATCCAAGGCAGAGCAATTGCAGGAAGTCTGTACGATTGCCTTGAATTTGTTTCGACAGTTGGCTGTCTACCTAGCGCCGGTCTTACCGCGACTAGCTAAGCAGTGTGGTGAGTTGCTTAATGATCCTATTGAATCATGGGATCAGTCGAAGAGACCCCTGTTGGGTTCTAAGGTTTCAGCATTTTCTCATATGTTACAGCGGGTGAAGAAAGAGGATATTGAAAAGATGATCGAAGATAGTAAACCAGCAGAGGGTTCCGGCGAAGCTTCAAGTGCGGCAGTTCCCACTTCGGCAAATATTGTAAAGGATTCGGGCGAGTCTTTAGAGAAAGAGCCGCTGGCACCGATGTGCACGATCGATGATTTTACGAAAGTGGATTTGCGAGTTGCCCGAGTTATCGCAGCGGACGAAGTACCTGAAGCTCGAAAACTGTTGAAGTTGACAGTAAGCATGGGTGGCGACGCGACACGAACCGTATTTGCTGGGATCAAGGCCGCTTATAAGCCGGAGGATTTAGTGGGCAGATTGGTGATTATTGTTGCCAATTTGCAGCCGCGACAAATGAAGTTTGGTCTCAGTGAGGGAATGGTAACGGCAGCTGGCGAAGGTGGAGCGGAAGTATTTCTGCTGAGCCCAGATAGTGGAGCCAAGCCAGGCCAACGAGTGCATTGAGGATGGTAGAGCGTATGCAGGCTCCCCTTTTTATAATTCAAGGTGGAGATGAAATCAGGAGAGTATTTCGTAGTGTGAAAAGGTGACAGCAAAATGGCGGACGCGGAACACACCGTCGTGCGAGTCAACGATGGAAGCTCGATACCTCGGTGTGTTTGCGGTCGGTGTAAAGATGTTTTAACCGCTCGGCTTCGATGGCGTATGATTTTGGTTTGAACTCCGTACCGTCGGGCTTTAGCACACCTCCTACGAATACTCAATCGCCAGATAAACGATAGGCAAAGCAACCATTCCCTACCTATGTTTGGATATTCCTTGAATGCTAGGATCAACTTTGGGTGTTGCGATCGCCAGTAAAGTGATTCTTAGGCCGACTCGGAATCCGATCGATCCTGGTTCGCAGCAGAGGTTTTGGATCACAACTCCTTGGGGGAAACAGGAGGTATTTCGACAGGATCGATGGATCGGTGGCAGCAATCCGCAGCGACTGTTTATTAAGTTGACAGGATCTTCGGGACGTGCTGAGAAGTCGACAACATTTCCTCTGGATCGAATCGAAACAAGTTCGAGCGTTGTGACCTGGAATCCTCCCGGCTTCGGAGCAAGCGAAGGAAATGCTCATCTCGATATCCACTGCCGTTCGGTTCCTCTTCTGTATGATCAGTGCCGATCGATTCCTGAGTTTCAGGATATTCCCATCTATGTTTTGGGAAATAGTCTAGGTGGTGCCTTGGCGATTTATCTTGCAACGGTGCGACCTGTGGCGGGTGTGATCCTTTGCAATCCACCTTCGCTTCCGGAGTTGCTTCGCCAGTACAATCGCTGGTGGAATTTTGGCTTCGGTGGTACTTGGTTAGGAAAGTGTATTCCCCGGCCATTGTCGACAATTGAATTAGCTAAGCGGTGTGATACGCCTGCGGTCTTCGTCACTTCACTGGAGGATAAGCTTGTCCCAGCGACCTTGCAAAAAGAGATCGTATCCGCATATCGAGGTAATCTTTACTTAATTGAAGTGGAGGGGGCGGGACATCAACTGCGCCTTGGCGACTTACCTCACTGGCAAATGAAAAAGGCATTGGACTGGTTGCTTGCTGGTGGCTCAGAAACAGTGTAACAATTTACTTCGAGAAACAACAAAGTTCTTATCAGGGATAGAGAGAGGTGAGGCAGATGCGTTTCGATCGCAAGGTGGTTATTGTTACGGGAGGAGCGAAAGGAATCGGTCTGGGTTGTGTCGAGGTGTTTCATGACGAGGGAGCCAGGGTGATCCTTTTGGATCGCGATCGTCAAGTTGCCGAAGAGGTTGTTAGGCAATTGAATGCCAAGCGTCCTCATTCAGCGGCATCTTACGTGTGTGATGTAGGCAATCTTGCGCAGTTACAAACAACTTTATCATTGGCCATACCCCATTTTGATCGTGTTGATTGCTTGATCAATAATGCGGGCGTGCATCCACCTGATACGCCGATTGAGCAGACGACAGCCGACGAAGTGGTTGACCTTTTAAAAATCAATTTCGTAAGTACCTATGTGGCATCGATGGCTGTGATTGATGCGATCAAGAAAACTCAGGGAACGATTATCAACATCAGTTCGATGACAGCGGTGCTTGGACAGAAAAACTCTGCAGCTTATGCGGCAACGAAGGGGGCACAATTAAGTTTTACCAAAGCTCTTGCGCTGGAGTTGGCCCCGTTTGGAGTTCGCGTCAATGCAGTGCTACCTAGCAATGTGGATACACCGTTGATGAGAGCTTGGGCATCGTCGCTAGCAGATCCGCAATCTGCGTTGGATCGGATTGCCGAATTGCAGCCCCTTGGAAGGATGGCAAGTCCGCGAGAGATGGGGAGCATTTGTTTGTTTTTAGCTACTTCGGATTCAAGTTTTATAACCGGCCAAGGAATCATCGCCGATGGTGGAGCAAGTCTCGATTATTAATGTTGTTGGTCCTTGTAGGGTATGTGCCGCGGTCTGATGTTTAACGGCCGAAACCTCAATCCCATCCGATCGAAGCGATACGGTTGAAACTTTAATCCACCGACCGCAAACACACCGCGTGATAGGTACACCTTTGTCGACCCGCGCAACGGTGTGTTTGCCTCCGCCGACTCCGCTGCCATTCTCTCACTCGCCGAAATGCTCTCACGATGTATTGGCCGTCTGGAGTTGGACAAAGGCGGATGCGGCCCACACCCTACATCGCTTGCAAAAACACTGCGTGGTTTCGTATCGGTTACAGTGCAGGGGGTTACTAGAAATTCTCAGTAGCCGGGACGGGGGTCGAACCCGTACGACCCTTAACGGGTCACAGGATTTTAAGTCCTGTGCGTCTGCCTATTCCGCCACCCGGCCGCTGAGGATGTCAATGTTTGCGATAGATTCTAGGTTCGCTGTTACGCAAGTCTGCATAACTGTACCGAATCAAAGGTGAAAAAGAGAGTTCTCTATACGCCTCAGATTCACTGCTAGAGTATCCCACTGCCGGCAAGCTTTGTCTAGGGCTGGTTACTGGACGAATGGCTGTTAGTTTTCGTCCTCTAGCGGGGTAGGGGAGGCCGTTTCGAGCGGTTCCCACTCCATGTCGGTGCGACTATACATACGCTCGACGAGAGAATTCAATTGTTGGGAACTTCCCCAAAAACGACGGCAAATATCCGATAGATCAAGTTGTTCCAGTTCAACAGCGACGATTTTTTCATCGACCGGAGCGCTTATGATCGAGATGGGGATATCCATCTGCTCTCGCCAGTTTCCATCGCACAACGTAGCAGCCTGACCGACTGGAGTCGCCATATAAATACGGCGAGCCGCACCGCCATCACCAAGTGGATTCTCCAATTCCCGCACAATTTGTCGAATGCTTTGGCCAGCTGTATGTTGGAACCAGACTTGCTCTAATTTGCCATCGATCAAGTCGGCATGCTCTTCCTTAAGAGTATTTTCAAGGGTTGCCAGTAGAGGCGGGAAATCAAGTGCGAAATTCGCAGACTCTTTGAAGTGCTTCATGAGTTCGGGATTGGCGGATCCAGTCATTGCTCCTGAATCTTCCTCGCCCAGCACGAACTGTGTTGAGAGCCATCGGAAGGACTCCGAGATATGTTCCCGCGTCTTTTGAATGACTTCTGCGATTTGTGTACCAACTGTTTCCGGTGACGAATTTCTTAAATGACTTATTACGTTTTGGTTAGGCAGAATGCTCGGCCAAAACGACCATGCATTTTGTAGTTTGCTAAGCCTGCGTCGATAGGCCTGCAGCGGCTCATCCATCAGCTGGATCGTCTGCTGCAGTATCTGGATAGCGCACGTATACCTTGCGATGATTATTCTCAGCTTTCGACTGACATTATCGATTTGAGAAGGAGCAGTAGTCTGTTTCTTAGGCTGCGTCGTTTTCGCTGGGTTACTCGCTTGATTGCTACCGATCAGGCCTAGGCCTTCCAGATCATGTTCATGCTTTGCTCTTGACTTAAGTAGAGTTTCCTCAAGTTTCAGTGCTTGAAGATGAACACCCGTAAGCAGACCAACGACAATCTTGCACGGTATTTTCGAATCGCGGCCTGCGGAAAAGCAGCGTTTGAAAATGTCTTTCACTAAATGTTTCGCAATTGGAAGCGTAGGTTCCCTAAACAAATCTGTGCTTTGAGGATACGTAGCTTTCAGCGCATTTCCACAACTATGTAACCATCCCTCGGGAGTGAAACTCATATCCGAAATGAGCGATGCCAGTTGCTCTGAGAGTTCCTCCATAAACTCTTCGCATTCCAAAAACACCTCTGTAGTCCTGGCGAGATCCGATTGCTGCCCCTGCGAGGGAGAGGGAGATACCAATCTCTTTCGTTTTTCAGATTGCGGGAACCATTTTCTGCAGTATTCCCCGATGCAGGTTTGCACAATTTCAGCGACTTTATCCTTGGATTCGATCGGACAAGGCTTGAAGGCAATCGTTCTTAGCCACGGAGTTCGTGAGCTTCCTGATTTCGATTGACTTTCGCTGCGAGCTTGATCGAGTGTCTGTCCGAGGCTAGTGCTGCTATCCAGTGTAATCATTTGCGCGATTGACTGAACAGCGATCCTTAAATCGTTGCGCGATTCCAATTGCGTACTGGGTATACAGTAAACGCAATCAACAGGTGGCTTGCGCAAACTAGGATCAAGTTCACTTCCATAGAAAGGCGATTCGCAAAGCCCGTGATACTCATTGCTCGTTTTGAAGTAATGAGCAAGTTCGATGAGAAAGCTTTTAGCAGCAGCCGAGGGAATTAAGTCTCTACGATCTCGGCCTCCCGGCGCAGCGGTGGTTATCCCGATAAGACGGTAATCGCTAATATTCAATTCCGCTAGTATATTTCGAATCCCAAACCCTATATCGCAGAACCATGCGCTACCCGTCCCTCCATGAGCTGAAGTAAACAGGTAGATGCGTGGTATAGGTTCCGCTTCATGGTTAGTTGTTCCATGGTCAGTATCATTTTCGCCATAATCCTTTAGGCAGTCTGTGATGACGTCTGTGAGCACGTTACCAGCTAGCCTTTGGTTGTCGAGCAAAGCAACTTGACCCAGTGGTCGTGCTCCACCGGTGTTAAAACCGCGTGGGATGTTATAGAGCCAACGACGGCTGATACTGGCGAATTTATTACCATCGATGTCCCGATAGTAACTGGGATCGCGCAATGGCAATGTCAGTTTCTCGCTTTGTGAAAACGTCTTTTTGGAAGACTGCAAGCAAGCGGCCATCTCATCCGAGTTGCTGTCTATCATCAGCCATTTGGTGTTGTCATCGGGGACATCCGATTCAGCAAAGTAATCTCTCAACTGAGAGATGATCTGGCAACCGGTGCCACCAAGACCAATGAAAAGTCTTCGAGCATGCTGCCACGAGCCTTGGTTGGAATCTGGTAGACGTGGAAGATTCTTGATTGGTTTCTTGGGTATTACTACAGTAGAGCTCTTACCCGGAATCTTATTAAACTGAGCGCCCGCACGCCGTCGCAAGGCATTCGCTCGACGTATAGTCGCATTTTCTTCTGGCGAAGGATCTGAAGAAACTTCGGCTACCGCATCATCATGACATGCCGATTGAAGATACTCGATAAACTCCGAGCAAGTCGGATAGCGATAACTAGCTTCCTTTGCTAGAGCCCTAGCCAGCACAATTCTTTGTTGTTCTGGCACTGCATCCAAGCATGGCTCGCTATAGAGATGCTGGCTCGCCAGCTGTGCCATAGTCGAGCCGTTGAAGGGCAGCTTACCAGTCAGTAATTCGTAGTACACAATCGCCAAACTATATTGGTCGCTATGGCGTCCAGCACGTCCGTCGAAAATCTCAGGGGCAGCATAGCAGGGGGTTAAGCCACCGACGCAAGAAATATTTTTATCGGAGATGTTTTTCACAACACCGAAATCGGCAACCTTAATACGGTCCGCTACAAGCAACAGGTTTGCGGGTTTGATATCGAGATGTTGTAGATCATGCTTGATAGCCAAAAAGTCCAGGGCTTCTGCGGTATCTCGCATGTATCCCAATAGCTTATTTTGCGGAATCCCAGGCAGTCCCTCATGCAAGTACGCCTGATATTGATCGTACAAACTGCTTTCCGCTAGTTCCGTAACGATCAATACTCGACCATCGAGAATTTCGATTCTTTCGAGGGAAAGAATGAAGGGGTGCTTCACTTCTCGGATGCGATTTAAAGATCGAAGCTCGGCCGAGGCGCGGTCATCGTCCACCGTCCCATAGACGAATTTAATTGCTTTTCTTAAACCACCAGGTGCGTCACAAAGCCATACCTCACCATAGCCGCCCGCGCCCAATTTGCGGATAAGGCGATAGCCTGGAAGGACTTCGAGTTCTGGTGTTAGTTCAATGACAGTGGACATGTTGGGTTACGACTAAGGACATACGGGAAAGGTTTCCGACTGTTTCTTCTAGGTGGTCTTGCGTCTCGGTTTTCTGCGGACTCATTATGGCTACTAATTAGGCGATGAGTCCGAAGTGGCTGGAGACAATATCACCGTGGGCGATGGAGCAGCACTAGTTCCAGTAACTGTCGTTGAGGTTGTCGATGAACCAAAGTAGTTTCGGCAAGCTAAATCAAGGTATTCCTCTCTTAACTCCTGAGGCGAACCTGAATAGAGACAGAACGATTTGACTTGATGCATCAAATCTCTAGCGTGGCATCTACGGAACGGTCGACCTTTGGATCGATAGTGCTTCTCAACAAGATGATCGAAAGCGCGAGGACGCCATTGATAGTGAAGTTCCTCGCAAGCTCTTCGAAATAGTTTTCTAAACTCGGATTCGCTCGGATCTCCAATTTCAATCTTGAATGGCACTCGACGCATAAAGGCTTCATCGACCAAGGACTCAGGCTGAAGATTCGTCGAGAAAAGAATGGTTTGTTCGAAAGGAATCGAAATCTTTTTACCGGTTGGAAGCGTTAAGTAGTCGATTCGGTTTTCGAGAGGAATAATCCAGCGGTTGAGAAGCTCGGCAGGGGCGATCCGCTGACGTCCAAAGTCGTCGATCAACAAGCAACCACAGTTGCTCTTCATTTGAAGTGGCGCCTCGCAGGTGTTGCTGCGAGGATCATGCCGAAGTTCCAGGTTCTCCATCGTTAGCTCACCCCCCACGACCACGGTGGGACGTTTGATCCGAATCCAACGACGATCGTAATTGGCGATATCGGCTAGCGTTGAGGAATCCTGATCAGAAAGCTTTTGATGAACGGAATGATCAAACAATTTGATGATCATCCCATCGTCGATAATAGCTTGGGGAATCCAGACACTTTGTCCCATGGCAGCCGTCAAACACTTGGCGAGTGTCGTTTTCCCGTTACCTGGCGAACCATAAAGAAAAATTCCACGCCCACTGTTGATAGCAGGCCCGATAAAATCCAACCATGATTCCTCGTAGGTGATGTTCGACAGCGCTTCAATAAGATGCCGCTTTCGAATCGGTGCAAAATTTTTCCCCTGGGCTTCAACCGAAATCAAATACTCAGCCAAGGGAACCGGAGCAGGCCCCGTATAGATAAAGCTCTTCTGGAGCATCTGAGCTCGCGTACGACCATTTTCCGTGAGACTGTAGTAGTAGTCATTAAATGCGGCAGGTCGCGCATGCACGACAATCTGCCTAGTTCGCAGAACCCCCAGCATTTGATCAATCACAGCGAACGGCAGTCCGGTACGCTCTGCAATACGTCTACCTGCAACAGTTCCTGATACCATTAAAACTTGGCATACCAGCGATTCAATTGTCGACTCGCTCAGCCCAGTTTCTTCGATGTTGCGAGGCTCCGCTGGCCAAAAAGCTTCTTCGAAGAAGCCTGCTGACATAGGGGTTGAGGCTACCAATGTTTCTTGTACTGTCATAGCGTGACCATTTTCGAAAGGCTGATATTACTGGCCTCCCATCGCTGGGAACTTGTGACGATTTCGCTCTCCCGTGCAATCAACCGTCTCGCAAATGTAGCTAACGTTTTGTGCGCATTCTGAAAGATTTCGGAATAAAGGGGTTATTCAGGCCGTAGCCCCAAGGATTGGTGGGCATCGAAGTGGCCCTGACGCATGACGGTGATGAGATGAACGAAGCGTAGAATCGTTAGTACCTGTCGCAGCCCTTAAATCCGATACCAATTGAATCTTTTCCACCGATGAATTCCAACGGACTTGCGTTTGTCCTTCTGCATATTCGCTAAGTGAAATCTATGTTTCTTTGCCGAGTACCAGAAATATTTTCCGGTCGTGGCAGAGATGGAAAAGTTTGTGATGCGGGAATCATGGACGACTAGCCTGTTGATTGCTTTAAACGGTGAAAAATGTACGCTACGACGAATGAAGTGAATCCTCCAAATTCTACTGGTGTCAGTATTCTGACTGGAGCCAGTAATGTGGGAGTTAAGCAATCACCATCGACACAAGCGATCGTGTGGATACTTGCTGGATCCGTCAATGGTAAGGAAGAGACCCAGAATTACTCACTCGTGCCTCCCAAAGTTCGAGTAGGGCGTAAGCCTGGTAGCGAACTACTACTATCTAATCCAACTGTTTCCGGATCGCATGCTGAATTTGTTCTTCGTAAAGATGAGCTCTGGCTCGTGGATTTAGGTAGTACTAACGGAACCTTTATCAACGGCAAGCGAATCACCACAGAAACTCAAATTCAAGAAGAAGACCTAATCCAATTTGCTGAAGTGCCACTTCGTGTTCGCCGCAATCATCGCAAGATGGCCGCTAGTACCGTGGCAGGTAATTCAGATGAACAGGCAATGGCCCTAGTTCAATTCGATCGATTGATGGAACAGCGATTAGTTGATCCACATTTCCAAACGATCATCGATCTGATCAATGGAAGTACGGTCGGCCACGAGGTGCTCGCTCGCAGTACCGTGTTGGGCCTAGAAAGCTGCGGGGCAATGTTTGACGCTGCAGCGCGACTACACATGGAAGTTGATCTTAGTCGAATGCTGCGTTGGGAAGGAATTCGTCGCGCGATAGATTTACCTGGCAATCCAAAAATATTCGTCAATACTCATCCATTGGAATTGCAAAGCGATGGTTTGTTAAATTCGATGATTATGGTGAGGCAATTAACCCAGCAAACGTCCCTTGTTTTGGAAATCCACGAAGCTGCAATTAGTGATCCCAAGCAGATGCGTGAACTCAAGGCACAATTAAAGGAACTGCGAATCGAATTAGCTTTTGATGATTTCGGCGCAGGTCAAACTCGGCTCGCTGAATTGACTGAAGCTCGTCCTGACTATCTGAAGTTTGATATGTCATTAATTCGAGATATCGATAAAGCAGGACCTGAGCGACAGAAGTTAATTACGTCTCTCATCAATGTCACTCTCGACTTGGGAATTGCTCCACTAGCCGAGGGAATCGAAACACCTGGCGAAGCGGAGGTATGCCGTCAACTAGGCTTCCGGTTTGCCCAAGGCTATCACTTCGGCCGACCCGTCTCCATCAACTCTTTCAATTAATTGGACTCCGTAGAGTTTGTCAGCGGTCAGCTGTATAACAGTCCCAACCACAATTCTATCCGAGCAAACCTGATCGAGGAACGATCTAATCATCGACCACGCAACACAACTCGTGGTCGATGTTTCAACGTTTGCTGGCGCGAGGGAAGGTTTTACTTGCGTCTATATCGCTCTCATCCTGTCACTCGACGAATATCTGTCGTGTGCTGTCGTCGTCGAACTGATTCGGACTTGGACGGAAGCTACACAAGCCCTACATACACTACGGATGACCTTCTTCTCGCGGTTCCGCTGTTACGGCGGCTACAATCGGTGCCGAATCATCCACACCCTTGACTAATTCAACCTCTTTGACAACGGCGTCACTCTTGACGTCAATAGAGAGATATCGAAGCTGCTGACCACCAACCAGCGGATAAGCGAATTTCGATCCTTCGACATCGACGCGTCGAATGTAATCGGCAAAGTGAACACCATTGAGTAGCGGATGATCCTCGACGGATCCATCGTCCAATTTCAAACGTACAATCATCGATACACTCTTGGACTGAATAGCAGGATATCCCCAGCCACTCACACCGCTGAGCAAATGTAATTTCTTCAGTTTCAAATTGCAGGGGATCGATACCTGGGCTGGCATCGAAGGTGGCAAAGAACCTAAGGGTCCTTTCAGTAGAATGATGTTCGCATTGCGATCCACCATGGGATCAACGAGCACAAAAGGAACACCTTCCCAGACCTTAGGATTCCAATCTTTGAAAACCAAACGGTCAGGACCGGTCGGAGGGCCATCGTGGAATAGGCTCTTTGTGCTTACCGCTGTTGCCACCTTGCCGATAGGAAGAGGTACATAACGCCCTTTGTTCGTCAGGAACTCGAGGAGATTGGTCAGATCGACTTCCTTCATCTGACTTTCAAAACCTTCTGGCATCAGGGACTTAGCGGAACCAACCAATTGATCGATGTCTTCACGTAGTAAGGTTTGGCGTTTGCCTTGACTATCGATCAACTCAACACTAGTTCGGGATTCGCCAGCCAACATACCGGTTAGAACCAAGCCATCGGTCGTCTGGATCGTGTAGGTGCGGAAGTTACCTTCAACGCTTCGACTTGGATCGAGAATATGCGTCAACAACTCCGATTTCGGATGAACGGCCATGCCTGTTAAATCAGGGCCAATCGCCTGTCCTTCACCGCCGTGCTGATGGCATGCTGCGCAGTGTTTAGTGAAAACCAACTTGCCAGCCGACGCATCACCTTTCTTTTGAGTGATCGGCAGATATTGCTCTAGCACGCGTTGGCGATCAGGATTAGGTAGACCACCACCAGATTTCATCAACATCGCTGCCGACTTACGAATGGTATCTTTGGGATGCGAAAGCAAAGCTTGCTTCTGCTCCAAGGCTAAGTCAGAGATCTGAACTTTTCCTCCCTCAAGACCATCGATCAGTGAATCGGTCATATCGGCTCGCGCCATTAGCAGTCTCACCGTCGCCTGTCGTGCAGCCGGAGTTAGCATCGTAAAACGATCGATCAGCTTCTTGCCCGTCTCTTTGATACGACTATTGCCGAGAGCTTCGATGATACCTCCAGCCAGTTCCGGTGGTGCCTGCGGCGTGATCAACGAGAGCAATTGATCGACCACAGCATCGTCATTGGGCGAAATTGAAATAGCTTGCTTTGCCGCTGAGATACGATCCTCCAGCGATGAGTCATTATCGGCGACGCGCTTGGTAAGCTCGGCAGCGATCTCTCTCGCCTTCTCCGACAGCATCTTGCTACCCATCCGCTGAGAAAGCTGAACCAACTGCGCTTTGTTTTCGGCAGGAAGCTTTGCTAGCAGTGATAGTAACTGTGAGGAGCTATCCTCGTTTAACTCGACTTGATGGTCTTGTGGCCAGCCAGCCGTCAACCCATTGATTATTGCACCCGCGACTGCTGACTCTGATTTACCAAGAGCGACAATCAGGCTCTCGAAGCTCTTTGCATCAAGCTTTCCGCGAGCTAAATGTTCCGAAACGATACGAATCGTTTCGAGCGATCGCTCGGGCACCGGAGCCACGTCTTTCGAATCCTCCGACATCGACACCGTTTGTAGAAAAGCAATCGCGTGAGTCGCAGCTGCCGCAGTAACAGCGTCACCCAACCAGCGATCTTTCATCGTAGCCTCTTGGCGGCTCAGCTTGGCAATCGCCTGACCGGCTGATCCTGCTGGTGATTGGTCTGCCAGGGCAAGGATGGCCGCTAATTGCACTTGAGCATTGCTGTCTTGCAAGCAGCCTGACTTCAAGATCGCAGCAAGCGAGCTTGCGTCGTTTGGTAATACCTGCAACGCATTACGGCGAACGCCCGCCGAGGGATGCGTGAGCGTGGCGATGACCGCTTCAAAGGTTGGTGTACCTGGCTTGATGAGTCCCAAACCATGCAGAGTCCAAAGAGCATGAATCACACCGGGATTCAGTCCTATACCATCTACCGTAGTATCACCAAGCTGCTTGACCAAGTCGGATTCGACATCTCCCTTGCCGCGCTCGACCAACAATCGCTGCGCGTGCTTCCGCCAGAACATATTCGTATGGCTCAGCGCTTTCACTAAACTTGCTGGATCGTCGGTTGAGAGTTTTGGAGAGGGAGCACTTTCTAATTCAGCATCTTTGTAAACCAAGCGATAGATTCGGCCGTAGCGTTTATCGCGCAGCTTGGTTTCATAGGCATTGCCCTTACCCGTTTTGAATCCGTTGGGAGTCGGATTGTGCTGGACGATGTAGTTGTACCAATCGAGAATCCATACGTTTCCATCAGGGCCCACTTCCGCCATGATAGGTGCTGCCCATTCATCGTCACTGGCCACCAAATTGTTCGGACTGTAGGATTTGAAGCCTGCTCCATTAGGAACCAGCAAAAAGGTTCCTACTAAGTGGCCTGTAGGTTCGCAGACAAAAGCGGTTCGATTCCACCAAGTCTTCGGATAGTTTCGGGCAGTGTAAAGCGCATGACCTGCGGCAGCGGTGTAGCCACCATGTTGGTCAACCTGTCGAATATTCTCAGTGATCGCTTTGAAGAGATGCGTATCAGCGATACCGTTTAGCGTGGCAGGGGACCAGCCGCGAACGCGTTCATAATAACGGTTTGGAATCGGCATAAATTCGCTTGGATTGTGATTCGCTGTAGAGCCAAACACTAAGCCCTCTTCGCTGAATCCTAAGCCCCAAGTGTTGTTATTGGTCGAACGAATGACTTCGACTTTGCCTGCCTCAGCTGTATCTTGCTTTGGACCAACTGCAGTTTGAAATCGCCAGAAGCCTTGCCGGAATGCACCTTGTTTACCAGCTGCAGTCACTGGTTCAGAACCGTTGTATCCCTGCATACCCCAGTACCAGTTATCCAGGCCGTAATGAAAATTACTGATACCACCATGCGTGTCACCCATTGCCCAGCCTGAGATAATGACCTCGCGCACATCGGCCTTATCATCCCCATTGGTATCTTTCAGATAAAGTGTTTCGGTTCCGTTTTGCACGATCACACCGTCGCGACAAAAGGCAATCGCGGTTGGAATGCTCAGCTCTTCCGCAAACACCGTAAACTTATCGGCCTTTCCATCGCCATCGGTATCTTCACAAATACGGATACGATCTCGGCCGCGATTACCGTCTTTAAGTTCATTGGGATAGTCAAGCGTTTCGCAGGTCCACAAACGACCACGATGATCCCAGGTGATAAAGATCGGCTTACCACCTAACTCAGGTTCTGAAGCGAAAAGCTCAAGTTCAAAGCCCTCGGGGAAAACATAGTGCTTCTTGGATTCTGCCGGAGATAGTGGCTCCTGCATACTGGAGAGAGGTTTACCTTGCTCGCCCCATTTTTTGCTTGGCGTGTAGTTCGGGATTTCGTTTCCAACATCGACGAATTTAAATGGCTCGACATCCTTGCGGAGGGCCGTCATCTTGGGAGCCTGAAAAAGTTCAGGATTAGAAAACGCCGGCATGTCCTTCAGATCTTCGCCACAAGCCCAGCGAATACCACGTTCTACCAATGTTTGAAATCCAGGCTGGCTCCATGTTCGTTCATCGTGGCCCCAAGCGGTGTAAAAAACACGTCCCTTGCCTTCTTGTCGCACCCAAGTCCAAGGTTCCTGTTTGGTACCTTCAGCCTGCTCGCCTTGCTCACGATATTCGAGGATCAATCGACCGTCCGTGTTGTGACGATGATGAATGTAGGTCTCATCCCAACTACGAAAGCCATCAAAGTTCTTCATGATCGGATGATCGGGCTCAGCGATTTTAGTAATGAACTCCTGTCCGCCGTGTCTCTGAAACTGCGCACCCACCATCGCGATGTAAGCTGGCGAATTAAGAAAGCAATAGGAAGCGCAGTGCAGCGGGATGAAACCTTTGCCGCCGCGCACGAAATCCAGCAACGCTTTTTCCTGTTCAGGTTTTATTTCAGTGACATTGGCGTAGATCACTAGGCCGTCGTATTGCTTCAGCATTTCATCGCTGAGAGCGGCGAGGTTCTCGGTGTATTCGATTGCGATTCCACGCGATCGCAATACGGGAATTAACTGCGCCGCACGATCCTGTGGACGATGGTGTCCCTTATCGCCGAGGAATAGAACCTTGAGCGACTTGTCTGCCGCGGAGACAGTGGAGGTTTGAAAGGTGATGGTCGAGAGCAGGCAACCGACGATCAAAAACCAACGTGCCAGAATCATAGAAGATTTCTCTTTTTCAAACAAAATAATAATCTAGTTAGATTTCTCAGTAACCATTTATGCTGCAGCATTCGGGAATGCGAGAAATGCGATTACAGCATTCAGCGTCAACGCAACCGCTGGAATCGGGAATGATTCACAGCGGTTTTGTGCGATGTGTCGAATTCAAGTATTACCTTTTCAAGTGGTTTTGATCGTACAACTTTTCCGAACGGATTTATTCCAGCGTGAATTTCGGTAGCGGTACTACGGCTCCACCTTGCATCGCAGACTGATGGGCGCACAGACCGACACAAGTCCAGTTGGCACTGGTAACAGCGTTGGGCCATGGATCGCGATCTTCAATCAACGAAGAAACAAATTCATGAACCAAGTGAGGATGCGAACCGCCATGACCTCCTCCTTGAATAAAGGAGAGGTGATCCGCATCTTGAATCGATTGCGTGAACTTGCGAATTGGTTCAGGCAGTAGATGAGCGTAATCGGGTACCTCGATGGAGCTTGGGATTTCATGCTCCGGCTTCTTTGCGGTGTGCAGCACATGAGGTTGCCCTTCGACCAGAGTCCACTCGAAGCTCTTCTTGGTGCCATACACATCGAAGCTTTCGCGATACTGTCGAGCGGTGTCGTAAAGGAAACGCCAGATATGGCAGGCGACATCGCTGTCGGCGATCTTGATATGACAAGATTCAACAGCGAATTGATTGCCCGACTTGCGTCGGATGTCTTCGCGAACGGTTCCGCTGCCGAAGCAAGATACATACTCCGCTCGGCCGTTGACCAAGCCCAAGCAGGGGCTGACAACGTGGGTGGCGTAGTGCATTGGGATCATGCGTTCCCAGTACTCTGGCCAACCATCCATGTCTTGTGGATGCGAAGCGGCCATGTACTGAATCTTACCGAGTTCACCCTTTTGATACATCTCTTTGATGAAGAGAAACTCGCGGCTGTAGACGACGGTTTCAGCCATCATGTATTTGAAACCGGTCTTTTTGACCATGTTACAAATCTGCTGGCACTCTTCGATGGTGGTTGCCATCGGAACGGTGCACATGACGTGCTTGCCTGCTTGTAGCGCTTCGAGACTCATCCAGGCATGATCAGGAATCGGCGAATTGATATGGACGAAATCGATATCGGGATCGTTCAGCACATCGGCGTATTTGGTGTAGCGTTTAGCGATTCCGAAGCGATCGCCAACGGTGTTCAGATCCGCTTCATTGCGGCGGCAGATGGCAACGACTTCCGCGTGGGGATGCGCTTGATAGATGGGAATGAATTCTGCTCCGAACCCAAGGCCGATCATTGCCACTCGGACAGGTTTGACTGACATATCAAAATTCCATTCTTAAAAATGCGGGGAGAGATGAAAAAGGAATCGGGTGAGATCTTCAGTATGGGCTCACCCTGATTCCTTGACACTGAGAAAAAGCGCATTCAATATAAGATTTTTCACCGATCTGCGAAATGGTTCCTGGCGGACTGGTCAGCAAGGACCGGGTTTAAAGGACCGGGTTTAAAGGACTGGGATTTCCGGGGGCGGGGGCAGGGGCAGGGGGCTTCAGTTCCAATGTTTTTCAGGCCAAAGTGCTTGGGGCGTCCGCTCAAGTGGTCTTCTTTGAGGGAATCGAGTTTTTCATGGCGCGAAAATCAGTTGCCTTGCTGGTCGAAACCTCAAACGCTTACGCTCGCGGATTAGTCGAGGGTGTGACTGCTTTTTTGCATGAGTTCCCTCACTGGTCGATCTATTTACCTGAGCAACAGCGATCGGCCGAGGCACCTCGCTGGTTGGCTAATTGGAAAGGAGATGGGGTGATCGCGCGTGTCGAAACTCCTCAGATTGCCAATGAGCTTGCGAAGTTAAAAATCCCGGTGATCGACGTCAGTGCGGCTCGACCTCTTCCCGATCTACCTTGGGTGGAAACAGACGATCGCGCGATTGCGGAATTGGCGGCCGAACATTTGTTGCAGCGAGGTTTTCGAAATCTTGCTTACTGCGGCGAAATTGGCTTCAACTGGAGTCGTTGGCGAGGCGAAGCATTCGCTCAGGTTGTACAGGCACGTGGTGGTATCTGTTCGCAATTCGAAAACGCGACGCGCAGTCAGCCTGGCTATCGCTGGCAGGATCAGATGCAGAAGCTAGCGCATTGGATTGAAGGATTGCCGAAGCCGGTCGGTATCATGGCTTGCTATGACATCAAGGCTCAGCAGTTGCTGGATACATGTCGGCAGCTTGGCATCAATGTGCCTGATGAGGTTGCAGTGATTGGTGTTGATAATGATGACCTGTTATGCAATCTGTGCGATCCTCCGCTCTCTAGTGTCATACCTGATGCGCGACGCACAGGCTATTTGGCTGCGAAGTTGTTGCAGCAAGCGATGGCGGGAAAGAAATTGCAGGCGGAGGGGCACTTTATCAAACCTCTCGGCGTGGCGACGCGTCAGTCGACGGATGTTTTAGCGATTGAAGACCGCGAGATTGCGCAGGTGGTTCGATTTATTCGGTTGCATGCTTGCGAAGGGATAACGGTGAAAGATATTTTGCGATCGATACCCCTATCGCGGCGAGTGCTGGAGAATCGTTTTTTCAAGTTGCTCGGTAAGACACCTCATCAAGCGATTTTGCAGCAGCGACTGGAGCGAGTTTGTACGTTGCTACGGGAGAGCGAATTGCCGCTTGATAAGATTGCTGCGCAGGCCGGCTTTGAGCACACCGAGTATTTAAGCGTTGTCTTTCGACGGCATTTTGGAGTGCCTCCAGGCACGTATCGCAAGACGCTGCTTGGATCCTAGCGATGGTTGCAGCTGCGGAAGCGATGCAGCGATAGTATTCCGACATGTTTACGATCGTGAATAAACCAGGGGTATCTGTCACGGGCGTTTTTTCTCGAAGCAGCCGATTGCTTGCGGCCTTTTGAACCGTGAGTCTCGCCTGGGCTGTATGCTCCTTACCTGAATCTTTTACCGAAAGCGTCTTGATCGGAACGAAGAAGGCATCGACACGGTTTTTTCCTGCAATTCGGCCACCTTAACGCAGTTGGGTTTCAATGGTAAGATAATGGCGGAGCTTCGTGGTATTTGTCATCGATACCAGTCCAAGACGAGTTGCAGCAAAAAGTTGCTTCTCGATCATCTCTCCACGGGACCGTAGCTCAACGGTTAGAGCAGGGGACTCATAATCCCTTGGTTGGGGGTTCGAATCCCTCCGGTCCTATTCTTCAAAAAACGGCTCATTTACGGATAAATCCCTGGAAAAACTGCGAAAAAGGTCAAGTGTTGATAGCAGGTGTCCATGTGGACAAATGGTGATATTTTTGGGCGTCTGGTGACAAGAAATGATACCAGTTTGGCACCGTAATGGCACCAAGAATCTACTCAGCATCGAGTATCCTTCCGAGTATGTTACCGGCAGATTCACTTATCATCGGAGTGAGATGACCGTAGGTATCAATCGTCAGTGTTATGGTGCTGTGACGCATCACTTTCTGCACATGCATGATGGGCGAGTTCGCTAGCAGGAGCCATGCTCCACAGGTATGTCGCAGTGAATGAAACGTGACCTCCTCACCCAACGCCGTTAAGTAAATTTTAAGCAGCAGTTTGATTGATTTGAATTGTCTCGATTTTTTCTTGTATTTCTTTCGAGGCAATAATGACGTTGGGAGCTCCAGTTCGAGGCTCCGTTTTCT
>Ga0315900_10000066_pt1 | contig 170338 bp, 132 predicted proteins | sample LakEriMetagenome_FD_203521 | JGI IMG/M metagenome (GOLD analysis project Ga0315900, IMG submission 203521) | Freshwater fungal communities from buoy surface, Lake Erie, Ohio, United States - Buoy 12 MA114 | ecosystem: Environmental > Aquatic > Freshwater > Lake > Lake biofilm | place: USA... | reverse complement strand
AACGGCGAGCACAATGGCGTGACTAACCCGCATACTCAAGACCCTCCCAGCACTTCACGATGCGGGCCCACTCCGGCGGCGGGTAACTGGCGAGGTTGTTCTCGACCATCGCCACGACGAGCCGGGCCCGCGTCTTAGTGCGGGGCCAGTTCGTCTCGCCGTCGGTGATGCACACGATGCAGTCGGCCTTGAGCGTGTCGGCGTACTCGATGGCCTGATCCATCCGGGTTCCCCCTCCGCCGTCCCACGAGAACTGGGAGAGGGACGAGAGCCGCCGGTCGGACTGCGCCTCGGTGTCGAAGCAGATCACCCGGGGCCGATGCACCCGCCGCATCCCCTGGGCCACCGCAGTAGCGGCACGTTGGATGTACGGGGACATTGAGCCGGACGTATCGACGATCACCGCACACTCGGGGGCCAGACGCACGACACCCCGCAGCCGGGCACAGTCGGCCGGTTGGCGCCGGGACATGCGGCGGTAGGTGTAGTCGTCCGTCCCGATGGGACTTGCTACTGACCGAGCGACGAGGGACTTGAGGATCTCGAACGGATCGGGCTGCCGGCCGAGCCGCTTGTCGATGGCACGACGGAGAATCCCGGGAGTCGAGCCGGGGCTCGTGGACTCCTGCTGCTCGATCGCCTCGGCGACCTGGGCCAACTTGGCGTCGAGCCCCATGGGATTCCCCGGACGCTCACCGTCCCGGGGCACACCGTCGGCACAGGATCCACCGAACGGCGGCGGCTCGGGCTCGTCGAGGTTGTGCCGCAGGACGTCGGCGTAGCCCTCGGTCGTGAGCCCGTGGCTCATGCCGGGGATATGGCGGTACTGCGTCCAGTTGAGAATCCCCTCGGGCTCCCACGCTCCGGCATCACGGGAGAGCGCCTGCTGGATGCAGAGGTCGGCCGCGATGTTCCAGATGAGGAGATCACGGTCAGTAGGCTCGGGGCACCACACACCCCGGCGCCGGTGGTGAGACAGGGCCAGATGGAAGCACTCGTGCAGCAGGGCATACGCGAGTTGCTCGGTGGTGAGCGTGTCCAAGAACGCCGGGTTGAAGTAGCACCGCCCGCACTGGTCGACGGCGAGCGTCTCGCACTGCTCGGACGGCCGGCAGGGCATGGAGAACACGAGCGCCGAGAGGTACGGGAACTTCCGCCGGCAGAGATCCTTGGCCTTGAAGATCCGCTTGGTGTGCTTGTTCATCAGGCCACCCCCATCACAGCCGACACCACCTTGCCGTAACGGGCGGCGAGCTTTTCTGAGGGGCGGTACTTGGGGAACATGGGCTTGAGCGCCGAGAGACTCGGCACCGCCGCATCGGGCAGGTCGTTCTCCGCCAGATGCACCATCACTTCCACGGCCCGGTCGAGCACGGCGGTGTCGACCTCCGACTCCTTCCGACGCTCGTCCAGGTGCATGACGATCGCACTGGGCAGGGAGATCAGCCGATCCACTTGGGAGTCGGTGACGACCACCTTCTCGGTGCCGGAGAGGATCGCCTCGACGTCGTGCATGGCGATCGCATCGACCCGGGCCATGATTTCCGCAGAGGCGCCGGTTCCGACGATCCCGGCACCCAACTCCGCACGACAGTCGTCGAGCAGCCCGACACTCTCGGCGGCGGCGAGGCACTTGGCGAGGTTCCACCAACTGCGGGGAGTGGGGAACGCGAGCGTCCCTTCGTGAACCTTCTCGGTGTTGGCGAGCGTCGGCTTGTTGCGCACAAGTCCCGAGATCAGCCCGCCCCACTTGGGCAGCAGGAACGAGAAGTCCCCGACCACCGGGAACTCCGACGGCACCGGGAAGTTGCCGCCGTTCTTGAGTCCCTCGTGCCACAGACCAGCGGGGAACTGCCACTCGTGGTGGTAGAGCCGGTTGTAGATGGACGGCTCGAGCGGCGAACCGTTGGGTGCCAACTCCGGGGGATTCGCCGCAGCCGAGACGATCGTGGTGGGATGGAAGTGCAGACTCCCAACCCGCCGCTCGTTGAAGCACGAGAGCAACGGCGGACGCATCTGCGTCTGGGCGCTGGTCAACTCGTCGACGAACAGCCACCGCTTGGCGAGCAGAAGGTCGTGCATCCACTCCATCGGCACCATCCGGCAGAAGCCGGTCGTGGTGTCGTGGTACGGGATGCCGCCGATGTCCTCGGGGGCGTGTTGCGACGGGATGAAAACGTGGGCGACGTAGCCGATGTGCGCCGCCACCGCCTCGATGAGCGCGTTCTTGGCGACACCGACGCCACCCCAGGCGATCGACGAGACACCTGCTTGGCAGGCGATGAAGTACGAGACGTTCGGACAAACCATGTGAAAACCCCTTCGTGTAAATGAAACGGGGGCCGCACGGCCCCTCGTGAAACCCCTCCCGGCACCCCATCGCTAGACGGTCTGTGCCTGCCACAGTTCCATGTGCGCCATGCCGATCATGGCCTGCTGCCGTTCGAGCGCACCGCGAAGCGCATCCAAGCGCACCTGCAAGAACTCCTCGTAGTATTCGATCTGCCGAGCGTCCTCGACCATCGCCTCGAAGCGGGACTGCAAGCCGTCGGCACGCGCCTTGCCTCCCCGGCCAGTCAGTTCCTCCCACTCGGCAGACCGCTGCTCCATGCGGGTGATGAGACTCTCCTGCACGTTGTCGTGGAGCGTGGCGAGGAGTTTGTCGTTGGCGGAGAGATCGACCTGCCAACAGTGGAGACGCGGCCCGACCAACTCCCGGGCCACCGTCTCGTACTGCTCGATGAACTCACCGGGCATGAAGTAGACGGAGCCGTTGTCCCGCAAGAGAACGCCGTGACACGCCGCGAGCAGACCGTTGACCGCTTTGGTCAGGTCGCTGGCGGTGAGGTACCGGGTCGACTCCCGGTACACCGCCTCAAGTTGGTTGATCGCATCCGGCCCGACGTACAGGGGGCAGGCGGGAGACTGCTTCAAGAACACCGCCCGGCCACACTCGGAGAGGCCGACGGAGAACATGAACTGGTACTCGTTCTCCTGCGTCCCGCGGATCTCCCGGTACACACCGATGCCCGTACTGCTACGGTCGAGGGTGAAGTATTTGAGGGGCAGACCGGGCAGCGCCAGTCCACCGTCACCGGCCACCGCCTTGGCCGCATCGGTGAGCGCCGCCAGGTGGTTGACCGCCGGCACGAGCGACGGCTTGCCGACCGAACCGAAGGCACTCTCGGCGTTCTGCCGGAGCACCCGTTGAGAATCCCAGCACACGACGGCGCCGGACGAATCGAACTTGCGAATCATGGGGAAAACCTCCACGAGTAAGGGGTACTATACGGGCTTACACTCACTGGAGCGGGCCGTACTTCCGGCCTGCTCCGTCCAACTGCCCCTCCGTGGCGCGCTCGATCACGAGCCGGAACCGCTCCCGAACCTGCTCGTCGTCGTGGTGTTCGAGGAACGCGTCGAGCAGCTCTTGCGCGAGCAGCCGACCGACCACGACGAGAAACTTCTTTGACCAGCGGTCGACGGGCTTGCGCCACTCCGACCGCATCTCGTGGGGCGAGAGAGCCTCGTCCCACTTGGGGATGTCACGCATGGGAAAACTCCGGGGGAACACGGGCCACCCGGCCCGCATGAACACCCTCCCGGCACCTCACTTCCGGTGGACGCCGACCATCCACGTCTCGGGCTTGATGTTCCCGAGCCAGTCGGCGACCGTCGGAATCCGGCCCAAGTCCTCCATGACGTGCTGCTCACCGACGAAACGCACCGGAACCTCCCGGCCCGTACTCGTGGTGATCGAGCGGCCGAAGATCGTCTCGGCCATGAAGATGCCCTCGGAGTGGTGACGGAGAGCACGGTGGCGGAAGTCCGCCAGGTGGGCTTTGGAGCCGTCGAACCACTCGTGGATGGCGAGGTAGTCCCTTACCTCGCCACCCCACTTGCGCACCGAACTCTCGGCGTGGTGGAGCGGGTGCATCAGAGGTCGTACTCCTCGTGAGAACTCCGCGTCTCGGTGTAGTTCTCCTCGTGGTCGACGTCGACACGCATCGCCGCGACGTCGAGCGTGACATCCCCCTGCCCGCCGTCGTTGATCTCGTACCCGTCGGGCAGGTACTCGTAGAGGAAGTCGACGAGCGTGGCCCGCAGCGCGTCGTCGATCTCCACCGGCTTGTCCTCCGGCCCGACGCACTTGATGTCGTGCAGGTCGCCGGAATCGCCGTAGCCGGAGTAGCCGCCGACCACCTTCTCGATGCCGAGAGCCTGGAGTTTGGGGAGCGTCTCCTGCCGGAACTCACCGGCGTGCTTCTGCTGCTCCAACTCCCGGCGGCGCTGGTAGTCGTCGAACCAACTCGGCCAGTTGAAACTCTCGACGTTGCCCCGGTCGGGGCAGTCGTCGTAGGACGGTTCATCGCTCATGGAAGAAACCCTTTCTGTGAAACGGGGAAGAAACGGGCCGCACGGCCCACACGAAAACCCTCCCGGCACCCCACCGCCGGATCTCTCCGATATGCTGTTCGCACCAATGACTCACTCATCTCTCCACCGGCGAGCGCTCACGTTGGTAGAAGTGCTCGTCGTCATCGCGATCATCGGAACGCTCGTTGCGCTCCTGCTCCCCGCCGTGCAGTCGGCCCGCGCAGCGTCAGCACGCACCACCTGCGCGAGCAACCTCCGGCAGATCGGCATTGCCTGCCTCAACTACCACGAGGCGAAAGGCAAACTCCCCCGCTACCGGCGGTGCCCTGACCTGACGAACACCGCCGACCCGACCACCGGACAGAAGCCCGACGTTGACTGCAACTCACTGACCAGCGCCACCACCTACACGGGGGCAAACGAGGAGTGGTGGGCGCCCTACGACAACAGGCCGGGCTCGAACGTCTGCAAGTCGATCGACGACGGCTATCCGCGTGGCATCCTGTGGCCCTACATCGAGCAGAACCCGGCGATCTTCTCGTGTCCGCAGGGCCTCGACATCGACCCGACGAGCGTTACCTACGGGCAGAAGTTCCAGTGCAGTTACGGGATGAACTACGTCACCAACGGGCCGAACGGCCGCAAACTCCCAGACATCTCGTCGGGCAACGGCACCACTAAGGTCATCATTGTCTGGGATCACGGCCGTACTCCCGGGTGTGCCAACTCGAAGATCGCCGCCCCCCGCGGCCCGTGGAAGCAGCCCGACGGCACCTACGTCCTCGACACCGATACGACCCACTATCCCGTGCGGCGGCACCAAGGCGTGTTCATGGCGCTCTACTGCGACGGCCATGTGGCACCGCTCCAGCAGACGGAACTGCTCGACACGATGTTCAAGTGGTCGGGCCAGTGAGAAACAAGGGGCAGTCCGTTGCCCCTGCTTCCCACTTCCACCCGCTAGATCGGGAGGTCAAGTTGCAGACGATCCCGATGCGCTTCGGGAATCTGGACGCGGAACTTGTCGAGATACTCGAGCAGGTTCGCGGCCGAGCCGTAGACCGGGGGAAACGAGCAGAGGCCGACGATGTGTCGCCAGTTCCCGTTGGGATACACCCGGTCGAGGAAGTAGTAGGACAGCGGCTCGTCGAATCCGTAGACGAACTTGTGCCCCTTGTCGTTGGTGGCGGTGTGCCGGCTCACTTACAGTCCCCCACCCTACGAGGACTGAAGTAGAGGTCGCGCTCGATGCGCTTCTTGCCGTCGGGGTAGCGGATCGCCTCCAACTCCGAGAGGAAGAACGAGCCGTACTCCCGCTCATGGCCGACGACGATGCCGAAGAACTCGTTGTCGCCGTCGAACTCGGTGGCGTACCACGTCCAGTTCGACAACGGGTCGAAGAACTTGACGTACACCGTGGCATCGTCTCCCGACCCCTCCTGTGAAAAGAGGGGCGGGAGCGTCTTCTTGATCTCTTTCGTGAGCAACTTCATGGGAAAATCTCCTGTGAAAAGGGGTGATGGGATGGGTCAGACGGTGGCGGGCTCGGCGATCTCCTCCGCGGGAGACTCGGTGCCGAACTCACCGGGAAACGGCGTGACGTCGAGAGACATGGGCATGAGGACTGCCCGGATGACTTCCCCGGTGGGGGCGGTGGCGGCGAAGTAGATGGCCCGCTCGGCATCGCCGATGTAGACCCGCACCCCTTCGACTCCCGCCGCCTTGAAGACGGCCAGGACGTCGATGAGCAGCTCCGGCTTCACGCCGATCTGCTTGTGCTCGGCCGTATCGCCGAAGACGTCACGCCACCGGGGGAACTTGCCGTCGATGAGCGGCGCCGTAGCGGCACCCGCACCGCCGACGACCATCGCCTTGCCGTCGACCACCTCGAACACCGTGTTGCGACCCTTCGCAGCGGCGGCGGTGTACGCCTTGGTGAGCGGCTTGGCCTCGATGATGCAATCCACCGGATCGCACTCGTCGCCGTAGGAGACGTTGAGCAACTTCCGGCCGTCGGTGACCGTGATGATCGAGACGTTCTCAGCGCTCTCGCACTTCACGCCACCGAGGGAATAGCGACTCGATTCGGTGTCAGTGCAGCCGACGATCGCCTTGATGAAACTGGGCAAACGCATGGAGGAATCTCCGGGAAGGAAGTGGCGGAGCGGCACCGTGCCGACCCGCCGCAAAACCCATCCCGGCACCCCATAGAGAGACTCACACCATCAGCGCACCGCTGTCACAACGCCGACCCAACACTCCGATCACTTCGAGGCTCCAGGCACCGGAGAGAGACAAACGGAGCGCAGGGGGGTGCCGGGAAGGATGCTTCGGGTCGGCCGTGCGGCCGGCGAAGTTTTCTTGAACGGAGAGACAGTCATGGCAGGTCAGAAGATGCTCGACATTGCGGCGCGTATCGCGGAGATCGAGCGCAAGGCGCAGGAAGCCGAAGCGCGGGCCGCGGCGGCGGAAGCGCGGGCAACGGAAGCGGAGAAGCGCGCAGCGGAAGCCGAAGCCGGGAAGCCGAAGCCGAAAGCCGGCTTCGTGGAGTTGAAGCCGAACCCCCGATACGAGTACGCGAAGGGGGTCGAGATGCTTCCCAACGGGAAGACGGTCGAGATCGTCGTGAACCGCGAAGGGTACGCCGAACTGACGTACAACAAGCGCTTCTGGAAGGATGCTCAGGGCCGGCATCATCCGACGCGCGGAATCTCCGGCGATCCCGCGGAGTGCGCGTACCTTCTCGCATGGATGCTCGAAAACCCCGAAGCCGTCACGCGGTGGGCGGAGTTTGCGACGGCGAAGGGTGCCGAAGCGCGGGCCGCGAAGGGGAGCGCGTAGGCTTCCCGTCGGCGTCGATCCCTGCCCCCTGCCCCTTCCACGGGGCAGGGGGTTTTTTCATGCGCCGACGGCCCGGGGATCGACGCGCGGGGATGCTCCCGGCCCGGGGATCGACCGCGACGGCCCGCGATGCTCCCGGCCCGCGACGGGGCCGCACGGGCCGCGACGGGCGCGGGGGTATCCCGGGCAGGGGGCCGGCGGGAACGGGCCGCACGGGGCCGGCACGGGGGGCAGACCCGGGAGGGGGCAGACCGGGACGGGGAGGGACGGGGGCGGGGGACTCGACCGGCGGCGGCGCGCGGGCCGGGTCGGCGGCGGGGAACCGTCGGGGGGAACGGAAGTCGTGCAGCATCATGGCACCAAGACTCCCCCCGGAGCGCCCCCCGCCCCCGCGCGAGTTTCGTCACATTCGGGTCCTGGTTTTTTTCCCGATTTGCATTCCGGGACGCAGCCCAGCTCCTCGAGGTCGGCCAACTCGGAAGGGCCTGGTCCCACAACTTCGCCAACCACGGGCAAAACGAAGTTCCGTCACCACACGTGGTTCACCACGCCCACTCGATAGCCGATGCCCGAAGCAGTGCGAGAGTCTGGGGCAACGGTGCCACAACTTCGCCAAACCCGCGAAAGACGAAGTTTCGTCACCACACGCGTGTCTCCGTCGAGTGCCTATCCCCTGCCCTGCCCCATGGGAGCGAAACCATGCGTGGTGCCACAACTTCGCCACACACGGGAAAAACGAAGTTGTGTCACCACACATTCAGCAGCCCAGCATGCTCCCTGTCTCGCTCCCCCGGTTGCTGGCGATCACGAGTGGTGCCACAACTTCGCCAACCACGGCGAAAACGAAGTTATGGCACCAGAGGGATACAAGATGGGATTCGACCGCACCCGAGGCCCAGCCAGCGGGGCCGTCACTGAAATTCCCCCCAGGCCAAAACACCTAAAAAACGGCTGGATATCGTGCCAAAAAAAGCGCAAGCGAGGTTCGCCCAGGTGCCCTTACGATGTGACGCATCGATCAACAGGAGCGATTCATGACACCGCATGAGCCGTCATGAATCGCTGGTCACACCGCTGAAAGGAGTCGCTTTATGAGAGACCGCGAGTCGCCGTTTCGGCCCCGTTCCCCCCGCTCTCCCGAGAGAATCCCAAAGGAAAACCCGTTCTTTCGCGACGACAAATCCACCGGCAGCCCTCGCCGCCTGGTGCTCCGTCCCAGGGCTGCAGCCAAGGCACTCGGACTCAGCACGTCGACGCTGAACCGTCTCGTCAGGGCTGGTGAAATCAAGTGCATCAGGCTCGACCGCATCACGCTCTATCCCATGGAAGTCCTCGAAGCCTGGCTCAAAGCCAAGTTGGAAAGCAGAGACGACGAGATGCCTCGTCCATGAATACGGCTAGATCACGACGAATCATGACGAACCCCCAACATCTTCCAAACGCCGCGTTCCCGGATCGATGCCGCCCTCGGGCACTCGAACACCTGGCCAATGACCGGCCGATGTCACTGCCCGACGCGGCCGCCTACCTCGGCAGGATCACCGGCCAGAAGCCACATGTCTCGACGCTATGGCGTTGGTGCCTGAAAGGCTGCAAGGGCGTGAGGCTCGACAGCATCTGCATTGGCGGCAAGCGGTTCGTCACGGCCGCCGCGATCGATGAGTTCATCGATGCGTCCACGCGCCGTCAGCCAAATGGGCAGCCGCATCCTCCGGCCGCATCGCCAAGGCCACCGGCACACGTCATGCGGCACAACGAACGCCGTCAGAGCCAGATCGAGGCGGCCCGACGCCGCGTCGATGAACTGACGGGAGTCACGAAGCGATCGAGGCCAGGGCAAGTGGGCACGGCGGTCAGCCGATCTGCCGGATCACCTGCGCGGCCAGCGCCTGATTCCGCTCCGCGTAGACCTGGGTGATGTCAGCGGTCGAGTGACCGAGGACGACCTGCGCTGCCTCGAGGCCGAACTTCTTCCGGATCTCGGTGGCGGCGGCGTGCCGCAGCTGGTTGGGCGACCAGTCGGGGATCGGCGTGGCCTTCGGGTCTTCCGCCTTGCGGGCCTTGTTCAGAAGCGCGACCGCTCGGGTGATCGCGTGGCGGTACGACGCGGTGTCGTAGGCGTCGCGCGGCCGGCGCCGACCGTGCCGTTTTGGTTTCCGCTTCCGCTGCGATGGCGTGAGCGGCGACTTCCTCGCCAGCCGCCGCAGGGCGCTCCGCCTCCGCTCGGCCTCCTTCGGCGAGAAGCAATACGCCTCCGCATCTCGCAGCAGATACTTCTGGATGAGCTTCTGGGCCCGTGGGCCGATCATGATCACGCGGTCGCCGTCGCGCCAGCTGTTCTTGTGATTTGGTGGCTGCCACTTCCACGTGGTCCCGCTGCGGTCGATGTCGGCGGGCCGCAGGCCGCACACTTCGCCTGGCCGCGAGCCGGTGAGCCGCTGGAACCGGATCATGTCTGCCACCACATCGGCGAGATACGGCAGGGTCGCCTCGACGATCTCCTCGTCGATCGGTTTCACCGGTGGCAGTTCGGGGGCCACGGTCCGCCCCTTCTTGAGCGGCTCGACCGTCTTGAGCGAGTTGTAGGTGCCGCGTGGGACAAGCTCCTGGGACTCCGCCCACTGGAAGACGCGGCGGACGTGTTTGAGGATCGCGTTGCACCCCACGCGTGGCCGGCCGGCAGCCGCCTCGGAGTCGCGGATCATGCCGAGCCGCTTCGGGCCGAAGCTCGACGCCAGCGTGTCGTCGAAGGGTCGCAGGGCCCGCGACGCCTGCAGCGCGTTGCCGTAGGTGCTCGTCTGCTTGCCGGATGGGTCGCGGTAGTAGGTCTGGCAGTACTCGAGGTAGAGCGAGACGAGTTCGATGACGGTGAGGGCGTCGGAGGTGCGAACCTCTTCCGCGGGCGGCGGCTGCCTGGCAACGGTCGGCCGTGCGGGACTGACGACGACCTCAGTGACGGGCTGGCTCGCAGGATCGGGCCGGACATTCTCGATCCGGCCGGTGGCGAGGTATTCGGCGATGAGACGGTTGTAGGCCAGCTGGGCTTCAGACGAGCCCCATTTGCCGAGCCAGTAGGTGTGGCCCTTGATCCACACGCGAGCACGATTGCTCGGCTTGTGATGCTGGAGAGAAGGGACCGATCCCTGGCGACGACGGGGCATGAAGGTGACCTCCGGAAATGTTTATTGGGTCAGACCCAATAAACTGACCCAATAACTTGGGATTCCCGAAGGCACCGCCGACCGTCGGCGGGTATCCGTACCGCTTACGCGGTAAGGCTTTCGAACCAGTCGGGGCGACAGGACTTGAACCTGCGACCTCTTGACCCCCAGTCAAGCGCGCTAGCCAGACTGCGCCACGCCCCGAAACCACCGCTCGGCAGGCGAGGCTCTCGCATCACCGCCGCTCGGCCGACACACTATCGCAGAATCGCCACACCACTTCAACACGGCTTCTCGCGACGAGACCAAACCCCATGGCCACAGCCCCCCACTCGTTCTCCGCACGCCTCACCGCCGCCATCAAGGCCCGCCGCACGCCCGCCTGCATCGGCCTCGACCCCCGCCGCGAGTCGCTCCCCCCTGCCCTCGCGGCCGCCGCGTCCGACCCAGCGACACTCGCGCCGATCTTCACGCGGTTCTGCCGCGACGTGATCGACGTCGTTGCGCCGCTCGTGCCGATCGTGAAGCCGCAGCTCGCCTGCTTCGAGGCCCTCGGGCCCCATGGAATGAACGCGCTCGCCGACGTGATCGCCTACGCCCGCTCCAAGCAACTGCTCGTGCTCGCCGACGGCAAGCGCGGCGACATCGGCTCCACTGCCGAGGCCTACGCCGACGGCTGGCTTGCCGGCCCCTGGGCGGCCGACGCACTCACCGTGAACCCCTACCTCGGCCTCGACTCGATCGAGCCCTTCGTGAAGGTCGCGACGGAACGCGGCGCCGGCATCTTCATCCTCGTGAAGACTTCCAATCCCGGCAGCAAGGATTTTCAGGATCTGAAGACCGATGGCCGCACGATCTACGAACACGTGGCCGCCGGCGTGGAGCAACTCGCCCTGCGCACCGCGGCCGGCGAACCCTATGGCGCCGTCGGGGCTGTTGTGGGCGCCACCTGGCCGCGGCAGCTCGACGAGCTCCGCGCCGCCATGCCGCACACCTGGATCCTCGTGCCCGGCTTCGGCAAACAGGGCGGCCGCGCCGCCGATGTCCGCGGCGCCTTCGATGCGAAGGGGCTCGGGGCGATCGTCGTCAGCGCCCGCGACGTGATCTTCGCCCACTCGCGGCCGGAGATGAACGCGGGCCTCGCGGAAAGCCAGTGGCAGACGGCCGTCGACCGAGCCTGCCGCGACATGATCGAACGGCTCGCGGCGGACACGCCGGCGGGGCGGCTCGGATAGCGGCTAGCCGAGGAGTTGCGAGATCAGCGGCAGGAGTTGCTTCTTGCGGCTCACTACGTTCTCAAGCTGGTAGAGGCTGCGGTCGAGACGGGGATAGTTGATGTCTTCAAACGCCGCCGACTCCTTCGAAAGGAGCAGCAGCGACCCGTTGCTCACGACATCGGTCACCAGGAGCGCCGAAAAATCGAGCCTCTGCTTCTCGGCGAAGGCCTCGAGCGCGGCCCGCAGCTCATCCTTCCGCTCCCAGAAGAGATCGAAGCCGGTCTCCTCGATCTGCGAGATCGAAAACCGCACGCCATGCTCCGAAAACTCCTTGCAGTCTTCGCGGATCACGTCGGCCGGGGCCCGCGAACGCAGGGCCGAGCCGATCTCGAAAAACTCCCGCGCGTAGTGATCGAGATCGACGCCGCACTGCCCCTTGAGCCAGCCCAGCAGATCGCGATCGACGTCGGTCGTCGTCGGCGACCGCAGGAAGAGCGTGTCGGAAATGATTCCCGACGCCATGCAGAGGGCGATCGGCGGCTTCGGCACGATGCGGGCCTGGCGAAACTGCCGCGCGACGAGCGTGCAGGTGGACCCCACCGGCTCGTTCACGAACCGGATCGGCTGCGTGCTCTTCAGGCCGCCGCCGAGCCGATGGTGATCGAGCACCTCGATGATCTCCGCCTCCTCGGCGCCATTCACCGCCTGGCCGAGCTCGTTGTGATCCACGAGCACGAGCTGCGGCTTCGGCGGGCTGATGAGATCCGTCTTGAACGCCATGCCGACGAGCCGGCCGTCGTCGCCCACCACCGGAAACACCGGCTGCGGCGACCGCTCCACGAGCTCGCGGGCCTCCGTCACCGAAAGCTTGCCGGGTACCGAAAACACGTTGCGCTCGACCACCGGATCGATGAACTGCGACGACTTGATGCGGAGCGTCGTGTTGACCGTATCGAACGGGCTCGAGATCACCGACACGCCCTTCGACTTGGCAATCTCCACCACCTCGCTCGCCAGCGGAAACCCGCCCGTGATCACGATCGCCCGCACGCGACTGTCGATCGCCGGCAACTGGATCGACGGCCGGTCGCCGCAGACCACCACCAGCCGCTCGCTCGGATAGCGTTGCATCCGCTCCGTGAAGCCCTCGGCGCTCATCGCGCCCACCATCACGAGCAACTCGTCGGAACGGTCGGGCTCAACGGCATTGCGGAACGCGCCGCCAAGCACCTCACAGATCTTCTGCAGGCTCGTCGTCACCGCGCGGGCCTTCGTCGTGTCGGCGGCGTCGGTAAAGAAAAGCTCCATCATCGTGAGGATGGAGAGCACGCCCACCACGCGCTGGTCGCCATCGACCACGGGAATCGCCCGCAGGTCGCCCTTCCGCATCCGCTCGTAGGCCTCGTGGAAAGAATCGCCAAACGACGCCGTCACGATGCCGCGCCGGCAAACGTCTTCCACCTGCGGGCGGACGTCCATCACGAGCTTCGGTGCGGGAAGCCCGGCCCGGGCGAGCACGTATTCTGTGCGCTGGTTCGGCGGGCCGCAGCAGGCCGCCACGGCATCCGGCCGCGTCGTCTGCTGCAATAGGTCGGCGTAGGCGATCGCCGAGCAGATGGCATCGGTATCGGGATTGCGGTGCCCGAAGACGAGGACACTCATGAATGGCTCAAGCCTCGCCCGGCGCCTGCAGCCAGCAGGCGAGCGACGGATCCCACTCGAGAAGGTCGTCCTTCTTGAAATAGATGCCGATCTCGCGGGTGGCCGATTCCGGCGAATCGGACGCGTGGACGAGATTCATCTGGCGGCTCGCGCTGTAATCGCCGCGGATCGTGCCGGCGGCGGCCTTGAGGCCGCTGGTCGCACCGAGCATCTCGCGGACCACGCGGATCACCTCCGGCCCCTCGAACACGGTCGCCACGACCGGCGACGCCGTGATGAATTCCTCGAGGCCGGGATAGAAGGGCTTCGACACGTGCTCGGCGTAGTGCTGCTTGGCGAGGTCGGGCGTGACGCGGAGCATCTTCATCGCCACCAGCCGCAGCCCCTTCTGCTCGAACCGCGCGAGGATCGTGCCGAGCAATCCGCGCTCGAGGCAGTCGGGCTTGAACATCACGAACGTTCGTTCCATGGAGGGCTCCTCGTGTGAGTGGCGTTGTGCGGTGATTGGGTGTTTTGAGGCAGTGTAATTAGCGGTCCGCGCGGTTCCCAGCCAGTGCAGTTTCACAAGCGGATGACACCCTCGCGGGCGGCCAGCAGAAACTCGCGGTTGCCGTCGAGCAGCGCCGGCTCGGCGAGCAATTCGTCGGCCGTGAGCCAGAAGATCTCGGCCACTTCAACCGGATGGGGCACCGGCTCCGCCTCGTCTTCGAGCGACACGGTCCACCAGGCCAGCGACGTGCCCCAGGCCGTGACGCTCCGCCAGACGCATTCCTGCGCCGTGACGGCCATCGCCAACTCTTCCTGGCACTCGCGGACGACGGCCTCGTGCTCCGCCTCGCCCGGCTCGATGTGGCCGCCGGGAAAGCAGACACGCCCGCCGGCCGCCACCGTGGGGCCGCGGCGGATGGCGAGAAAGAGTCCGCGTCGCTTGGCAATCGCCACCACGCCCCGCTTCACGACCGGGGGAAGACGTTTTTCAGGGTCGCTCATACACTACACTGTCGCATTCGCCCCCCGTTCGGCCAACCCCGCCAAGCCCCCCTGCGAGCAGAATCGTCGATGGACGCCGTTCCTCCCCCCAAGGGCCCGCCCAATCTCAACTCGATGCTCGGCAAGCCGCTGGGCATGCCCTTCGTCATCATGCTGATCCTCGGGGCGCTCGCGCTCGTCACGATCGTGGCCCGCGAGCAGGCTGCGATGCCGGCCTCGATCAGCTACGACGAATTTGTGCGGCAGGTGCAGTCGGGCAACGTGGCCGCCGTCGAGATCGTGGGCAACACGCTGCGCGGCGAATTCCGCACACCGCCGGCGACGGACCGCGGCCAGGAGACGGGCCCCGGCAAGACCTTCCAACTCGAGCTTTCGAGCTACCTCGGCGACGGCCTCAACAAGCTCCTGCTCGACCACTCCGTGAAGACCACGGTGCGGCAGCCGAGCGACGGCACCGGCTTCCTACTCGGCCTCTACATGCTCGTGCCGCTGTTGCTCATGGCCGGCTTCTGGATGACGCTCCGCCGCGCCCGCGACCCGCTCGGCGGCGGCGGCTTCCTCGGCAGCTTCTCAAAGTCTCCCGCGAAGCGCTACGCCGCCAGCGACAAGCAGGTGACGTTTGCCGACGTGGCCGGGCTCGAGGGCGTGAAGGAAGACCTCAAGGAGATCGTCGAGTTTCTGAAGGACCCGAAGAAGTTTCAGCGGCTCGGCGGACGCGTGCCGAAGGGCGTGCTCCTGATGGGCCCGCCGGGCACCGGCAAGACGCTCCTCGCGCGGGCCGTCGCCGGCGAGGCGGGAGTGCCCTTCTTCTCGATCTCGGGCAGCGAGTTCATCCAGATGTTTGTCGGCGTGGGCGCCTCGCGGGTGCGCGATCTCTTCAAGACCGCGAAAGATGCCTCCCCCTCGATCCTCTTCATCGACGAGATCGACGCCGTGGGCCGGCACCGCGGCACGGGCCTCGGCGGCGGCCACGACGAGCGCGAGCAGACGCTCAACCAGATCCTCTCCGAGATGGACGGCTTCAGCCCGTCGGAATCGGTGATCGTCTTGGCGGCGACGAACCGCCCCGACGTGCTCGACCCCGCCCTCCTGCGGCCCGGCCGCTTCGATCGGCACGTGACGGTCGATCGCCCCAACCAGAAGGCGCGGCTCGCGCTCTTCAAGGTGCACACGCGCAACGTGCCGCTCGCAGCCGACGTGGATCTCGACCGGCTCGCCAGCGGCACCGTGGGCCTCACCGGCGCCGACATCCGTAACCTCGTCAACGAGGCCGCCCTCTGGGCGACGCGGCAAAACAAGGACGCCGTCGATTCCTCCGACTTCGACTACGCCCGCGACAAGGTGCTGATGGGCCCGAAGCGCGAGGAAGTGCTCGTCGGCCGTGAGAAGAAGATGACGGCCTACCACGAGGCGGGCCACGCGCTCGGCGCCTGGCTTCTACCCGGTGTCGACAAGCTGCACAAGGTGACGATCATCCCTCGCGGACGGGCCCTCGGCGTGACGCAGCTCGTGCCGGAAGAAGACCGGATGAACATCGGCGAATCGGATCTCAACAACCGGCTCGTCTTCATCCTGGGCGGCCGGGCCGCCGAGAAGCTCGTCTTCGGCGAATATTCCGCCGGCGCGGAAAACGATCTCCAGCAGGCCACTCGGCTCGCGCGGCGGATGGTGGCCCACTGGGGCATGAGCGAAAAGGTGGGCCCCGTGGCCTGCCACGTCACGAACGACCATCCCTTCCTTGGCCGCGACGTCTACGAGCAGCGGGAGTTCAGCGACCACACCGCGCGGGTGATCGACGACGAGGTGGCGCGAATCCTCAACGAGGCTGCCGAGAAATCGACGAAGCTGCTGACCGACAACCGCGACAAACTCGACGCGCTCGCCAACGCCCTCGAGCAGCGCGAGATGCTCGACGACAACGAGGTGGTCGAGATCATCGGCCCGGCCGTGCCCCGCCGGCCCGGCGAGGCGGGCGCCGCCCCTGCAGCCCCCTCCCAGGCCGCGCGGGCCCCGCAGGCCGGCTGACCCCGCCACACGCGAAGGAAATCGCCATGCTCTCCCACGCCGTGTATTTCACGCTCAAGGACCGCTCGCCGGCTGCGATCGCCGCGCTCGTGGCGTCCTGCAAGAAGCACCTCACCGACCATCCGGGCACGGTGCATTTCTCGGTGGGCACCTGCGCCTCCTACGACCGTCAGGTGAACGACCGCGACTTCGACGTGGCGCTCGAGATCGTGTTCGAGTCGCACGCCGCCCACGACACCTACCAGACGGCCGAGCGGCACAACCAGTTCATCGCCGAAAACGCGACGACCTGGGCAAAGGTCCGCGTCTTCGACGTGGACGTCAAGTAGTGAGTGACAGGCACGGAGGCCTGTCGTACTAGACCACCCGGCCGCGCGAGACGGCGATCCGACCGCTGAAGCAGGTATCGACGTCGCCTCCCGGCAGCCGCGGCCGCTCGTGGTAGCGCGACCGATACCGCCAGCCCTCGTCGGCCTGGTCGTAGCCGATCGGCAGCGGCGATGGATCGATCGCGCACTCGATGATCGCCGGAAACTCCACCGGCTCGAGCGGATGGGGGAAATTCACGTTCCAGAATTCGCCCGCCCCCAGCGGCTGGGCTCCGTTGAGCGGCTCCCCTGCGGCCCCCTCGCGGCCGACGACGGCCGCGAGAATCTCGGCCATCCAACGCGACGCCCGCTCCCAGTCGATCGGCGATTCGCGACGATGGTAATGCGATGCGGCGAGCGACCTCACCCCGTGCAGCGTCGCCTCGCGGGCCGCGGCGACCGTGCCCGAATGGTGGATATCGACGCCGAGGTTTCCGCCGGCATTGATCCCGGAGAAGACCCAGTCGAGCGGCGGCTCGTCTCCCGAAAAGAGCGCATGCAGCGCGAGCCGCACGCAGTCGGCCGGCGTGCCATCCACGTGAAACCGATCGGGCCCCACCCGCTCGAGCACGAGCGGCCGATCGGTCGTCACGCGGTGACCACAGCCCGAGTGGGGCTCCTTCGGCGCGACGACCACCAGGCGGCAGGCATCCGGCAGCGCCCGTCGACAGGCCGCCTCGAGCGCGGCGAGCCCCGGAGCGTCGATGCCGTCGTCGTTGGTGAGCACGATGTTCATGGACTGGTTCCTTCGCGGATGCTTCCCGCGAGCGACTCGAGAATGGCCCACACGCCCTCGGCCGCGGTCCCCGCGACCCGGCAGACCTCTTCGGCGTCGGTCGCCTCGAGCGCGTCGGGTCGGGCGACGTTCGTCACCACCGAAACCGCCGACACGGCAAGCCCCATCCGGCGGGCCGCCACCACCTCCGGCACGGTGGACATGCCGACCGCATCGGCGCCGAGCCGCTGCAGCATCCGATACTCGGCGCGGGTCTCGTAGCTGGGGCCGAGCAGATAGGCATACACGCCGGCGCGGGCAGGCACTCGAGCGCCGCGGGTCGCACGTAGCGCGCGTTCGACGAGCGCGGTGTCATACCAGGGGCCGGCATGGCTCCGCCGCGGCGCCACGGTCGCGTGGCCTGCGCATTCGAGCTCGGCGGCCCACGGCCGCGCCACGAAGTCGAGGTGATCGTTGACGACCACGAGTTCGCCGCCGCGCATGTCGGGCCGCAGGCCGCCGGCGGCATTCGTGACCAGCAGCGTGGTCGCGCCGAGCGCCGCGAGCAGCTCGACGCCGCGCGAGAGCGTCTCGTTCGCCACTCCCTCGTAGGCATGCACGCGGCCCTGCAGCGCCACGATGGGCAGGCCCGCGATCGCGCCAAAGACGATGCGGCCCGCATGGCCGGTAGCCGTGGAGTTGGCGAGCCAGCCCGTCGCCGCAGAATCGATCGACCGCGGTCGATCAAGCCGGTCCGCGAGGCCGCCGAGCCCGGTGCCGAGCACGACGCCGAGCGCTGCACGCTCGCCACCGGAAGCGAGCAGCCGCGCGGCGGCGGCTCGGGCGTCCGGCCGCGGGCGGCAGGTTTCGTGCGGCCGAGCGTCCAGGCTCGCAACCATCGCTGTTCCGGTTTCCACCGGCTTCCAAAAAAGGGATCGGTTTCCTGCCCGCGGCGGGGGCACCCTTTGCCGCTGCACCACCGACATCTTATTCTCCGCAGTCACAGGCGGGCTAACAACGCCTCCACACTCCACTCCCTCGAACCTTGGAATCATTCCTTCCGATGCCCACCCGCGCCGAAAAATTCGCCGGTCTGTCCGTCGCCATCGTCACCCCGTTTCGCAACGGCGAGGTCGATGACGCCCGTCTACGGGAGCAGGTCGACTTTCAGGCGCAGTCGGGCGTGACCTGCATCTGCCCGGTGGGCACGACCGGCGAATCCCCCACGCTCACGCACGAGGAGCACGAGCGGGTGATCTCGGAGAGCATCTCCGCCGCGGCCGGCCGGCTGCTCGTGATGCCCGGCACCGGCAGCAACTCGACCGCCGAGGCGATCCGCCTCACGAAGCATGCCGCCAAGGCGGGCGCCGATGCGGCGCTCGTCGTCGGCCCCTACTACAACCGCCCCACGCAACAGGGAATCTACGAGCACTTCAAGGCGATCGCCGAGAGCGTCGACATCCCGATCTGCGTCTACAACATTCCGACGCGGACCGGCCGCAACATCGAGCCCGAGACAATCCTGCGGCTCGCCGAGATTCCCGGCATCGCGATGGTGAAGGAGGCGACCGGCTCGATGGACCAGGCCTCGCAGGTCCTCGCCGCCACCGATCTGACGGTGCTTTCGGGCGACGACAGCATGACGCTGCCGCTCCTGGCGATCGGCGGCCGCGGCGTGATCTCCGTCGTCGGCAATCTCGTGCCGGCCGACATGAAGGCCCTGATCGCCGCCTTCAACGCGGGCAATCTCGCCGAGGCGCAGTCGCTGCATTACCGGCTCTTCACGCTCTGTCGCGACCTCCTCGGCCTGGCGAGCAACCCGATCCCGATCAAGGCCGCGATGGCGATGCTGGGCCGCGACACGGGCGACGTGCGCCTCCCGTTGGTAAGTCTGGAAAAGCCGCTCGCCGACAAGCTCCGCGGCGTGCTCCGCGCCTACGGCCTGCCGGTCCGGTAGGGTAGGCTTCAGCCTGCCACTACTCGATCACGCGCAGCACCGCGCCCTGCGAATCAAATCTCGCGATGATCGCCTCATACTGTTTCGACAGCCCGAGCGTGTCGAGTTTTTCGACCAGCTCGCCCGCCGCGTCGAGCGACTCGCAGCAGGCCATCACGGCGGGGCCCCAGCTGCTCTGGGCCACGCCCGGCACGCCGAGTTCGCGAAGCAGTTCGATGAGCTGCTCCGTCGAGGCGGCATGCGGCAGCTTTGCCGATGCCGGCTCGAATGGCTTGCCGGCCAGCCGGCCATACCGATAGATGGCCTCGGAAAACGCCGCAAAGTCGGCCTCGACCGCCGCGGGCAGAAGTTCCATGAGCGCCAGCCGCGCGAGCTCCGCCGCAATCTCCTGCGGCACCGGCGGCAGGGCCGCAAACGCCGCCTTCTCCGGATCGCCGTGCAGTCCGATCGAATCGCGTTGCACGATGACCAGGCAGCGCCATACGGAAGGCAGCCGCACGCGGGCCACCATCGGCGAGAAGGACCGTTCCCCGGGCGGATCGCCACCGACGGGAATCTGTCGGCCCGCCTCGACGATCAGCCCGCCGCGGCTGAAGCCGTAGACGCCCACGCACGACCGCCGGCCGCGGCCCACGGCCTTCGCCAATTCGAGCACGTCGGGCGTGTCGAAGAGCCACTCGCTCTCGGTGGGGTGCGTCTCGAATTCATGGGCCGTTTCCGCAGTCTGCTCGCGAAAGAGATGCCGCATCCCTGCGGCCACCGCGAGGGCCAGTTGCGTGCCGCTGCCGAGGCCCACGTGGGATCGCGGCGTCGCGAGCACCTCGATCTCGCAGGCCGACTGCGCCGGCAGGCTCCATGACTGCATGCAGGCCTGCGCGAATTCGAGCGTCCGCTCGGCGAGCGGGCCGCGGGCCTTGAAGGCGTCGCTCCGCCGCAGCCGCACGTGCACGGCCGGCCGATCGACCATCACGCCGATACCGCCGAACGACCGCATTGCGGGCGCGCTGAACGAGAGCATGCCCAGGTGCAGCCGCGCCGGCGTCCGCACCTCGACCGCGGTTGGAGTCCAATTCGTCGCGTCTCGCTCAGCTGCCATATAAGGAGCAGTAGACAGCCCTTCGCCGCGACGGAAAAGGGGTGGCAAAGTAGACCGCTTGCTCCGCAAGCGGATCTCCAGCAGGCGAGCGAGCTCGGGTCGGCTGAAGCTCGCGGAGCATTTGGACCGAGTCCTCGAGGGCCACCGCGACGCGACTTCTGCCGCCCGGGCGAGCGGCTGCGGCGGAGGGATCCGCTTGCGGAGCAAGCGGTCTACTTCGAAGCGGTCAACACCCGCTCCTCGAGCAGCCGAAACGCCTCGTGCTCCCGCGCGCCGCCGGTCTTCTCCACGAGCACTCGCAGGTCACGAAGCTGCCGCGCCACCTCCTCCGCCCCGAGCAGATGCAGCCTCGTGACGAGGATCGCCCCCTCCACGATCGCGTGCCGGGCCCGGTTGAACCCCACGAACGGCCGCCCCTCGTGCACCTTCACCACCCGCGCCTCGAGCCGGCCCCGCTCCCGCGATCGGTCGGCCGCCTCCACGCGAAATTCATACGCGCGGCACATCTCCTCGAGCACCCAGCCCCGCACCACCGCGGCGGGCCGGCAGGCCGGCGGCGCGTCGAGCCTGCCCGTCACGAGCCGGGCGATGAGCAAGACGTCGTCCGTAAGATGAAACACCCCTTCGGGAAGTCGCGCGAGATTGGCCGCCGTCTGGCTCGTCTCGAACGGCTTGAGCACGAGCGACTCGATCGCACCGCCCAGGCAGGCGGCTTCCGCCACCTCCGGCCCCATCGCCGCGAGGTGCACGCCGCCGGTTGCATCGCAGGTGGCGACGACGCCTTCGAGGATCATGGAACCGGTGGGCATGGGGCTCGCGTCACGGGGGGATCGGACCTGCTGATTCTGGTCTACAATAGCGACGAAACGCTCCCCGTGCGTCCCCTTCCCCTGCACCCGCCCGAATCCCGTGACCGAATCCCGCGAGCGCATCCACTTCGTGACCGGCAAGCTCGCGGAGCACTCGCTGCGGCAGGTGCTCGAACGGCTCGCGCCCAGGGTCGGCTTCGACTACACCGTGCAGGTGATGAACATCACCGTCGCGGCGCTGATGACCACCCCCTGGATCGCCCGCAAGCTCGCCGTGCCGGAGGGCACGTCGCGGGTGATCATCCCGGGATCGTGCAGCGGGTCGCTCGAGGCCTTCCGCGACGTGACGAGCATTCCGGTGGCCCGCGGCCCGGAAGACCTTCGGCGGCTCGACGAATTCTTCGGCCAGCAGTCGTCGGACCTCGCCGGCTACGGCGGCTACGACATCGAGATCATCGCCGAGATCAACCATGCGCCGCGGATGACCCGCGACGAGATCCTCGCCGAGGCCCGCCGGCTCGCGGCCGACGGCGCCGACAGGATCGACCTCGGCTGCGATCCGGGGAGCATCTGGGCGGGCGCGGCCGATGCCGTCAGGATGCTCGTCGACGAGGGGCTGCCGGTCTCGATCGACAGCTTCGAGCCGCGCGAGATCGCGACGGCCGTGCGGGCGGGGGCGAGCCTCGTGCTCTCCGTCAACTCGACGAACGTCGCCGCCGCCGCCGACTGGGGCTGCGAAGTGGTCGTCGTGCCCGACGTGCCGGCCACGATGGCGGGGCTCTTCGACACCGTCGAGCGGCTCGCGAACGAGGGCGTCAGGCTCCGCATCGATCCGGTGCTGGAGCCGATCGGCTTCGGGTTCGCCGCGAGCCTCGGCCGCTATCTCGACGTCCGCCGCCGGTTCCCCGAGGCCGAGATGATGATGGGCATCGGCAACCTCACCGAGCTCACCGACGTCGATTCCGCGGGCGTCAACGTGATGCTGCTCGGCTTCTGCGAGGAGGCGGGCATCCGCTCGGTGCTCACGACGGAGGTGATCCACTGGGCGCGAAGCAGCGTGCGTGAATGCAGCCTCGGCCGGGCGCTCGTCCACCACGCCGTCGCGCACCGCACGCTCCCCAAGCACGTCGAGCCGCGGCTCGTCACGCTGCGGTCGGGCAAGCCGCAGGTCCACGGCCAGGAGGTGCTCGACAACCTCGCGCGGGCGATCCGCGACCCAAACTTCCGCATCTTCGCCGAGCGCGGAAAGATCCATGTCGTCGGCGCTGGGCTGCACCTCGAATCCCGCGATCCCTTCGCGCTCTTCAAGGAGCTGCAGGCGGCCGGCCGCGACGACGTCGATCCGAGCCACGCCTTCTACCTGGGCTACGAGATGGCCAAAGCCGTGACGGCACTCACGCTCGGCAAGGACTACCACCAGGACCGCGCCCTCGACTGGGGCCACCTCACGCAGCCCGAGATCGGCCACGGACCCTCGCAATCGGCGGCCGACGCCGCAAAGAAAGCGGAGGCGCTCCCGCAAGCGGAGGCGCTCCCGCAAGCGGAGGCGCTCCCGCAAGCGGAGGCAATCAGCCCATCATGAGCATGGCGGCGCCGAAACAGGAATCGTCGCTCGTGGCCCGGCGCTGGTTCACGCCGTCGGGCGCGATCGTGGCCGAACTCGCGCCGGGCATCGACGCCCCGCAGATCTTCGCGCGACTCGCCGGCGCGCCGCGGCTCGTCTTCTTCGACAGCGCCCTCGTCGACCAGGCGGCCGCGGAGCCGACGGCGGCCCCGCGGCTCGGACGCCATTCGTTCGTCGCCGCCGACCCGATCCATGCGATCGTGGTCGAGCCGAGCCCCGATGCCGCGTCGCGGATCGCCGCGGCGCTCGACGCCGTGCGCGGCCTGCTCGCCGATCTCGCCACGGCCACCGTCCCCGGCCTGCCGCCCTTCCAGGGAGGCCTGGCGGGGCTCGTCTCGTATGAATGCGGCCTCGCGCGGCTCGGCGTCGCACCGGCGTCGCCGCCGGCGGCCGGCGTGCCGCTCGTCGCGCTTGCGGTCTACGACGTCGTCTTCGCGTTCGACCACGACGCCGGCCGCGGCTGGGTGATCTCGCAGGGCGTGCCGGCGAAGGGCCCCGCCGCACGGCAGGCCCGCGCGACAGAGCGGCTCGACGCGGTGCTCGCGCAACTCGGCCGCGGCGGCCCGAAGCCCGCGGCCGCCGCGTCGACTTCACAAGCCCCGCTCCCGCCCGGCAGCGTTCACCCACTGCCCGGCCATCCAAACGTCTTCTCGACCCACACGCCCGACTCCTACCGAGAGATGGTCCGCGCGGGCGTCGAGTTCGTGAGGGCGGGCGACATCTTCCAGGTGAACCTCGCGCAGCGGCTGGCCGTCGCCGCGGCGATCGATCCGGTGGAGCTCCACCTGCGGGCCCGCGCGATCAACCCCGCGCCCTTCGCCGGCTACCTCGACACGGGCGCGGCGCAGATCGCGAGCATGTCGCCCGAGCGGTTTCTGCAGGTGGCCCGCGGCACCGTGCGGATGCATCCGATCAAGGGCACCCGCCGCGTGATCGCCAACCCGGAGGCCGATCTCTACGCCGGCGACGACCTCGGCGCGAGCGCGAAGGACCGGGCCGAAAATGTGATGATCGTCGACCTCGTGCGCAACGACCTCGCGCGGGTCTGCACCCCCGAGAGCGTGCGAGTCGAGGCACTCTGCCGGCTCGAGCGGTATCGCTACGTGCAGCATCTTGTCTCGATCGTGGCGGGCCGGCTGCGGGCCGGGCTCACCGCGATCGACGCGCTCGACGCGGCGATGCCCGGCGGCAGCGTGACGGGCGCGCCCAAGCACCGCGCCTGCGAGATCATCACGTCGCTCGAGGGCGTGGCCCGCGGCGCTTACTGCGGCTCGCTCGGCTACGTGGGCTTCGACGGCACGGCCGACTTCAACCTGCTGATCCGCACGTTCGTGGCCTCCGGCGGCACGATCACGTTCGCAGCCGGCGGCGGCATCACCGCCGCGAGCGACCCGGCGGCCGAGCACGCCGAATCGCTCCACAAGGCGGAGGGGATGCTGCGGGTGCTCGAGTCATTCGCACGGGCCGACGGGGAGCCGCCCGCATGATCGTCGTCCTCGACAACCGCGACAGTTTCGTCTTCAACCTCGCGCGGTATTTTCAGTTGCTCGGCGCGGAGACGCTCGTGCTCCCGAGCCACGCGGTGGACGTTGCCGCGCTGCGTCGGCTCGCGCCACGGGCGATCGTGATCTCGCCGGGGCCGTGCACGCCCGCCGAGGCCGGCTGCTCGGTCGCCGCGGTCGAGGCCTTCCGCGGCCGCGTGCCGATCCTCGGCGTCTGCCTCGGCCACCAGGCGATCGCCGCCGCGCTCGGCGGGCGGATCATCCGCGCTCGAGAGCCCGTGCACGGCCGCACGAGCCCGGTGCATCACGACGCCGTGAACCTCTTCGCCGGCATCGAGAGCCCCATGACCGCCTGCCGCTACCATTCGCTCGTCGTCGATCCGACCGCGCTTGCGCCGGGGCTCGCCGTGACGGCCCGCGACGACGAGGGCACGATCATGGCGATCGAGCACGCCGCCGATCGTCTCTACGGCGTGCAGTTTCATCCCGAATCGATCCTCACCGAGCACGGCTTCCGCCTGCTCGCCAACTTCCTCGACATCGCCGGCATTCCGCGGAGCGGCCGCATCCCGGACGTGGAAACGCACCGCGCCGCCCAGCCGGCCGACACACAACCCGAACGCATCGTGACGTTTTAGCCCGTACGACAGGCCTCCGTGCCTGTCCAAAGTAGACCGCTTGCTCCGCAAGCGGATCTCGAAACGGCCAGCGAGCCCGGGTCGGCGGAAGCTCGAGGAGCATTTGGACCGAGTCCGCGAGGGCCACCGCGAGGAGCCATTCCGCCGTCGGAGCGGCGGACGAAGAACTTCTGCCGCCCCCGAGCCGGCAATATACGGACGGACGAAGCGGTTTACGACCGGCGAAACCCGCCGTTGACGTTGACGGTCTGCCCCGTCACGAAGGCGGCGTGCGGCGAGACGAGCCAGTGGACGGCCGCGGCGATGTCTTCCGGCGTGCCCCAGCGGCCGAGCATGCTCTCGCGAACCGCGCGGCTCTGCCAGGCGTCGCTCGCCCCCTCGCCCCAGGCCGTCTTGATCCAGCCGGGGGCGACGCAATTCACCCGCACCTTCGGCGCGAGCGATTTGCCGAGGCTGCGGCTGAACGCCATCACGGCCCCCTTGGTCGCGGCGAAGAGCTCGCCGCTGTCCCCTTCCATGCCGGTGTCGGCCTGATCCCAGCCGATCGTCACGATCGCACCGCCCTCGCGAGCCTGCATCCAGCGGCCGATGCCGCGGCAGAGCGTCATCGTGGCGACGACGTCCACCTTCAAGAGCTCTTCGAGCTTTCGCTCGAACGGCCACTTCGCCGGCTCGCCAGTGAGGACGTCGGCCCCGGCCACCGCGACGAAGCTATCGATCGCGGGCAGCCGCACCTCCACCTCGCGGAGCAGGTGCGCCACGGCGTCGGCATCGGCGAGATCGGCGAGGAACGTGCCGGCGTGGCGGTCTTGGCGGGCGAGCAGCGTTGCCAGCTCGTCGGCCGCTTTCGCCGAGCGGCCGTGGATGGCCACGCGGGCGCCCGCATTCGCAAGCTCGAGCGCCACCGCGCGGCCGATGCCGTGCGTCGAGCCGGTGACGAGCGCCGTGCGCCCCGCGAGATCGCTCATCGGCTCGAATGCAGCGCCACGGCCGCCTCCTTGACGGGCAGTTCGTAGCAGGCCGCTTCCTCGGCGTTGCGCACGAGCAGCCGGTTTCCGGACAGGCAGAGATTGTTCCACGTCTGCCCGTCGATCGCATCGCACCGCGCCCGCACGCGATGCTTGTCCGTCGACGCATCGACGAGCGTCACGTCGCCCGATTCCTCCTGCACGAGCAGGAGCCCGCCGACCCGCAGCACCTGCCCCTGGCCGTAGCGGCCCGCCTTCCACATCCGCTTGCCGTCGGCGAGCCGCACGCATTCGAGGATGCCGTCGGAGAGGCCGTAGGCATGCCCGTCGTGGATGGCGACATTCGTGAACTTGGTCTTCAGGCTGCCGGTTTCGTGCCAGACCTCGCGCATCGTCCAGGGCATGGCCGCGTCGCTCGCGATCTCGAAGACGGCCGCGCCGATCCCGTAGCCCTTCGAGACGAAGACCTGCCGGTCGCCGATCACGAATGCCTGCGAGCAACTGGCGTCGGAATTCGAATGCCCTGCCCAGTCGAATTGCCAGACTGCCTCGCGGGTGGCGGGATCGTAGCCGACGACCCGCGATTCATTCACGCTCACGATCACGTCGCGACCGCCGAGCCGGGCGAGCTCGGGCGTGACGTAGCTGATCTGCTCGTCGCCAGCCGTCCAGCTTCGTTCGCCCGTGGTGCGATCGTAGGCCGCAAGCGCCACCGGCTTCTCGTTCGCCGATCGCGGCCCGCCGCCGGGCACCACCACCACGTCGTCGAGCACGAGCGGCGAACCGGCGCGGCCCCAGGCCACCGCCGCCGCGTGCGCCGCCGGATCGATGCCGAGATCGGCGAGCACGTCTTTCTTCCAGAGCACGCGGCCACTGGCGCCATCGATCGCATGCAGCCAGCCGGTCGCGCCCGTCGAGTAGACGACGCCGTCTTTGATCGTCGGCGTCGACCGTGGCCCGACGCCACCGAGCACCGTCTCATGCCGCGCCGGCACCGCCACGCTCCACTCCGGCTCACCCGTGGGGAGTGCGTAGCAGGAGACGATCTCCTCGTCGCCGCGCTGCTCGAGCGTGACGGCGTGGTCGCCGCAGGTGGTGAAGCCGCTCCAGCCGGCGCCGAGTGGCCGCTTCCAAAGCCGCCGGGGCGGCCGCGCCTCCCAATCGGCGTCGAGTTCGATCCGGTCGATGCCGAGCGAGCCTGCGGGCCCGAGAAACCGCGGAAAATCGTGGGGCGTCGCCTGCCAGGCCGGCGCCGCTTCCGCCGCCTTCGCCGGCAGGGCCGCCGGCGCGAGCTGCCGGTCGCGCGAGGGCGCCCAGCGCCAGGCAAATTCGGGCACGAGGTCCCCCGACACGCGTTCGATCCGCAGCATCCCGGCCGCCACCACGACGATGCCCAGGATCGCACCGGCGAGCATTTGCTTGAGCCAGGTCGGATGGCCGCTTTCGCGGAGGAACCAGAGAAGCACCGACACGAGCGCCGAGAAGCAGAGGATCAGCGTGATGATGTTGCGCACCGCCTGATCGACGATCGGGCCGACGACCGGCTCGAGCAGGCCGGCCCGAACGAGCACCGTGGCCGTCGCCAGGGATGCGATCGAGACGAGCACCCGACGGGGGGGCCAGAGCGAGCGGGGCTTCGACGCGGCAATGGCGGCGCGGCGCATGACACACTTTCCGAAAACGTGAAAGAAGAATGGAAGAAGAGGAGTGTAGCGGTCGTGCGGCGCAGGCGTCCAACCCCGACGCGATCCCGGTGTGCCGTTCCTTGTCCGCCCTCGGGGGCTCGACTACACTCGCGAAAAAGTCGGCTTTTATCCTTCAGGCCCACCGCATGCTCACGACGAAACCGCACGACGAGGCTGATGGGCAGGATGAACCTCTTGCCACCGCCGGCCTCGGCCCTTCCACCGCGGCCGTGCATGCGGGCGAGGCGCGACAGAAGCCGGGCCACGCGATCGCCGATCCGATCTTCGCGTCGTCCACCTACACCTTCTCCGACACGCAAGCGATCGTCGACTTCATCGAGGAGGAGCATCCGCGCGAGGAGTATGGCCGTTACGGCAATCCCGGCGAGCGGGTCGTGGAGCGAAAGCTCGCGGCGCTCGACGGGGGCGAGATGGCCGTCCTCTTCGCCAGCGGCATGGGCGCGCTCGTGGGCCTCCTGATGGCCCACCTCAACGCCGGCGAGGAGATCATCTTCTTCGATGAGTGTTATCACCGCAGCCGCGAGTTTTGCCGCAAGCACCTGACGCGATTCGGCGTGGGCTTCCGCGAAGTGGCCTCGTGCGATTACGACGCGATGGAGGCGGCGATCACGCCCCGGACGAAGTTCATCGTCAGCGAGTCGCCCACCAATCCGCATTTGAGCGTGGTCGACATCTCCCGCTTCGCCGAGATCGGCCGCCGCCACGGCGTGCTCACGCTCATCGACGCCACGCTCTGCACGCCCTACAACCTCCGGCCGCTGGAGGCCGGCGTCGATTTCGTCCTGCACTCGGCGACGAAATACCTCGGCGGCCACAACGACCTGCTGGCGGGCGTGGTCGTCGGCTCGAAGGAGAAACTCGAGCCCGTCCGCAACCTCCGCGGGATCATGGGGGGAGTCAATTCACCCCACAACGCCTACCTGCTCGAGCGCGGCCTGAAGACATTCGCCCTGCGGATGGAGCGACACAATGCCAACGGCCTCGCGGTGGCCCGGTTCCTCGAGCGGCACCCGCGGGTGGAGCAGGTCTTCTATCCCGGTCTCGAGAGCCATCCCTACCACGCCGTCGCCGCCCGCACGATGCGCGGCTACGGCGGCCTCGTCACCTTTCTCATCAAGGGAGCCGACTGGCGGGAGACCGCGAAGGTGGTCGACTCCGTGCGGATTCCGCGGATCGGGCCGAGCCTCGGCGGCGTCGAATCGCTCATCGAGCAGCCGATGGTGATGAGCTACTGGAACTACACGCCCGCCGAGCGGGCGGTGTTTCGCATTCCAGACAACATGATCCGCCTCGCCTGCGGCATCGAAGACTCGGCCGACCTGATCGCCGACCTCGCCCAAGCACTCGATTCGTAGCCTTTCGACCCGCAGGCTCGTCATGCAGTTTCGCACCCGCGCGATCCACGTCGGCCAGGACCGTGATGCCGCCACCGGCGCGATCGTGCCGCCGATCCACGTCGCCAGCACGTTCGTGCAGCCCGATGCGTCGATGACGGCGGAATATGACTACGCGCGGACGGCAAGCCCCACGCGGCGGAATTTCGAGACGACGCTCGCCGGGCTCGACAACGGCACGCGGGCGCTGGCCTTCGCCTCCGGCATGGCCGCCACGCACTGTGTCACGCAGCTGCTCGCGCCGGGCGACCAGATCGTCACCGGCACCGACATCTACGGTGGCACCTGGCGGCTCTTCAACAAGGTGCTCACCGGCCACGGCATCACCGTGACGGCCGTCGACACCTCCGACATCGCTGCCGTGGCCCGGGCCGTCACGCCCGCCACGAAGCTCATCTGGATCGAGTCGCCCGGCAACCCGCTCCTCTCGATCACCGACATCGCCGCCTGCGCGGAGATCGCCCACCGCCACGGCGCCCTGCTCGCCTGCGACAACACGCTCGCCACCCCCGCGCTCTCACGGCCGCTCGACCTCGGCGCCGACATCGTGATGCACTCGGCGACGAAGTATCTCGGCGGCCACAGCGACCTGCTCGGCGGGGCCCTCGTCGTGCGCGACGCCGAACTCGGGAAGAAGCTCCACTGGATGCAAAACGCGACGGGCGCCGTGATGGGCCCGCTCGAATCATTCCTCTGCGCCCGCGGCGTGAAGACGCTCGAACTGCGGGTCAGGGCCCAATCGGCGACGGCAATCGAGCTCGCCCACTGGCTCGAGGCGCATCCCCGCGTCGCGAAGGTGCACTATCCGGGCCTCGCCTCCCATCCGGCCCACGCGCTCGCCGCGCGGCAGATGGAAGGAGGCTTCGGCGGCCTCCTGAGCTTCGAGCTCGCGGGCACCGGAGGAGATGGCGACGTGGCCGCGGCCCGGCGGGTCGTCGAATCGACGAAACTCTTCCAACTGGCGGTGAGCCTCGGCGCGGTCGAATCGCTCATCGAACTGCCGGCCGTGATGTCGCACGGCTCCTACGAACCGGCCGCCCGTCGGGCCGTGGGCATCGCCGACGGCCTCATCCGGCTCTCCGTCGGTCTCGAAGCCTTCCCAGACCTCCGCGACGACCTGGCCTCCGCCCTCGGCTAGGGCCTGTCCGGTGCGTCGCCGGCTCGCGGGCGGCAGAAGTCGACTCGCGGTGGCCCTCGAAGACTCGGTCCAAATGCTCGTCGAGCTTCCGCCGACCCGCGAGCCTTCGTCCATGGTGGGCAGTTTCGCCCGAAACCGCATTACGAGGGAGGCTCAGGGATCGGCTGAAGCTCGACGAGCGTTAGGAACTTTCGACCTTCTGGGGAATGAACCGCCGTAGGTCGTCAGCGGAGACTGGACTGGCCGGCCCGAGGCCGGGAGTTCTTTGCGAGGAGACTTCTGCCGTCCCTGAGCCGGCGCACTCCAGCAGACGGGCAATCTGGGCAAGCCCTGCCGATCGCGTCGATTTTGGCGGAAGTTTTGGTCGTGCCGTTGCCGATAACCCTTCCGATTGGAGAACCGCTGCCGGGCGACGGACGCCTCGGGCTGCGGTTTTCCGGGAGGATGAGTTCATGCGAGTGTCTTACGGCTTCCGGATGGTGATGGGTTTGTCGCTGATTGGCCTGGTGGCGGCGGATCGTTTCGCCGTTGCGGAGCAGGCCGACGCGACGGCCCAGCCGAGCCAATTGCGGTGGACGCCCCACCGCGTGGCGACGACGGCGCCCACCGCTGCCGCTGCCGCTCCGGCCGCGACCACGCCGGCCAACACGAACGATCAGCCCACCTGGAAGCCGGCCGGATCGTCTGCGCAGCAGGCCGCATTGCCGCCGGCATCGGTCACGCTGCCCGAAGGCGTGCCGCCGGTGAACGGCCCGACCGTGCCCGGCTACGATCCGCGGAATCCCGCGAACGATGCACGGCTCAGCGTCGGCGAGCGATTCGTCCGTGCGTTCAACGTGCCGAACCAGTCACAACCGCGGCGGAGCACGACCGGCGACTACGCTCCCCTCCGCGGCGCGATCGACGCCACGCTCGGCGAATGGACGAGCCCCAACCGGCTCGCAGGCACGTTGCAGGCGCCGCGTGACCCGGCCACCGACGACAAGATCCTCGGCGTCGACGTGATGCGGACGCCGACGGGCGACCGCGGCCGCCCGATCCTCGGCATGGAAGGGGCGACCCGGCCCCGCCCGGCGACCGGCCGCCCGGCCTTCCCCGTCGGCGGCGGCGAGGCGCCCCGCTTCGATCCGCGGACCGCCCAAACCACTCAGCCCGCCCGTCCGCAGGCCGCGTTCCCGCGGACCCGCGCCGACCGTCTCGCGATGAACGTCGATGGACTGCCCTCGGTGATGACCAGTGCCCCGCAGGCCGCGGCGATCGGCGATGCCGGCAAGCCTGGTGCGCTCCCTGCGCCTCCCGCGGCGTCATCATCGACGACGATCGAGACGCTGCCGATGGACAACTTTCCCCTCGAATCAGGCATGCCGTCGGGCGGCTACGACGGGCAGATGATCATGGAAGGCGATCCCATGATGGGGGCCGACCAGGGCGGGCAGGCCATGTGGATGGGCCAGTATCCGAACCAGATCCACGTCGAATCGTTCTACGACGATCCCTACGCCTGCGAAGACGGCGAGGAGTGCGGCTGCCTGCCGATGTGGCAGCACCATGATGGCCGCATTTGCGCCTGGCTGCGGCGGTTCGGTCGTCCCTACTACGGCTGGCGGTGGTATCGCGACCTCACCGTGGGTGCCGGCGTGACGAGCTTCACCAATGGCACCGACCTGGGCATCAACGGCAACTACGGCGCGAACGAATACATCAACTGGTCGATGCCGTTCTGGAACGCGTTTGGCATCGGCTGGCAACTCGGCGCCCGCGCCGTGCAGACCGGCTATCAGCCGACCACCGTGAACGTGGCCGGCACGTCGTTCACGCGGCCCGCCCGCGATCAGGTGTTCGTGACGACCGGCTTCTTCACGCGGGCCTTCGAGGGCCGTGGCCTCCAGGGTGGAGCCGTCTACGACTATCTCAGCGATCAATATTACGACACCGTCGACGTGGCCCAGATCCGCAGCGAGCTGAGTTATGTCTGGGGCTATCACGAGATCGGCTACTGGGGCGCCCACAACATCCTGAACCAAAACAGCTTCTTCCTGCCCCGCCCGACCGCCACGGCCACCGGGACGACCGTCGACTTCTACAGTGCCTTCTACCGGCTGCACTTCGGCGACGCCAACGAATGGCGGATCTGGGGTGGTGCCACGGCCAATGGCGAGGGCATCTTCGGCTCGCAGGTGCGGGCGCCGATGACGAAGAGCTTCGCGATCGAGGGCATGTTCACCTACCTCGTGCCCGAGGCGAGCCAGACGATTCCGCTCGACAACATTGGCTCGATCTCCACGTTCTCCCCCGCGGCCTGGAACGTGTCGGTGAACCTCGTCTACTACCCGGCCTGCCGGTCGCGTCGCAGCCTGGCGAGCCCCTATCGCCCGCTCTTCGACGTGGCCGACAACGGCAGCATGATCCGGGCGGTCACGCGGTAGGGCTCGCAGACCGTGGGCAGGCGGGGGCCGTTTCTGCTATCCTGACGGCCTCGAGGGGCCGATCGACGAGCGGCCCATTTCCCGCTGACTGCAGACGAGAAACAAATGCCCGAAGAAAAAGATCCGTGGGCTTCCCTGGCCGATTCCCTTGGCGCCGGTTCGGCGCCGGAGCCCGCGAGCCAGCCGCCACGGCAACAGCCCAAGCCCCGCCCGGAAACCAGGGCACCTGAAGCCAAACGCCCCGCCGCCCAGGCTCCAGCCGCCGGCTGGGGTGACATCGAATCAACGCTCGGTTTACCGCCTTCGCGCGAGGCAGCCCCTGCCCCAGCGCGGCCCGCCCCGCGGCCCCCCGACCCCCGCGCCGCGGAAAGCCGCCCGGCGCCCCCCCGCGAGCAACGATCCTTCGAGGATCGCCCCGTGGCGCCACGCGACCGTCGCCCGGTCGAGGGCCGACGCGACGAGGAACCGCGACGTGCTGAGCCCCGCCGCGACCGGGATGACGAACCCTCGGCATTCGGTGCCCTGCCGCGCAGCGACTCGGAAGAACGCCGCAGTGAGGGCAACGGCGAAGTCGAGGACCGTCCGCGTGGCCGGCGCCGTCGGGGCCGCCGCGGTGGCCGCGGCCGTGGCGGCAGGGATCGTCGCGAAGAGGGCCGCGCTGAAGGCCGCGAGGAGGGCCGCGAGGGCCTGGCCGCAGCCGACCGCAGCGAGCCGCTCAATCGCGGCCCGCGCGACGAGCGCGATGAATTCCCCGACCGGGACGATTCATTCGATCGCGCCAGCGACGACCTGATCGCCGAGCCCGTGCGGTCCGCCGAAGCGTCTGACCGCGAGCAGGCAGGAGACCGCGACGAAGCGGGGCGGCCGCGCCGTCGCCGTCGCCGTGGACGCCGTGGCGGTCGCGGCCGCGGATCGCGTGAGGGCCAGCCGAGCGACGCAGTCGATCCGTCCGCGGCACCGGCCGATCGGCTGGCAGACATCCGCGACGAACCCCGCCGCTCGGCTGACGGCGACGACGGCGGCGATGACGAGCCATTGCCTGCCGGCTATGGCGTGCGGCCCGCCGCCTCGCGGCCCGCAGAGCCCCGCAGCGGCCAGGGACAAGGAAGCGAATCCCGTGGCCGGCGCCGACGCGGCCGGCGCGGTGGCAGTGGCTCTGGCGACGGATCGCGCGAAGGCTCACGGCCTGCAACCGGCGAATCGGGCGGCGAGTCGTCGCGGCGGCGCGGACGGCGCAGCCAGCGACGTCGCTCCGGCGACGAACGCTCGAGCTCGAGTTCGAGTCTCTCTCGCGGGCGACGGGATGATTTCGTGCCCGTGTCGCGTGGCTACGACGAAGACGACGAGGGCCTCGAGTTCCTCGGCGTCGAAGAGGCCAGCCGCGAGGCCGGCCCGCGTCGCGAGCCGCGCCGCGGCGATGAAGACGACGTGCTCGCCGAGAGCGGCCTCAGCTCCGTGCTCGACGTGCCGAGTTGGGTGGAAGCGATCGGCATCGTGATCGCCTCGAACCTCGACGCCCGCAGCCGCCCGAAGTCGGACCGCTCCGAAGAAGACCGCAGCCGCCGCCGGTAACGTAGGACAGGCCTCTGTGCCTGTCCTACTTCAACGATATCGTGCGGGCGAGCGGCTTGAGAATCTGCTCGACGACACACGTATCGACCACCTCGCGGGCGATCTGGGCCAGCCGGTCGATCGCCTCGACATACGTGGTCTGCGGATCGAGGCTGCCGTATTGTCGGGCCGTCACATAGACGCTCAACTGCTCCTCCGCGAAATCGCCCGTCCGCACCTGGAAGGCATTGGTGCGGGTCTCAGTGCTGACGCGCACCTGCACCCGGCAATCCTCGTCGAGCGACACCGTCAGCGACGGCTCGTAGTTGATGACCCGCCCCCCGGGCAATTCCGTGACGCGATCGAGCGCCGAGCCCACGCCGAGGGCCTCCGCCAGGAGCGCGTTGTGGTTGCCACGATAGGCGAAATCGAAGCCGAAAAGCAGGTCGAGCGCCTCGCAATCGAGCGGGCTAATCGACAGCAGCGCCGGAGCCAGATCGAGCACCAGCCGATGCTGATCGAGGGCGGCCTCCAGCGAAGGCGGATTGACCTGTCCGGAGCAGAGCCGCTTGGACTCGACCGCCGCCCAGCGGTAGCGCCCCTGATCCTTGTCTTCCTCGAGCACGAAATCCCGCTTGTCGCGGCAGTAAAACTTCCGCATCGACGGATACTTCTTCTGCACGCACTCGAAGAAGTGGAGGATTGTCTCGCGCTGGCCGGGGAGATCCATCTCCGTGGCCAGATTCATGTTGATGTAGAAATCGTCGGCGAAAGACGCATAGGGCGTCATGCACGGGCACTCCGAGGGGGCTACACGCGAGAGCTTCGAGTATAGGCGGCATTTTTCCGGGGTGTCAAAGAGACCGCCGTTTCGTCGCCCACCAGACTGAGGGGTGCTCTGAAAAGCCTTGCCGCCTCTGGAAACAATCGCGACCCGGCGACATACTGAGATCACGTAGGTGAGCCTGCTCCGCCGACCTCAACGACCGGCTCTCTCGAAACGAGCCCCTACTCCATGCCTTCCTCGACGGACATCTCCGGCATCCCGGACGACCGCATCTCGGTGCAGAAGCGCAGCGACGGCTCGATCGTCGTTCGGATCCAGTCGGCGGGCGACGATCACAACCGCCTGCCCGACGCCGTCTTCTCGTTCCGCTGTGGCGATCCGCAATACGACTACTGGCTGCGGCGACTGCAGAAGCAGGCCTGACGACCTCCTGTCACTCGCGGGAACTTGCGATCAGCGAGATGAACTCGCGATTGCTCTTGAATTTCGCGAGCTGCTTCGTGAGTTGCTCCATCGCATCGACGTGATGCATGCTCGAGAGCGTCCGCCGCAGCATGTTGCAGGCATGCAACGTGTCGGGATCGAGCAGCTTCTCCTCGCGGCGGGTGCCAGACTGCGAGATGTCGATCGCCGGCCAGACGCGGCGGTCGGCGAGCTTCCGATCGAGCACGAGTTCCATGTTGCCGGTGCCCTTGAACTCCTGAAAAATCAGCTCGTCCATGCGACTGCCGGTATCGATCAGGGCCGTGGCCACGATTGTCAGCGACCCGCCCTCCTCGAAGACCCGCGCCGTGGCGAAGAGCTTCTTTGGGATGTCGAGCGCCTTGATGTCGACGCCGCCCGACATCGTCCGGCCGGTGTTGCCCACCCACTTATTGAAGGCCCGTGCCATGCGGGTGATCGAGTCCATCAGCAGGAAGACGTCCTTGCCCGTTTCGGCCATCCGCTTGCAACGCTCGATCACGAGCTGCGAGAGCCGCACGTGGCTTTCGACGTCGCAATCGAGGCTGCTGGCGAGCACCTCGCCCTTGACCGTCCGCCGCATGTCGGTGACTTCCTCCGGCCGCTCGTCGATGAGGAGCATCACGAGCGAGAGTTCCGGGTGGTTGGTCGAGATCGCCTGTGAGACCTGCTGCAGGAGCACCGTCTTGCCGGTGCGCGGCGGAGCCACGATGAGCGCCCGCTGCCCCTTGCCAAGCGGCGTGAGCAGATCCATGACGCGGGTCGTGAGCGGCTGCTGCCCCGTCTCCAGCCGCAGCCAGGTCTCGGGATTGATCGGCGTGAGCTGGTCGAACGACTTGACGTTGGTGTAGTCGTCGGGATTCATCCCTTCGACTTCCTGGATCTCCTTCACCCGCGGCCCCTGCTGCCGACGGCCGGGCAGCACGAGCCCCTTGATGGAGACGCCTTCGCGGAGCTTGTAGCGCTCGATCATCGTGCCGGGCACGAAGGGATCGGTGCGCTCGCGGACGTAGTTGGTTTCCGGGCTGCGAAGGAAGCCATAGCCGTTGGGGTGCATCTCGAGCACGCCCTGGCATGGCTCGAGCGGAATCGGCTCTCCGTTTTCGGTAACTTCGGGCTCCATCTCAGGCGGACGCATGCCTTCGCTGTCCATGCCCACCGCACCGGCGCCGGCCATTGTGGGCCCGCCGCCACCGCCACGGCGAAACCGCCGACGACGGCCACCGTAGCCACCCTGCCCCTGGCCCTGCCCCTGCCCGCCGGCAAAACCGCCGCCCTGGCCTTGGCCCGGGCCCTGACCGCCGAACCCCCCTCGCCCCCTCGAACGCCTCCGCTTCGACATGGATCAACACACTCTCACAAAAGGAATCCGTCCCTCGCATCCACCCACGGTGGACGAGCGGGGAACGAAAGCCGGCATGGGCCGGAATGAACCGTGACCGAGGCTCCCGAAACCGATTTCGGTGAAACTCAGAAGACCTGCATCCAGGTGGCCTTCGACCTCTCCCTCCAAGGGAGACATCGCGTACGCCTGAAAAACCAAGGCGACGGCGGCCGTGAAAAACCTTCTGAGGGAGCCGAGGCTCAACCTGCGGCCCCACGTCGGGGCCGCCTCTCCAAAGGACCTAGAAAGTATCCGGCAGCGGCGCGGGGATGTCAAGCGGCGCAAAAACGAGGGGGGCAGCGACAACCTGGGCAGGCGAGGGGAAATGGGGCGCCGCCTGATCCACAAGGGGGTGCTTTGTCGGCAACTTTCAGGCGATTCCTGCAACCGTTTCGACCGATACATCTTTCGGATGTCCGCCTGCGGGACGGGGCCAGACGTCGATGTTTCGAGAGGGATGTTGCCATGTTTTTCACGCTGCATGATCACAACCAACCGGCCCGCCGGCCACTGCTGATCGCCGGGGCGCCCGTATGCCTGGCCCTCTGTGTGGGGCTTGGATCGTTGCCCGCTCTGGCCTCTGCAGCAGAGTCTGGCGGTGCCATCCAGACGGCGACCAGCGTGCCCTGGCACCGCGACATCGCGCAGGCGCAGGCTGCGTCGCTCATGAGCAAGCGGCCGGTCCTGATCATCTTCACGGCATCCTGGAGCGAAGCGAGCAAGGCCGTCCAGCGCACGACGCTCGCCGCCCCGGAGGCTGCCGCCCTGATCACCGCCTGCTACGAACCGGTCAACGTCGATGTCGATGCCGACCCGGTGCTCACGCGGAGCCTCGGCGTATCCAACATTCCGGCGGCCTGCGTCGTCGACGCCGACGGAAAATTGATCACCCGGTTCGAGTGCCCCGCTGAGCCCGCCGCATTCGTGGCCGCGGCGGCCCGCGCGATGCAGGAGGCAACCCAGGCCCGCCCCGTCGAGACCGCCCTGGCCGCGATGCCCCGCGAGCAATCCGACTTCAGCCGGAGCGCCGCGGCAGTCGGGCCGACCGCCAGCGTGGCTCCCACGCCGGCCGGCATCGCACAACCGCCCGTCGCGCCGGCACCGACGGCCTTCGCGACCGCGGAATCCGACACGACCGTTGCCGCAGAGCCGTCGCTGCCTCCGGCCCCGCCGGCATGGCAGGCGGAACCGGCCAAGCCCTCGGCATACGACACGGCCGCGGCGCCGGCCGGCGATGCCCAGCGCAAACTGCTCGATCCCGCCCCATCCACCGGCGCAGCGCCGTGGCTCAATGGCGCGGCGCCGCAGACGGCCTCCGCTACGGCCGCTCCGCAGGCCGCGGCCCCGCCCGCGACCACCTCGAGCGCCACCGCTGCCCAGCCGAAGCCGGATAAGAAGTCGGCCACCGACTCGTTCTTCGCGGCACTGAAGAAACCGTTCACGATGTTCTCGAAGCCGAAAGACGCCACCGATCCGAAGGCGACCGCGGCAACCGGAAAGCCGGAGGGCGTTGTCGCCGCCACCACGCCCGATCCCTATGGCTCGATGCCGCTGGGTCTCGAAGGGTATTGCGCGGTCAGCCTTGCCGAGAAAGGCCAGTGGATCGAGGGGCGAGCCCAGTGGGGCGCGCGGCATCGCGGCCGCACCTATCTCTTTGCCGGCCCTGAGCAGCAGCAGGCCTTCCTCACCAATCCCGATCGCTATGCCCCGGCCCTGTCCGGCGACGATCCGGTGCTCGCCTGCGACACGGGCAAGCAGATCGCCGGCCAGCGGCGGTATGGCGTGACCTACCAGGCGCGCACCTACCTCTTCTCTTCGCCCGAAACCCGCACCGCCTTCGCCGCCAACCCGCAGCGCTACACGACGCGAGTCAAACTCGCCGAAGCCGTGCCGCCGACGGGCACGATCGTCAAGTAGCCCAGCGCTTCGATCGCTCGACGCCGTCGTGCCAGCGGTCGAGCAGGCGACGGCGGGCGGCCGCCGGCATCGTCGGCTCGAACACCCGTTCCACGCGACGGGCGCCTTCGATGGCGGAGGCATCCGAGAAAAAGCCCGCCTCGATGCCAGCCAGGAGCGCCGCACCGAGCGCCGTCGTCTCGAGCACCGCGGGCCGCTCCACCGGCAGGCTGAGCACGTCGGCCTGCAGCTGCATGAGCAGGTCGTTTGCGGTCGCGCCGCCGTCCACCCGCAGCCGCGCGAGCGGCACGCCGGCATCCCGCTCCATCGCCGCGACCACGTCGGCCACCGACAGGGCGATCGATTCGAGCGCCGCGCGGGCGATGTGGCCGCGGTTGGTCGCCCGCGAAATGCCCACGATCAGCCCGCGTGCGAACGGGTCCCAGTGGGGCGAGCCGAGCCCGGTGAGCGCGGGCACGAGCACCAGGCCGCCATTGTCGGCAACGCTTCGAGCGAGCGGCTCGACGTCGGCGGCCTTCTCGATGATGCCCAGGCCGTCGCGCAGCCAGCCGACGATCGCACCGGCCACGAACACCGAGCCCTCGAGCAGATACGTGGCAGGCGCCTGGGCGCCGACGGCGCAGCCGAGCGTCGTGAGCAGGCCGGACTGACCGGTCACCCGCTGGCCGCCGGTCGAGAAGAGCAGGAAGGCGCCGGTGCCGTAGGTGTTTTTCGCGCTGCCGGCGGCCGTGCAGCCGTGGGCAAAACCGCTCGCCTGCTGGTCGCCCGCGGAGCCCGTGATCGGGATCGCCGCGCCGAAAAGCGATGGACCCGTTTCGCCATACGGGCCGCTCGACGGCCGCACCTCCGGCAGGATCGCCCGCGGGATCTCGAAGAGCCGGCAGAGCTCGTCGCTCCAGGCGAGCCGGTCGATGTCGAAGAGCAGCGTACGGCTGGCATTCGTGACGTCGGTCGCATGCACGCGGCCGCCGGTGAGCCGCCAGATGAGAAACGTATCGACCGTGCCAAAGAGAATCTCCCCCGCTTCGCAGCGGCTGCGAAGGCCGGGAATCGTCTCCAAGAGGTGCATGACCTTCGTGGCCGAGAAATAGGGATCGAGCCGGAGGCCGGTCCGACGACGGACATCCTCTTCGAGCCCGCGCTCCGCGAGCCGCCGGCAGATCGGCGTTGAGACGCGGCTCTGCCAGACGATCGCGGGCGCCACGGCTCTCCCGGTGGCCCGATCCCAGAGGATCGTCGTCTCGCGCTGGTTCGTGATGCCGATCGCCGCCACGTCCGCCGCCGACAGCCCAGCCTGCTCGAGCGCCCGGCGGGCGCAGGAGAGCTGCGTGCGCCAGATGTCTTCGGGATCGTGCTCGACGATCCCCATGTCGCCGGCATCGTCGTCGCCGGCGCCGCTGCCTCCCGTGCGCACATGCTGCGGAAACTCTTCCTGCGCGACGGCCAGCGGCATGCCACGGCGGTCGAAGAGGATCGCGCGGCTCGATGTCGTGCCCTGGTCGAGCGCGAGTACGGCGGTCTTGGTGGTCGGGCCCGTCGTCATGCCTGTGTCTCCTTGTTGGGTGCAACGATCTTTCCATACCGCTCGCGCAGCCCTGCCACGCACTGCTCCACCGCGGCGGAAACCGCATCGCGGCCCAAGAGCCCCTCCTCCACGAGCGCATCGGCCGCCTGCTCGATCGCGCGGCGCGAAAGCTGCGGTTCGAACGACAGCATGAGTCGCCGTTCGACGAGATCCTCGAGCGCGGTGGCCCATTCCTCGCGGATGCAAAACCGGGCCGCGGCCACCGGCAGGTCGCTGCCGTCGAAGGTCTCCGCTGCAGCCGCTTGGCGGGAGTGGATCGCGGCGCAGACATCCACACCGCGGCTGCCGAAAAGATCCACCGCGCGACTCGCCGCGCGGCGGGCTCGGTCGCTCGACATCCCGGCGGCTTGGGCATGGGCCGCCGCCGCGTCTACCGCGCGGAAGTGATCGGCGTCGCTGACGTTTCCCGGTAGCGGCCGATCCCGCGACGTGCCGCGGACGGGAATGCGAAGCGTCGAAAGAATCTCGCGAGCGGCCGACTCGGCGAGGCTGCGGCATGTCGTGAGCTTGCCGCCGACGATCGACCAGCATGGCACGGGCGCCTCCGGCTGGCGGACGAGCATGTGCCGCCGCGTGATCGATGCCGGAGCGCCAGTTCCTGGACCAACGCCTGGCAGCGGCCGCACGCCGCAGTAATGCTGCACGACCGCAGCCCGATCGGGAGCGGTCGCCGGAAAGAGCCGCGCCACGGCGGCGAGCAGGTAGGCGATCTCGCCTTCGTCGGCCCGGGCAACCGCCGGATCGCCGGCAAACGGGATATCGGTCGTGCCCACCAGCACGAGCCGCGGGCCGAAGGGCAAGACGAACACCGGCCGGCCGTCGGCCGCTTCCGCATAGACGCCGCGACGCCCGAGCGCCGACCGCAGCCGCCTTGTGGCAAGCATGATGTGGCTTCCCTTCGTGCCGCCGATGAGCCGCCGCGGGGGCTCGGGCAGAAGCCCCGCGAGCGTGCGATCGACCCAGGCGCCGGTCGCATTGACGATTGCCGCGGGCTCGATCATGCGCAACGCACCGCCCGCGTGCTGCGAGTGCCCGGGCTCGATCGACAGCCGGCCCTTCGCGTCAAGCCGCGCAGCATGCCGCGTGAAGAGTGAAAACTCGGCCCCCGTCTCCGCGGCGATCCGCCGCGCATCGACGAAGAGTTCCGCCGTGAACCGCTCGGGGAAGAGCATCTGGGCATCCACATAGATGGCGGCGAGTGGAAATCGCCCGGCGTCGACCTGCGGCAGCCCCTCGCCGCCGGCCCGCGCCATGCGATGCCACGGCCACGGCGAGCCCATCGACAGCAGATCGTAGAGCGCGAGCCCCATGCCGACGGTCCAGCTGCCGCGGCGCGCGTGCCAGCGGCGGGCGAGCGACTCGAGCCCGCAGATCCGCGCGGCCGCGGCGCGGAGCCCGCCGAACCGCGACTCCACCGGTAGGTAGAATTCGAGCGGCTTCACCAGATGCGCCGCGAGCCGCACGAGCCGATTGCGTTCGGCGAGGCTCTCGCGCACGAGTCCGATCTCGCCATACTCGAGGTATCGCAGACCGCCGTGCACGAGCCGCGTGGACCAGGCGGTGGCCCCGCAGGCGATGTCTTCCGCCTCGACGACGACGACCGACACGCCCGAGAGCAGCAATTCGCGGGCCAGCGCCGCGCCGTTGATGCCGCCGCCGAGCACGACGACCGTCGGGCGATCCGTCGCGGCGATGGTTTGAGTGCGTCCGCCCACCGACCGCATCTCCACAGAGGTCACCGGGACCGATGCCTTCGATCTCGGTCTTTCCACGACGGCAACTATACTGGATGCCATCGCCATGCTCGGCCCGCCGGAATCCATGAACGCCATGCTGCGACCGCGGACTCTTCTCATCGCAGCCACCGCGATCGTCGCAGCGGTCTGGATGGCCCCTGCTCCTGCGGCCCGCACGATCGATGCCGATTGGACCGGCGTGCCGCTCCGCGAGGTCGCCGCGCGGCTCACGACACTCGGCGGCGTGGCGATCGTCGTCGACCGGCGGCTTGATCCGTCTATGGCCATCACGCTGGCCGTCTCCGCCGAGCGGCTCGACGAGGTTCTGGCAGCGGTCGCCACCCAGGCAGACGCGGAAGTAGCCTTGCTCGACGGGCATGCCCGCATTGCACCGGCGGATGCCGCAGCCCGGGCCCGAGCCGGTGAAGCGGCCCGCGAGCAGGAAATCCGCCGGCTCGAGCCGAGGCTTCAGCGGCTCGCACAGGGGCGGCGGGCATGGTCATGGCCCGAGGGCGCGCAGCCTCGCGCACTTCTCGCCGCGGCCGCCGCCGAGGCGGGCATCGCGCTCGAGGGGCTTGGCACGGTGCCGCACGACCATTTTCCCTCCGCCGACATGCCGCCGCTCCCGCTCGCGGAGCGGCTCGATCTGGTCCTCGCGCACTTCGATCACCGCGTCGAATGGAAAAAGAGGGCTGCCTTCGCCGGGCAGCAGCCGGTGTTTCGGATCGTGCCCATCGCCGCGACAGCCTCCGCGGCGCCCCGCACAGCGCCCTGGAGCCCGCGTGCCACGCAGGCGCAGCCCCCCCCCGACGTCGCCCACACCTATTCGCTCAGGGTGGCCGCGCCGCTCGACGACCTGCTGGCGACGCTCGCGAAGCGATTCGCGCTCACGCTGGAGCTCGACCGCGCGGCGCTCGAGCAGCGCGGAATCGCACCCCGGGAAATCGTCCGCCTCGACGTGAAGGATGCGTCGCGCGAGGCGCTGCTCGACGCGGTGCTCGATCCGCTCGGGCTCGGCTGGCGGATCGAGGGGAAGATGCTCCGCGTGGGCACCAGCGCCGCTATCTCACCCTGAGCATCCGTTCGGCGGCCGCGCGGTTTTGGAGTGAAGGGGCGTGGTCCGGCTTGATCCGCAGCGCTGCCGTGTATGACTCGACGGCCTCGGCATGCTTCCCCTGCCGCGACTGCGCTACGCCGCGATTGAACCAGGCCCGCACGTCGCGCGGGTCGTGGCGGATCGCGAGATCGAAATCAAACTCCGCCTTCCGCGGCTCGTCCGTCGAGAGGTAGGCGAGGCCGCGGTTGAGATAGGCGATCATGAACGAGCGGTCGCGGCGGATCGCCGATGCATAGGCATTGATCGCCTCGAGCGGCCGCCTGAGCTCGATCAATGTGAGCCCGCGCCAGAGCTCGGGCCGCGGATCGTCATAGGCGATGCCTGCAGCATCCTCGAAGTCTTCGAGAGCGACGCCATAGAGCCCCTGGTGGAACCAGGCGATCCCGCGCCGTAGATACAGCTCCGGGTTTTCCGGATCGATGGCCAAGCCCTTCGAGAGCGCCTCGACCGAGCCCTCGAAGTCGCCAAGCCGCCGACAGACCACGCCGAGCGCGAGGTGGGCGACGACGAGTTGCGGATCGGCCGCCACCGCGCGGCGCAGTGTGTCGCGCTCCGCCTCGAGCTTACCTTCCTTGCCAAGCTGCTCAGCTTCGGCGAGCAGCTTGTCGGCGGGCGAAATGTCGCCCTCCTCCGCCGCTTCCTCCTCCGCTTCCGGAAAGGGCGTCAGCCCGCGGATCGAGGGCTGGGCTGGCCGCGCAGACTGCTGCCGCGGCGTGGCCGCCGACGGCCGACGCTCTGCGGGCTCGCCCGGCAGCGTCCGCTCCGGAAACGGCATCGGCAGTTGCACCCTCGGTTCGGCGGCGGGAGGCCGCGGCAAAACCGGAGGCGGCGCGGGGGCGGCTGCCTTCCCGGAGCCGAAGGGGTTGAGCTCATCGGCAAACGGATCGTCTTCCGGGATGCCGGGCGTCTGCGAATCCTGCGCGCTGGCCAGACGTGGCGGAAGCCCCGCGGTCGAAAGCAGCGCGGCGGCCACGATCGCCGCGGCGGCGCAGCCGCAGAGGGGGGTGCGATTGCCGGCGGCTGTGGTGCGAGACGATCTGAACATCATCTTCTTCTTCGGCTCGGCGACGGTCTGATCAACTGCCCCGTCGCTACACCTGCTGCGACCCCAACAATCCTCCCAACCGTTCCTCGATCCCCGCGCTGATCCGACCCGCGAAGAGCTGGGCCATGCCCGGCAGCTGAAGCGTCACGAGCAGCTCGTTGAGGAGCACCTCGACGCTGCCATCGAACTGCATCCCCATCACGGCCAGCTGGATCGCCATGCGGTCTTCGGTCTCCCACCGCGCCTCGATCGGCCCGACCGTGTCGGCAAATTCCGTCCGCGCCCGCACGAGCGCATCGTCGAGCCGGCGGCGGACCTCTTCCTGGCTCAGGCCATGAGCCACGCGGACCTCGAGCGATTTCACGGCGGCGATTCTCCTTGCGATGCGGCGGCCAGGGCGTCGCGCACGAGACGGCGCTCGACCAGACCGGTTCGGCCATTTGAGCATACTGCCGAGCGGAGTGCGACCACGTCGGGGCCGAGCGACTGCACCGCTGGAATCTCGGCGATCGTCACCCTGCCCGCGAGCGCCACCGCGAGGCCATGGCTGCGGGCGCGGCCCACCCAGCCGGCGATCTCCGCCGACGGCGCGGTTCCCAGCAAGCCGGCGGCATCCTTGTCGAACGTGTCGATCAGGAGAATGCCGTAGCCGAGCGACCGCGCCGCTTCGATCACCTCCAGCGGCGGCGGCGCGGCGGCCCGCTGCCAATCGGCATAGGCCACGGCCACTTGCGCGATCTCCGCCGGCACCCGGCCGCGAACGGCGGCAAGCCACTCGCGCCACGGCCTCTCCGCCATCCCGGCGAGCCCGACCTTGAAGGCCGCCGGCAACGCGGCGTCGCCCACGACCATCGCGATCGCAGCGACCGCGCCGTCGATCCGCGCCGCGATTCCCTCGATGCCGTCGTTCAATTCACCGCAGGCGATCGTCCACGGCCTCTGGCGGCCAACCTCCCGCGCGATCTCGCCGATCACGCCCGGGCTCGCGGCGCCGAGCGGGCCCGCGAGCGGCTCCTTCACGTCGATGATCGCGGCGCCGCCCGCGAGCGCCTCGGTCGCCTCCGCTCTGCTGCGCACGCTCACGAGCAGGCCGCGCCAGTTCATCGTCCGTGTTCCGCCGTCGGCGGGCTGCCTGCCACCGCCCGCTTCGCATCGACGAGCCTCGCGCTCAGCCGACGGGCTAGTTCGACGGAAAGGGGCTCGCACCACCGGCCGTCGAACACGATCGCCCCGTCCTGCCAGGTGCCCCAGGGCGCAAACGTCGGCCGGGCCTGCCAGTCCTCGGCCCGCTCAGCCACCCGCATCACGAGCGTGCCGACGCGATGGGTCGGCTGGTCGTCGGCGACGGCTTCGGCGGGCTCGAGCCGCTGAGAACCCATGAAGAAGCATTCGATCACCTCGAGCGGCACGGCATGGGCGGCTCCCGGCGCGAGCCGCACCTCGAGGACGTTGTCTGATTTCGAATCGACGCGATGGACCAACCGCGGTCGCATGGCGGCCGCGGCCAGCGCAGCCACGAAGCCGGCGGCCACGAGCCAATAGGCGGAGACGAACCACTTTCCCGGCGCCTGCGCGCCGGCGAGGAAGACCGCGGCCGTGAGCCCTGCGCCGACGAGCGCCGCGACCGCCGCCAGCCCGAGCACGGGCCGCACGTTGCCGCGCAACCAGACATCGGCGACCGGGAGCGACGACGCTGTGGCAGGACTGGGCATCATGCTTTTATTGACGGGCAGCAAGGCTTACGATCTTCACACGATTCGCAATCGGATTCCCACGAGCAGGATGTTCACGCCATGCACGACTCTCACAGCGCTCCGGCCGGCGACTCAACCCGCCTCACGCTCATCGCTCTCGCCGCGCTGCTTGCCGCCTATGCGGCCGCGGCGGTCGCCGGCTGGCCCCAACATGGTCGTGATTTGATCGTGCAGGCACAAGCGGCCCACGAAAAGGCGCATGCCGACGCCGGCCATCCCGCCACCGAGCACGCCCATGTCGAAGACGAGCACGCGCATGCCGGCGCGGCGCCTCCGCCGCTCACCGTGCTCCCGTTCGTGCTCCTGCTGGCCGGGGTCGCGATCCTGCCGCTCACGCCGCGGCTCTCGCATTGGTGGGAGCACAACTCGAGCAAGCTGCTCGTGGGCTCGCTGCTCGCACTGGTCACGCTCTCCTACTACACGCTCTTCCACCGCCACCCGGTCGATCTCCATTTTCCGGCACACGCCACCGTTTCGCCGGCGGCGTCAGGGCCGAACTGGGGAGTGGCCGGCGCCGTGCTCGCCAACGCGATGCTCTCGGAATACGTACCCTTCATCGCCCTGCTCTTCGCGCTCTACGTGATCACCGGCGGCGTGCGGATCGAGGGAGATCTCGTGGCCACGCCCAACGTCAACACGGCCTTCCTCGGCATCGGGGCGTTGGCGGCAAGCTTCATCGGCACGACGGGCGCCGCGATGCTCCTCATCCGACCGCTGCTCGAAACCAATAAGGAGCGGCGGCTCGTGGCGCACACCGTGGTCTTCTTCATCTTCCTGGTCTGCAACTGCGGCGGCTGCCTGCTGCCGATCGGCGACCCGCCGCTCTTTCTCGGCTATCTCCAGGGTGTTGATTTCCTTTGGACGATGTCGCTCTGGAAGGAGTGGCTCTTCACCAACGGGGTGATCCTCGCGATCTACTGGGCCTGGGACACGTTTTTCGCGCACCCGAAGGAACGGCTCAGCGACATCGCCCGCGACGAGCGGCAGACCTCGCGGCTCCGCATCAGCGGCCTCTGGCCCAATGCCCTGCTGATGGCAGGCGTGATCGCGGCGGTCGGCCTGCTCGACCCGGCGAAGGCAGTGCCCGGAACCGACTGGCACCCGTGGGTCTTCCTCCGCGAGGCGGTGCTGGCGGCGCTCGTCGCCGCATCGCTCTTCTTCGGCTCGCGGGCGATCCGCGAGAAAAACGGCTTCACGTACGGGGCGATCCTCGAGGTGGCCGCGCTTTTCCTGGGTATCTTCATCTGCATGCAGCCGGCGCTCGCGCTGTTGCACGAGCACGGCGCGAGCCTCGGCATCCAGTCGCCGCAGGCCTTCTTCTGGGCCACGGGCTCGCTCTCGGCCGTGCTCGACAACGCGCCGACCTATCTCGTCTTCTTCAAGACCGCTCAGACGCTGGCCACCGACGGGACCACGATGGCGGGCGTGGACGTGGGCCGACTGACCGGCGTGAGCCTCGGCGCCGTATTCTTGGGAGCGATGACCTACATCGGCAATGGCCCGAACTTCATGGTGAAGGCGATTGCGGAGCAGTCGGGCGTGAGGATGCCGAGCTTCTTCGGCTACGTGCTCTACAGCCTCAGTGTGCTCCTGCCCGTGTTCGCCATCATGGCGCTCCTGTTCCTGTAGGCTGGTTCCGGTAGGCTTCTGAAGTCGGTTGCTCTTTTTCTCCTCCCCCCAAGCGAGCCCCGCGTGTCACGTCCGCGAACTTCCCCCGGCTCCTTCGACCACGTCACCACCGACTCGCAGCTCGCGGATCTGGTGAAGCGGCTCGCCGACCATCCCCACGTGGCTTTCGACACGGAATTCGTCTCCGAGCACACCTACCGCAGCCAGCTCTGCCTGATCCAGGTAGCCGCCCCCGACACGCTCGCCGTGATCGACACGCTGAAGGTCCGCGAACTGGAGCCCTTCTGGCGTCTCTTGACGGAGCCCGGACGCATCACGGTCGTCCACGCCGGCCGCGAGGAGATGGGCTTCATCCTCCACGCGATTCAAGCCCGGCCATCGTCGCTCTTCGACGTGCAGGTGGCGGCCGGACTCGTCGATCACGACTATCCTTCCGGCTATGCGTCGATCGTCCGCCGATTTCTCCACATCCAGACCAACAAGGGCGAAACCCGCACCGACTGGCGGCAGCGGCCCCTCTCCCCCGCCCAGATGGAATACGCCATCGACGACGTGCGGCACCTCGAGGAGCTCTGGCAGAAACTCCAGGGGAAACTCGAATCGCTCGGCCGCACCGCCTGGATGCAGGAAGAGATGGCGATGTGGCAGGACGACGTGGAGGAATCGTTCGTGCGGAAGCGCTGGCGCCGGATCTCGGGCCTGAGCGGGCTGCCCCGTCGTGAGCTCGCGATCGCCCGCGAGCTCTGGCACTGGCGCGACTCCGTCGCTGAATCTCGCGACATGCCGCCGAAGCGCGTGCTCCGCGACGATCTGCTCATCGAGCTCTGCAAGCGAAAGAGCGCGGACCCCCGACAGATCTCCGCGATCCGCGGCATGCAGCGGTCGGATCTCAAGCACATCATGAACGGGATTTCAGAGGCGATCGAACGGGGCCTCGCGTTGCCCGAGGAAGAGCTCCCCGGCGGCGAACGCCACCGCGCCCCGCCGCCGCAGCTGACGGTGCTCGGGCAATTTTTGGCGACCGCCATCGCCGGCGTCTGCCGCAAGGAACAGATCGCACCGGCGCTCGTGGGCACCGCCTCCGACATGCGCGACCTGCTGGCCTTCAAGCTCGGCTACCACGACGAGGAACGTCAGCCGCTGCTCGCATCCGGCTGGCGGGCGCAGATGGTCGGGCCGCTCGTGGACGACCTGCTCTCCGGCAAGGCCGCCCTCCGCATCGGCGACGTGCGCGCCCACGACCCGCTCGTGATCGAGCGGCTGTAAACACGGAAAGTCTTGGCATCCTGCCAAACTTTCCTTGGCCGGCATCCGCCGGCTGGTGCTCACCCGGCCGGTTTGCTTCCCGGAAATCCACGGCATCCTGCCGTGATTTCCTTGGCGAGCTCCGCTCGCTGGTGCTTACCCGGCCCTCCGGGCCTGGCGCCTCAAGGAGAACGCTTGCTGCGCCGTGCGTCCTCCGTAGGACAGGCCTCCGTGCCTGTCTCATCGCGGAAGACAGGCAGAAACGCCTGTCCGCTGTGCCGGCGTCGCGGTGCAATCCGTATACTGCTCCTCCCCCGCCGGAGGAAGGAGCCTTGGCCACCGCATCGACACCCGCCGCCCGCTGCACGCTGCATCGGCTCGACGCCGCGCGGGGCGTCTTGCCGGCGGCCGCCGCATGGCTGCTCGAGCATGCCCGCGATCCCGCGGGGGGCGATGCCGCGGCCGATCTCTCGAACGTGATGGTCGTCGTGCCGGGCCGACGGGCCGGGCATCGCCTGCTCGAAATTCTGCTCGACCTCGCGGCATCGCGGTCGCTCGATCTCGTGCCGCCGCAGACGGTCACGCTCGGCAAACTCCCCGAGCTTCTTTATGCGCCTGCCCGGCCGCTCGCCGACGACGCCGTCGAAACGCTCGCCTGGGTCGCCGCGATCGCCGGCGCGAGCGATGCCGACCGGGAACGGATCGCCCCCGGCATCGGCGTCGCGCAGGGCCGGCTCGTCGAGGTGGCGCGGTCGCTCGTGGCCGCACATCGCGAACTGGCGTCGATCGGCCTCGGCTTCCATGAATTCGCCAAACAGGCCGACCACGTCCTGCCGGGATTCGGCGACCATGCGCGGTGGGATGCCCTCGCCCGCATCGAGCGGGATTACCTCGACCGGATCGACGCCGCCGGCCGCTGGGATCGCCAGACCGCCCGCCGCGAAGCCATCAAGCGGCACGAGGTCCGCTGCGACAAACGAATCGTCCTCCTGGCCACGGTCGACATCGACCCGCTGCAGCGGCAGATGCTGGCCGCGACCGCCACAACGATCGACGCGCTCGTCGCGACGCCCCCCGACATGACCGCGGAGGAGTTTTCACATTGCTTCGACGCCTTCGGTTGCATCGTGCCCGACGCCTGGACGACCCGCGCGATACCCCTGCCGCTCGCCTCGATCCGGCTCGTGGGCGACACCGACGCGCAGGCCGACGCGATCGTGGATTGGCTGCGAAGCCTCGGCGGCCGCTTCGCCGCCGACGAAATCACGATCGCGGTGCCCGACGACAAGGTCGCGCCCGCGATCGAGCAGAAACTCGCTGCCGCCGGCGCGACAGGCCGCTACGGCACCGGCCGCACCGTGAGGCGTTCGACTCCCTGGCAGATGCTCTCGGCCGTCTTCGACTGGCTGGCCCGCGGCGACTTCGCGACGCTCGCCGCGCTCGTACGAGCGCCGGCCGTCGTCGATTTGATCAAACGACAGACCGGCATCGCGCTGCCGGCGGCGCTCGCCGACGATGTCGCCGCCCGCCATCTACCGCTTGCGATCGACCGCGAGCACCTGGCCAAGGCCGCCGAGCGACCGGAGCACCAGGAATCGAATGCGCGGTTCCTGGCCTTGATGAATTGCATCGATGTCTGGCTCGCGGCGGTCCGCCAAGCGTCCGCCGCAGTCGATCGCCCGCCGACCACGAAGAAATCCAAAGCAAAGTCCAAGCCAGCGCCCCAGGGCTGCTCGCTCGCCGCCACGTGGACCGACGCGGTGCGGCAGGCCGTGGCGGTAGCGCTTGAAGGCGTGTCGATCGACCGCGATGCCCCCGACAACCGCGTCGTCGCCCGTGCGCTTGGGTCGCTTGGCGAATTGCTCTCGTCGCTCGCCACGATTCCCGATCCGCTCGTGGCGGCCGCCGGCTCCGATGGTCTCGCGCGGCTCCTGCTCGCGAACTGGTCGGCGGAACTGGTGCCACCCCTGCCGATCGCCAACGCGATCGACATCGTCGGCTGGCTCGAGGTGCCGCTCGACGATGCCGCGGCGGTCGTGATCACGTCGGCCGTCGAGGGCTGCCTGCCCTCCGGGCACATCCGCGATCCGCTCCTCCCGGAAACGCTGCGCACGCCGCTGGCGCTCGAGGATGCCTCGCGGATCGCGGCCCGCGATGCCTGGATTCTCTCGCTTGCGGCCTGCTGCCGCCGCGACCTGCTCGTGCTCGTGCCGCGCCGTGGCGCCGATGGATCGCCGACGGTTCCGAGCCGGCTTCTCTTCCGGCGTGAGCCCGCCGAGATGGTGACGGCCGCGCGGACATTTTTCGCGGCGGAAGAGCCGGAGGCTGCCGCGGCGCTCGTGCCGGTGGCGTCGTCGCGGCTCGTGGTGCCCAGGCCTCCGGAGGGCCCTGTCGCGCTGGCCTCGATGCGGGTAACGGAGTTCAAGGACTACCTTGCCTGTCCCTACCGCTACTGGCTGCGGCACAGGCTCCGGCTCGCACGCGTCTCCGACGACGCGCTCGAGCTCGGGGCCGCCGACTTCGGCACGCTGATCCACGAATGCCTCGATCGCTTCGCGAAGCGCGACGATCTCGCCTCGTGCACCGACGGCGACCTGCTGGCGACCGAACTCTCGCGCATCCTCGACACATTCGTCCACTTCCGCTACGGATCGCAGGCGGCGCCGGCGGTGGCCGTGCAGGCCGAGCTGGCGCGGCGCCGGCTCGAATGTTTTGCGCATGCGCAGGCCAGCCGGGCGGCGGCGGGCTGGACGATCCAGCTCACGGAGCACCACGTCAAGGATGCCACGCTCGACGTGGATGGCACGCCGATCAAGCTCTCGGCCCGCATCGACCGCGTCGACCATCATCCCGAGACGGGCCGCTGGCAGGTGCTCGACTACAAGACCTCGGCGCGGGGCAGGACTCCCGAGGAGAGCCATCGCCGCGCGGGCGCGTGGGTGGATTTGCAACTGCCGCTCTACCGCCACCTGCTCGGCGAGGTGCCGGGCATCGGTGATGCCGCGCTCGTGGATGTCGGCTACTTCAACGTGCCGGCCCGCGTGGAGGAGATCGGCATCAAGACGCCGACATGGACCGAGGCCGATTACGCGGCCGCCGACGAGACGGCCCGCGAGGTCGTGCGGCGGGTGCGGGCGGGCATCTTCTGGCCGGCCAACGACGCGGCGGCGAGGGCGTTTCCCGAATTCGACGCGATCTGCCAGACCGCCGCGATCGTCGAGGATGACGGTGAGGAGGAGCCATGAGCCCGGAGCCATTCGTCAGCGTGCGAGCCAGCGCCGGCACCGGCAAGACGCACGCGCTCACGACGCGGATGATCCGACTGCTCGCCGACGGCGCGGAGGTGGGGGATCTCTTCGCAGCGACGTTTGCCCGCAAGGCCGCCGGCGAGATCCTCGCCCGCGTGCTCCATCGGCTGGCATCGGCGGCGGGGCCGGCGGCCGCGACGTCCGGGCCGGCGTCGTCGGCCGCGACGTCCGAGTTGGCCGCGGCGATCGAGCGGCCCGCAGCCGATGCCGATTTCTTTCGCGAACTGCTCCTGAAGGTGATGGCGTCGCTCGACCGGCTGGCGGTGGGCACGCTCGACAGCTTCTTCGTCCATTGCGCCGATGCCACGCGGTTCGAACTCGGGTTGCCCGCCAATTGGACGATCGGCACGGAGGCCGAGCTCGCATCGCAGCGGCGGCGGGCGATCCACGGCACGATCGAACAGGCCGTCGGTGACGACGACGGCCGCTCCCCGGCGGCCACGATGGCCGCCCTCCTCGTCCGCGTGTCGGGCGGAGCGACGACCACCGGCCTCGAATCACTGCTCGAGGGTGTCGTCGCCGATCTGGCGGCCGTGCATCGCGAGGCCGAGCACTCCGCCTGGGACTGGCTCACGGTGCCCCGCCCCCCTGCCGAAGACGCGATCAACGCCGCCATGGCCGCGATCGAGGCGACGGCTTTCACCGACAAGCGGCTCGCGCAGGCCCGCGACAAGGATCTCGTCGCGTTTCGCGCCGCCGACTGGAAGACGTTCGCGGGCAAGGGCATCGCGGGCAAGGTGCTCGCCGGCGAAGCGACCTATTCCAACAAGCCGATCGAGCCCGAGGTGGAGGCGGCCTATCGTACACTGCTCGATCTGGCACAGACGATGGTGCTCGCCAGGATCAAGGCGCAGACCCGTGGCATGCGCGACGTGCTCGACCGGTATGTCGAGACGACCGACCGCCTCGCCGCGGCGGAGGGGATCGTGTCGTTCGACGACGTCACGCGCCTGGTCGGCCTGGCCGCGAGCGACGGGACGCTCGACGCCGCGCGGTGGCGGGGCATCTCGTTCGCGAAGCACCTCTTGCTCGACGAATTCCAAGACACGTCGCTCGCGCAGTGGCGGGTGCTCGAACGGCTCGCCGAGCACACGGCCACCAGCGGCGGCAGTTTCTTCGCCGTGGGCGACGACAAGCAGGCGATCTACGGCTGGCGCGGCGGCAAGGCCGAATTGATCGATTCGCTCGCCGACTTCTTCGACCAGGCCGCGACGCCACTGGCGATGCTGCAGCTTTCGGAGAGCTACCGCTCGAGCCCAGCCGTGCTCGACGTCGTGAACAAGGTGTTCGAGCATCTCGCCGGCTGCGAGCCGCTGGCCGAGCATGCCGAGGTGGCGGCGCGGTGGGCCGAATCATTCGTGCCGCACGCCGCGGCGGCGCGGAACCGGTCCCTGCCCGGCTGGGTTCGGCTGCGGACGGCGCCGGCCGCGGGCGACGACGAGAAGCAGCCTGACGTGGTCCTCGCGCACGCGGCTGCGCGGGCCGCGGCGCTCGCGCGGGCAAATCCCGCCGCGCGGATCGGCGTGCTCGTGCGGACCAATCGCGCCGCCGAGCAGGTGATCGCCCGACTCAAGGGCTGCGAAAACATCGTGGCCAGTGCCGAGGGGGGCAATCCGCTCGACGATTCGCCCGCCGTGGAGCTGCTCCTCTCGGTGCTCACGCTCGTCGACCATCCCTCCGATTCGATCGCCCGCTTTCATGTCGGCCGGTCGCCGCTCGCGGCCGCCCTCGGGCTCGACGACGCGACGGCCGCCGCAGCGGCCCCGCCCCCGGGGTGCATCGCGGCGATCGACCGGCTGCGGCGCGAGCTCATCGACGAGGGCTACGGCCCCGTGCTCGGCCGGCTCGCAGCCATCGTGGCGCCGAGCGGTTCTCAGCGGGATGCGCGGCGGCTCGAGCAATTCGTCGAATCGGCGCGGGCCTGGGATCTGGCGGCCGGTGGACCGCGCGTGGGCCTCGCTCGCACCGCCAACTTCATCGCTCAATGCCGTCGCACGAGCGTGGCCGATCCGGTGCCTTCGCCGATTCGGGTGATGACGATCCACAAGGCGAAGGGGCTCGAGTTCGACCTCGTCGTGCTCACCGACCTCGACCGCAAACTCATGCCCCGTGCGCCGCGGGTGGTGATCGACCGGGCGGGCCCGCTCGCGCCGATCCGGCGGGTGCTTGCCGCCGTGCCGAAGGAACTGCAGCCGCTCCTTCCCGCCGAGTGGAAAGCGCGGTGCGATGCGGCTCCGCAGCCGATCGTCCGCGAGGCGATCGCGACGCTCTACGTGGGGCTCACCCGCGCGATCCAGGGCCTCGAGATCGTGATCGCGCCGGCGAAAGACAACGAAAAGAAACTGCCGACGACGCTGGCGGGCACCCTGCGGGCCACGCTGCCCGACACGCCGGATGCGCCGCCGGACACGGTGCTCTTCACGCATGCGCACCATGCCGATGCAGGCAACGACAGGCTCATGGCGGGCGCCGCGACGGCAGCGCCGGCTACGGTGACGGCGATCGCCGGACCGATCTTCCTCGCGCCGCTCGCCGACGGCGTGCGCCGCCGCGGCGCGCCCCTGCGAACACCGTCGTCGGCCGAGGGCGGCCGCATCATGACCGCGGCGGCGCTCCTCGACGCGGGCTCCCAACAGGCCAAGGACGTCGGCACGCTCCTCCACGCCTGGGCCGAGGAACTCGGCTGGCCGGCGATCATTCCCTCCGACGAACGACTGCTGGCGATCGCAACGCAGCATCCGGCGCTTGCAACCCAGCATCCGGCGATTGCCGCGCAGCACCACACGCTTCTGGCCGACTTCCGCACGATGGTCGGCCGCCCCGCCGTCGCCGCGGTGCTCGCGGAGCCACCGGCGATGCTCCCGCAGACATTCGTCGCCCGCGGCATCGTCGCCGGCCCGGCCGAGCCGCGGCTCTTGCGCGAGCATGCGTTCGTGCTCCGCGACGAGCAGGGCATCATGCAGGGCGTGATCGACCGGCTCGTGGTCTGGTCGCGCGATGGCAAGCCGATCGCCGCGGAGGTGATCGACTTCAAGTTCGACGGCGTGGGGGGCGACGCGGGCGCGGCCGAGCAGGCCAGGCTCATCGCCGAGAAGACGGCCTTCTACACGCCGCAACTCACCGACTACCGCCGCGCGGTCGGGCAGCTTTTCGGCCTCGCGCCCCGCTGCATTACCGCCAACCTCGTCTTCATGCGGGCCGGCACCGTCGTCGCCGTGTAAGGAGGCCGCTTGCTTCGCAAGCGGCCTACGGAAGCGGAGGGCATGGGATTCGAACCCACAACCCCTTTCGGGGCATCTGATTTCGAGTCAGACCGCTGGCCAATTCGCTTACCCTCCGAATCGACATCGTCAATATAAATCGCGATGCCTTCGCGGCTCAAGTTCATCACCCTTGTCGGGCCGCGAAACGAGGGGTACCTTGCGTCGCATCCCATCCAGACCTCTCTTCGCCGCACGAAGGCAGCGTTGACCCTTTCCGCCCCCGATCACCTGCTCCTGACCGGCAGCACCGGCCTGCTCGGCTCATACCTCGTCCGCGATCTGCTCCTCGCGGGCCGCCGCCTCGCGCTCATCGTGCGGCGAGATCGCAAGCGATCGGCCGCCAGCCGCGTCGACGCGGTCGTGCAACAGTGGGAAGACGCGCTTGGCATGAGCCTCCCCCGGCCGGTGGTCTTCGAGGGCGATCTGAACGAGCCGCTCTGCGGCCTCGGCGAGGAAGACCGCCACTGGATCCACTGGAACTGCGGCGACGTGTTGCACAACGCCGCCTCGCTCAGCTTCCGCGGCACCGACCGCGGCGCCGAGCCCTGGCTGACGAACGTGACGGGCACGCGCAACGTGCTCGATCTGGCTCGCGCCACGGGCATCGAGCACTTTCACCACGTCTCCACCGCCTACGTCTGCGGCCTCCGCAGCGGCGTGGTGCTCGAGGACGATCTCGACGTGGGGCAGGCGTTCGGCAACGACTACGAGATGAGCAAGGTCGAGGCCGAAAAGATGGTGCGCACCGCCGACCACCTGGCCTCGGCGACGGTCTATCGCCCGTCGATCATCGTCGGCGATTCCCGCACCGGCTTCACGTCCACCTACCACGGCTTCTTCGCGGGGCTGCGGCTCGGCCACACGCTCCTCACGCGAGTAGCCATCGGCTCGACGAGCGGCCCGGCGATGCTCGGTCTGCTCGGCGTCGATCCTGCGGATCGCAAAAACTTCGTTCCGGTGGATTGGGTCGCGCAGGTCATCGCCCATGCCGTGCAGACACCCGACGTGCGGGGCCGCACGCTGCACGTCACCCACTCGGACCCGTTGCCGATGCTCGCGGTGGGCCGAGTCATCCAGGAGGCGGTCGAGCGGTATTCGCAGGCCGCGTCGCCGGACGATCCGGATCTCTGTGACGAACACTGGTTCGCCGACAACCTGCGGACGCAACTCGACGTCTACCAGAGCTACTTCCGCAATGATCCCTCCTTCGACAGAAGCAACACCGACGCGATTGCCGGTCACATCCCCTGCCCCACGCTCGACGACGCGACGCTCTTGAGAATGTCGAAGCATGCGATCGAGACCGACTTCGGCCGGCGGCCCGCCACACCCGAAGCCCTGGCGTCGGGCTGCACCGCCTGACCTGGAGGCCGTTCCGGTTGGACCGCTGGTGACGGCGATGACACTCCGCCGGCCCCGATTCGCGAACCCGCCTGTCGCCGGCCGATGACTCCCTCAACGAGGGAGAATCATGGCGAAGAAAAACACCTGGCGGATCGTGACCCGCGGCCCCGACGGGGAGCTCGTGATCCACGATTTCGATTCACCCGAGGCGATCCTGCGGACGCATCTGCAAATGGGCGTGGACGACTGCAGCACCGATCTGGAGCTGCGCGGGGCGCCGGTCTTCCGGTCGCTCATCGGACCGATGCCCGAGGGCACGGGCGTCATCCGCTACGAGACGCCGGAGGTGTTCGAGGAACTGACGAAAGAATGGGCGTTGCCGCGAACGCCCCGTCGCCGGAGCCGCAAGCCCGCCCAGCCCTCCGACGTCAATCCGGCTGAATAGCCCGCTTACTGCCACCAGCGGCGAACGCGATCCATTACGCTCGTGCGACTCGGCTGAGATGCCTTCGGGCCGACGGCCGGCTCCGCGACCGACAGCGGCCCTTCCGCAGGAACCCGCTCGGCGAGAAACCGCGGCCAGTAGCCCTCGAGCTGGATCAAACAGCCGCCGAGGTCGCCGGCAACGAGCCGTTCCTCTGCGACGGCCAGCAGCCTCGTGAGCTGCACCCGCTGCGATTCGTCGAACGCCAGATCGAACACCCGCACGTCGTCGAGCTCGATCGTGCCCGGCCCGAGCAGGTCGAGCCGCACCCGCAGCGATTCGATGCCCCGCGTCGGGAGGTCGTCGATCTGCAGCACGAATTGCGACCATTCGCCGGATACCGGCATTGCGCCCGAACCGCGGCCCACCGGAGCGAATCGGTAGAACTCGCGATCGTCCTCGACGCCCTCGATGGCGATCCGCAACGGGGGCTGCTGGTCGCCCGCCGCGATCCGCACCCACACGGCGACGCTGATGCGGCCGGTCGTCGGCGGCGGAAACGGATTGGAGCGGAGCGTCGCGAGCCCGTTGACCGAGGCGAACCGCGCACCGCGCCCGCCATCCGCCGGCCGGCCGGCCACGAGCGCAAGCGAGCCGCGCTTCGGCTCGAGCAATTCCCAACCCGGCACCAGCCCGCCCAACTGCGGCAGTTCGAAGCCCGGATTGTCGAGCACCGCCATCGGCACGGCGGCCTCGAGCGCGGCACGACGTTGTCCGAGGTCGGCGATCAGCCGGGCGATCTGCTCCTGCATCTCCGGCGCGAATGCCGGCCGGGCCGACACGACCCGCCGCTCTCCTTCGAAGACGATCGTCTTCGTCTCCCAGGCGTCGAGATCGATGGCGACCTCGCCAGCGGGCGCGACGGGCAGCGCCGCCCGCGTGGCCGCATCGACGGCGGCCGGCGGCGCGTGGTCGCACGACACCGCCGCCCGGCAGGCCGCGGCGCTCGCATTGACGACGGTCACCCACGTGCCCGACTCGCCCGTCTTGGTACGCACGACGAGCGGCGCGGGGGCTTGTTCGACCAATTCGAGGCGTTCGGCCGGCAGCAACTCGATCGCCCGCTGGCGCCGTCGGTCATCGTCGTCGATCCTTCGGTGCGCGAGCCCCATGTCGAAGACCACTTCGATGTCCGATGCCACGAGCGCCTCGGCCAGCGGCCGTCGCACCTCGACGCCGGTCGACACCGCCGGCACGGCCACAGGCGCCGCGGTGGTGGTGGCGAAGGGGCCATGCGACAGCACGGGCCTCACGTCGAGCGTGGCGGGCTGCTCCACGAAGGCGGCCCCACGACGCGCCGCCTGCGCCGCGGCCCGCAGGAGCGGCAACGAGTGGTTGGCCTGGTGCACGAGCCCGCGCTCGACCACGTCGTCGGTCGCCGCGTGCACGTGCGGCGAGACGTAGACGATACGGTCGTGCGCCGTGATGCGGCCCGGGTCGAGCGCGATCGACCGCATGACGTCGGCGTCCGGCGGATTCGCCGCGAGCGTCGGCCGAAACCGGGCGGCCAGCGGCCCAGCCACGAAGAGCGTCGTCGGCGCGACATACAGGTTCCAGGAACCCTTGCGGGCCACGATCGTATCGGCCAGGCGTCCGTAGAAGGCGGCCACCTCCGTTTCCCTCCAGGCCAGCCATTGCTCGCGCAGCGGACCCTCGACGAGCGCCGCCCGCCCCTCGAATCGGCGGCTATTCGGATCGACACCGGGGAGCACGGGGCCGGCGAGCACCGCCGCCTCCTGCCCTGCCGCCGCAATGAAGCGGCCGAACGTCGTGTCATCGAGGCCCCATGCCACACCGGGTGCGTGGAGCCAACCGTCGTGCGGAAGGACGATCGCGATCCCATCGACGGCGGACGATGCACTGGTGCGGTCGGCCAACTCCGAGACGAGCCGCTCCACCACGTCTTGCACCCGTGGGTCGAGAATGTTGTAGCGGATCGCCCGCGTGCCGTCGCCGCCCGAGTCGGTTCGCCCGTCGCGACCGACGCAGAGAATGCCCGCGGGCTCTCCGTCGCGTGCGGCCAGCGCCTCGAGCGCCGGCACGGCGCCATTGCAGACGACCGCCGGCACGAGCCGCAGCCGCTCCCGCTCATAGATCTGACAGGCAAGTTCGAGCACGTCTTTTGGGATCGTCTCAACCGCGCCGTCGAACGATCCCCCGCTGCCCCACCGCGGCGCGCCGTGCGTGAGCGCCGTCGGCCAGATGGCGGCGCCATCGGCATAGACGCCGAGCACCGCGCCCGCGACGCCCTGGGCCAAGGCCCATTCAGCCGATCGCCGCACGCCCCCGAGCAAGGCATCCCAGTCCCGCGACCCATCGACGGCTCCGAACGACGAGAAATCGGCCGTGGGCAGGTGCATGAGCACTCGCCGCGAGCTGCCCTGCTGCGCCAGGCTGGCGGCGGCGGCGAGACGGGACGGGCCGGCGAGGATGCGCACGCGGCCGAAGCTCGCGGTCGATCGCGGCGAGAGGTTCGCGACGAGCAGGAGCGGCGTTCGCGTGTGCGGCCAAAAGACGAAGCGATGCACGCCCAGCTTCGGCGTTGCTCCGCCGGAAACGAGCGGCCGGCGCACCTCGAAGCCGCTGCCTCCGGTGGCCCGCACGACGGCCCCCGACTGCTCGAGCACTCGCACGCCGACGAGCGTGTCTTGGTCGAGCGGATACTCGATCTCCACCAGATGCGGCCTGCCGGTCTCCGCCGACACCAGCGCGATCCCCTCCCACGCTGGCTCCGCGCCCGCCGCAGGCAGCTTCAGCATCGCCCCCAATGGATGGGTGTCGAGCGTCGAATGCCCCACCGAAAGCAGGCCCGAAAGACCTGGCACCATCGAATTGACCGAGGGCATCTTGGGGACCGGCATCTTGGGCACCGGCACATTGGGCAGCGGCACGTTCGGCAACGACGGCGTGGGAAGCGGCACCTTCGGCAGCGAGAACGATGGCAGCGGCATTTTCGGCATGGGAACCGACGGCATCCCCATCGACGGCATGGAGACGCCCGGCAGACGCCGCAGCCGTTCGAGCAGCTTCGGGCTTCCCGGGTCGAGCTCATAGACCACTCGCCAATCGTCACCGGCGGGTTCTTTCGGCGCGGCATCGGCGACGGCGACCACCTGCAGCGTTCGTGTGGCAAGCGATCGCGACCAACGCAGCCCGCCGCGCTCGACGAGCTCCATCTCGATGTCGTAGCCGCCTTCCTGCTCCGGCAAGGTGACCGCGAGCGGCACCGGGGCACATTGCTGCGGCGCGGGCCCCGCGGCGCGCGGCGCCTCGTCCGAAAGAACTTCGAGAACCTTCGACTGTGCTTGGATTTCGGCGCCCCCGGCCGAACGCTTCAGCCGCAGCCGCAGCTCGGGCGCCGTCGCCGTCGCCATGCGAGACAACAGCGGATGCACCGTAAACCGGATCGTTTCACCGGACCTGCGGATCGACGTGGCGGCTTCGTCGAAGACGACCCGCAGTTCGTCTCCGGGCGCCCGCCTGATTGCAAGCCGATTGCCGTCGGCATCGAGCGATTGCTGCACGGGCGACACGACGAGATCCGCCACCGCGACGTCGACCCGCGTCGGCTTGTCACGCCCGCTCTTGGGCACAAGCTCCACGCTCAATCGGGCCCGGCGCCAGTCGGCCACCTGCAATTCCACACCGTTGAGGTCGAGCCCACGCTCCTCGTGGATCACGATGCCGCTCGAATCGGCGTGCATCGTCGCCGGCGCCGATGGATCGTCAGACAGGATTCGCCACTCAGGCACCGTGGCCGCGGTCGTTTGCGCTCCACTCGAGTCGGGGAAGCCGATCAACCGGATGCTGCCCGACCAGGCGACGGCCTTCCCGCCTCCCCAGGTCACGCGAATCGCCACCGGCAGATCACCGCCGACAGCCCGCGCCGGCCGGCCGGAGAGCATCGCGATCACGATGGCGCAGGCCAGGCCGACGCGGCGCAGCAATCGTGTTCGAAGAGGTGGAAGCGAATCGGCCATGAAGTGATCGGTGGGCGAGGCACTCTGGGGGATCACACTGGGGGATCAAAGGGGCGGGGAGCATAGCGGCCCCGCCCGGCCCCGCAAAGGGAGGTTGACCGTCGAGAAGCCCCGGGAAATACGGCCCAGAGAGACCGCCCCTCGTAGACCGCTTGCTCCGGAAGCGGTCTACGAGGGTGTTGTGGCGTCGAGCGAGAGCGGTCGGGCGTAGGCGTCTGCGATGGCGCCGCGCCAGACCGGCTCGATCGCCTGCCCGAGTTCGTCGGCCACGGCGGCACAGCGGTTTGCCACGTCGGAAAACTCGAAGGAATCGTCCGGCTTGGCAAACAGTCGTGCGGGCTGCTCATCGCCGCCATGCGGACGCGAGGCGACGAGGTGCCAGCCATCAGTCACGATCGCCGCCTGCTCTCCGGCGTCGATGATCACGCGATCGCGGGTGGGTGCCGACCACGAGTCGAAAAGCCCGATGAGACTCGCCGGATGCGGGCTTGGCAACGGCCGCCGGCCCGCGACGATGTCGACGAGCGTCGCGCCGATCTCCGCCGGCACGACGAGCCCGGAATACCGCTGCCCCGCCATCCGTCCCGCGGCATCGACGAGGATCGCGGGCAGGTGCGCCCATTCGCCGTAGGCAAAGCCACCCGGCGGATTGCCCTGCGCGCAGCCGACCACTCCATGCAGCCCCAGCGGCATCCCGCGCACGCCGGCCAGGAGCACCGCCCAGCCCGCGGCCGCGGCGGCCTCGAACAACGTCCCCAGGCAACGGTCGACGAGCGTCAACTGCCCCGCGAAGACCTGCCGGATGCCGACGACGAGATCGGGATCGGTGTCTTCACCGACTGTGAAATGCGGCACGCGGGCGCCCGGCGGCGGCGGTGGATCGTCGGGATCCACGTAGCCCTCGCGACAGGCATCGGGCGCATCCCACGCCACGGCGAGGCCGCTCATGTGGCACCACACGAGTCGATGGCCGCCCGCGGCGACCATGTCGCGGGCACGCGCGCAGAGCCGCGCCGCGTTCGTGTCGTCATCGCCGGCTGCGGTGACGGCCACGGCCGCAGCAGGCACCTCGATGCGTTCCACGCCCGGCGTGACCTCCGGCAGCGAGGCTTCGTCGGTGACGACCGCCGCCGACCAGCCGGCCGCGGCGGCCTCCCGCCAGAGGCCACCATCGGCAGCCAGCGCCCCGAGCGTCGCACGCGGATCGAGCGACGTGGCCAGCAGGCGGTCGAACACGAGCCCCCGCCCCGCGAGCGCGTCGAGATTCGGCGTCGACACCCAGGTGGCTCCCCAGGCGGGCAGCATCCAGGCGGGAAGGCGGTCGATCGTGACGACGAGCAGGCCGCGGGCGGCCGGCGGCGTGGCGTGGCTGGCGGGAGAGTCCATGATCGGTCCATTGTGCAGATTCCGCGCCGGTTGCCATCCGGATTGCCTTTCGCCGCACGATCCTCCATGCTCCCCGGACGACGAACGCCACCTCCCGGAAGGCCCTCGCCCATGGCAGCACGCCAGCCCTACCGCACGAGCCCGCAGGCGACGACGCGGATGCCCGCCGGCGTGCCCTTCATCGTCGGCAACGAGGCCGCCGAGCGGTTCAGCTACTACGGCATGAAGGCGATCCTCGTGGTCTTCATGACCACGCTGCTGGCGGGCCGGGACGGCGCCCCGCAGCCGATGGGGGAAGGCGAGGCGAAGTTCTGGTATCACGCCTTCTCGGCGGCCGTCTACTTCTTTCCGATCGTGGGGGCAATCCTCGCCGACTTCCTGCTCGGCAAGTATCCGACGATCATGCTGCTCTCGCTCGTCTACTGCGCCGGCCACGCGGCGCTTGCGCTCGACGAGACCCGCACCGGCCTGGCCATCGGGCTCGCGCTGATCGCGATCGGCTCGGGGGGCATCAAGCCCTGCGTGTCGGCGCACGTGGGCGACCAATTCGGCCCCTCGAACGAGCACCTCCTGCCCCGCGTCTTCAGCTGGTTCTATTTCGCGATCAACCTCGGCGCGTTCGTGTCGAGCCTGCTCACGCCGTGGCTGCTCGAGCGGCATGGCCCGTGGGTGGCTTTCGGCGTGCCTGGGCTCTTCATGGCCGTGGCCACGGTGATCTTCTGGCTCGGCCGCCACACCTTCGTGCACGTGCCGCCGGCGGGCTTGGCCGCGCTCAAGGAAGCGCTCGGGCCGGAGGGCAGATCGGCGCTCAGCCGCCTGGGAATCGTCTATCTCTTCGTGGCGGTCTTCTGGGCGCTCTTCGACCAGACGGGATCGTCGTGGGTGCTGCAGGCCGCGAAGCTCGATCGGCAGTTCGCCGGCATCGAATGGCTCCCCTCGCAGATCCAGGCGGTCAATCCGCTCCTCGTGCTCGCCTTCATCCCGCTGTTTTCCTACGTCGTCTGGCCGACCATCGAGCGGTTCGTGCCGATGCCGCCCCTCTCGCGGATCGCGCTGGGGCTGTTCCTGGCCGCCGCGTCGTTCGGGATCATCGCCTGGGCCGAAGCGCTCATCGAGGCGGGCGGGCGACCGACGATCGGCTGGCAGATCGCCGCCTACGCGGTGCTCACGGTTGCCGAGATCATGGTGAGCGTCACCTGCCTCGAGTTTTCCTACACCCAGGCTCCGCTGGCCCTGAAAAGCATCGTGATGGGCCTGTATCTCTTGAGCGTGTCGGCCGGCAACCTGCTCGCGGCCGGCGTCAATTGGCTCACGACGGCGGCCGACGGCACGCCGCTGGTGACCGGCACCACCTACTACCTGCTCTTCGCCGGAGCCATGGCCGCGGCGGCCGTCTGCTTCCTGCCGGTGGCTGTGTTCCTGCCCACGCAGCGGTATATTCGACCGGAAGAACAGGCCTCCGAGACACGAGCATGAGGGCCCGATCGGCATGACGAAGCGTTTGCAGACCCGCCGCGGATTTCTCGCGGCCCTCGCCACAGCCGGCGCGGCCGCCCGGCTTGCGTCTTCGCCCGCCACCGCCACCCCTCCCGCGTATGCGCCGCTCTTCAAGATCTCGCTCGCCGAGTGGTCGCTCCACAAGACGCTCTTCGCCGGCAAGCTCGACAACCTCGACTTCCCGCGCGCCGCGAAGCAGACGTTTGGCATCGACGCCGTGGAATACGTCAATCAGTTCTTCAAGGACAAGGTGCGGGATACCGACTACATCGCCGAGCTCGCCAAGCGGGCCTCCGACGAGGGCGTGACGAACGTGCTCGTCATGTGCGACGGCCTCGGCAACCTCGGCGATCCCGACTCCGCCGCCCGCACGAAGGCGGTCGAAAACCACTTCCCCTGGGTCGAGGCCGCGAAGCGGCTGGGCTGCCACTCGATTCGCGTCAACGCGGCGAGTGAAGGCTCGTTCGACGAGCAGCAGAAACTGGCCGCCGACGGCCTCGCGCGGCTGTCCGACTACGCCTCGCAGATGCAGATGAACGTGATCGTGGAAAACCACGGCGGGCTCTCGAGCAACGGCGAGTGGCTGGCGGGCGTGATGAAGCGGGTCGGCAAGCCGAACTGCGGCACGCTGCCCGATTTCGGCAACTTCCACGACTACGACCGCTACCGTGGCGTCGAGGAGCTCATGCCCTTCGCGAAGGGCGTGAGCGCCAAGAGCCACGAGTTCGACGACGCGGGCAACGAGGTTCGCACCGACTACGAGAAAATGCTTCGGCTCGTGGTGGGCGCGGGCTATCGCGGCTGGATCGGCATCGAGTACGAGGGCACGGCCCTGCCCGAGGCCGAGGGCATCCTCGCGACGAAGAAACTCCTCGAGCGAATCCGCGCCGAACTGGCCGCCTAGGACAGGCCTCCGTGCCTGTCTTGCCTCCGGCTCCCCGCCCTACGGCAGCCGCATATCGACGACCACCGGGAAGTGGTCCGACACGTCGAGATCGATGGCGTGGGAGATGAAGGCCCGCGTGATCCCGGGGGCGAGGTCACGGTGCACGAGGATGTGGTCGATCATCGTGAAGACGTCATCGCGGTCGGCGGCGCCGTTCTCGTTGAAATCCCAGTGCGACGTGTAGCGATCGGCGACCCGCGGCATGAAGGTCGCCGCATTGACAAGCTCTTCGCCCGACGTCGCGCCGTCGTAGTCCTTGAGGTCGCGCAGCACCGTCGTCCGCGTCGTGCGGAAGGAGTCGGCCATCGGCACGTCGGGATCGTAGTCGTTGATGTCGCCGAGCACGATCGGCAGGTAGCCGAGCGAGACGATCTTACGCTTCACGATCTCGCGCACGATCTTGGTCTCCGCCGTCCGCTGGGCGTTGCTCGAGATTTCGGAGGGATTGCTCTTCAGGTGCACGCCGCAGACGGCGATCTTCCGGCCGCCGATGGTGAAATAGGCCACCGCATGCCGCTGCAGCACCGCCGTCTTCTTTTGCTCGCGGCCGTGCTCCCCCTCGAAGGAGTAGTCCTGCTGCATCCAGGCCTCGTCGGGGCCGCCGTCGGCCTGCCGGCCGGGCGCAAAAAAATGAATCCGACGGCCGTCCACGAGATCGGGCTCGAGCCGCGAGAGGATCGCGACGTCGAATCCGGAGAAATTGTCGCGGCCGTTGACGTGGTGACCCTGGTAGTCGGCCAGCCCCTTCTCGTGGAGGAGCCCGACGACGGCCTCCACGCCGGCGGCCGAGATCACCTCCGGCATCACGATGATGTCGGGGGCGAGCGTCTCGACCACCGCGGCCACCCGTTCGAGGTGGCGGCGGCGGGCGGGCTCGAACCGGAATCGAGTCAGCTTGGTGTCTTCGCCGGGGGCCGCGAGATTTTCGGCATTGAAGCAGACGATCCGCAGAGTGCGGGGGGCGGGCGGCGTGGCGGGCGACTCGTCGCCCCGCGTGGCCACGGCCGACGCGCCGATCGCAAGCCACGCGGCGATGACGACGATGCGTTGACTCGTGCGGAGCATGATCGGTAGAGTTCCTTGGCTGCAAGGGCCCGAATTGGACGATGTGCCCGGCGGAAACACGCTCCCGGGCCTTCGCACCATGAGTTCTCAGCATACCCCCGTTGCCGAAAACAATCGCGACCGCCTGCGGCGGCTCATCCGCGTGGGCTCCACCCATGTCGGCCAGGGCGTCTTCGCGGCTCGGCGGCTCAAATCGGGCATCGTGATCGGGGAAATTCTCGGTCAGGTGCTGGACGAGCATCCCGCCGACCCCAGTTATTGCATGGAATTGCAGAGCGGCCGGGTGCTCGAACCGGCCGCCCCGCTGCGATTCGTGAATCACAGTTGCGATCCCAACTGCGAACTTTTCTATTGGTTCGACGAAGACGCTCCCGCCCAGGAAGACCGGTTGTGGCTGCAAACGATCCGAACCATCGAGCCCGGCGAGGAGCTTTCGATCGACTATTGCTGGCCGGCCGACGCGGCGATCCCCTGCCGGTGCGGGGCGTTCAACTGCCGGGGATGGATCGTGGACCCCGAGGAACGCCACCTGCTGCCGGCCGCTGGCGAGCCCCTGCCCTCGTCCTCGCCGCCGTCCTGACGGCGCTGGCCCTCTTCGGCATCTCCCGGCTCCGGCTCGACGACGACCTGCGTTCGCTCCTGCGCGACAACGACGCCGAGTTCGCGCTCATCGACGAGATCGCCGGCCGCTTCGGCGCCCCCGACCGCGATTGCATCATCCGCGCGACCGCCCCCGCCGGCGACCTCTTCGCAGCCCGGCCTCTCGACGACCTTTGTCGGCTCTGCGACGAGCTGAGGCGGGTGAAGGGCGTGGCGCAGGTGCGTTCGATCTTCGACGTGCGCCGTCAGGGGACCGCGGGCGCCCTCCTGCCCGTGATCCCCCGCTCGTCGGAGCCGCTCGATGCGGAGCAGCTCGCCGCTGCCCGCGGCCGCGCCCTCGACCATCCGCTGACCGCCGGGCACCTGCTCACCCCCGACGCCGCGTCGTCGCTCGTGCTCGTGCGGCTGACCGCGGAGGCCAATGCCTCGGCCGGGCTGGGGCCGGCGCTCGCCGCCATCGAGCAGGTGCTCGCCGACGCGCGGCGATCGGGCACGCCGCTCGCGCTCGAACTCACCGGCCTGCCGGCCCTCCGCCACCAGGCCACGCAGGCCCTGCGGCGCGACATGATCGTTTTCAACTCGATGGGGCTCATGCTGGCGGTCGTGCTCTCGGCCCTCGCGGCCCGCAGCCTCCGTTCGACCGTGGTGGCGAGCGTGCCGCCTTTCGTCGGCGCGGTCTGGGCGATGGGCATCCTCGGTCTCTGCGGGGCGCCGGTGAACATCCTCACGAGCGTAGTGCCGTCGCTGGCGCTCGTCGTGGGCACCTGCGACTCGATCCACTTCATCGAAGACATGCGCCGCAGCCGCCGCCGCGGCGTCGATGCCCTCTCCGCCTCGGGCAGCGCGATGCAGCGGATCGGCGCCGCCTGCGGCCTGACGAGCCTCGTCACGGCGATCGGCTTCGCGTCGCTGGCCTTCGCACGGATCGAGACGGTGCGGCTGTTCGGGATCGCGGCGGCCGCCGGCGCGATCGCCAGCTTCCTGGCCGTCACGCTCCTCACGCCCCTCATCGCCTCGACCAGCCTCTTCCGTGGCATGCACATCGGCCGATCGTGGCGACCGGCCGGCCGGCTCGCCGGCCTGCTCACCGCCTTCTCGGTCCGCCATGCCCGCCCGATCGCGATCGCCGGCGTGGCCGCCACGGCGGTGCTGGGGTTCGTGAGCCTCGGGCTCGATGCCGACAACCGCGTGGCCGACGCGCTGCCGCGCGGCGCCCCGGCCTCGCGGGCGCTGATGGGAGTGGACCGCGATTTTGGCGGCACCTCCGGCATCGACGTCGTCGTCCGGTGGCCCGCAGGCATCGACTGGCGCGATCCGGCGGTGCTCGACGCGCTCGAGGCGGTGCATGGCGTGCTCGAACGGGATGGCGGGCTCACGCGGCCGATCTCGCTCGCCACGGTGGCTGCGTCGCTCCCCGACCGCGCCCGCAGCCGGCTCGATGCCGACCACTTCCCGGACATGATCGACCCGGCAGCCCGCATGGCGATCGTGCGAACCCGCGTGGCCGACGCCGGCTCGCGGGCGCTCGAGAAGGTCTACGACCGGATCGATACGGGGCTCGCGGGGATCGCCACCGCCCGCCCAGGCTGGACGTTCGAACTCTCGGGCATCTCGGTCGTGTCGGCCCGCAATATTCGGCAGCTCGTCCGCGACCTGGGCTCGAGCCTCACGCTCGAGATCGCCGTCATCGGCACGATCCTCGCGCTGGCCTTCCGCTCGCCGCTGGCGGGCATCGTGAGCCTGATCCCCAACATCTTCCCGCTCGCCGTGATCGCCTCGCTCGTCGTCCTGAGCGGCCGGTCGCTCGACCCGGCCACCGTGATCGTCTTCAACGTCTGCCTGGGGCTCGCGGTGGACGACACCGTGCACGTGCTCTCGGCGGTGTCGCGGCAGCGCCGCGAAGGGGTGTCGATCACGACGGCCGTGCGGCGGGCCGTCGCCGAAACGGGCAACCCGATCATGATCGGCGGACTGGTGCTCACCGTGGGCTTCGCCGTCGTGCTCGCCAGCAGCGTGCCGTCGCTCGCCGGCTTTGGGCGGCTGGCCTGCGCGGCGGTGGCCGCCGCGACGATCGCCGAGCTCATCCTCCTGCCGGCCTTGCTCGTGGTGACCGAGGCGATCGTCACCCGGTGGCGGGCCCGACAAAATCAGGCATCCTGGCGCGACGGCATCTTCGGCACTGCGCCGTTTGGCTCGCCCGCGCTCAACCGCACCGGCGAGCCGGCCCGCCACGTCGCGTGACAGGCAGGCTACCGCGCAGTGGCGGCGACAACGGCGGCGAGCGTTTCGACGGTGCGCACGATCTGCTCCTCCGTGTGCTCCGCCGTGAGGAAAAACCGCACGCGGGCCGCCGACTCGCGGACGGCCGGATAGAGGATCGGCCGGGCGTTGATGCCCCGCTCGAGCAGCATCTGCGAGACGAGGATCGCCCGCGACGAACTGCCGAGGATGATCGGGATCACGGGGGTGTCGGCGCTCGTGCCGGTGTCGAGATTGCAGTCGTGAGCCAGTTTCAAAAACAAGTCCGACCGCTCGCGGAGCCGCGTCACACGCCAGGGCTCGCGCTGGATCACCCGCAGCCCCTCGAGCGCGGCGGCCGCGTTCGGCGGCGAGCAGGCGGTCGAAAAGACGAAGGCCGGTGTCGTGTAGCCGAGGTAGCGGATCAGCCGATCGCGGCCGGCAAGATAGCCGCCGCCGGCGCCGAGCGCCTTGCTGATCGTGCCCATCCAAAGGTCGCCCTCGGCAGGATCGACGCCGAAGAAGTCGCAGATGCCGCGGCCGCCGGGGCCCATCGTGCCGAGCGAGTGGGCCTCGTCCACGTAGAGCAAGGCGTCGTGCCGCTTCTTCACCGCGATGAATTTCGGCAGATCGGGATAGTCGCCATCCATGCTATAGACGCCCTCGATCGCCACCACTACGCGGCGATACTGCGACCGCAGGTCGCGCAGCAGGCCGTCGAGCTGCTCGTGGTCGTTGTGGCGGAACGAACGCTTCCCAGCCTTCGACGCATTCGCCCCCTGCATGATGCTGTTGTGGGCGAGTTCGTCGTAGAGGATGAGATCGCCCTCGCCGAAGAGATGGTTGAAGACGGAGGCATTCGTGCCATAGCCGCACGGGAAGACCACCGCCCGCTCGGCGCCGAGAAACCTCGCGAGTTCGTCGTCGAGCGCGTCAAGGATCGTGTTGTTGCCGCCGACCATGCGGCTGGCGGAGGCGCTGCAGCCGAACCGGTCGATCGCCGCCTTGGCGGCCCGCGTCACGTCGGGATGGCCGGCGAGTCCCAGGTAATCGAAGCTCGTGAAGCTGATCACGTCGCGGCCGTCGATGCGGGCGACGCGCTGGTCCACCCGCTCGTTGGCCACGAGAAAGGGATTGGCAAGGCCGGCCTGCTCGAGGCCGAGCAACCGCTCCTCAAGCGCGACGCACTCCGGAAACAGCTGCTCCTCGTCGGCCGTCGCGACCGGAGCGGGTCTGCCAGCCGGCGGGCTGGACTGCCGCGGGGCCACCGGCGGCTGACGATCGACGTCGTCGAACATATGCTCGGCGATGCACTCGACGAGATCGCCGCAGGTGTGGATCCGATCGAGCCATTCGTCGGCGAACCGCATCTGGTAGCGGCCCTCGATCCGGTTGACGGCGTCGAGGAAGCGGATCGGGCCGACTCCGGCCTCCGCGAGCGTCATGCCCGGCGTCAGCGGCCTGCGCTGCGCCGGCGCCTGCACCCGCGCGAGCTCTTCGAACACGACCCGCGTGATCGCGGAACGGGACGATGCCTTCGGCTCGCTCCTGGCGGCGGCGGCAACCGGCGAACCAGATGAAAAAGCGGTCGAGCTTCCCACGAAAACTCCCTCCCTCGTGGGCGACTCCCGTCGGAAGCCGCACACTCGAGTGACATCGGCCCGCATTCCAGGGGCCACATCGGCCGTCGATCCGCTCGACGGACGAATCGCACTGTAAAAAATCAGAGCCGCGACGAACAGAACCCCTGCGATTTCGCCGGCGCGAGCCCTGTTTCCGCCCGCGCGGTTTTCCCGCGAAAAACCGCCCGCTGAAAAGCCGTGCGGCCTCGCGAAGACGTGACGGAGGAAGCGGTGGCGCCGATCGCGGTCACCCTGCGAGCAGTTTCCGCAGCACGAACGGCAGAATGCCGCCCGAGCGGAACTGGTCGAGCTCCACCGGCGTGTCGATCCGCACGAGGCAGGGAATCTCCTTGACGGACCCATCCGGCCGGTGCGCCTTCACGACGACGGTCGATCGCGGCACGAGATGGTCGAACGGAATATCGAACGTCTCCTCGCCCGTGAGGCCGAGCTGCTGCCACGGCTCCGGCAGCACGAGCGGCAACACGCCCATGCCCACGAGGTTCGAACGGTGGATCCGCTCGAAGCTCGTCGCCAGCACCGCGCGCACGCCCAGGAGCATCGTGCCCTTCGCCGCCCAGTCGCGGGAGCTGCCCGTGCCGTATTCCGCTCCGGCAAGCACCACCAGCGGCGTGCCGGCGGCCTTGTACCGCACGGCCGCGTCGTAGACCGGCATCACGTCCGCGCCGGGGAGGAGCCGCGTCACGCCCCCTTCCGTGCCGGGCACGAGCAGGTTGCGGATGCGGATGTTGGCGAAGGTGCCCCGGGTCATCACCCGGTCGTTGCCGCGGCGGGCGCCGTAGCTGTTGAAGTCGGCCGGCGGCACGCCGTGTTCGATCAGATACGCACCCGCGGGGCTCGCCTTCGCGATGCTGCCGGCGGGCGAGATGTGGTCCGTCGTGACACTGTCGCCGAGGGCGAGCAGCACGCGGGCGCCGCGGACGCTCTCCGGGGCCTTGGGCTCGCGGGTGAGCTCGGCGAGGAACGGCGGCTCCTGGATGTAGGTGCTCGTGGCGTCCCAGTCGTAGAGCTCGCCCTTGCTCGTCGGCACCTCGTTCCAGCGCGGGTTCGACTGCCAGACGTTGCCGTAGCGGGCCTGAAACTGCGCCGGCTGCACGCTGGCCTCGACGGTACTGCGCACTTCGTCGGCCGTCGGCCAGATGTCCTTGAGAAACACGTCCTTCCCGTCCTTGCCCTTGCCGATCGGCTCCCGCGAAAGATCGATGTCGGTCGTGCCGGCCAGCGCGTAGGCCACCACGAGCGGCGGGCTCGCCAGCCAGTTGGCCTTCACGAGCGGGTTGACGCGGCCCTCGAAGTTGCGGTTGCCCGAGAGCACGGCGGCGGCGACGAGATCCCCTTCGGTGACCGCCTTCGCGACCGGGTCGGGCAGCGGGCCCGAGTTGCCGATGCAGGTGGTGCAGCCGTAGCCCACCGTCTCGAAGCCGAGCGCATCGAGATCCTTGTCGAGCCCCGACCGCTCGAGGTAGTCGGTCACGACGCGGGATCCGGGCGCGAGGCTCGTCTTCACCCAGGGCTTTGTCGTGAGCCCCTTCGCGACCGCCTTCCGCGCCACGAGACCGGCCGCCACCATCACGCTTGGATTGCTCGTGTTGGTGCAGCTCGTGATCGCGGCGATTACAACGGAGCCATGATGGATCGTGGAGGAATGGCCGTTGTCCTGCACGGTGCCGCTGCGACCAAGCGCCGCCGCATCGAGCGCGAAGCCGCGCTTCGCCGTGGGGGCGGTGAGCGATTCGGCGAACGTCTTCTTCACGTCGGTGAGCGCGACGCGGTCCTGCGGCCGCTTCGGGCCGGCGAGGCTCGGCACGACGCTGCCGAGGTCGAGCGCGAGCCGCTTCGTGAATTCGGGGATCGGCGCGGCATCGGTGCGGAAGAGCCCCTGCTCCTTCATATAGCGCTCGACAAGCTCGACCTGCGCCTTGTCGCGGCCGGTGAGCCGCAGGTAGGCGAGAGTCTCGGCGTCGATCGGGAAGAAGCCCATCGTCGCGCCATACTCGGGCGCCATGTTGGCGATCGTGGCCCGGTCGGCGAGCGACATGCCCGAGAGCCCGAGGCCGAAGAACTCGACGAACTTCCCGACGACGCCCTCTTTCCGCAGGATCTCGGTGACGGTGAGCACGAGGTCGGTGGCCGTCGCGCCCGCGGGCAGCCGGCCCGTGAGCTCGAAGCCGACGACCTCCGGCAGCAACAACGAGAGCGCCTGGCCGAGCATCACGGCCTCCGCCTCGATGCCGCCCACGCCCCAGCCGACCACGCCGAGGCCGTTGATCATGGTCGTGTGGCTGTCGGTGCCGACGAGCGTGTCGGGCACCGCCACCTTCAACCCGCCCTTCCCTGCCGCGGGATCGTCGCGGAGGAACACGCAGCCGGCGAGGAATTCGAGGTTCACCTGATGGACGATGCCGATCGCCGGCGGGACGACCCGGAAGTTCTGGAAGGCCTGCTGGCCCCACCGCAGAAACGCATAACGCTCGGCATTCCGCTCAAACTCGATCTCGACGTTCTTCTCGAGCGAATCGGCCGCACCGAAAAAGTCAACCTGCACGGAATGGTCGATGACGAGATCGACCGGCACGAGCGGATTGATCTTCTTCGGATCGCCACCGAGCCGCTTCATCGCAGCCCGCATCGCGGCCAGGTCCACCACGCACGGCACGCCGGTGAAGTCCTGTAAGACAACGCGCGCGGGCTTGAACGGAATCTCCGTCTCGGCGGGCTTGGCGGCATTCCAGGTGGCGAGGCTCCGGACATCCGCCTCGGTCACCTCGTAGCCGTCGCAGGTTCGCAGGAGCGCCTCGAGCACGGTGCGAATCGAATAGGGAAGCCGCGACGTGTTGGTCACGCCCGCATCATCGAGGGCCCGCAGCCGGTAGAGCGTGGCGGGGCCGGAGCCGGTTTCGAACGTGGCGCGGGCGGAAAACGGGTCACGGGGGGCGGCGGCCATCGTGGTGCGAAGCCTTTCTGATACGTGCGAGGGTTTGGGGGTTGGATGGGGGTAGCCTACCGAAATCGTCCCAACCGGCCACGCCCACGTGTCCAGCGGCCATTCGCTCTGGCGTTCGCCCCGCCGAAACAGCTTTATTTCGCGGAAAATCCGCAGTCCAAAAAATTCCCGGCTCCAGATTCGACACGGCGCCGGATGCCGTGTATGTTTGTGGTGTCCGAGGTGGCGGAGACCTCGGATTCAACAATACAACAACAATCTTTTCAGCGGCTGTTCCCCCCCCCCAAAGACCCACACCTCGATAGCCGCTACTCGGGCCCGTGGTTTCCCCAACCACGGGCCCTTTTCTTTTTACACGGACACATGAGCATCCTGCTCATGTGTCCTTGGCGAGCTCCGCTCGCTCGTACGACAGGCCTCCGTGCCTGTCTCGCGACACGCGAAACATCAGCATCCTGCCGATTTTCGCTTGGCGAGCTCCGCTCGCTCGTACGACAGGCCTCCGTGCCTGTCCGCACGCCTTGCCGTTTACTTTTTTTCATACCACCCCTTGCACTGTTTCACCCCCTCTATAGAATGCCCCTCTTTCGCATTACCAGTAGTGCCCCCTGAGGCATTCCCGGATTCATCACGCTTAGGTTTCGGAACGATCGTTGAAGGCAGGCAGCCAGGGGCTTCCCACAGGAAGGGGAGTCCGCGCAGGGCAAGGATGGGTTCAGGCGATTCTGTTGGCGCTCGCAGCAGCCTGCGTGGCGATTGCTGCCAGCCCTACCGCAGCCGGCCTGCTCACGCTGAGCGGCACGAGTTACGTCCAGTCGTTCGATTCCCTCGGGACCGCCTCGGGTTCGGCCACGCTGCCGGCAGGCTGGGATGTGCGCACCGGAGCCACCGGAACTGCGCTCGGCACGGTCGGCCCGAGCGTCATCAAGCAGACGTGGGGCGATAACGCCAAGGGATTCATCAACACGGCCTCGGCCACCGGCCTCTCGAGCAACGCCTCCACTGAATCGCAACGCGCTTCGACAAACCGAGCCGTCGGTGTGCGCACTGCCAGTGACTTTGGCGACCCCGGTGCGGCGTTCAATCTGAACTTCGACTCCACCCGCCTGACGCTCACCGCCGGCTCGATCGACCTGATGCTGCTCGACGTTGAGCCGCGGTCGGTCACCTGGTCCCTCCAATACGGCCTCGGCACGACTCCCACGTCGTTCACCACGATCGCCACCTGGGCTGACCCCGGCGTCTGGGGCACGACGCCCATCACGTTCTCGAGCGCGGCGCTCACGGCGATGTCGAACCAGCCGAGCGTTTGGTTCCGTGTCGCGGCCCTGTCGGCGTCCACAAGCACGGGCGCCCGCGACACGATCGCGATCGACAATTTCCAGATCGCGTTCGTGCCGGAGCCCTCTGCCCTTGCATCCGCGATCGCCGGCGGGGCCTGCTCCGTCATCCTCCTCGCGCGCCGGCGTCCGCGGCCGGCCCCGCGCCGCGGCTTCACGCTCACGGAATTGCTCGTCGCCATCGCCATCATCGGCCTGCTGGTGGGCCTTTTGCTGCCGGCCGTGCAGTCGGCGCGGGAGTCGGCCCGGCGGAGCCACTGCCAAAACAACCTGAAGCAGGTCGCGCTCGGCGTCCTCGGCTACGAGAATGCCAACTCGCGTTTCCCGCCGGCCGCGATCGTCAGCGAAGGATTCAATACCGCCACCTGCGCCGGCTGCTGGAACCCATGGGGAGAGGCGCAACTCACCTCCGTCTCACCCGCCGGCAGCAAGCACGGCACGAGCTGGATCCTCGAAACACTCCCCTTCCTCGACGAAACGGCGGTCTTCAATTCCTGGGACAGGCAGACCAACGTGCTCGGCAATGCCTTGATCGCGCAGGCCGACATCCGCCTGCTCTATTGCCCGACCCGGCGGTCGGGGATTCGCACGGGACGCGACGACCATCGCAACCTCGTCGCCACTGCCTGGCGCGGCGGCGGCACAGACTACGGCGGCTGCTACGGCCGGCTCGACGGCTTTCTCAATGCCACCTCCGAAGACCATCGTTTCGCCCACCGTGGCACCGCGATCCCCGGCTCCGTGGGCCGGCGCGAGAGTGTGTTTCTGCCGAATCTGGGCGTGGCTACCGGAGCGATTCGCGACGGCCTCTCGAATACGATCATGCTCGGGGAGATGCAGCGACTGCGGCCGATCACCGGCGCGACGAGCGCCGCCGACACCCACAACCGCACGAGCCACGATGGCTGGGCCGCCGGCGGCGTGGCGACGCTCTTCACCACGTCCACCGACCCGACGCACTCCAATCCCGGCGGCATGAACAACCTCTTCTTCGAGTCGCCCGGCAGCGACCATCCGGGCGGGGCGTCGTTTGCGATGGCCGACGGCTCCGTCCACTGGCTCGACGAATTCATCGATGCCAAAGACAACAACGCCGTCTTCCCACTGCTCGGCTCGATGCGCGATGGCCAGTCCGCATCGCTCGCCCTCGCGCCATGAGCGATTGCATGCCCTCCCCATTGGCTGCGCGGAACACGCTCGCCTCGGCCCTGCTGCTGGCGGCGTTGGCGGGCTGCTCCCCTGACAATCGCCCACCGCTGGGCACGGTGACGGGCACCGTCACGCTCGACGGACGCCCGCTCGCCGCCGCCGCCGTGCACTTCACGCCCGACGGCCCCGGCCGCACGTCGCTCGGCTCCACCGACTCGGCCGGCGGCTACCGCCTCCGCTATCTCCGCGACATCGAAGGGGCGAATCTCGGCCGACACACCGTGCGGATCATGACGGCGACGGAGGAGAACGGCGGCCGCGAAATCCTGCCGCCGCGGTATCACGCCGCCACCGTGCTCGAGGCTGTGGTTCAGCCCGGAACCAACCGGATCGACTTTTCGCTGCAATCGCGATAGTTCGCTGCTCGAGCATCGAGCGGCCTTGAGGCTTCGTCACCGCGTCGTTTCATTTTGCCAGGGTTCCCCGGCTGCTGGCAGTCTCGCGAATCTCGGGGTGCGATCTCGACGAACCGCCCCGCCGCTTCCGTTGGCGGTCGAATCGCGTCGATAGTTCACCATGGCGCGAGGGATCCGCGACAGGGTGGGGAGATGATGGCATGACGTTGGCGTGGATGCTGCGCGGTGCCGCGATCGTCGTCTGCCTCTGCGCCGCGCCGATCGCAGCCGCAGAGCGGGAGAATCCCGAACAGACGGCGCGCGGCTTTCTGAAGCAGGCCGTCGACTACGGAAATGCATCGGCCACGATGGCCGAGAAGGGAGACGTGCGGGCGGTCGACGGCTTCTATGCGTCCGCCGAGGCCGCCTGGAACGCCGTCTGGACCTGCCCCGGATCGCGGCCGATCCTCGAGGAGGCATCGTGCCTCTATGCCGCCGCGCTCGAGGGGCTGCTCGTGACGGCCGACCAGCACGGCCGGCTCTCTGGCAACGGCCTCGTGGTCGGCCCCGCCTGGAAGCCGATCTGCGTGCCGATCGAGACGCGGGCGCTGCCGGTCGAGGCGTCGGCCATCGAGCGCGTGGTGGCGCGGCCCCCGGCCGGCGACCGCCGGCTCACGCGGCAGCACGTCCGCGGCGGCTTCGGCCTGCCCGTTGCCGTGCGGCTCGCGCGGGGAGTGGGCGGAACGGGCGAGGAATTCGCGCCGCCGCGGCAATCCCTGGCGGCGACGGCGGTGCTGCGATTCAAGATGCCGGGCGACGAGAACTTCCTGCAGAAGTTCTCCGGTCCGCTCGCGCGGGATCATGCGCCGGCGATCCTCGACCTCGCGAATCCCGTCGAGATCGCCGCCGTGCACGTGGGGCCGGCGCGGCCGCTCCTGGCGGCGGATCTCTCGCTGCCGCTCTTGGACATGCTCGAGGGCATGCCGAAGACGTCGAGCATCACCGGGTTTCTGCAGCCCTACGGCCGCGGCGACACGGTGCCGAAACTCGAGTTTCTCGAGCCCCATCAGCCAGGCCGCATCCCGGTCGTGTTCATCCACGGCCTGGCGAGCGACGAAGGCACGTGGTTCGACCTGATCAACGAGCTCCGCACCTGGCCGACGTTTCACCGGCGCTACGAAGCCTGGGTCTATCGCTACCCGACCGGCGCGACGTTTCTCCACTCCGCCGCCGTGCTCCGCCGGGAATTGCAAACAGCGGTGCAGCGGCTCGATCCCCAGGGCACCGATCGCGCGCTGCAAAACATGGTGCTCGTCGGCCACAGCATGGGCGGCCTGCACGCGAAGCTGCAGGTCGTCGATCCCGGCACGCAGCTCTGGGACGCGATCTCCTACGTGCCCTTCGAGCAGATCGTGCTGCGGCCGGAGCTCAAGGAACGCGTCCGGCAGAACTATTTCTTCGAGCCGCTCCCCTTCGTGAAGCGGGTCGTGTTCGTCGCCACACCCCACGCCGGCTCCTCGCTGGCGTCGCGCGGCGTGGGCAGGATTGCGGCGCTCACGGTGCAGCAGCCCCCGCAGTCGAAGGCGATCCACGACGAGGCCGTCGTCATGAACCCCGATGCCTTCCACTCCGATTATCAGCGCTCACTGCCGACGACGATCGACATCCTCGAGCCCAGCTCGAGCATCCTGCGGGCCCTCCGCGAGCTCCGCACTCCCTGCTGGGTGACCACGCACAGCATCATCGGCACCGCACATCAATCGCTCGTGAGCGGCCCCGACGATTGCGTCGTGCCGGCATCGAGCGCGCGGCTGCCGGGTGTCACGAGCGAGCTCGAAGTGCCGGCCACCCATACCCGCGTGCACCACCACCCGCAGACGGTGATGGAAATCGAGCGCATCCTGCTCGAGCACCTGAACGAGACCCGGTAGGGCTTCGTAGACCGCTTGCTCCGCACGCGGATCGCGGGGATCCGCGTGCGGAGCAAGCGGTCTCTTTTCGACAGGCTGAAGCGTGCATGGCGACAGGCTGAAGCCTATCCTACCGGGAAGGCGAGGGGGTCGGCGGAAGCGTGACGAGCATTTGGACCGAGTCCGCGAGGGCCACCGCGAGGAACCTTCTGCCGCCCCCGAGCCGGCGCGACGCCAGAGAGATGCACCTGCGGAGCAAGACAGGCACGGAGGCCTGTCCTACGCATGCATTCTGAGCCGTTACGCGCGGGCGGCGTGCTCTTCGGCAACGAGTTCCAGGTCGGAGCTGAGGTACTTCACCGTGGCCGTCGGGGCGAGGTTGAAGAAGACGCGGCCGTCGGTCTTCCAGCGGCCGTTTGGTTCGTAGAGAAACTCCGCCGTGGCGGCACGGACGTTGGAGACGGCCTCCACCTCTTCCATGCCACCCCCTTCGATCGCCTCGAAGCTCACCTCGATCGCCACGAGCGCCTTGAGTCCGCCGGTATGGCGGTCGCGGGCGTAGACCACGTCGTCGTCGAAGAGCACGTCGGTCCACCGCAGGCCGCGGGGCTTGCCGCTGACGCTCGCCCGCTCGATGAACTTCGCCTCGAGCTGCTCGCGCTGGCGGTGGAAATCCCGCTGGGCCCGGGCCAACTTCTCCGCCTGCCTCGCGGCGCGAATCGGTCGCAGCGCCACCGCCAACACCATGACCGACGCCACCACGATCGCGATCGCGGACAGAAAAAACAGGGCGTTTCCCACGGGTGGCATCTCCAGGAGCGTGCGATGTCCAATGGATGAAGTGTACGACCGCGGAAACAATCGTCAAAAGTCGTCGCTTTGGCCGGCCGCGACGAGCCCGCGTTTTCGGCCACAGGCGTTCGTGGCTGGTTTACCCGAACCTCCGTTACGATGCCCGTCATGAAAAAGACCGCTCGCACAAAAGCCATGCCGCGCCCGCGGCCGCTCGGTGCCCATCAGTCGATCGCGGGGGGATTCACGAAGGCGGTCGAGCGCGCCATCGAGACGGGCTGCGAATGCCTGCAGGTGTTCACCCGCAACATCAATCGTTGGGATGTCTCGCCGCTCGACCCCGGCGAAGCCTCTGCCTTCCGCCGGGCGGTGAAGGATGCAGGCCTCGCCCTCGTCGTCGCCCACGATTCCTATCTCATCAATCCCGCCTCCGCCGACGACGCCTTGCGGCGGAAGTCGATCGCCGGCCTCGTCACGGAGCTCGAGCGGGCCGAGGCGCTCGGCATTCGCTGGGTGGTCGCGCATCCCGGTGCGGCCGGCGAGCAGCCCCTCGACGAAGCCGTGGCCCGCGCGGCCGACGGCATCGCCGCCGCGCTCGAGACCACCCGCACGCTCGCAGCCGGCATCCTGATCGAAACGACCGCCGGCCAGGGCTCCTGCTTGGGCGCCGCCTTCGAGGAAATCGGCACGATGCTCGCCCGGATCGACAAGCAGCCCGGCCTGGCGAAGCGGGTCGGCGTCTGCCTCGACACCTGCCACGTGTTCGCCGCCGGCTATCCGCTCTCGCCGCAGGAGAGCCTCGACGCCACGCTGCGGCAATTCGATCGCGCGATCGGGCTGAAACGGCTCGTCGTGATCCACGCCAACGACTCCAAGCGGGAGCTCGGCTCCCGGGTCGACCGGCACGAGGCGATCGGCAAGGGCAAGATCGGCCGCGAGGCCTTCCGCCTGATCATGCGGCACCCGAAGCTCGCCCACATCCCGCTCATCCTCGAGACGCCGAAGGAAGGCGCCGACGGCAAGGTGTCGCCGGCGAAGGACCGCGGCAACCTCGCCACCCTCCGCCGCCTGCAGCGGTAGTAGACCGCTTGCTCCGCAAGCGGTCTACTTTCCGCCGACGGAGGCGAGGGGTCGGCGGAAGCGTAACGAGCATTTGGACCGAGTCCGCGAGGGCCACCGCGAGTCACCAATCCGACGTTGGAACGGCGGACAAAGAACGTCTGCCGCCCCCGAGCCGGTGCGTCACAGAGCGGGCTACGTTCGTTCCGGCGGGATCGTGCGGCCGTGGGGGTCGCTGGCCGCCACGCCCACTTCCGCCTCGAGCCGCTCGCGGACGGCCGCGCCCAGATGATGCTCGATCCATTCCGCCGGCGGATGGAGATGGTCGAGCGGCAATTCGGCGTGGCGGCCGAGCCAGGCCTCCCAGAGGCGGTGCGACCGCACGACCGTCTCCGCCTCGGCCCGGCCCCGTGGCGACAGCCGCCAGCCGCCATCGGCCACCGCGTCGATTCGCCCGCTGGCTCGCAGCCAGAGAAGGGCCGCATGCTGACGGAGCGATGCCGGAAATACCGCCGGGGGAACCGCCGCGACCGCCCCTGCCTCCTCTCCGCGCCAGAGCGCGGCGAGACAGTCTTCGCACGTGATTCGCCACGCCAGCCACGCCCGCGCGGCCAGCCGCGCCACGACGCCATCCGGCGCGACGAGCGCAGCGGCGAGATAGCCCAGGCCGAGCACGACTGCGATCATCCCGGCGGCGCTCGTGTTGAAGTGCCAGGCGGCGAGATAGCCGACGCAGGAGGCAACGACCGCCATCAGCATGGCGACGAATGCCATCCAGTGCAGCCGATGCACGAGCACTTCGGCGGTCGCGGCCGGCACGACGAGCATCGCCACGACGAGGACCGCCCCCACGGCCTCGAAGCTCGCCACGGTGGCCAGCGCCGTCGCCGCGAGCAGGCCTGTCGTCGCCAGCCCCACCGGCATGCCCGCGGCCTGCGCCGCGTCGCTGTCGAAGGCGACGAAGAGCTGTTCCTTCCAGCTCACCATCGCCGCGACGGACAGGGCTGCGAGCACGATCGCGCCGGTGAGAAACGCGCGCGGAATCTCGAAGCCCGCCAGCGGCACCGTGTCGAACGGCACGAGCTCGAGGATGCCGTGGAGCACGCACGAGGCGTCGAGATCGACCCGCGAGGCCAGCGCCGAGACGAGCACGACCCCGACCGCGAAGAGCGTCGTGAACACGATTCCCGCGGCTGCGTCCTCGGACACGCCGGGCCGCCCCGCGAGCGACCGCGTGAGCCAGACGGTGAAAAGCGCCGTCGCGGTGGCACCGGCCAGGACGATTGGCCCGCCCATCCGTCCGCCCGCAAGCACCGCGACGACGATGCCAGGCAAGACGGCATGGCTGATCGCGTCGCCCAACAGGCTCATGCGGCGCACGACCAGCAGCGTGCCGACGAGCGCGCAGCCCGCCGACACCACGGCCGCCGTGGCCATCGCCCAGCCGTGCATCACGGCCTGCTCCGAAAGCCACCCAGCGGCGATCGTCATGCGAGCGGCCTCCGCGCTGCGAGCCGGCCACGGATCGCCGCCGCCAGTACCGACAGGCCGAACATCGCCGCCGCGACCAGCACGATCATCGGCCCGGTCGGCAGCCGCGGAAAAACGGCGCTCGCCGCGACGCCCGCGACGGCGGAGACCAGGCCGATCATTCCGGCAAGTGGGAGCATGGTGCCGACGCGATCGGTCCACTGCCGCGCGGCGGCCGGCGGGATCACGACGAGCGCCGTCACGAGCACCGCCCCGGCCGCGGGCAGCCCCACGACGACCATGACTGCGACGAGCGCGACGAGCAGATAATCGACGACCGCGACCGGCCAGCCCGTGGCCGCGGCGAACGCCGGATCGAAGGCGACGAGCACCGCCTCCTTGAAGCCCACGACGAGCGTTGCCACAGCCACGACAGAGACCGCCGCGAGGAGCACGGCATCCGCCGCCGTGAGCGCGGCGGTGTGGCCGAGCAGAAACTGCTCGAGCCCGCCGCCGCCGGGAATGCCGCGGGCGGTGATGCCGGAGATGAGCGTGATCCCGAGGCCGAACGAGACGCCGAGCACGATGGCCGTCGCCGCATCGTCGCGGGTGCGCGTCCAACGGCGGATCAAGACGAGCACGCCGAGGCTGGCGACCGCCGCCACGAGGGCGCCCAGGAGGAGCATGGGGAGATCGCGGCGGCCGGTCGCGAGAAACGCGGCCGCCACGCCCATGAGCGTGGCGTGCGCTGCCGCGTCGCCGGCCAGGGCTCGCTTCCGCAACAGCCCCAGGCTGCCGATCACGCCGGCGGCGAATCCCACCGCCGCCACGCCGGCGGCCACGACGAGCGTGTTGTAGGGAATCCCCCCAAGCGGGCTCATGGGGTTCGCCTCCCCTGAGCGACGGCGCGGCCGAGCTCGTCGAGCACGTCGAGCGGGCCGGCGTAGGTGCGGCGCAGGTTGTCGGGCGTGAGCACGGCAGCCGTCGGCCCCGCGGCGACGAGCCGCATGTCGACGAGCGCCACCGCATCGAACCACTCCGCGGCGGTGCGGAGGTCATGATGCACGACGACGACGAGCCTCCCTTCCGACCGCAGGTCGGCGAGCACGCGGAAGATCGTCTCCTGCGAGCGGGCATCGACGCCGGCCAGCGGCTCGTCAAGAAAGTAGAGATCGGCCTCCTGCGCGAGCGCCCGCGCGAGAAACACCCGCTGCTGCTGGCCGCCGGAAAGCCGGCCGATCTGCCGGCCGGCGACGTCGGCGAGCCCGACGCGGTCGAGGCACGCGGTGGCGAGCGCCCGCTCGCGCTGCCCCGGACGGCGAAACCAGCCCAGCCGCGGATAGGTGCCCATGAGCACGACATCCATCACGCTCACGGGAAAATCCCAATCGACCGTCTCGCGCTGCGGCACGTATCCGACCCGCCGCCGCACCTCGTCGAGCGGTCGCCCAAAGAGCTTCACGCTGCCGCCGGCCAACGGCACAAGGCCGAGCGCCGCCTTCAGGAGCGTGCTCTTCCCGGCGCCGTTCGGGCCGATGATGCCGAAGATGCCTGGCGAGTCGATGGCGAGATCGATGTTCCAGAGCACCGGCCGCCCGCCATAGGCGACCGTCAGGTCGTGAAACTCGACCGCGTATGGCGCCGCCATCAGCGGCCTCCGGCGAGCGCGGCGACGATCGTCTCGACGTTTTCGCGGAGCGCTCCTTCGAGCGATCCGGCCGGGGCGCCCGGTTCGCCAAGCGAATCGGAGTGGAGCCGGCCGCCGAGGCGCACATCGTGCCCGCGGGCTTTCGCGCCTTCGCGCAGCGCCGCGACGCTCCTGTCCGAGACGCTCGTCTCGAGAAACACGGCGGGGATCCGCCGCTCGACGACGAGATCGACGAGCCGATTGATGTCGCGGAGCCCTGCCTCGCTCTCGGTGCTCGTGCCCTGCACGCCGACCACCTCGATCCCATACGCACGCCCGAAATAGCGGAAGGCATCATGCGCGGTGACGAGCACTCGCCGATCGGCGGGAATGGTCGCGATTCTGTGCCGCAGTTCGTCGTCGAGCCGCTCGAGCCGCGCGGCATAACCGGCCGCCCGCGCCGTGTACTCGGCGGCGTGATCCGCGTCGATCCCGGCGAGCGCCTTCGCCACGACGGCCGAGCAGAGGCTCCAGAGCTTGGCATCGAACCAGACGTGCGGATCATGCAGCCCCGCATCGGCCTCGAGCAGTCGGTCGGCCGGCAGCGTGTCGGCCACCGCGACCACCGGCACCCGCTTCGCGAGCCGCGCGAGCAGTTCGGCGAGCTTGCCCTCGAGATGCAGCCCCGACGCCACCACAAGATCGGCCCGCGCGAGACGATCGGCATCCCGCGGCGTGGCCTTGTAGCTGTGCGGGTCGATGCCCGCCGCCATCAGGGAATCGATCACCACGCGGTCGCCGGCCACCTCACGCACGAGGTCGGCCACGACCGTCGTCGTCGCGACGACCACCGGCTTCCCGTCGTCCGGCGGCGCGGCCTCGGCCGCCGAGCGGGCCGCCAGGGCGACGAACGCCAGCGAAAGCAGACCGAGTTTTGAAAAGCCAAAAAGCATTTTTTGAAGCCCCAAAAAGCATACTCCAGGCCCGCATAGCCCCGCAAACCGGCATCTTCGGGCCGATGCCGGCGTGGCACTCACCGGCGCGTTGACCTTCCCGGAGGGCATACTTACCTTCATCAGAGCATTCGTGCGGTTTCCGGGAGCGATGCGATGTCGACCTATTTCAAGCGGTTTCGCATGGACGCGGACCTGTCGGCTCCGAGGCGGCCCCTGCCCCTCCCCACCGGCTACCGCTTCGTCTCGTGGAACGAGGCCCTGCTCGACGTCCACGCCCGCACGAAGCATCGCTCCTTCCGCGGCGAGATCGACGCGCTGGTATTCCCCTGCCTCGGCAACATCGAGGGCTGCCGCCGGCTGATGCGGGAGATCCGCAACAAGCCCGGCTTCCTGCCGGCGGCCACCTGGCTCGTGGTGCGGAACGACGCCCTCGGCGAACTCGAGTGGTGCGCCACGATCCAAGGCGTGGTGGATAAACTCGGCGTCGGCTCGATCCAGAATATCGGCGTCGTTCCCAGCCACCGCGGCTTCGGTCTGGGCACGTGCCTGATCGAGCAGGCGCTCGCCGGCTTTCGGGGCAAAGGGTTGCGGCGGGCCTTCCTCGAGGTGACGGCTGAGAACTCAGGAGCCGTTCGCCTCTACCAACGTCTCGGCTTCCGGCGCACCAAGACCATCTACAAGGTGGTGGAGGCCTCCGACGAGGTCTCGGTCTGCGAATCCGTCACGTCCGCCGTGGGAGCGAGTCTGGCCGAACCTGCCTGCCCGTGACCCCCTCGTGAAGCAATCCCTCCATTCCGCGACGCTCGACAACGGGATTGTGCTGCTCGGCGAGCAGCTCCCCGGCCTCGAATCGGTCGCGGTCGCTTTCCACACACCGGCCGGCGCCGTGCATGACGGGCCGGGCCGCTGCGGGCTGGCGACGCTTTCCGGCGAGATGATGCTCCGCGGCGCGGGCGACCGCAGCAGTCGGCAGATCGTCGAGGCGCTCGAGGGCTCGGGCGTGCAGTGGTCGCAGTCGTTCTCGACGAGCCATGCGAGCTTTTCGGGTGCGATGGTCGCCCGACAACTCCCGGCGGCGCTGCCAATCTATGCCGACATTCTGCGACGGCCGCGGCTCGAGGAGGAGCAACTCGAAAACGCCCGCCAGATGGTGCTGCAGAATCTCGCGGGCACCGAAGACGATCCGGCCCATCGGGCGATGTCGGCCCTCCGCCAGCTCCATTATCCCGCCCCCTGGGGCACGCCGAGCGAGGGCATCTCGGCCGACGTCGAGCAGATCGACATCGACACCGTGCGGTCGTTCGTGGCGGACCACGTGCGGCCGGCCGGCACGATCATCGCCGTCGCCGGCCGCATCGACTGGGACGACTTCGTCAAACAGGCCGAGAACCTCTTCGGCGACTGGAACACCGGAGGCGTCGCTCCGGTGCCGGCGGGGACCCGCGGCCCGCGGTTCCGGCACGTGCCGCACGATTCCCAGCAGACCCACATCGCGGTGGCCTGGTCCGCCCCGCCCTATCGCAGCGACGATTCCTACGAGGCGACGGCGGCGCTGGCGATTCTCGGGGGCGGATCGAGTTCGCGGCTCTTCTCGGAGGTCCGCGAGCGGCGCGGGCTCTGCTACAGCGTGTCGGCCGGCTACCAGACCCTGCGCGACTGCGCCGCCGCCATCTGCTATTCGGGCACGAGCGCGGCCCGCGCGCAGCAGACGCTCGACGTGATGCTCGCCGAGATCCACCGCCTGCCCGGCACGATCGAGGCCGCCGAGCTCGACCGCGTGAAGGCCCGGGCCAAGAGCGGCCTCGTGATGCAGCAGGAATCGAGCGCGGCACGGGCCGGCGCCATCGCGCGGCAGTGGTATCACCTCGGCAGCATGCGTTCGCTCGGCGAAGAGCTCGCCCGCTACGACCGGCTCGGCGTGGGCTCGATCGAGGCCTGGCTCGCCGCCAATCCGGTCCGCGATCTGTCCGTCGTCTCACTCGGCCGGGAGCCGCTGGAGGTGCCGCATGAAGTTTCTGCATGAACGGCTCGACAACGGTCTCGACGTGATCGCCGAGGTCACCGACGGCGCCCTCTCCTCGAGCATCGGCTTCTTCGTGAAGACGGGCGCCCGCGACGAGAACGACGCCCTCTGGGGTGTGAGCCACTTTCTCGAGCACATGGTGTTCAAGGGAACGCACGATCTCTCCGGCGACGAGATCAACCGCCGCTTCGACTGGATGGGCGCGAGCGCCAACGCCTTCACGAGCGAGGAAGACACCGTCTACCACGCCGCGGTGCTGCCCGAGCAGCAACAGGAGGCCGTGTCGCTCCTGGCGCGGATGATGCGGCCGGCCCTGCGCGCGGAGGATTTCACGACGGAGAAGCTCGTCATCCTGGAGGAGATCAGGATGTACGACGACCAGCCCCCCTTCGGCGCCGACGACCGCTGCCGCGCCGCCTTCTTCGGCCGCCACCCGCTCGCGCGGAGCGTACTCGGGACGGTCGAATCGATCGAGGCGCTGCCCGTCGAGGCGATGCGCGACTACCACCGCCGCCGCTACGCGCCGGGCAACATCGTGCTCGCCGCGACCGGTGCCGTCGATTTTCCGGCGCTCGTCGAATCGGCCAAGCGGCTCTGCGGCGATTGGGAGCCTCAGCCCGTGACCGAGCGCCGGCAGCCTCAGGAGACGCGGCCGCCCCGGCTCGCCTCCACGATCGAGCACATCACGCGGCCCGCCGCCACGCTCGAATACGCGGTGCGAATGTCGGCCGGCCCCACCGGCGATGACGACGACCGCTACGCAGCCAAGCTGCTGGCGGTGCTCCTGGGCGACGAATCGGGAAGCCGCCTCTATTGGGCGCTCGTCGATTCCGGCGCGGCGGAGCACGCCTCCTGCCACCACCACGATTTTCTCGACGCCGGCTTTTTCGCCACGCAACTCTCCTGCGATGCCGATGATGTCGTGCCCCTCCTCGACCGGATCGACGAGGTCTACCGGGAGGCCTCCCGGGCCGGCATCCCGCGGAGCGAGCTCGAGCAGGCCCGCAACAAGCTGGCCGGCCGCGTCGTGCTCGGCGGCGAGCGGCCGCGGCGGCGGCTCTTCGGCGTGGGGCTCGAATGGGCCCACACCGGCAGCTACCGGAGCGTGGCCGACGACCTCCGGATCGTCGAGCGGCTTTCGCTCGACGACGTCCACCGGGTGCTCGACCGCTGGCCCCCCCACGGCCCGAGCGCCACCGTCTTGGCCGGGCCGCTCGCAGCCGACGCTTCCGCAACGGCACGTTTTGCGGCACAATAGTCTTCTGATGGCCCCTCTCTTTGCCAACCGCTGGCTGATCGCCCTGCCGCCGATCTGGCTCGTCGGCATGGGTGCGTTGCTCGCGATGCTCGGCATTCTGCTCGCCTGGACCCTGCTGGCGGCAGTGCGGCCGCGGGCCGCCGCGGAGGCGCGGTTGAGCCTCGGCGACGGATTCGCGGGGCCACTCGCCTGGCTGTTGCTTGGGCTTGCGGCACTGGCCATCGCGTTCACGCCGCTCGTGCCGCTCGGGCAGATCGGCCGCTCCCTCCAGCGGCTCGTGTCAGCCAACGACTTCGATCGCACGATCACGGTGCTTCCGCGGGCGAATCTGCAGGAGATCCAGCTCGACCTGCGGCCGCAGGAAATCGAGTCGATCACACTCGACAGCGATGGCCCGATCACCGTCCGCACGCAGCAGCCGATCGAGGGCTTCGCGCTCGTGAAGGTGCCCGACGTCGATCTCTCGGCCACGACGCCCTGGACCTGGACCCGCGCCGCGAACGCGACGAGCCCCTTCCTCGGCCAGCGGGCGAAGCTCGAGGCCACCAATCCGTCGGACAAGCCGGTGCAACTGCGGGTGCGCAGCCGCCTCGCGGCGGAGTTTCCGCAGGCCGGCATCCTCCCCTGGACGACGGGCGTGCTCCTCGCCGTCGCGGCGGCCTATGCCGTCTTCCGGCTCGTGCCCCGTCGCATCGCCGCCGTCGCATCCACCACCTGCAAGGAGGCGATCGGCCAGCCCGTCTTCGCCGTGGCGCTCTTCGTCGGCGCGGTCCTGCTCCTGGCCTTCATCGTCATCCCCTACAACACGTTCGGCGAAGATGTGAAGATGCTCAAGGACAGCGGCCTCACGCTCATCAAGGTGCTGGCGCTGCTCGTCGTCGTCTGGACGGCGAGCGTGGCCGTGGCCGACGAGATCGAAGGCCGCACGGCGCTCACGGTGCTCTCGAAGCCGCTCACGCGGCCGCAGTTCATCCTCGGCAAGTTCGCCGGGCTCGTGCTCGTGGCGCTGCTCGTCTTCCTGATCCTCGGCAGCGTGCTCATGGCGACCACGAGCCTGAAGGTGGTCTACGACGCCCGCGAGGGGGCAAAGGTCGATCCGATCTGGCGCGACTGCGCCGACGAGATGATCACGGTCGTGCCGGGCCTCGTACTTTCGCTCCTGGAGACGATCCTGCTGGCGGCGGTGAGCCTCGCGGTCTCCACGCGGCTGGGCATGGTGCCGAACCTCATCATCTGCTTCACGGTCTACGCCCTCGGCCATCTCGTGCCGCTCATCGTGCAGTCGAGCGTGGGCAAATTCGCGATCGTGCGGTTCGTGGGGCAATTGTTCGCGACGATCCTTCCGGTGCTCGAGCACTTCACGATCGAGGCGGCCGTCGTCGGCGGCGTGCCGGTGCCGTGGAGCTACCTCGCCTGGGCCGCGCTCTACGCCGGCCTCTATTCAGCCGTGGCCCTGCTCGTGGCCCTCGTGCTCTTCCAGAACCGCGACCTGGCGTAGGGCTTATTCCATCGCGGTGTAGCGCCGGCTCGGGGGCGGCAAAAGTCGGTTGCGTCGCAACTCCTTTGGATTGTCGCAAGGGCGAGGATACGCCCAACGCTCCTCGAGCGTTTGCCGACCCCCTCGCCTACCCGCCATGTAGGCCAGCGAGCCCGGGTCGGCGGAAGCTCGAGGAGCATTTGGACCGAGTCTTCGAGGGCCACCGCGACGAGACTTCTGCCGCCCGGGCGAGCGGTTGCGCAACGTAGACCGCTTCGAAACAAAGCGGATCTCCGGGGAGCCGCTTGCGGAGCAAGCGGTCTACTTTGGAGCAAGCGGTCTCCTTACCGCACGAGTCCCGTGCGGCCGGTGAGGCCGATCATGCCGAGTCCGCTCTCGTTGGCCTGCCCAGGGAGCGACTGGCCGCCAAAGCCCGGCTCAGCCGGCAGCGTGCGCGCCTCGGCCTTGCCGTCGATCACGAAGAGAATCCCGCCCGGCAGACGGCGCTCGAGCCGCGGGCCCACCTCCAGGCCGATCGCGCCCCACTGGTCGTTCTGTCCCACCGACGTGCGGAGTTCGAGCGAGCGGCGGCCGAGATCGCATTCCGAAGCCATGCCGAGTCCGCCGATCCACTGGGCCGGCCCCTCGCGCATCATGCTGCGGTCGGCCTGCATGCCGGCCGTCACGTTGATCCCCTCGATGCGGCGATTGATCTGCGCAATCACCGGTTGCTGCGACTGCTCGGGGGACGTCGGCCCCTTCACCACCAGGCCGAGCCGCTCCGCCTCGTCGTTCACTTCGAAGTCGCTCTGTCGCAGCGATGCAGCCAGCGACGATACACCGTCGAAATCATGGAGCCGGAAATCGAGTTCGTCCGCCGCCGCCGGCGGCACGAGCACGAGCAGGCCCACGAGCATGATCGTCGCGCGCAGCATTCGTCCGCCCCTCCCACAGGTCTATCGGCTGCGGTGAGCGGACGACGCCAGTCGACCGTGATTGCCGGCAACCGCGCAGGACGCCGCTGCCGGTTTGGCAAACCCTGCGGCCTCAGGCTGTCTTGCGGCGCGGGGGAAATACCGTCGACCGGGGCGTGAGCGGCACCGACGGGGCGGAGCCGCCGAACTGGGTGCGGACGAGCGTATCGATCACGCGGTTGGCGATCTCGAGCGCCGCGGCGCCGGCCGACCCGGGCACGAGGGGTGCCCGGCCGGTGCGGATAGCGTCGAGAAAGTCGTCGTGCTCGCAGGCGATCGCGTTGGCGTCGGGCACCGGCAGCGTCTCGCGCGGGAGCACCTGCGTGAAAAACGCATCCTTGAGGGCGGCCCGCTCCCCCGGCGGCACGTCCGCGGCGACGAACCGGCCGGCGCGGATATCGGCGGAGGGCGTGATCACCTCGACCGTCTTGGCGTTGAAATCGACCGACACGATCCCGTCGGCCGACCAGATGGAGACGGCCCGCCGCAGCGTGGGACTGATTCGCGAGGCCGTGAGGTCGGCCACGAGCCCCGACGAGAAGACGAGCCGTGCCCGCACCGCATCCTCGTGGCCGCCGGTCGCCGACAGGCCATGCGACTCGAGATGCTCGAGCCGGCCGGGCTCAAGCGAGAGCACGAGGTCGATGTCGTGGATCATCAGGTCGTGCACGACGCCGACGTCCATCGAGCGAAACGTGAACGGCGCGAGGCGGGCCGATTCGATCGCCACGGGCCGGCCCACCTTCTCGACGGCGAGTTTCCAGGCCGGATTGAATCGCTCCACGTGCCCCACGGCGACGACTCGCCCGTGGCGGCGGGCGGTGGTCACGATCGCCCGCGCGTCTTCGACGGACGCCGCGATCGGCTTCTCGATGAGCAGGTCGAGCCCGGCCTCGAGGAGCGGGATCGACACCCGGGAGTGCAGACCGGTCGGAGCGGCGACGACGGCGACATCGGCCTTGCCGACCAGATCGCCGGGCTCCGGCAAGGCCGCACAGCCATTGGCCTCGGCCACGCGAGCGCGGGCCTCGGGCGATGGATCGACGACGGCGACGAGTTCCACGTCGTCGCGGCCGGCCAGGAGCCGCGCGTGGATCGTTCCCAGATGCCCGCAGCCCACCACCGCGACCTTCAGCCTCGTCATGCAGCCCTCCTTCGTTCGCGGGCGCGCCCGTGCCGCCCTTCCTGTTGACGTGTCAAGAATTCGATCAATTGCATCACCGGCGGCAGGAGCATCCCCTGCGATTGCAGGATCTCGGCGGCGCTCTTGAGGCCGACCTTCGCCCGGTAGAGCAACCGGTAGGCCTCGGTGATCGCATCGACCGCCTCCGGCCCGAAGCCGCCGCGCTTCAGCGCCACCACGTTGATGCAGCGCGGCCGCGCCGGCATGCCCTCGGAGAGCATGAACGGTGGCACGTCGTGCAGCACCCGCGAAAGCCCCGCCACGAACGACCAACTGCCGATCGTGGCCCAATGATGCACCGCCACGGCGCCGGAGAGCGACGCATGGGAATGCACCCGCACGTGGCCGCCAAGGAGCACCCCGTTGGCGAGGATCACGTGGTCGCCGACACGGCAATCGTGGGCGACGTGGGAGCAGGCCATGAGAAAATTCGCGTTGCCGATCGTCGTCTCGCCCAACTCCTTTTCGGTGGCGCGGTTGATCGTGACACTTTCACGGATGATGTTGTCGTCGCCGATCACCACGCGCGTCCGCGTGCCCTGATAGCTCAGATCCTGCGGCTCGCCACCGATCACGCAGTTGGCATGGATCCGATTCCGCTCGCCGATTCGCGTGTCGCCGAGGATCGTGACGTGATTCGCAAGCACCGTCTCACGGCCGATCTCGGCCTGGCCGGAGACCAGGCAATGCGGGCCAACGACCGCGTCGGGCGCGATCCTCGCGCCGGGCTCGACGATCGCGGTGGGATGGATGTCCGGCATCAGGCGATTCCTTGCGTCTCGCGGCTCGCGCGTTCCTCAGACCGAAACCCCCAGCCGCTCATCCAGCGCCACGAGCCGCCCCGCCAGCTCGGCGTTGAGGCGATGGCCGCTCTTGCTCGCGGTCACGTGGGCATGAATCGGCCGGCCGGCGAGCGCGAGGTCGCCGACGAGATCGAGCACCTTGTGGCGCACGCATTCATCGGGCCAGCGCAGCGGGTTGTCCACCGGGCCATCGGGCCCGAAGACGACGAGATCCTTGGTCGAGACCGCGAGCCCGAGGCCCGCGGCCCGCAGCCGCTCGGCATCGGCGGTCGAGATGAACGTCCGCGCGGCGGCCAGTTCGGCGCGATACGACTCCGGCGTGATCCGCAGCGAAAGCTCCTGGCGACCGATCGGCCCGGCGCCGTAGTCGAGGCAATAGTCGACCGAGAGCCCGGGGAACCGGGGCAGAGAGGCCTCGATCCAGGCGTCGCCATCCCCCACTCGCACGGTTTCCCGCACCACGATCGGATCGACGGGCGCGCCGAGATCCTCGAACCCCGCCCCCTCGATCGCCTCGACGAAGGCCCGCGAAGAGCCATCGAGGCCGGGCATCTCCTCGGCATCCACCCGCACGAGACAGCAATCGACATGCACGCCGGCAAGCGCGCTCAACAGGTGCTCCACCATCTCGAGCCGCGCGCCGTCCGCGACGAGATTCGTTCTATTCACCGCATCCACGCGGCTTCCGAGCGCCGCCGGAATCCGCACCGCCGGCTCGAGATCGCCCCGAACGAACACCACGCCCGCGCCCGCCGGAGCGGGATGCAATTCGACGCGGATCTCGCGGCCGCTCCAATAGCCGCGGCCGGCCACGAGCGCCGGCCGACGGAGGGTTTGTTGCGACCGCGCGGGGGAATGGTGAGGCATGACGAAGCCCGCAGGGCGGCTTGAACCGGATGCGGACGACTAGCGGGTGCGGGGCGCCGGAGCGCCGGCGACAGCCGGGCCGTTGAGCATCTTGAGGACGTCCGGCGTGATGTCGATGCCGGGCTCCAGGTAGACGATCGGCTTGGTGATGCCGCGCAGGATCTGATTGCGGTCGCTGTTGTCGACCGGCTCGCCGTCGAACCGGTGCACGACGGCGATCCGGTGCTCGCGGGCGAACTGCTCCACGGCCTTCTCGATCTGGGAGTACACCTGCAGATAGACCTTCGCCTCGCGGTCCATGAAGTCCTTTTTCTGCAGCTGGGCGTTGACGTTGAAATCGCCTTGCGCCTTGGCGATCTCGGCCTCGAGCTTCTTGTATTCCGGCGTGCCCACGTTGAAGCCCTTGATCTGCTCCATGAGGCCGTTGATCCGGTCGCGTTCCGACTTGAGGCCATTCTCGGCGGCCATCACCTCGTCCTTCATCCTGTCCATCGCGGCCTTGAATCCGGCATGGTTCTTGAAGATGTAGCCGACGTCGATCACCGCAACGGCGGTCGCCGGGCCGGCGGAGTGCGCCTGGGCGGCAGGAGCCTGCGCGGCCGGAATCTGGCCGGGCACCTGGGCAAACGCGGAGACCTCGACCACGGCCATCAGGCCCACACACACGACGCTTGCCAGTTGCGACTTCACGGAAAGCACTCCTTGCTTGGATTGACGTTAGGGGCATGCGGGGCGACCGCAGCGGGCGGGATCATGTCAGGCGCTCCTTGCTGGCTCAAGGGCAAAAAACACGGCGAAGAATGCGTGTTTCCGGGGGCTTGCTGGCTGTCTGGCATCAACTGGTTCAACCCGGCTTCGGGTGACCCGTACCCCGTCGCCGGACGCTCGCTTCGGGCATCCATGCCCTCCGCTCGCTCGGATGCCGCCTGCGCTTCGCCATCCTGGCTGCGCTTGGCGGCATACGCCGGCTCCCGGGGCACGGGTCACCCGAAGCCTCCCGCTCTAGTAGGACAGGCTTCAGCCTGTTCCAGGCAGGCTGAAGCCTGCCCTACCTGGAAAGCGGGAAGGCCCGGGGCTGCCTGTACCTTCTCGCGGGCTATGGGAGCGAGCGTAGGCAGGATGCCGAAGCGAGCGGACATGCAGTGAGCGGAGGACAGGATGTCCGCAGCGAACGTCCGCCGAGAGGGTACAGGCAGCCCCGGGCCGGGTTGGGCGAGTTGACGACGGATAACAGGCAGGGGATCCGCTTCGGGACGAAGCGGTCTACGGCTACTTCGGTGGGTCGAGGACCACGTCGAGTTTGACCTCGGCGCCGTCTCGCACCACGACGACGGGCACCGTGTCGCCGCCCTTGTGCTTTCGCAGGGCGCTGTCGAAGTCTTCGAGGCCGGTGACGGCGCTGTCGCCGAGTCGCACGATGATGTCGCCCCCCTGGAGGCCGCCGCGGGCGGCAGGGGAATCCTTCGTCACGCCGGTGATCGCGTAGCCCTTCCCGGGCTTGCCGAAGTCGGGGATGCTGCCAAAGTAGGGCCGGTCACCACCGCGGGCGAACATCTTCGAGGCGACCTCGATGTAGGCGGGGCGTTCGGGAGCCGTGGCGAGCTCGCGCACGAGGTCGGTGACGAGCGCCGTGATCCGCACCATGCCGTCGTAGTTGATCTTCTCGGCGGTGTCGGTTGGCCGGTGGTAATCGGAATGCGAGCCCGTAAAGAGATGGAGCACCGGAATCTTCCGCGCATAAAAGCTCGAGTGGTCGCTCGGACCGAAGCCGCCCGGCTCCTTCGCCACCTCGAAGGCGTGCGCGCCGACGAGCTTGTCCACGAGCGCGTCGAGGCCGGTGCCGGTGCCCGTGCCGTGGACGATCACCTTGTTGCCGTCGAGCCGGCCGACCATGTCGAGATTGACCATGGCGACGGTCTCCGCGAGCGGCACCGCGGCATTGGCCGTGTAGTGGGCGCTGCCGAGCAGCCCCCGCTCCTCGCCGGAAAACGACGCGAAGAGAATGGTGCGCGGAAAGGGGCCCTTCGCCGCCGCCTCGGCCGCGAGCCGACGCGCCACCTCGACGAGCATCGCGGTGCCGCTGGCGTTGTCGTCGGCGCCGTGATGCACGGCCGTCTCGCCCGGCGCCGCCGAGTTGACGCCGCCGTAGCCGAGATGGTCGTAGTGGGCGCCGAGCACGACCGTCTCGGTCGCCCCTGGCTTGCCGGCCAGGATGGCGAGAATGTTTTTCGTTTCCGTCTCCGTCCGCTCGATCGTCACCCGGCCGCGGATCCGCCAGCCGGTGAGCGGCGCCGTCTCGGGCTCGAGCTTCTCGTCGATCGTCTTCTCGATCGTCGCCAGGTCCTTGCCGAGCGATTCCTTCACGAGCCCGTCGATCACCTCTCGCCTCACCTGCAGCACCGGCATGGTGCGGCGATCCGAGCCGTCGCCGGCGCGGGTGAACGCCATCAGGGCGTCGTCGGTGGCCGAGGCGTCGTTGCAAAAGATCAGTCCGCCGGCCTCGTGCTCCGAGGCATTGGCCACCTTCCGCGACAGCGCCGCATATTGCGAGGCCTGATTGCCGTCGAAGACGCTGTGCGGATTGTCTTTCTGAGGTTCCTGGCGGAGCACGATCGCCGCGGCGCCCTTGGCGCCAGAGGGGCCGAGCGGTGCGTAGTCGTCGTAGTGCTCCTTCGGCGCCGTGATGCCGAAACCGGCGAAGACGAGCGGCAGGTCGAAGGGACCCGATCCGCCGGCGGCCAGCGGCGTGAAATCCTTGCCCAGTTCGAGCGCTCGCCGCACGGGCTGGCCATCCGCGTCGGGCGGGCCGATGAGTTCGGCGGTGTTGCCCTCCTCAGCACCGAGCTTCGCCTCGAGCGTCATGGCAAACGGCTGGTAGGGGCTTTCGCCGATCACTGTCGTATCGAGGCCGGCCGCGGCCAGCTCTGCGGCGACCCAATCAGCAGCCTGGTCGATCCCCTTCGTGCCCGGCCCGCGGCCTTCGCGCTCGGGCGCGGCGAGCCATTCGACGGCCGACCGCAGCCGGCCTACGAGCGCGGCAGGATCGTCGCCCCCGCCATCGGCGGTCTGTCCACGAACCGCGGCGGTGGCCAGCACCATGACGGAACAGGCGGCGGCGATGAGAAACGCTCGACCCAAACTCATGGAACCCTCGCAAATGGAGCGGAAGCCGGTCAAAACCAATTCTATCCGCTTCCCGCCGGGCGGCGCGTGTGACAAAATCGAACGGTTTTCCGGAATTCGCAGGAGCGTATCGTCGTGCCGTCGCTGTTCGTCATCCAGGGTTTCAACAAGGGAACGCGTTACGACCTCGCCGCCCACGAGGGGGCGGTGACCATCGGCCGCGAGGCGGGCAACCTGGTGCGGCTCGACGACAACGAGGTCTCCCGCCGCCACGCGGAGATTCGCCGCGTGGGCCCGGGCTTCGTCGTCGGCGACCTGAAGAGCTCCAACGGCACCTACCTCAACAATCGGAAGGTGGAGCGGGCGGAGCTCTCGAGCGGCGACCAGATCCAGATCGGCCGCACGATCCTCGTCTATTCCAAGGACGACGCGGTCCCTTCGGCCGGCACGGTGGACATCGTGCCCCCCGACGCCCACGAGGCGTCGCGGATCGTGCGGGCCATCCGCGAGGACGAAGACGAGATCGGCCTCTTCTCCCCCGACGACACGCAAAACCGCTGGCTCGCGCGGGCCCGCAGCAATGTGCAGGTGATGTATCGCACGGCCATGGCCGTGAGCCACACGCTCGACATCGACGAACTTCTCGGCCGAGTCCTGCAGCTCGTCTTTGAATGGGTGGGCGCCGACCGCGGCTGCGTGATGCTGCTCGACACCGAAACGCGGCAACTCAGGACGAAGGCCCGCCGCGACCGCACGGTGGGCGACACCACCTCGATGGCGATCAGCCGCACCATCCTCGACTACGTGCTCGACCGCGGCGAGGGCGTGCTCACGAGCGACGCCCAGGACGACGACCGCTTCAGTTCGGGCAACAGCGTCTTGCGGTCGGGCATCCGCGAAGCGATCTGCGTGCCGATGCAGGGCCGCTACGGCACCGTGGGCGTGATCTACGTCGACACGATGGTGCCGCTGACGGAGTCGATCGAGACGGGGCAGAGGCGGTTCACCGACGAACACCTGAAGCTCATGATCGCGATCGGCCATCAGGCCGCGCTCGCCGTCGAAGACACGACCTACTACTCTGCGATGGTGCAGTCGGAGCGGCTGGCGGGCGTGGGGCAGACGATCGCCACGCTCTCCCACCACATCAAGAACATCCTGCAGGGCATCCGGGGCGGCAGCTATCTCGTGGAAATGGGGCTGGAAAACGAAGACCTGGCGGTGCTCCGCAAGGGCTGGGACATCGTCACCCGCAATCAAAACAAGATCTCGTCGCTCGTGATGGACATGCTCTCCTTCAGCAAGGAGCGGGAGCCCGATCCCGTGCCGTCCGATCTGGCGGGGCTCGTCACCGACATCGTCGAGACCGTGCAGCAGCGGGCCGACGAGGCCGGCACGACGATCCGCTGGACCCCGCCCGACGACCTCCCCTGGCTGGTCTTCGACCCCGACGGCATCTCCCGCGCGGTGCTGAACGTCGTGAGCAATGCGCTCGACGCCGTGGAAAACCGGCCGGACCCCCGGGTTGCGATCGAGGTTTCCGCAGACCGTGAGGCGAAGCTCGTGCGGATCGTCGTCGCCGACAACGGCCAGGGCATGGACGCCGAGACGCTCGCCACTGTCTTCAATCTCTTCGTCTCGACGAAGGGCTCCCGCGGCACCGGCCTCGGGCTCACCGTGAGCCGGAAGATCCTCCGCGAACACGGCGGCGACATCGTCGCGACGAGCGTGCCGGGCGAGGGCAGTACGTTCACGCTTGAATTTCCCCTGCAGGAGGCGGCCGAGGGCGCGGAGCCGGGGCAGACCATGTTCCCCGCAGGCGATCCTGACGACGGCCCGCCGTCATGAACGCGACCGCCACCGACCGGCTGCCGATCTCGGCCGTGGTGATCACGCGAGACGCCGCCAAGGGGCTCGCCGCCGCGCTCGCGAGCGTTTCCTTCTGCGCCGAAATGCTCGTGCTCGACTCCGGCTCGGCCGACGCCACGCTGGAGATCGCCCGGGCCGCCGGGGCCCGCGTGGAGCAGCAGCCGTTCCTCGGCTACGGGCCGCAGAAGCGCCGGGCCGTGGAACTGGCCGCCCACGACTGGATTCTCTCGCTCGACGCCGACGAGGTGCTCGACGACGCCGCGGCCGCCGCCATCGCCCGGCTCGACCTCGGCGAGCGTGGCAAGCACGATGATCCGGTCCGCTGCTGGTCGCTCACGCGTTGCACGTTCATAGGCCGCCGCGAGGTGCGGCATGGCCCCTGGGGGGGGGAGCGCGTCTTGCGGCTGTTCAACCGCACCACCGCCGGATTCACGACGCATGCCGTGCACGAAGAGGTGCGCAGTTCGCGGCCGCCGCAGCCGCTGCCGGGCTCGATCCTGCACTACAGTTTCGACGACACCGCCGCGGTGCTGCTGCGATCCATCCGCTATGCCCGGCTGAAGGCGGGCATCATGCGCGGCAAGGGGCAACGCGCGAGCGGCTGGACGATGCCCTGGCGCGGCGCGATGGCTTTCGCGAAGGCGTATCTGCTGCAGGGCGGCTGGCGCGACGGACCGGATGGCTTCGTGATCGCCCTCTCGCGGGTCATCGATTCGACGCTTCCGCGCGCGATGCTGCTGCTTGGTGAGGATGATGGCGTCGATGGGTAGCGCGCCGGCTCAGGGACGGCAGAAGTCTCCTCGCGGAGAAACTTTCTCCACTGACGACCTACGGCGATTCCTTCCTCAGAAGGTCGAAAGTTCCTAACGCTCGTCGAGCTTCCGCCGATCCCTTCGCCTCCCCCGTAGACCGCTTCGAGCAAAGTAGACCGCTTGCGGAGCAAGCGGTCTACTTTGCAAGCGGTTTACTTTCGTGCGGCGCGTTTGCCGCGGGCTGGCGGTTTCTTGCCGGCCGGGGCCTTCGCGGGCTCGGCGGGCTGTTCCGTGAACTTGTCGGCCTGCCCGGTGAGTTCGTAGAGAAACCGGCTCGGGCGGCCGGGACGGCTCTTGCCCCACTTCATCCGCGTCAGGCACAGCGAGAGCGAGAGCCGCTTCTTCGCGCGGGTCACGCCCACGTAGCAAAGCCGCCGCTCCTCCGCGATCGCCTCGAGCCCGTCGCCGAGCGAGCGATGATGGGGCAGAAGGCCCTCCTCCATGCCCACCATCCAGACCTGGTCGAACTCGAGCCCCTTCGCCGCGTGCAGCGTCATCAGCCGCAGCACGTTGCCCCGCGGCTTGTCGTCTTGAAACCGTTCCGCTTCCTGGACGTCGAGCACGAGGTCGTCGAGAAACTCCCGCACCGTGTGGGCGAAGTCCCGTGTGCCGCGGTGCGTGCGCTCGTGCTCGGCCAGCGCGTTGACGAGTTCTTCGACGTAGTTCCACCGCGATTCCTGCTCGGCCGGGTCGTCGTATTCCTTGGCGAGGAAGTGCTGGTACCCAACCCCGGCCAGGAGCGCCCGCGCAATGTCCGCCGCCGGCTGCGGCTGGCTGGGCCGCCCGAGCGCGACGAGCCGCTCCAGGGCCGTCACGCCTCCCGCGGCCACCGATGAAATCCGGCCGGCGGAACGCGCGGCGAGCAGCTCCTGCCAGACGCTCGTGCCCGCGGCCGCCGCGGCGGTGCGGGCCAGATCGAGCGCATGCGTGGAGAGGCCGCGCGGCGGCACGTTGGCGATCCGCGCCAGCGCCATGTCGTCGTCGGGATCCACGAGGAGCCGCAGGAACGACATCACGTCCTTCACCTCGCGGCGGTCGAAGAAGGAGCGGCTGCCGATCAGTTCATACGGAACGCTGCGGCGCCGCAGCTCCTGCTCGAAGACGCGGGTCTGCTCGCCGGTGCGCACGAGGATCACGGCCTCGCTCGGCGCCACCTCCCCCTCGCGCAGCCGCCCCTCGACGTCGCTCACCACGCGGCGGGCCTCGTCGAGCTCGTCCTGCGCCTGCACGATCGCGGGGGGCAGCCCCGAGGCCGCCTTCGAGATGAGCGTCTTGCCGTGGCGGCGGGTGTTGCAGGAGATGAGCTGGTTGGCGGCCTGGATGATCTCCGGCGTCGAGCGGTAGTTCTCCTCGAGCCGCACCACCGTCGCCCCGCGCCAGCGCTGCGGAAACTCCAGGATGTGGGAGATCTGCGCTCCGCGCCAGGCGTAGATCGATTGGTCGTCGTCCCCCACGACACAGATGCTTTTGTGGTCGCGGGCGAGCGCCGAGAGGATCCGCTCCTGGATGCCGCTCGTATCCTGGTATTCGTCGACGAGGATGTGGTCGAAGCGGCCCGCCTCGGCGCGGCGGACGTCTTCGTGGTTGGTGAAGAGCTCCTCGACCACGAGCAGGAGATCGTCGAAGTCGACGGCACCGGCCGTCCGCAGGGCGTGCTGGTATCGCCGATAGCCCGCCGCGGCGAGCGTCCAGGCTTCCGGGGCGTCGGCGGCGATCGTGTCGAACGCGGAGTCGGGGCGGACGGCCGCGCTCTTCCAGCGGCTGATCCGATCGATGAGGTCGCCCGGCCGCAACACGGCCTCGGCCACCTTGAGCTCCTTGAGCACCTTGCGGGCGATCGACTCCTGCTCGCCGCGGTCGATGATCGCAAACCGCGCGGGGTAGCCGAGCACCGTCGCATGACGCCGCAAGATCCGCACGCAGAGCGAGTGGATCGTGGAAATCTCCGGCTGCTCATCCGCCGACTTCCCGAGGAGCTTGCCGGCGCGGGCGATCATCTCGCGGGCAGCCTTGTTCGTAAAGGTGACGGCGAGAATCCGCGCGGGGCGGGCGCCCCGGCGCACGAGATGGGCGATGCGGGCGATGACGACGCGGGTCTTCCCGGTGCCGGCGCCGGCCAGCACGAGCAGCGGCCCGACGGGGGCGTTGACGGCCTGCGACTGGGCCGGATTCAGTTGCATCGGGCGGTTTTCCACGAAGAAGAGCGGGAGACCGGGAATGTACCACACGCAGCCTCGCGCCGCCGCACGGTGATCACCTTGACGCATTCGGTGAGGAAGTTTCTATTTGCCCGATTCCATTTGGAAGGAGTCATTCATGGCGACGCGCGGCAGGCATTCGGGCAACCGGCACCACCAACATGATCGTGAGCACGATCACGATCATGACCGCCAGCACGGCATTGGCCTGGACGATCTGCAGGCCGATCCAGAAATCCGCGACAACGACCTGGCCGAGAAGACGGTCGAGTTCATCGACCGCCTGCGGCCCCACATGAACACGCTCCTGCTCGCGGCGGCCGGGCTCCTGCTTGCCGCGGTCGGCTGGGTGCTCGTGTCGTCGCAGTCGGCCGCCACGCGGTCGCAGAGCTGGGATGCCTATCTCGCCGGCCTCTCCAGCGGCGAGGTGCAGTCGTTCGACGAGGTGCTCCGCCGGTATCCGGGCACGCCGGCGGCCGAATGGTCGCGGCTCGTGCTCGCCGACATGGCCCTCACCGAAGGCACCGAACTCCTCTTTGCCGACAAGGACCGCGCGACGCCGCGGCTCCAGGCCGCCGTCGATCTCTACAGTGCGATCCTCGGCACCAGGCCTTCCGGCATGCTGGCGGAGCGAGCCACGTTTGGGCTCGCGAAGGCCCGCGAGAGCCTGGGACAACTCGACGAGGCGCGGCGGGGCTATGCCGCCGTCGCGGCGGAATTCCCCACCGGCGCGCTTGCCCGACTGGCCACCGACCATGCTGCGGAACTCGGCCGGGAGTCCTCCCGACAGTGGTATGATTGGTTTGCGGCGCAGAAGATCGTGCCGCCGCAGCAGCCGTCGGCCGACAAGCCGCAAGAAAAAGCTCAAGACAAGCCTCAAGACAAGCAGGAGTGAGCTCCTGCAGGAGTAAGCCCCTGGACACGCCGCTCCCCCGTCAGCCGCAGGCCGGCGAAGAGGTGACGTGGACGGTGGACGAGGGTGCTGCAGGTCTTCGCCTCGATGTCTTTCTGGCCCGCGAGTTTCCCGGACAGAGCCGCTCGTTTCTCGCTCGCGCGATCGACAAGGGCGCGGTGCGGGTGGACGGCGTCGTGGCCCGCGCCTCGGTGAAGCTGCGGCCGGGATCGCTCGTGTGCTTCCGGGTGCCGGAGCCGCCACGGGCCGGCCCCGACGCCGAGGAGATCCCGCTCGACTTCCTCCATCTCGACGAATGGATGGCGGCCATCGACAAGCCCGCGGGCATGGTCGTGCATCCGGCGAAGGGCAATTGGAAGGGCACGCTGGCCGGGGCCCTCAAGTGGCACCTCGAGCGCCGCGATACCGAAGGCGCCGCGGGCGGGCTCTCGACGACCGGCGGCCCCACGCGGCCTGGCATCGTGCATCGCCTCGACCGCGACACCAGCGGCGTGATCGTGGTGGCCCGCACGGAAGAGGCCCATCACCGGCTCGCCAAGCAGTTCGAGCGGCGCTCGGTGGAGAAAACCTATCTCGCGATCACGCAGGGGCAGCCGCAGTTCGACCGCGACGAGATCAACCTGCCGATCGGCATCCATCCCTATCAGCGGGAGAAGATGGCCGTACGCCGCGACCACTCGACGAGCCGCGAGGCCGTGACCCGGTTCGAGGTGGTCGAGCGGTATGGCCGGGCGGCGCTCGTGCGGGTCACGCCGAAGACCGGACGCACGCACCAGATCCGCGTCCACCTCGCGGCGATCGGCAGCCCGGTGCTCTGCGACGGCCTCTACAGCGGCCGCACGGTCATCGATCGCTCGTTCTTCGGCGGCCCGGCCGGCCCGCCGCTCATCGAGCGACAGGCCCTCCACGCCGCCAGCCTCGCGATCGATCATCCCGCCACGGGCGCACGGCTCCTCTTCGAGGCGCCGCTGCCCGCCGACATGCAACGCGTGCTCGCGGTCCTGCGCGGCGAATAAAACGCTTGGCGTTGAAGCAAATCCCAACTGGCAACGCGCCGGCGAGGGGGCGGCAGAAGGCTCCTCGCGTTGTCCCTCGCGGACTCGGTCCAAAAGCTCGCACGCTTCCGCCGACCCCCTCGCCTCCCGGTAGGATGGGCTTCAGCCTGTCGCCAAGCAGGCTTCAGCCTGTCACGTAGGACAGGCCTCCGTGCCTGTCGAAAGCAGCCCGCTTCACTTGCCGATGCAGTGGCGGGCGAAGATGCGGTCGATGAGGTCGTTGCCAAGCTCAGCACCGGTCACCTCGCCGAGCGCCGCGACGGCGCGGCCGAGATGCGCGGCCACGATCGCCTCGTCGCAGGCCGCTCCCTTTCTCGCTAGAGCAGCGATCTCGGCAGCCGCGGCGAGGCTCTGCCGCGCGGCATCGATGCCCACCCGCATGCGGACGGTCGCGCCGGTCGAGGGGGGGAGCGCCGCCACCTCCCGCAGGATCGCCCGCCGCAGGGCGTCGATGCCGACATTTTCCCGACTGCTCGTGAAGAACGTGGCGGCAGCGACCGAGCCGTCATGATGAACCGGCTGAGAAACACGATCGCAGCGGGTGACGACGTCGAGCCGGCGCATGCCGCCCGGGCGCTGCGTGGAATTTATCCCCGGCTCGTCCGCCGCATCGCGGCAGACCACGAGCAGATCGGCGCCTTCCGCCTCCGCGACCGCCCGCTCGGCCGCTTCGCGGCCGATCGCGGCCGTCGCGTCACTCGCTCGCTCCGCTCCGTCGACGCCCGCCACGTCGACGAGCAGGCAGGCCACGCCATCTCCTTCGAGCCGGGCCGCGATCCAGTCGCGGGTCGTGCCCGACTCGTCGGCCACAAGCGCCGCTTCATGGCCGACGAGCGCGTTGAAGAGGCTACTCTTGCCGATGTTGGGCGGGCCTGCGATCACGACCCGCGGCAGCCGCCCCGCGTCTCCCGTATCACGCTGGGCGAGCCGACCGGCGATCGCCTCGAGCGCGGCTGCCGTGGCCTGCAATCGCGCTTCGACTCCGCCCCAGAATGATTGGGCGGCGACGGGAATCGCGTCGGGCGCGTGCTCGTCGGAGAAATCGATCACCGCCTCGATGTCGGCGAGCAGATCGAGAATCGACTCGCGGAGCGCTTGGAGCTCGCGGCCGGCGCCACCGGCCATCCGATCGAGCGCTGCGGAGAGCTCGGCAGGTGAACGAGCATCGACAACGGCGAGCACAGCCTCCGCCTGGAGGAGATCGAGCCGACCGGCGAGAAAACTCCGCAGCGAAAATTCACCACCACGGGCCAGCCGCGCCCCGTGACGACAGGCCTCCGCGATCACCGCATCGACCAGCGGCGTCGATGCCGGCAGTTGAACCTCCGCGAGCGGCCCGCCCGTGGGGCCGGCAGGGCCCGGCCAGTGCAGGATCTCCACGGCGAGAGCGCCCCATTCGGCGGCGAGCGCCGGTCCCAGCCTCGCCGCGACAAGCCGCGGCCGTTCGCCGGCTGCGGCGAAGCCTTGACCGGCCTGGGGCGTGAAGAGCGCATCGAGCAGACAGTCGAGCCCGTCGCCGGCGATCCGGATGATCGCCCGGGCTCCCGAACCGCCCGCAGTGGCCGGAGCGATGATCAGGTCGTGCACGTTCCGCATGGGTGTGGCCAAGACAGGCTGAAGCCTATCCCACCGGTTACCGGCCCTTGCGGGCCTTGCGCTTCTGCCGGGCCGCATCGGCGGCCGGCGGCTTCGGCTTGCCTGCCGACACGAACGGCACGTCGAACGTGCGAGTCGGCGCTGGGCCGCCGCCGGAGACCGCGCCCGTCGCCGCGGCGGCCGGCGCCGCCGTCGGCAGCAGCAGCCGTTCGGCAATGCCCCAGAGGCTCGATGCGATGAAGTAGACGCACAGGCCGCACGGCACCTTGAAGAACATCAGCGCCATGAAAAACATCATGTACTTCATCACCTGCTGCTGCACTCGTGCCTGCTCGTCCACTGCGGGCGGCATGAAGAGGTGCTGCTGCCAGAGGAAAAGTCCGATCGTGGCCAGCGGGAAAAGGTTTAAGAACGGGCCGAGCCAGCCCTCGGGCGCGACGAGAAAGTCGGGCAGCAGCCGCGACCAGTCGTAAAACATGTCGGGCGCGGCGAGGTTGGAGCACCAGCGGATCGCCGAGCTGAAAAGCGGCGCCTGCCGCAATTCGACGTCGGTCGCCAACGACCGGTAGAGCCCCATGAAGATCGGGATCTGGATGAAGACGAGCAGGCAGCCGCCCATCGGGTTGTAGTCGTGCTTCCGCCAGAGCTCCTGCGTGGCCTTCGTCCGCTTCTCGGGCTCGTCTTTGTATTTCTCGGCGATCGCCTTCATCTCCGGCTGCAAGACTTGCATCTTCTGCGACGAGATCGCCTGCTTGCGGCTGACCGGGAACATCGCCCCGCGGACCATCACGGTGAGCAAGAGAATCGCCAGGCCGTAGTTGCCGACGAGGGCATGGATGGCGTGCAGGATCGCGACCATCGGGCGGGCCACCCAGCCGAACCAGCCGTAGTAGACGAGGTCGTCCATCCGCGCCGTGTCGGCGCCGAACGCAGCGAGCAGTTCGGGCTTCTTGGGCCCGGCGAAGATGCCATAGCGATGCTTCACCGTACCGCCGGGAGCGACCGCGATCTCTCGCGACACGAGCCGGCAGGTGACATCGACGAGCTTGCGACGGGCGGCGGCCGGCACATCGCCGACGACGAGCGACCTGACCTCGTCAAGCGCGGGCGCCTCCGGTCCCTCCGTCACCGGTATCAGGGCCGACGCGAAGTAGAGCGCATCGACACCGGCGAAGGAGAGCGGCTTCCCCTCGCGGACGGCGGTGGCGGCGGGCATGGCGTCGCCGGCGGGCGCCAGGGCGGCCTCCGCCAATTTCAGGCCGCTCACCAGCGTGCTCTGCTCGCCGATGAACCGCATCGCGACGTCGCGCACCGCGAGCGTGCCCCAGTCGCGGGCCACGCGGGCGGTATACCACCAGCCCTCGGTCGGCAGGCCCGTGGGGCCATCGATCGCGTAGACCACGCGGGATTCGCTCTGCCCAGCGCCGAATTCGACGACGAGGTCGAGCCGGTATCCATCCTGCCCGTCGGCAAGCAAGCGGTATTCCTTCGTGACCCGCAGGCCGCCCGGCAGTTCGGTCGTGAACCGCGCGCCGTTGCCGTCGGCCTTCTCCACCACCCAGTCGCGGTCGGCCAGTTCCTGCCCCGGCATCTCGCCAAGGGGCTCTGTTCGCCGCGCGCCGTCGCGCGACTCGAGCGAGAGACGAAACGAGAGTGGATCGTGGGGCCGGCCATCCGGATCGTCGATCGGCAGGGTGCGATATTCCGGCCTCACGACCTCGAGCGGCCGGCGGCCCAAGATCGCCTCGCGGCTTTCCGTGCGTCCGTCGCGAACCACCTCGATGGCCACCCGTTGACCGGGCTTCATGGCGGCGAGGGTCTTGTGAAGCGATTCCGGATCGGGCGTGGCCGTGCCGTCGATCGTGGCAATCACGTCGCCCGCGGCGAGACCGGCGGCCTGCGCGGGAGTGCCGTCGCCGACAATGCCGATTCGGCACCCCGAGGGCGTCTCCTCCGGGGCCAAGTGGCCGAGATAGCCGGACCAATCATCCTGATCGAGATAGCGTTTGCCGGCGAGCTCGATCCGCTCGACGGCGGCGCCGCGGCTGGTGAGCGTGACGAGCATCCGCGCCGGCGACGCCGGATCGAGGGAGCCGAGCACATGGCGGGCACGCGGACCGGCGGCCGGCCGCTCGCCGTCATTGGTCGCGGCGGGCACTGCGGCGACCGTGGCCGCGGCCGATTCGCCCGCAGCCGCGGCCGGCGCCGCAGCGGCCCCAGGCTTGTTTTCCTCGGCCGGCTGCTTGGCAGGCTGACGCGCAGGCCGCGGGAAGAGATACGCCTGCAGCGCCTGGCTGCCGAGCAGGATCGCGAACGAGATCAGGGCGAACTGGATGTAGCGGCGTTCCACGGATGATTCCAGAAAAAAGCGAAAACGGCAGTATAGAGCGTGGAGGCGTTAAACAGAATTGATTCGCTTCTCCCGCCGGGGAGACCGGATGTTTCGCGAGCAGCCTGCTTTCGACAGGCACGGAGGCCTGTCGTACGGGGGAGGCGAGGGGGTCGGCGGAAGCTCGAGGAGCATTTGGCCCGAGTCCGCGAGGGACACCGCGACGAGACTTCTGCCGCCCCCTCGCCGGCGCGACGCCAGTTGAGATCCGCTTGCGGAGCAAGCGGTCTACTTTGCAGGCGGCCTGCTGGCGACAGGCACGGAGGCCTGTCCTACGGACGGAGCTTTGGCGTTAGCGGCCCTGTGAGAGCCGGTCGCCGAGGAAATTGTCGAGGTCGCCGATCGCGTGGATTTTCCGGCAGGTGACGTCGAAGGGGTACTCGATCCGCCGGTACCGCACGGCCTGGTCGTCTTCGAGGATGACGTAACAGGCGCGGCGATCGCCGTCGCGCGGCTGGCCCACCGAGCCGACGTTCACCATCGCCTTGCCGGCCGGCAACGGCAGCCGGCACTCGACGCTGCCGGCGGGAATGTTCGGCGAGATGAATTCGGGGGCGGGCGTGAAGATGCCGGGAATGTGCGTATGCCCTTGGAAGCAGTACCGGCCGACGAGCTCGAAGATGTGCTCCATCTTCAGCGGGTTATAAATGTCTTCCGGGAAGACGTATTCGTCGAGCGGCCGCCGGGCCGAGCCATGCACGAAGAGCAGATCGCCGTCGGTGTGCATCCGGGGCAGCTCGCCGAGAAAGTCGGTGAGCCGGTCCGCCGAGTGCTTCGGCATGCGGTCGTGATGTTCGAGCTGCTGCCGAGTCCAACGGATCGCCCGCTCGGCCCCGACATTGAAGCCGTCGGGATCGAAGAGCGCCCCCTGGTCGTGGTTGCCGAGGATCACGAGGCTGCAGCGGTCGCGGATGATTCCGGCACATTCGCACGGATTGGGGCCGTAGCCGACGATGTCGCCGAGGCAGTAGATGGCGTCGACCCCCTGACGGTCGATATCCTCGAGTACCGCGCGGAGCGCCTCGAGATTCCCGTGGACGTCGCTGATGATGGCCCGCTTCACTCGTGCTCGATCCCGCTCGCGGGCCCTGGCAATGCACCGGAAAGCATGTGACTCTACGCAACGGGCTGAATGACGGTCAAGCAGCCCCACCCCCTTCCCGCCCCCATGAAAACACTCGCCATCGACTCGAGCCTTGCCGCTGGTTCTGTGGCCGCACTCTCCGACGGCCGGGTCGTGGAGGAGCGGCTCCCCACCGCTGGTGAGCATGCGCGACGGCTGGCGGCGGCGATCGATGCCATGGCGGCCGAATTGGGCTGGTCGCCGCGCGATGCCGAACTGGTCGCCGTGGTTCGCGGTCCGGGATCGTTTACGGGGCTGCGGGTCGGGGTCGCCACGGCGAAGGCGATCGCCTGGGCGACCGGGGCGACGCTCATCGGCGTGTCGGGGTTCGAACTCGTCGCCCGCGCGTCTGCGCGGCAGACAGGCCGCGCCGGCGGCGACATGCACGTGGCCTATGACGCCGGCCGCGGTGACGTCTTCGCGTCGGTCGTCGCGCCGGCGGCCGAGGTCGCCGGTGGCTGGCGGGTGAGCGAGCCGCGGCTCCTTTCGGCGGGCGACTGGCTCGCGTCGCTCCCGCGCGGTGCGGTCGTCTCGGGCCCCGGGCTCGCGATCGTCGGCGGCGGGCTTGCGGCGCGATCCGATCTGGTCGTGGCGCCGATCGCGGCACGGCTGCCGACCGCGGCCGAAGCGGGAGCCCTGGCGCTCGAACTCGTGGCGGCGGGGCGGGCCGACGACCCGCATTCCCTCGTGCCCGATTACCTGCGGCCCAGCTATGCCCACGAGACGGCGGTCCGGTCTTTCGGCTAGGCCGCGACGGCCTCTATTCTGGCCCTGATGACCGGCTACGATTGTCGCCATTGCCGGGCCTTTTTTCGGGCCCGAGGTTTCGCCAAAAGTCACAACAGGCCGGCCGAGAAGGGTGAGGAAGTGATGCGCCCCATCAAGAAGCTGCTCGTCGCCAACCGCAGCGAGATCGCGATCCGCGTTTTCCGTTCGGCGCACGAGCTCGGCATCCGCACCGTGGCGATCTACGCCCACGAAGACCGGTTTGCCCTCCACCGCTTCAAGGCCGACGAAGCCTATCTCGTCGGCAGGCCGGGCGAGCCGATCCGCTCCTATCTCGATATCGAAGGGATCGTGGCGCTCGCGAAGGCGCATGGCGTCGATGCGATCCATCCCGGCTACGGCTTCCTCTCCGAAAATCCCGACTTCGCGGCCGCCTGCCAGAAGGCGGGCATCACGTTCGTCGGGCCGCGAGTGGAATTGCTCCAGACGCTCGGCGACAAGACGGCCGCGCGGGAGCTGGCGAGCAAGGCCGGCGTGCCGATCCTCGCCGGCAGCTCGAAGCCGGTCGCGAGCTGCAGCGACGCGCTCAAGATCGCCAAGGATCTCGGCTGGCCGGTGATCCTCAAGGCGGCCCACGGGGGCGGCGGCCGCGGCATGCGGGTGGTGCATGGCGAAGACGAGCTGGCAGTGGCGCTCGAAAGCGCCCAGCGCGAAAGCAAGACGGCCTTCGGCAGCGCGAGCGTCTTCGTCGAGAAGTTCATCCAGCGGGCGCGGCACATCGAGGTGCAGCTGCTCGGCGACCTCCACGGCGGCCTCGTGCACCTCTTCGAGCGGGATTGCTCGGTGCAGCGGCGGCACCAGAAGGTGGTGGAGGTGGCCCCCGCCCCGAACCTCTCCCCGACCATGCGGGCCGACATCTGCGAGGCGGCGCTAGCGATCGGCCGCACGGCGAAATACGAAAACGCCGGCACCGTCGAGTTTCTCGTCGACGCCGACACCGGCAAGTTCTACTTCATCGAGGTCAATCCGCGGATCCAGGTCGAGCACACCGTCACGGAGGAGATCACCGGCATCGACATCGTCCGCCGCCAGCTGCGGGTGGCCGAGGGCTACCGGCTCTCCGACCCGCAGATCGGGCTCGGCGACCAGGCGGCGATCAAGTCGATGGGCACGGCGATCCAGTGCCGTGTCACGACCGAAGACCCGGAGAACCGGTTCCTGCCCGACTACGGCCGGATCACGGCCTACCGTTCGGCGAGCGGCATGGGCATCCGGCTCGACGCCGGCACCGCCTTCTCGGGCGCCGTCGTCACGCCCTATTTTGACTCGCTGCTGGTAAAGGTGACGGCCCGCGGCCTCAACCTCGACGAATCGGCCGGCCACATCGAGCGCTGCCTGCAGGAATTCCGCGTCCGCGGCGTGAAGACCAACATTCCCTTCCTGATCAACCTCGTCACCCACCCCGAGTTTCTTGCCGGCCGCTGCACCACGCGATTCATCGACGAGACCCCCGCGCTCTTCGACTTCCCCGTGCGGCGCGACCGCGCCACGCGGGTGCTCGAGTTTCTCGCCGACGTGATCGTCAACGGCAACCCGCTCGTGAAGGGCCGGCCGGCCGCGGTGCGGCGGGCCACCGCGCCGCTTCCCGAGTTCGACGCCTTCGCGCCGCCGCCGGCCGGCACCCGCACGAAGCTCAAGCAACTCGGCCCCGAGAAGTTCGCCGCCTGGGTGCGGCAGCAGAAGCGGCTCATGCTCACCGACACGACGATGCGCGACGCCCATCAGTCGCTGCTCGCCACGCGGATGCGCACCTTCGACATGCTCGCCGCGGCCGATGCCTATGCCCGGATGACGGCGGGATTCTTCTCGCTCGAGATGTGGGGGGGCGCGACGTTCGACACGTCGATGCGGTTCCTCAAGGAATGCCCCTGGGATCGGCTGCTCCTGCTGCGCGAGCGGATCCCGAACGTTCTCTTCCAGATGCTCCTGCGGGCGAGCAACGCCGTCGGCTACACGAACTACCCCGACAACGTGGTGCAGGCCTTCGTGAAGGAGTCGGCCGACGCCGGCATCGACGTCTTCCGCGTGTTCGACCCGCTCAACTGGGTGCCGAACATGAAGGTGGCGATCGACGCCGTGCGCGAAAGCGGCGCGATCTGCGAGGCGGCGATCTGCTACACGGGCGACGTGCTCGACCCGAAGCGGCCGAAATACTCGCTCGAGTATTACGTGAAGCTCGCGAAGGAGCTCGAGAAGCTTGGCGCGCACATGCTCGCCATCAAGGACATGGCCGGCCTCTGCAAGCCGTTCGCGGCCGGGAAGTTGGTCGCGTCGCTGCGTGCTGAAATCGGCATCCCGATCCACTTCCACACCCACGACACGTCGGGCGCGTCGCTCGCCAGCGCGCTTACGGCCGCCGAGGCGGGCGCCAGCGTGGTCGATGCGGCCTTCGCGCCGTTCTCCGGCCTCACGAGCCAACCCAACCTCAACGCCATCGTCGAGGCGGCCCGCAACACGCCGCTCGACACCGGCCTCGACCCGGAGCCGCTCCGGCACCTGGCCCACTACTGGGCGGCGGTCCGCGACCACTACACGGCGTTCGAGTGCGGCATGAAGTCGCCCGACGCGGATCTCTATCTCCACGAGATGCCCGGCGGACAGTTCACGAATCTGCTCGAGCAGGCGAAGGCGCTCGGCCTCGGCGACCGTTGGGAAGAGGTCTGCCGCGCGTATGCCGACGTCAACCAGCTGTTGGGCGACATCGTGAAGGTGACGCCCACGAGCAAGTCGGTGGGCGATCTGGCGCTGATGCTCGTGACCAATGGGCTCCACGCCTCCGATCTACTCTCCGATTCCCGCGAGCTCGCCTTCCCCGAGTCGGTGCTCGATCTCGTCGCGGGCCGGATGGGGCAGCCGCCCGGCGGTTTCCCGGCCGACGTGGTCAAGCGGATCGTGCGCGACGGCAAGACGGTCAGTGGCCGCCCCGGCGAATCGATGCCGCCGGCCGATTTCAAGGCCGCCGAGAAGAAGACGTCGGAGCTCCTCGGCCGCTTGGCGTCGCCGAAGGAGGTGCTCTCCTGGCTCCTCTACCCGCGTGTCTTCCAGGATTTCGCGCAGCACCAGTCCCGGTTTGGCGACGTGAGCGTGCTGCCGACTCCCGCCTTCCTCGAGGGCCCGAAGCCCGGCGAGGAACTGGCCGTCAGCATCGAGGAGGGCAAGACCCTCGTGATCCGGCTGCTCACCGTGGGCGAGCCCCACGCCGACGGCACCCGGACCGTGTTCTTCGAACTCAACGGCCAGCCCCGCAGCGTGTCGATCGCCGACAAGAGCCTCGAGGCGAAGGTCCAGCGCCGCCCGAAGGCGGTGGCCGGCGACGCCCGCGAAGTGGGCGCGCCGATGCCGGGATTGATCGTGACGGTGGCCGTCCGCCCGGGCGACGCGATCACGAAGGGGCAGAAACTGCTCTCGCTCGAGGCGATGAAGATGGAGACGACGGTCTACGCCGACCGCGACGGCAAGATCGCAGAGGTGCTCGTCACGCCCGGCACGCCGGTCGAGGCGGGCGAACTCGTCGTGCGGTACGCGGACGCGTAGCGTTTTCGCTTGGTTGGGGTATCAACTCGCCCAAGCCGGCTTGGGCGAGTTGATAGCGGACAAGACGGGAACCGCTTCGGGACGAAGCGGTTTACTTGACCAGGTCTTTGAAGACTTTGCGGACCTTCTCGACCTTCGGCGCGGCGACGGCTTGGCAGTAGGGCTGGAAGGGGTTGTTGGCGAAGTAGTCCTGATGGTAGTCCTCGGCCGGGTAGAACCTGCTGGCCGGCGTCACCTCCGTCACGATCTTGCCGGGAAAGACTCTCGCCGCGTCGAGTTTCGCGATCACCTCCTCGGCGATCCGCTTCTGCTCGTCGTCATGGTAGAAGACGCCCGAGCGATACTGCGTGCCCACGTCGGCGCCCTGGCGATTGAGCGTGGTCGGGTCGTGCGTGGCGAAGAAGACCTCGAGCAGTTTTTCAAACGACACCTGCTGCGGGTCGTATTCGATCTCGATCGCTTCGGCGTGGCCGGTGAGCCCGGTGCAGACCTGCTTGTAGGTCGGGTTCGGCACCTGGCCGCCGATGTAGCCGCTCGCGACGCTCTTCACGCCCTTGAGCTGGGCATAGACGGCCTCGGTGCACCAAAAGCAGCCGCCGGCAAACGTGGCCTTCACGAGAGCGCCGCCGTCCGCCGCCGTTGCCTGACCGATGCCAAAGCTCGTCATGATGCATGCTCCTGCCAGGATGATCGTTCGTCGCTTCATGGCTCGCGCCTCCTCGTTTGACTCTGGTGTCGTATTGTAGGAGCTTCCGCCGAATCGACGACGAATCGCAGCGGTTTCTGTGCCCATTCGCCCGCATACCCCACGCCGATCCGGGGCGTCCGCCTGATGCGCTGCGGTGGGGTCGGCGTGCCGGGCTCGAACCAGAGGCCGGTCGGCCGGGTGGCGGCCAGGCCGTCGAACGATTTGTCGATGCCGAGCCCCCGCGTCACCCGTCCCGGCCCGATGAAATCACCGGCGCCGCGGATGAGCACGGCCGCCGGCACGCCCTTCGGCCCGGTGACGATATTCAGCATCCAGTGCATCCCGTAGCAGAGATACACATACCAGCGGCCGGCGGGGCCGAACATCACGGCATTCCGCTTGGTCATCCCCTTCGAGCCGTGGCAGGCGAGGTCGTGGGCCCCGAGATAGGCCTCCGTCTCGAAGACGACGTGCCGCGAGACCGCACCGTCTCTATCCCGCACGACGAGCCGCGCCCCGAGCAACTCGCGAGCCACGCGATCGGCCGGGCGGTCGAAGAAGTCGCGCGGCAGAAGCGAAGCAGATGTCATGCAATCTTTCTAGGCGATTTGGTCGTCGGGAGCGACTCATTTCCGGGATTGACCTGCGGCTGGAGGAGCCCGGGCGGATCGGCGGAAGTCGAGGCAAGTTGGCGTATCCTCGCCTCCGCAGCCGAGGCTTTCGCCGTCCGCCCAGGCGGCTTGGGCGCGTGGCTGCAATCTCTTAAGATGCCACGCCCGAAACCCCGCGCGCGGAGCTGAACTCATGGAAGCAGGCATCGTCGGACTGCCGAACGTCGGCAAGAGCACTCTCTTCAACGCCCTCACCCAGTCGAAAGCGGCGCAGAGCGCCAACTACCCTTTCTGCACGATCGAGCCCAACGAGGGGATGGTGAGCGTGCCCGACGGCCGACTCGCGCGGATCACGAAATACATCCCGCCGCAGAAGGTGATCCCCGCCGCGCTCAAGCTGGTCGACATCGCCGGCATCGTGAAGGGCGCCAGCGAAGGCGAGGGCCTCGGCAACAAGTTTCTCTCCCACATCCGCGAGGTCGACGCGATTCTGCAGGTGGTGCGGTGCTTCGAGGATCCCGACGTGATCCACGTGGCGGGCAAGGTCGATCCCGTGTCCGACATGGAGACGATCGAGATCGAACTGATGCTCGCCGACATCCAGCACCTCGACAACCTGCTGCCGAAGGCGGAGCGGGCGGCCAAGAGCGCCGACAAGGAGGCGAAGCTCAAGGTCGAGGTGATGAAGAAGTGCCTCGCCCACTTGGGCGAACAGAAGCCGCTGCGGACGCTCATGCTGGACGAGGCCGAGAAGAAGGCCGTGAAGGAGTTCGGCCTGCTCACGGCGAAGCCGATCCTCTACGTGGCCAACGTCGACGAGACCGATCTCGCCGGCAAGGGCACGCTCGTGCAGCGGGTCCGCGAGGCGGCGACGAAGGCCGGCGCCGACGTCGTGCCCGTTTGTGCCAAGCTCGAGGCCGAGATCGCAGAACTCGACGAGGCCGACCGGGCGGAGATGCTCTCCGGGGCGGGCCTCAAGGAGCCCGCGCTCGCCGTCCTCGCCCGCGCGGCCTACAAGACGCTCGGCCTGCAGAGCTACTTCACGGCGGGCGAAAAGGAAGTGCGGGCCTGGACGATCCCGATCGGCGCGGTCGCCCCGGAGGCGGCCGGCGTGATCCACACCGACTTCGAAAAGGGCTTCATCCGCGCCGAGATCTACTCGCTCGAGGACCTCGAGCAGTTTCACACCGAGAAAGACATCCGCGCCCACGGCAAACTGCGGGTCGAGGGAAAGGACTACGTGATGCGCGACGGCGACATCTGCCACTTCCTCGTGAATCGGTGATCATCCGGGAGGACAGGCTTCAGCCTGTCTCCCCGCCGCAGGCATCAACTCGCCCAAGCCGGCTTCGGGTGACCCGTGCCCCGAACTGCTGCGCTCTCGAGAAACACCCGCATTCGGAGCCAAGGGAGGCATGCTCGAAGCTGTCATCACGCAAAGCATCGGCATCCTGCCGATCTTTGCTTGGCGGGCCTCCGCCCGCTGGTGATGACCCGGCCCTCCGGGCCTAGCCATCGAACTAGTCCTCAACGACTCCCTTCTTCTGCGCGTGCCCACCGACCGACTCCGCCGAAACTGCCAGACCTGATTGACCGTAGGACAGGCTGAAGCCTGTCCTACCAGAACGAGGAGGCTTCGGGTGACCCGTACCCCGGGAGCCGGCGTATGCCGCCAAGCGCAGCCAGGATGGCAAAGCGTAGGCGGCATCCGAGCGAGCGAAGGACAGGATGTCCGTAGCGAGCGTCCGGCGACGGGGTACGGGTCACCCGAAGCCGGCTTGGGCGAGTTGACTTCGCATAGGAGGGGGAACCGCTTCGGGACGTAGCGGTTTGCCTGAGACAGGCAGAGACGCCTGTCCTACTTGAGTGCCGGTTCGCGGAGGTGGTCGGGGAGCCACTCGTTTTCGGCGGCGTCGGGGGCGACGCTGCTCGTGCCGCCCGGTGCGAAGCCCTCGGCGTATTCCTCCTCGTGCTCCTCGCGGGCGCTCGTGCCAAAGAAGGAATACATCACCGGCACGAGAATCAACACCAGCACCGTGGTCGTCGCCAACCCAAAGGCCAGGGCCGTCGCCATCGGGATCAAAAACTGTGCCTGGAAGCTCTTCTCGAAGAGCAGCGGCAGGAGGCCGCCGATCGTCGTGACGCTCGTGAGGAGCACGGGCCGAAACCGCAGACAACCGGATTCACGCAGCGCGACCCGCAGCGGATGCCCCTCGCGCACGCGATGGTTGATGAAGTCGATGAGCACGATCGAGTCGTTCACGACGACACCGGCGAGCGCCACCAACCCGAACATGCTGAAGATCGTCAGCGGCATGCCCATCACCGCATGGCCGAAAATCGCCCCCGCACAGCCGAACGGGATGATCGCGATGATCAAAAACGGCTGGAAGTACGACTTGAACTCCATGGTCAGGAGCACGAACATCGCGAACAGGGCGACGACGAAGCCCACGCCGAGGCTTTCGAGGGATTCCTTCGTCTGCTCCTGCTCCCCCTCCCAGCGGACGCGGACGGCCGGATAGTCGGCCAGCAGATCGGGCATCAGCCGCTTCTGCAAATCGGCCACCACCTGGGCGCTCGTGAGTGAACTCTTCGCCACGTCGATGTCGGCGAGCACGGAGATGGACCGCTTCTGCCCGACGCGATTGATCTCGGAATAGCCCCGTTCCACTGCCACGTCGGCCAACTCGCCGATCGGCCGCTTGATGCCGTCGGGCCCGGTCACCCGCAGCCGATCGAGCGTGGCGAAGCTGCGGCGCTCCTCCCGCGGGTAGCGGACCATGAGCTTCACCTCGTGCCGCCCCCGCTGCAGCCGCATCACCTCCTCGCCGTAGTAACTAGCGCGGATCGTGCCCGCGAGATCGGCCAGCGACACGCCCATCGCCTCGGCCCGCGGCTTGACCTTGATCTGGTATTCCCACTTGCCGGGCCGCGAGTCGTCGTCGATGTCGATCACGCCCGGATACTGCGCCAGCCACTCCTTGCACCGCTCGACCGCCGCTTCGAGTTGCCGCACCGACTCGGGATCGGAGTTGGCGAGCAGCTTGAACTCCACCGCCTTGCCGCCTGGCCCGAGGTTTTCCGTGCCGTAGACGAGGCTCTCCGTTCCCGCAAACTCGCCGGCCGCCCGCCGCCACTCGCTGATGAATTCCTCGCTGGTGACGCTGCGTTTTTCCCCCTCGACCAATTCGAGCGCCACGGCACCGACATGGCTGCCGCTCTGCCGCGCATCGGGGCCGACCTCGCCGGGCGCCGACACCTGCCCCACTGCCCGATGGACAAGCTCGAGAATCGGGGCGTCCGGGGAGGCCAATTTGCGCGCGGTGGCGACGGCCGCCTCCTCGAGGCGGAGCGTGGCGTCTTCGGTCACGCTCGCCGGGGTGCCGTCGGGAAAGACGATCTTCGCCGTCAGCCGATTGGCGTCGATCTTGGGAAACAGCCGGAACGGGGTGATGCCGCTGCGGACGATCCCGAACGCCACGAGCAGGATTCCGAGCGCCGCGGCGAGCACGGACAGCCGATTGTCGAGGGCGACGTCGAGCACGGGGGCATAGACGCGCTTCACGAACCACTTCAGGCCGGCGTCGCAGCCTCGCTGCAGCGCTGCCACCACGGCCAGCAGGGGCCGCAGCGGATAGAGCAAGATGCCCAGCACGGTGAACACGAAACTCTTCTCATGCGCCAGATGGCCCGGGAGCACCAGCGTCGATTCCACCAGCGACATCATCAGCGCCGAAATGAAGGCGAAGGGCATGACCGCGATGAACTTGCCCATCACCCCCGACACGAAGCAGAGCGGCAGGAACGTGATCACGGTCGTGAGCACGCTGGAGATCACGCTCGGGATCACCTCCACCGTGCCGTCGATCGCAGCCGCCAAGAGGCTCTTCCCCATCCGGCGATGCCGATCCACGTTGTCGCTGACCACCACCGCATCGTCCACGACGATGCCGATCGCCATCAGGAAGGCGAACATCGAGAGCATGTTGAGCGTCTGATCGGTGCCATACATCAGCATGCCCGTGCCGAGCATCGAAAACGGGATGCCCATCGCGACCCAGAATGCGATCTTGATGTCGAGAAACAGCGTGAGGATCACGAACACGATCACCAGCCCCTGCAGGCCGTTCTCGATCAGCATCCGCAGCCGATCCTTGACGTCGATCGATTGGTCGGCCCAGACGGCCAGTTCATAGCCTGCCGGCAGTTTGGCCGAGGCGGCATAGCTCTTGACGGCCGCCACCATTGCCAGCAGGTCCTCGCCGGAACTGCGGTCGATCGAAACCACCATGCCCTGCCGGCCGTTGATCCGGTTGGTGGCCGCCACGTCGGCGAATTCGTCGCGCACCGTGCCGAGATCGCCGACGGTGAGCACGAGCCCGTCGGGAAGCGTCACGAGCGGCAGTTTGGCGATCTCCTCGCCGACGTAGCGCTTGTTTTTGCCGCGCAGGAGAATCTCGCCCCCCTCGCTGCGGATCGTGCCGCCCGGCAATTCGAGATTCTCGCGCCGCACGATCTCTGCCACCTTCTGCAGCGAGAGGCCGTATTTGCGCAGGGTTTCCTCCGAGATCTCGATGTCGATCTGGTAGTCCTTGGCGCCGAGCAGGTTGGCGGCCGAGACGGCCGGCAGCGCGAGCAGGTCGTCGCGCACGGCCTCGGCGACGTCGCGCAGCTCTCCCTCCGAAGTCTCCTGGCCTGCCGATCGCTCCGGGGCGAGCACGCCCAGCTTGATCGCCGGCGTGCGCAGCGTCACCTGCTCCACCTTCGGATCTTCGGCGAGCTCCGGCATGCTGGGAATCCGCTCCACCTCGGAGCGAATCTCGCCCAGCGTCTTCTGCACGTCCTTGACCGATTCGCGCAGCTCGAACACGCAATAGCCCATCCCCTCCTGGGCCACGCTCGTGAGCTTCTTGATGCCGGCGACGCTGCGGCAGGCCTCCTCCACCTTCTGGCAGATTCCCTCCTCCACCTCCTCGGGCGTGGCCCCAGGATAGGGCACCGTGACCAGCACGATTTCGAGTTCGAACTCGGGAAACACCTCGCGCCGCATCGACGCGAAACTCATCGCCCCGACGAGCAAAACGGCCAGCACCAGCGTGTTCATCGCCGGCATGTTGCGAACGCACCAGCTGACGATCGTTCTCATGCGGGAATCCTCACGTGGCGTCGTTGCCGTCGGGCGCCTCGGCCATCACTGCGGGCTCCGACCGCGATCCGGCGGCCTCGACGATCGCCATGCCATCACGGGGATGGGAAAGCTGGCTCGTCACGACGCGGTCGCCGGGCAGCAGGCCGGACGCGGCCGCGTCGAAGATCACGCGTCCCCCCGTCACCTGGATGGCCCGGGGCGAGAGAATCACGAGCTTGCCGTCGCGCATCACCCAGACATCGCCGCTGGGCCGCTGGGCCTCCTCGGGAATCGAGACGAGCTGCTCGGGGGAATCGACATGCACCCGCACCTCGACGAACATTCCGCGCAAGAGCGACTGCGGCGCCCCGGCGGGCAACTGCGGCAGCGGCGCACCGTAGCGATCGAGCGCCGTCACGTCCCGCGGCTCGCCGACGAGCACGCGGCAGGTCAGCGTCCGCGTCTTCTCGTCGAGCCCGCGGCCCTCCTGCCGCGAAAGCACGCCCTTCCATTCGTAGGCCGCGTCGCCGACGGTGAAGACGACGGTCGCGGGCGTGTCGAGCTGCTCGTGGGCTTCGCGGTCGCCTGCGGCGCCATTCCTGCGGCCGCCCCAGACCCGCGCCACCTCGTCCATCTGCAGGTTCGTGCGGACCTCGGCCGACCGCGTGTCTTCGATCGTGACGAGCGGGCTCCCCTTGGCCACGAACGAATCCTGCTCGACCTTGTCTTCCACAACGATGCCGTCGATGGGCGCCACGATCCGCGTGCGCGAGAGGTCGAGCTTGGCCTTCTCGAGCATGGTCGAGGCCAGCGACTGTGCCTCGAGCAGCCGATTGCGGCGCTTGGCGAGCACCCGCGACTGCCCCTCGAGCGAGGCCAGCGTGTTGGACGCCGTCAGTTCGTCGCGGAGTGCGCGGTCGTGCTCCGATTCGGTCACAATCCTGCCCGCTTTGAGATTGTCGAGACGCGCGACCTCTCGCCGCGCCAGCTCCACCTGCCGCCTGGCGAGCTCGGTCGTCGTCTTGGATTGGGCGATCTCCTCGTCGATCTCCTCGATCGCGAGGCCCGCCTGCTTGAGTTCGCGCTCGAGACGGGCGACGTCGAGCTCGTAGTCACGCGGATCGATTTCGAAGAGGAGCGTGCCCGCCTTCACGAACTGCCCCTCGTTGCAGGCGGCCGATTTCTGCAGCACCCGCCCCCCCACCTCCGCAGCCAGCGTCACCTCGCGGAGCGGCACGACGACCCCATCCGCCTCGATCGTGAGGCCGTCCGTTTCCGCGGCGGCGGCCGTGGTCTGCACCGGCGTCGCCACGGCCACGTCGGCCTGCTTGCGCTGCGGCGGGGGCTGACTGCCCATCAACAGAAAGGCAGTGATGCCGGCTCCGAGGATCACCAGCGGGACGATCCATCCCAGAATGGTGCGAACGATGCTCATGCGGGGGATTCCCTTTCAAACCGTGATGCGTCGGGGAGCGGCGCGACCACGCCGAGCGCGGCCAGCGAAAACCGGGTGATGTGATCGGCGAGCTGCTTGGGCGTATGCAGCGAATGGATCTCGGCACGGGGCACGAGCATCCCCACGACATCCCCGGCAGCGCGATAGAGAAAACACTGGCCGATGATGCTCATCGCGACGCGACGCAATTCCGACTGCGGCAGCCGTCCTTGGCAGAGTTCGTCGAGGATCGATACCAACACTGCGAAATGCGGCCGGACGTAGGCCTCGACCATCTCGCGGCAGGCCTCCGTCGGCTGCAACACCTCGCGGAGCATGAGCCGCACCTGCCAGGGCTGCTCGCTGAAGCCGAGCATTCGCTGCAGCGTCGTGTCAATGAAGTCGTGAAGCCGTTCCGCTGCCGGCCGGCCCGAGGCCTCGGGCAGCGGCACCTCCGCCGCCCGCTGCTGGTGGGCATGCTTCACGCTCTCGATGTAAAGCCGCCGCTTGTCGCCGAAGTAATAGTTGACGGCCGCGATGTTGACGCCGGCCGCGAGGCAGATGTCGCGCACCGTCGCCGCCTCGTAGCCGCGTTCGGCAAACTCCTGCCCCGCGGCCGAGAGGACTCGGTGGCGCGGATCATCAGCCGTGGGCTTGGGGGATTGGCCGGTGGCGGCGTGGCGTGTGGCGGGCATGGGTCAGCGAGGCGATTCAAACGGGCGTTTCAATCAACTGTACACAACTCAAACCGGAAAATCCCAGAGCGGTTAACAGCGGGGCTTTGCCGGGATTTCGCATGCGCCTCCCCGGTAGGACAGGCTTCAGCCTGTCTGCCTATGGTTTGCGCCGCTCGCCGGGGACGGCAGAAGTCGCCTCGCGGTGGCCCTCGAAGACTCGGTCCAAATGCTCGTCGACCTTCCGCCGATCCCCGACTCGCTCCTGCCCCCATGTGGCGTAGACCTCCGGCGTGCGATCCGACAGGCTGAAGCCTGTCCTACCGAGCCTGCCCTACAAGGCGGCCGCTGGCGAGGGCGCCGTTGATCGAGGCGCTTCCGCAGTGGTCGCCGCAGAGAAAGAGGCCGTTGGCGAGCTTGGGGCTCGCGGGCCGCAGCCGCCGGGCGGCCGGCGATTCATCCGGCAGGGCATGCCGCACGTGCACGGTCGAGAGGTGCCGCCAGGAGCGGGCCGCCTCGCCAAACCAGCCCGCCGCCTGCCCACGGACGGCGTCCACGAGCCGGCTCTCCTCCCCCTGCCAGCCCTGCCGCACGGAGACGGTCACGAGGCTTTGGCCCGCAGGCGCGTAACCCGACACCACGTCGGAAGGCACCGTGAGATTGTCGATCGGCCCGCCCTCCTCCGCGCTGACGACGAGCGTCGGGCTCGAGAGCGGCGATTGCTCGGCAGCAAAGGCCACCAGCCGCGTCGATTTTTCGCGCCGCGGCACAAGCCCGCCGCGAAACGCCTCGGGCAGGATCGCCGCGGCCGCAGGGCCCTCCGTCGCGACGACGACTCGCTGCGCCGAGAGCTCGCGGCCATCCTCGAGCCAGACGCGGCCAGGCTCCACGCGGCGCACGCGCGAGTTCAGCTGGATCGCGTCGGCGGGCAACGACGCCGCCAGCTGCCGCGGAATTGCGTCCATGCCGCCCCGCGGCAGGCAGGCACTGCCGACCGAAAACATCGCGAAGTCGAAGAGAAACACCGGCGCCGCCGTCTCGAGCGACCGCTCGAGAAACACGCCGCCGAAGAAGGGCACGAAGAATCGGCGCACGAAGGCGTCGGAAAAGCCGCGGGCCGCCAGTTCCTCGCGGGTCGTCCGCTCATCGCCGGCGGCCGCATCGGGGTCGAGCCGGCCGGAGCGAAACCGGCGGATCACGTCGCCCCGCAGGGCCGCCGTCCGCAGTGCGTCGGCGATCCCCACGCTCCCGTCGAGCACGGCGCCAAACGCCGCCAGCGGCCGCCGCCAGGGATCGCTCACCCGCCGGAGCCGGCCCCGCTCCGCGACGAGCGCGCCCGGCTCGAAGCGGCCCAGTTCGAGGGCCGCAAGATCGAGCTGCCGCCGCCCCTCGGGATAGGCGTCGTTGTAGACCTGGAAGCCGCGATCGATCCGGAAGCCGTCGACTGTGTCGGTGGCCACGCGGCCGCCGACGCGGTCGGTCGCCTCGAGCACGACCACGCTGCGGCCGGCCCGCGCACGCTCGCGGGCGCACGCCAGACCCGCAAGCCCGGCGCCGACGACGATCGTCTCGGCCGGGGTCATCAGAGCGGCCGCACGACCGACTGGCTCCGCCAATAGTCGAAGAGCGTCTCGATCGAGAGCACGCCGCCGCCGACGCCGCTCTTGTTGACGCCGCCGTAGGGCACGCCGTGCGGAAACACGTTGTGGGCGTTGATCCAGCTGTTGCCGGCGACCATCGATTCGGCCACCCGCGCCGCGCGGCCGAGGTCGCTCGTCCACACGCTGTTGGCCAGGCCGTAGTCGGTGTCATTGGCCATCGCGACCGCCTCCTCCTCGCTCGAGAAGCTCGCGAGATAGGCGACCGGTCCGAAGATCTCCTCGCGGGCGGCGATGTTATCGAGTGAGCCGGCCAACAGCGCGGGCTTCACGTAGAATCCGTGCTGGCCGGACACCTCGGCCGGGCCGCCGGGCAGCACGGCCTCGGCCCCCTGCTCCTGCCCCTTCTTGAGATAGGAGAGCACGCGCTCACGCTGCTTGGCGTTCACGACCGGCCCCATGCCGGAGCCCGCCTCGAGCTGGTAGCCGACCTTCACGGCCTGCATCCGCGACTTGCACTCGTCGACGAAGTCCTTGTAGATCGACTTGTGGACGAGCCAGCGGGTGGCGTCGCAGCAGACCTGTCCGGCGTTGAACGTGATCGCGTTGACGAGCTTCTGCGCCGTCTGCGCCACATCCACATCCTGGAAGACCACCGCCGCCCCCTTGCCGCCGAGCTCCAGCTTCGCGGGCACGAGGTTCCGGCCACAGGCCTCGCCCACGAGCCGCCCTACTTCGGGTGAGCCGGTGAACGACATCCGACGGATGCCGGGATGCGCTGTGAACGCCGCGCCCGTGACGCGGCCGGTGCCGGGGATCACGTTGATCACGCCATCGGGAAAACCGATCTCCCGCGCGAGCCGCGCGAGATAGATCGCCGAGAGCGGCGTGTCTTCCGCCGGCTTGATGACCACGGTGTTGCCCGCGGCGAGCGCCGGCGAGATGCCCCAGCCGATCAGGAGAAACGGAAAGTTCCAGGGGAAGATGAAGCCGCAGGGCCCCCACGGATGCCGCACCGTCCAGGCCTCGTGCCCCTTCACGGCGAGCGTGCTCCGCCGCTGCACGTGCTGGGCCATGTCGGTGAAGTAGCGGAGCGTGTCGACGAAGTTCTGCACGTCACCCAGCGCCTGGGCCTGGATCTTGCCCACGTCGAGCGCCTCGATCTGGCCGATGATCGGCTTGTGCTTCTCGACGGCGTCGGCCAGGCGGTGGAGCAGCGCGCCGCGCTCGTTCGGCGGCATCGTCGCCCAGCCCGACTTGGCGAAGGCATGGGCGGCCGCCTTCACGGCGCGATCGACGTCTTCGGCCGAGAGCACGTGAAACTCGGCGATCGGCTCGCCGCTGCCCGGGTCGAGCGTGGCCATCGTCTCGCCGGTGGAACTCACCGCGTCCTTGCCGCCGACGACACCCGCGAGCGGGGAGGTGGCCAAAAACTTTTCCACTTCGGGCAGCAATCGGGGGGACGTCGCAGTGGCCATGTCTTGAAACTCCTGTGCTGGAAAATTGCCCGAGCAGTAGTGTGAGTCCGCAAGCCGATTCCTGCAAGCGGCTATGACACCGATTCGTCGCGGAGCACCCGCTCGATCCACCGCGCCGCGGCCATGCCGCTCGAGGCCGCCCCCTCAACTTTCGGGCCCGCGAAGGCGTCGCCACAGCAGACGATCGGGGGATTCGCGCTTGCCGCCACGAGCGGCTCGGAAACGATCACGGTCGGGTGCGAAAACTTCCATCGCTGCAGCGACCGCTCGACGATCGAGGTCTCGGGAGGCCCGTCGAGCCAGGGCGCGGCGGCGGCCAGGAGCAACGCGGTGACTTCGTCCGGGGGCGAGTCGAAATGCTGCCGGCTGAAGGCCGCCGTGGCATGGATCGAGAGCGACGGCACCGGCGAGATCCCCTTCTGCTGGTTGTCGGCTATCCACGCGATCGGCCCGTTTGCCGGCCCTTCCGCCTCGAACTGGATGCCGCCCGGCGGCGGCACGCGGCTCGGCCGCGCGAGCGCGAGCATGAGGGCGAAGCAGGGGTCGTAGTCGATCGCAGCCAGTTTCCGCAATGCGTCGGGGTCGATCGCGGGCGCCCCCGGCGCCATCATGCCGCCGGCCGCCATCAGGTCGAGCGACTGCGGCACGGGCGAAGTGAGGATCGCACCGGCGGCGTCGATCTCCCCGCCCTCCTCGAGCACGAGCCGCACGCGGCCATCCCGCGCGCCGACCGACGCCACCTTCACATTGCAGCGAAGGCTCGCGCGGCCGCCATCGAGCACGCTCGCCAGATGCTTGGGCAGATCGGTCATGCCGGCGGTGCCGCGCCAGCGCGGGTGGCCGTCGCCCGGCGGCAGCATGCCGCTGCCATTGGCGGTGGCCCGCGAGAAGCCGTCGCACCATTGCCGCACGGCATTCGCGCCATGCGCCTCCGCCACGATGCCGCCGAAGGCCCGGCCACGGACGGTGAAAAACTGCGCGCCGTGATCGCAGACGGCCTGCCCGACCCGCCGCGTGGCCATCCGTCCGCCGACGCCGCGCGATTTCTCGAGCACCACGACACTGCAGCCGGCCAGCCCAAGCTCGCGCGCCGCCACGAGCCCGGCGATGCCGGCGCCCACGATCGCCACGTCGACGGGTTGCACACGCGCGGTCATGGCGCGGGAAAGAGCAGCCGCATCGGGTCGCTCGCACAGGGCATCCGGCTCGAGGCCAGCACTTCGCCGGCGGCGCAGCCCGCCATGATCCCGGCCGTCTCGGCCATCGCCCGCACCCGCGGGAAGACGTGCGCCTTCTCCGGCGGAAACTGCGACGTGTAGCAGCCGATCGCCGCGAGCTTCGTCTCGAGGTGGCGGGCGATGTCGACGACTAGGGAAAAGTGGCCGTGCGGCACGCTGGGAACGCCCGCGAAGAGGAAGTAGGTCAGGAAGTGCGGAACGGTGTGGACGGGCAGGTGGTCGAACGTGTCGTCCCACTTGGTCAGCCGCGAATAAAACACCGCCGCCTCGGTGATGGCGACGGCCTGAGCGTGATCGGGCGAGGCGAGCGGCGTCCTGTCGCCGAGGCCGAGTACGAGCCGGGGCCGCCAGCGACGAAACACCTTCGCGAGCGCCACCCGCACCTCGAAGGAATCGAAGAGCCGGCGATTTGGAAAATCGAGCGTCTCGCGGTGCACCACGCCGAGCGCTCGGGCCGCGGCCGCCGCTTCGGCCAACCGCTCGTCGGGGCCGCTCGAACGCGGCGTCGGCTCGCCGTCGGTGAGATCGACGATGCCCACGCGATACCCCTGCGAGGCGAGGAGCGCGAGCGTGCCGCCACAGCCGATCTCGACGTCGTCGGGATGGGCCCCGACCGCGATCACATCGAGTGGCTCTGGCAGGTCAGGCATGGCAGAACGTCCGCTCATCGCGCGAGGAAGCATTACCCCGGCTTCGTCGCGGCGATCAAAAAGCTCGGGTTGATCGCCTCGAAGCGGATCCGGTCGAGCTGCTCGATGCCGCGGGCGATGTTGACCATCCAGTAGGCGGCGTCGCTCGACCGCGACCGCAGCAGGGCGTGGACGGCGGCGAGGTTTTCGATGCTGTTGCAGGCCGTCACGAGCCGGCCACCAGGCTTCAGCCGCTTCCAGGCCTCCTCCACGAGCATCGTCACGTGGCGGCCGCTGCCGCCGACGTAGATCGCGTCGGGGTCGGGCAGGCCCGACCACGCCTCGGGCGCCTTGCCGAGCACGGCCTGGAGGTTCGTCACGCCAAACCGCTTCGCATTTTCGGTGATCAACTGGTGGTCGTCGGGATCCATCTCGATCGCGTGCACGACGCCGTCGCGGGCGATCCGCGCCGCCTCGAGGCCCACGGATCCGCTCCCCGCGCCCACGTCCCAGACCACGCTCTTCGCATGCAGCCCCAGTTCGGCCAGCGCCATCGACCGCACCTCGGCGGGCGTGAGCAGGCCACGCTTCGGCCGCGACTGCAAGAAGCACTCGTCGGGATTGCCGAAGAGCCGCGTGCCGACATGCCCCGGCTTGTCGGCCACGCGGGCCTTCCTGACGAGGATCATCACGTTGAGCGGCCCGAACGAGTCCTTCGCAATGTCGGCGAGACTGCCCTGCGTCACGCGCTCGTCGGGCGAGCCGAGGTTTTCGCAGACATAGGCCTGGAAATAGTCGATGCCCTCGTCGAGGAGCGCCCGAGCCACCGCGGCCGGCGGCCACTGCTCGCTCGTGAAGAGGCCTGCCGTCTCGCTCGAGCGGACCTTGTCGATCACCCGCTCGATCGACTGCCCGGAGAGATTGGCGAGAAACGCCTCCTCCCACGATTCCTTCACGCGGGCAAACGCCAACTGCATGCTGCTGACGTGCGGCACCACCTCGAACCGGTCCTTGCCAAGCTTGCCGCACACGTAGCGGGCCGTGCCATAGAAGAGCGGATCGCCCGACGCGAGGACGACGAGCCGCCTGTCGCTGGCCGCCTCGATCTTCTCGCAGAGCTCCTCGAGGCTCGCGGTGGCGTCGAGCCGCTTCGCCAGCGCCGCCGGAAGCAGCGGGCCGCACGATTCCGGCCCCAGCAACACGTCCGCCGCCTCGAGGACCTTGCGGGCCTGCGCGGTCATGCCGTCGACGCCGTCATCGCCGATGCCGACGATATGCACCTTGCCCGCAGCCACCAACCCTCCTGTCGTGGGAACCGTGAACACCCGCGCCGTGACCGTGGCTCAGGCCTGGAACGAACTGCCGCAGCCGCAGCTCTTCTTCGCGTTCGGATTGTTGAACGTGAAGCCGCGCTTGTCGATCCCCTCGTGGAAGTCGAGCGTGGTGCCGTCGAGGAAGAGATCGCTCTTCTTGTCGACGACGACCGGAATGCCGTGCTGCTCGGTCTTGGTGTCGATCTTCGGGTCGAACGCAGTGTCGAAGCCGAGCGAATACTGGAAGCCGCTGCAGCCGCCGCCGGCGACGCCGATGCGGAGCACGGTGGCCGGGTCGAGCTTTTGATCGGTGATGATCTTCTTCACTTCGAGCGCGGCTTTTTCAGTGAGCATGACCGACATGGTGGGCTTTCCTCCTGCTGAAATACTCGGTGGCTCTCAAGACTGGAAATCTCGCAAGCCGGGATGCGTAAATTCTATCCCGTTCCCTTTCACCGGCCAAGCCCTGGCGCCGCGGAGTCCCGAGCCTCCCCGAGCCTTCCGAACGCTGCTTAGATGGCCCGCAGCCGGTCGACGCCGGCGGCGATGATCGCCGCGGCCCGGTCGATCTCGTCGCTGGTCGTGAACCGCGAGAGCCCAAATCTCAGGCTCGCGCGGGCCTGGTCGTCGTCGAGACCGATCGCCTCGAGCACGTGGCTCGGCCGCGGGTTCTCCGCCGAGCAGGCGCTGCCGGAGCTCACGGCCAGGCCGTCGCGGGCGAGCGTGGCCAGAAGCGACTGGCCATCGACGCCCGGAATCCGCACATTGAGATTATTCACGAGGCGATGCGCCGCGTCATCGAGCGGCGGCCCATTGATCGCGATGCCAGGAACTCCCTCCGCGAGGAGCGTCCACAGACGGTCGCGCAGCCCGCGCAACCGCGCCGGCTCCTCCGGCAGGTTTTCCACCGCCAGCCGCGCCGCCTCCGCCATGCCCACGATCCCGGGCACGTCGAGCGTGCCGCTCCGCATGCCGCGCTCCTGCCCGCCGCCGAAGACGAGCGGGTCGACCCGCGCGACGCGTTCCCGCCGGCGGACGTAGAGGCAGCCCGCCCCCTTGGGCCCGTGAAACTTGTGCGCCGAGAAACTGGCGAGATCGGCGCCCAGGTCATCCACCTGCACCGGCATCCGGCCGATCGCCTGCGCGCAATCGACGTGGAGCACCGCGCCCCTGGCATGCACCAACGCGGCGATCGCGGGGATGTCTTGCACGACGCCGATCTCGTTGTTGGCGAGCATCACCGACACGAGAAACGTGTCGCTGCGGAAGGCCGCGGCGAGGGCATCGCTCGCGAGGATGCCGGTGTCCGGCGCGACCGGCAGCCGCGTGACGGCGAAGCCCGTCCGCTCGAGGTGCTCTATTGGGTCGAGCACGGCATGGTGCTCGGTCGCGACCGTGATCACGTGGCCGCGGTCCTGCCCACGCCGCGCGGCCGTGCCGAGGATCGCGAGATTGTTGCTCTCCGTCGCGCCGCTTGTGAACACGATCTCTCGGGCCGTGGCTCCGATCGCCTGGGCAAACGTCTCGCGGGCCGCATCGACGGCGGCCCGCGCCTCGCGGCCCATGTCGTGGGTCATGCTGCCGGCATTGCCGTAGTGGTCGGTGAGCCAGGGCAGCATCGCCTCGAGGGCTCGCGGGTCGAGACGGGTGGTCGCGTGATTGTCGAGGTAGATCACTGGCTTGCGTCACTGACAAGTTGCACGGCCCGGAATCGGCAGAAGTCTCCTCGCGGAGAACTCCCGGCCTCGGGCCGGCTGGGCCAGTCTCCTTTGACGACCTACGGCGATTCAATCCTCAGAAGGTCGAAATTTCCTAACGCTCGTCGAGCTTCTGCCGATTCCGGGCCTCGTCGATAGCGCTAAGCGCGATGCAGCAGACGAATTCTACCTTCGTTGAGCGCGTCGAGCGTGATCTGCGACCAGGTCTCGAACCGCTCGCGGGCCGCCAGCAGCGACTCGAGCGTCTCGAAGCCGCACTCCACCAGCTCGCTCTCCCGCGACGAAACCGCCGGCCGCTCGAGCTCGAGGATGTGGACGATCCCCAGGTGGACGCTGCCGACGGCGTTGGAATCGTCGTTGATCAGCCCCGCGCACCGCGACGTCCACGTGCCGACGATCGCCACCTCCTCGTCGAGCTCCCGTCGCATGCCGGCCTCGTATGACGTGTCGTCGCCGTGCTCGCCGTCGGTGCTCGAGATGTGGCCGCCGATCCCGAGCGACCGCTTGGCCCGCAGCCGCGCCTCGCTCTGCCCGCCGCCGCGGGTATAGGCGAAGTAGGTCGGCGTGCCGTCGAGCCCGCGGTGCGAGAGCACGCAATACGGGATGAGCTGCTTGAACGACGGATCCTCCTCGACGCTCGCGCGGGGCCGCCAGGACGTGTGCTTCGGGTCGAGCAGGAGCGGCAGGTAGGCGGCCGTGTCGCCACAGAATCCCTGAAACGCCCCGGCCTTCTCGAACAAGGCCCGCGGCACCACGAGCACGTCTTCCTGGGGAAACCCTGACATCGGCAAACCTCCTGATGATCGTCGGTGGCGGCAGTGTAAACGATCGCGGGTGAAGTCGGCGAACAGGACAGGCACGGAGGCCTGTCCTACGAAGGGCGGAGCCCGTCAAGCGAAAATCGGCAGGATGCCGATGTTTCGCGTGTACACAGACAGGCACGGAGGCCTGTCCTACGAAGGGCGGAGCCCGTCAAGCGAAAATCGGCAGGATGCCGATGTTTCGCGTGTACACAGACAGGCACGGAGGCCTGTCCTACGAAGGGCGGAGCCCGTCAAGCGAAAATCGGCAGGATGCCGATGTTTCGCGTGCTACATGATCAGCATCGCGTCGCCGTAGCTCAAAAACCGATACCGCTCGCGGATCGCCGCCTCGTAGGCCTGACGGATCAGGTCGCGCGATGCGAACGTGCTCACGAGCACCATGAGCGTGGTCCGCGGCATGTGGAAATTCGTCAGCAGGCAATCGACCACACGGAACGAGAAGCCGGGCTTGATAAAGAGATCGGTCGAGCCGCTCCAGGCCGTGAGCCCGCCCGCCGGCGAACGGCTGGCCGCCGTCTCGAGCGTGCGCACGGCCGTGGTGCCGATCGCCACGACACGGCCGCCCCGCGCCTTGGTCTCGCGGATCGCGGCGACCGTCGCCTCAGGGCAGTCGCACCACTCGGTGTGCATCGGATGGTCGTCGAGCCGCTCGGTGGAGATCGGCCGAAACGTGTCGAGGCCGACGTGGAGCGTGACCTGCGCCCGGCCGATGCCGCGGGCGGCGAGCGCGGCGAGCAGTTCTTCCGTGAAGTGCAGGCCGGCCGTCGGCGCGGCCGCCGAGCCTCGCTCGCGTGCGAAGACGGTCTGATAGCGGGCCAGATCCCCCTGCGCCTCCTCGCCGCCGCGGATGTATCCCGGCAACGGCACCCGTCCGACGCGGTCGAGGATCACGTCGGACGATCCTCCCGTCTCGGGCCGCACGATCCACGTGCCGCCTGGGCCGCGGCCGACGAGCGCGAGTGACTCCGATTCGTGGCCCTCGCGATCAATGAGCACGACCCGCTCGCCGATCTCCGGCCGGCCGCGGGTCTGCGCCAGGATCCGCCATCCGCCGCCGGGCTCCTCCTGCAGAAAGAGCCCCTCCCACTTGCCGCCGGTGGCGGCGCGGCGTCCGACGAGCCGCGCGGGCACGACCCGCGTGTCGTTGACGACGACGAGATCGCCGGGCTCGAGCAGATCGGGCAGGTCTCGGACGTGGCGGTGGTCGATCGCGCCGTCGGCGCGGCGCAGCACGAGCAGCCGCGCATCGGCCCGCTGATGAAGCGCCTGCTGCGCGATCAGCTCTTCGGGGAGGTCGTAGTCGTAGAGGTCGGCGTCGGACATGGGCCTTCCATACTATCGCGAGCATCGCGAAAAATCGGCCGCACCGCGTGCGGCGGCCCGCGTGGTACAACGGAAACATGTCGACGAGCGTGCATACAAGCGTTTTGCCAGCGGAGGTGATGTCGTTCCTCGGCGTGAAGCCCGGCATGCGCGTGGTCGATGGCACGCTCGGTGGCGGCGGGCATACCAGGCTCCTCGCGGAGGCGGTCGGCCCCGACGGACTCGTGATCGCGGTCGATCGCGATCCAGTAGCGATCGACCGCGGCGCTCGCGAACTCGCCGGCCTGCCAGTGCGGTTCGCGCAGGCCAACTTCCGCGACATCCCGGAGGTGCTCGACGCCCTCTCGCTCGATGCGGTCGATGCGGTGCTCCTCGACGTCGGCCTCTCGAGCGACCAGCTCTCCGATGAATCGCGCGGCTTCTCGTTCGAATCCGACGGCCCGCTCGACCTGCGGTTCGACCCCACGGAGGGCGAGCCCGCCTGGCGGATGGTGAACCGCATGAAGCCCGAGAGCCTCGCCGACATCATCTTCGAATACGGCGAGGAACGGTTCAGCCGCCGCATCGCCCGCAGGATCGCCGCCGTGCGCGAGAAGCAGCCGATCCGCACCGCGCGGGAGTTTGCCCGGATCGTGACGTCGGCGATTCCGAAGCAGCACCCGCCGCCGCGGATCCACCCGGCCACGCGCACCTTCCAGGCGCTCCGCATCGCCGTCAACGAAGAGCTCAAGTCGCTCAGAATCGCGCTCGAACGCATCCCCACGCGGCTCGTGCCCGGAGGACGGCTGGCGGTGATCTCGTTTCATTCGCTCGAAGACCGGCTCGTGAAGCAGGCGTTTCGCAACACGCAGGTCTGGGAGTGCCTCACCCGCTCGCCGATCGAGGCCTCCAACGAGGAAGTGTTGCGGAATCCACGCAGCCGTTCAGCCAAGTTGCGGGCGGCCGCGCGGCTGCCCGCACCAGGCTGAAACGCCGCTTTTGTGGCCGCCGACCGATCTGGCAACAGCCGGCTCGATTCAGCACAATCCCGCCCCCCCGGGATCCCCCCTCCCGGCTGCGATTTCCGGCTGCGAGCGATGGGACGAGAAACCAAATTCCTTCTGGCGGTGTTGGCCGCGCTGACAGGCGCGTTCGTCGGCGTATTGTCGATGAAGCTGCTCGTGCCGCGGCCGCCCGCCGGCGCCGGCCCGGATGTGGAGGTGCCGCAGGAGTTTGCCGGCGGCCAAGATCTCGTCGAGCCGCCGAGCCTCGGCCAGCGAAGCCTCCCCGCGAGCGCCTTCGCCGCCGCCCCCGATTTCGTCCCGGCAGCCCGGCCCGATGCCGCGCCGCCCGATGCCATGCCGCCGGTGGCCAATCCACCGCGCGATCCCTTCGTCGCGCGAACAGCCTTCGGACCGGCTGCCGTCGAGGCCGATGATCCCGCGCCGCAGCCGGAGGCGCCTCCGTCTGAAATCGCCACGCGTCCGGCGGAGTTTGTGCCAGCTTTCGACGCGCGGCCGATCGAGCCCGTCGAGAAAATGCCGGCACCGCCTGTGGCCGCGCCCTCGCGATACACCGCCGTTGAATCCGACGTGGCTGTCGAGCGGCCCGTGCCGGAGCGCAGCGCCGGCCCGATCGCGGGCGAGCACATCGTGCAGCCGGGGGACTCGTGGTGGTCGCTCGCCGAGCGAGCCTACGGCGATGGTCGGCTCTACCGTGCCATCTTCGCGTGGAACAAGGCACTCGACCCGCGTGTGGCGCTCACGCCCGGCACGCGGCTCGAGATCCCGCCCGCCGCCAAACTGCAAGCCGCCTGGCCCCGCCTCATGCCGAAGTAAACCGCTTGCTCCACAAGCGGATTTGGATCCGCTTGCGGAGCAAGCGGTCTACGTCCCAGCCACGAGCTGCGTGATGTGGTAGAAGACCGGCGCGGCAAAACACATCGAGTCGATGCGGTCGAGCACGCCGCCATGCCCCACGACGAGCGTGCCGTAATCCTTCACGCCGCGGTCGCGCTTGATCGCCGACATCGTCATGCCGCCGGCGAAGCCCATGATGGCGATCACGAAGCCGGCGAGCGCCGCCTGCCACGGCTCGAAAGGCGGCGCTGCCCACCAGAGCACGGCCGCGAGCAGGGCCGTGCTCGTCGCGCTGCCGAGCAGCCCCTCCCAGGTCCGATTCGAGCTCACCGTCGGCGCGACCAGCCGCCGGCCGAGCATGCGGCTCCACACATACTGCATGCAGTCGGCGAACTGCACGAGCAGGATCAGGAAGAAGAGCAGACGGAAATTGGCGCCGCGGCCGTCGGCGGCTGCCCCCCCGATTGGAATCTGCAGGAGCGCCGGGGCGAAGGAGAGGCAGTAGACGCAGACGACGAGCCCGGCCTGGATCTTCGCCGTCCGCTCGAGAAACCGCTTGTAGTCGCCCGCGAATGCCACCCGCGCGAGGATGAAGAGCGTGGCGTAGACCGGCAGAAAGACGCTGAAGATGTCGTAGCGATTGAGGCCCACGAGCACGTAGTGCAGGGGCGTGAAGAGGAAGAAGACCCAGAAGAGCGCGCGGTGATCGCCCTTGCGGGTGGGCGTGAGCGTGATGAATTCGCGGAGCGCCCAGAAGGAGACCAGGCCGAAGAGCACCACCGTGGCCGTCGTGCCGAGCCAGAAGGCGGCCGCCAGCACGGTGCACATGATCCACCAGCCGCGGAGCCGGAGGTTGAACGTGTTGACAGCCGCGGGGTCGAGGCCGCGGTCGGGATGTCGCTTGAGAAACTGCCCCACGGCCGTGGCGGCGGTGAGCAGCGTGAGGACGCCGGCGATGAGCGCGATCGTGCGGAGGTCGTTCATCGGGAGCCGGTCATTCCTTGAGCGCGAGCACGGCGCGGCGCGCCCGCTCGAGGAAGTCGAGCTTCGCCTCGCCGCGCTCGAGCCAGAGCGGTGGCCCGAAGCTGATGCAGGAGAGGAGCGGCACGGGCAGAAACTCGCCGCGCGGCAACACGCGATTGAGGTTGTCGATGTGCACCGGCACGAGCTCGATCTCGGGCCGCTTCTTCGCGAGGTAGTAGAGCCCGCTCTTGAATTCGCCGATCTCGCCGGTGACGCTGCGGCCGCCCTCTGGGAAGACGATCAGCGACTTCGTGGTACCCACCTCGCGGAGCATGAGGTCGACCGGGCTTTGGTGCACCTTGATGTCGGTGCGGTCGATGAGGATCGCGTTGAAGACCTCCTGCGCGAGCCAGCGCCGCACGATGCCGCGCGACCAGTAGTCTTTCGCGGCAACGGGCCGCGTCAGCTCGCGGACGGCCTGGGGCAGCGACGACCAGATGACGATCGCGTCGAGGTGGCTCGTGTGGTTGGCGAAGTAGACCCGCTGGCATGTGTCGGGCTGGCTGGCGACCCAGCGCACACTCGCACCGCTGAGCAGCCGCGCGAGCGCGGCCAGCGAGAGGCCTGCCGCCCGACAGAATGGCGACGGGCCGTCGGCCGCGGTGCCCGCCTGGGGCTGCGGGGCGGGCGTGAGCGTGTCGGCGGGGGAAAGCATCAGCATAGTTTTGGCCGTGGCCTGCGACGCGGTCAATCGCCGGCCGTTGCCGGGGCGCCGGCCACGAATGGATTGTGCCGCTTCTCGTGGCCGACGGTCGTTTCCTCGCCGTGGCCGGGAAAGACGATCGTGTCGTCCGGCAGCGTGTAGAGGCGATGCCGGATGCCGGCGGCGAGCGCGTCGAAGCTGCCGTCGGGGAAGTCGGTCCGCCCGATGCTGCCCCGAAAGAGGACGTCGCCGCCGAAGACCAAGGTCGGCCGGCAGCCGTCGATCCGGTAGACGACGTGGCCCGACGAATGCCCCGGAATCTCGAAGACGCTGATCGCGAAACCTGCGAGATCGAGCGTTTCCTCGTCGTCGAGCAGCCGGTCGGCCGGCGGGCTCACAAGCGCGATGCCGAAGGCGCCGGAGAGATTGCCCGTGGGATCGCGGAGCTTCGACGCGTCGCCGCGACCGATGAGGATCGGCAGCCGCGGCCACTGGTCGCGAAGGACTTCATTGCCGGCGATGTGGTCGGAGTGGCCGTGGGTGAGCAGGATCGCCTGCGGCGCGAGCCCCTGCGAAAGCACCCAGGCAATGATCCGGTCGGGCTCGAAGCCGGGGTCCACGACGAGACACTCGGCTCGACCGGGGTGAAACAGCACGTAGCTGTTTTCCGCGAACGGCGCCGAATCGATCCGAGCCACCCGGACATCGGGGCACGGCTCGAGGAGATCGACGTGGGCCATGGGGAACCTGGTGGCAGGGGGGCGAAGGCTGGATCAACGAGCATCGTCCGGCCTCGTCAACCGGGCAAGCACGCCTCGTTTTCCTGCGAAAAACAGCTCTGAAGGGGCCTGGAACTGGGGTGGTCGCCCCTGGTGCGCGCCGCTACACTCCCGCCTCCTCGCAGGTAGCGGGGGCCGAAATGGTATGCCGCGAGTGGATCGGATTCGCGGGCTGTAACGGCCGATTCACGATCGCTCATGCCCCACCGCCGGTGGGGCGATGACACAAGCAACTGTTTCGATCCATGGAGGGATGAGAGATGGTCGGTCTGGCAAGGACGCTGCTCGGCGTCGGTGGCGGCATCGTCATGTGTGCGGCGTCCGTGGTCTGCGGACCCGTCGCCGCGGTCTTCGGCCAAGACGCCGCCCCCGCCACCCAGCCGCAGGCTCAGGCTCCGGGCAATCTCGGTCCCGGGCTTCTGCCGAACGGCGGCCTGCCGCAGGGCAATGCCAACGCCGGCGACGCCGCCGCCTCCGCAGCCGGCGCGCACCCGCTGCAACCAGCCCTCGAACTGGCCCAGAAGGGTCTGGCCGGCATCCGCACCAACATCCAGGATTATTCCGCGACCGTCGTGAAGCGCGAGCGTATCGACGGCAAGCTCGGCGAGCACGAATACATGTTCGCCAAGATCCGCCAGCAGCCGTTCAGCGTCTATCTTTATTTCCTCGGCCCCGACAGCGTGAAGGGCCAGGAGGTGATCTACGTCGACGGCCGCAACGACGGAAACATGCTCGCGCACGCCGGCAGCGGCGTTCGCGCGATGATGGGCACCGTGTCGCTCAAGCCGCAGAGCATGCTCGCCATGCAGGGCAACCGCTATCCGATCACCGAACTCGGCGTGGAGAACCTCACCCGCCGACTGGTGGAAGTGGCCGAGCACGACAAGCAATTCGGTGAGTGCGAAGTCAACTTCTACCCCAACGCGAAGGTCAACGGCCGCATCTGCACCTGCATCCAGGTGGTGCATCCCGTGCCGCGCCGCAACTTCCGCTTCCATCTGGCCCGCGTCTTCATCGACGACGAGCTCACGATCCCGATCCGCTACGAGGCCTACGACTGGCCGCAGCAGCCGGGCGGTCAGCCGGTGCTCATGGAGGAGTACACCTACATGAACGTGAAGGTCAACAACGGCTTCACAGACGCCGACTTCGACCCGAAGAACACGGCCTACAAGTTCGGCGCGAAGTAACGCGGTCTCTTCCGCCTGTTTCGCACGCCTCAACGCGCCCAAGCCGGCTTCGGGTGACCTGTACCCCGGCTCTCCGGACGCTCGCTACGTACGACCAATCCGCTAAAGCGGATCGGTGCCCGCATGCCCTTCGCTCGCTCGATGCTGACTGCGCTCTCGGCATCCTGCCTTCGCTTGTCAGCAACGCCGGCGAGCGGGGTACAGGTCACCCGAAGCCTCCGCTTACTGCATGTCCGCTCTCGAGCAATAGCCCGAGAGAACGTCCAGGCAGCCCCAGACCCCTCCGCATTCTGAATAATTCGCAGGGGAGGCTTTGGGTGACCCGTGCCCCGGGAGCCGGCGTATGCCGCCAAGCGCAGCCAGGATGGCGAAGCGCAGGCGGCATCCGAGCGAGCGAAGGGCAGGATGCCCGTAGCGAGCGTCCGGCGACGGGGTACGGGTCACCCAAAGCCGGCTTGTGCGAGTTGACGTTCAACGCGCAAGCGAGGAGAGCTGGGGCGTTTCTCGCGTGGCCATTTGGATCGCCTTTGGCTGAAGTGGCGAACGGATAAACCTTGCTTGCGCTGCGGGCTTTCATCGGCCACAAGCGACGCAAACCGGTCTGGCAACGACGAAAGAACCTCCGCTAGTGTCCGCCGCCCGGGAAGGATTCCGGGAACGGAACGAGCAGTTCGCACGGAGGTGGTCGGCTGATGCAGTACGGACGCAGTGTCTCGCGGGGCGGGTCGATCGGGCTCGTGTTGTGGTTCGTCGTGTGGTCCGCATGTGCCGTGGCCGAGGCGGCCGGCCATCGCACCGCGAATTTTATCGTCGACGCCCCGACTGACTCGCTGGCTCGCCGCATCGGTGACGCCGCCGAGCAGTATCGGCACGATCTCGCGATCGAGTGGCTCGGCAGCCCGCTGCCGCGCTGGAGCCGCCCTTGCCCGATCAAGGCACAGGTGGCGCCGCATCTCGGCGCCGGTGGGGCGACGAGCTTCGTCTTCGACGGCGGCGAGGTCTTCGGCTGGACGATGACGATCCAGGGGAGCGAGGAACGGATCATCGATTCCGTCCTGCCGCACGAGATCACCCACACGATCTTCGCCAGCCACTTTCGCAAGCCCCTGCCCCGCTGGGCCGACGAGGGTGCCTGCACCACCGTGGAGCATCCCGTGGAGCGTGCCCGCCAGCACCGTCTCCTGATCGAGTTCCTCACCACCGGCCGGGGCATCGCCTTCCACGAGATGTTTGCGATGCGCGAGTATCCGGCCGACGTGCTGCCCCTCTATTCGCAGGGCTACTCGCTGGCCCGTTACCTGATCGAGCGCGGCGGCCGGCACAAGTATGTCACCTTCGTGGGCGACGGTCTCGCCACCGACGACTGGCAGGGCGCGCTCCAGCGCCACTACGGCGTGGGGGGCGGGCTCGCCCAGATGCAGCAGATCTGGCTCGACTGGGTGAAGCAGGGCTGCCCCGCGCCGCCGGCTTCGCTCGCCGCCGCGCCGCCGCGGCCGATCACCGCACCGGGCATGCTCGCCGGCACGACCCGCGGCCAGAGCCCCGACCCGCAACCGGTCGCGCCGCCGCGCACGAGCGTGGCCGCGGTGTCGAATGCGTCGGGCCGTCGGTCGATCTACGCGCTCCAGGCCCGCCGCCTCGTCGAAGGTGGCGAGCCCAAGCCGACGCGGTAGGAGGAAGCGAACGGTCTACTTTCCGCGCGGCGCGATCTGCGTGACCGAGCTCTCGCGTGCGGCGGGTGAGTTGACGACGAGCTGCGTGACGGTGTCTTCGTCGGTGGGCTGTGGCGTCGCCGCGCCGGGCGTATGCCGCGACCAGAGCAGCTCCCGCGCCACGGCGACGATCGCAAAGGCGACGAGCAGCGAGCCGGGCCATGGAGGGGTGAGCGTCAGGAGCCAGGCCGTGCCGAGCGCGGCGGCGATGCCGGGGAAAAACCAGCGGCCCGTGCGCGACCAGTCAAACGCCGACCGCCGCGCCAGCCGCAAGGCCGCCCCACCGAGCACGACCGTCGCCAAGGTCATGATCGCGCGGCCCGGCACCGAGGGATCGGTCGGCCGGACGCCGCGGATCGTGAGCTCGCCTACAGCGGGATTCATGATCACGTGTGTCGCCGCGGTCGATGCCCAGCCGCTCGCGACGGGCGCGACGGGCTTGGGCCATGATCCATCCGTCGCAGCCTCCTTCCAGCGGCTGCCGACGAACGCCTGCAGCCGCTCCTGCTCCGGTCCGGATGCCGCCGCGATCGCGCGGTCGAAATCCGCCTGGAGCCGACCGATGGCGGCCTTGCGTTCGGCGGTGATCATCGCCGCATCGACCACGATCGCCGGCTCGGCCACACGCAGCGCGAGCCCGCGCGGCGATCGCAGCGTCCATACCACGCGCGTGCAGGGCAGCCCGACGATCGTCGGCGCCGGCAGCTCCACGGGGGCGCCGTCCACGAGCCGATTGCCCAACTCCCCGGCAAACACCACGATCAGCGACCGCGGCCAACGCACGTCGTGCAGCCGAAGCTCCCACTCGTTCGACTGCCCCGAGAGCGACGGCACGCCCGGCACCAGGGCGTGGCCGTCCACGAAGGCGTCATACAACCGCATGCCGGGAGGGAGCCGCAGCCGCACCAGCGGATCCTGGCCCAGCATCTCGAACCGCGCGAGCCCCCAGGCGCGGCCGCGCTCCTCGACATGGAATTCGATGTCGGCCAGTTCGACGCGCGGCCCCTTCGACTCGCTCGCCGCGAGGATCGCGGCATCGGCCTCCGCGGCGTCCGACGCCTCGGCCGGGGGATTCTGCGGCAACGCCGGATTGACGGCCGCGTCGGGCTCGTCGTCCAACACGTAGACGGGCGGCCGCTCGTCGGCGAACAGGTCAGCAGAGCGGTCGAGGGTCGTGGAGCCGGCCGTCGAGTTCCACGTCACCGCCATCGGCACGCTGTCATCGAGCACGGCCCGCACGAGCGGCAAGATGCCCTCGCGGGCGGGCGCGACGGGCAGATGAGCGGCGAACTCGAGCCGAAACCGCCCGGCCCGCGGCTGCTGCACAACGGCCACCACGCGGTCGGCCGCGACCCTCGTCCAGCGCAGGTCGATCGCACCGCGATCGACCGGGTCGAGCGGCTGCAGGCTCTCCTCGAAGAGGCTGAGCCGGTCGATCACGCTGCCACGCGGCACGTCAATCGGCATCGCGACGAGCGCGGCCGAGCTTGCGTCGATCCGCGCCTCCAGCTCGAACCGCGTCTGCCCCTCGAAGAGCCGCACCGACAGATTCTGCGTGCCGGGCAGGGCCTGCCGGCGCCGTTCCGTGGTGATCCGCGCCTGCTGCAGTCGGCCCGAAGCGGGCAGCACCGGTGCTGCGGCAAGCGTCGGCCCACCCTCCGCGACGGTCGCCGCGTGTGTGTGCTCCGAAAACCAGGCGTGCGTCTGGAGCTCGGGATCGCTCTCCCGCGATGGCAGCGTGACCGCGGCGGCGGACAGCGACACCTGCACCGCGAGGCTCGGGGACGGAAGCAGACGGGTCGTGCGGCGATCGATGGCGACTCCCTCGAGCCAGGCCTGCGGGAGGTCGAACGAGCCGACCGGATCGACGAGCGGCATGCGAAACGGGATCTCGATTCGCACCGCGCCACGCTCGGGGGTCGATCGCCCCGCGAGAAATCGGTTTCCGCCCAGCGGCCGGATCGTGATCCCCTGCTCGATCGGCCCGGCCAACTCGACCGGGGCAAGCCGCGGATCGGCCGCCACCACGATCGACGAGAGGATCTCCTCCCCGGCGTCGATCTCGAAGACGGCATTCACGCGACAGGCATCGAGATCCCAGAAGACGTCGTTGCGGCTCTCGGACGACCGCACGAGCCCGGCAATCGCGGTTCGCCCGTCGGCCGACCGAACGAGCTGCACCGCCGCCGAGCGCGACACATCATGCCGCGTGCGTCCGTCGCCATCCGTGGCGAGCCGCGGCGCCACGGTGAACGGCCCGTCGTGCGGACCGCGTTCGCAGACAACCGGCGCGGCGCCCCGCTGGCTCGCGTTGGGCTCGCGGAGGACGAGCGATCCGGACGGCGCCGGCGGAATGTCGATCCGCGCGTATTCGAGATCGCCCGCCCGCGTCACCGCCGGCTCCACGTCGATCTCGATGCGATGCCGGCCGGCATCGGGCAGCCGCAGCCGCACGCTGCGATCGCCCGCTTCCGGCCGCACCGCGAGGGGCCGGCCGTTGACCAGCGCCGACGCCGCGAGCCAGCGGCCACCGGCAGCCCCCTGCCCAAGCACGAGCATGGCGCCCGCGTCCGCATCGACGTCGATCGCCAGCCGCCAGACTGCGGTCGGCAGGCGATCGTCCGCCGCCACGCTCGCCTGCACGTCCACGTTCATCACGCGCACCGCCGCGGAGGGATCGCCAGCGCGGCGCACGAGCACGCGAAAGAGCGGCTCCGGCACGAGCGCCGTCTCGCCACCATCGACGGGCGTGATGTAGACCCGCAGCGGCTCGGAAGCCGGCGACTCCGCGCGGGCAGAGGGCAGCGCGAGGCAGGCGGCAAGCGCCGTCGCCACCGGCACCAGCCGGCGAGCATCGCGGAGCCACCGCGCATCGAGACACCACGCCGCCACCGCGGCCCACCAGGCCGCCCGCGCGATCATCTCGTAGGGGCTCACGACCCACAGCGTTGTCAGCGCCGTGACGATGCACAGTGCGAAGGGCAGCCAAGACCGCATTCGCGCCAGCGCGAGCGACGCGAGGACGACCCCGAAGCCGGCCAGCATCGCAGCGGCCCGCAGGAGACTCGCGCGGATCACGAGCAAGCCTGCGTGGCCACTGGCCGCCGGCACGAGCAACCGTTCCCGGAATCCCTCGACGATCGAGGCCGATGCCGCCGGCGTGGCGGGTGATTCGCCGGCGCGTGGCCCGCTGCCGGATCTTTCAAAACCCGGCCTCAGCAGCCGGGCGCCGAGGAGCCGCTCGATCCAATCGGGGGATTCAAAGCCGGCGCCACGGCTCGCCATCGGCACCGCCACGTCGAGCGGCGGCGGCATGAGCACCCGCCAACTCCTCTCGAGCACGGGCAGATCGAGCACACCCGGGCTCGGATCGACTTGCCAGATGCCGATCCCCGGCGCCGCGTCCGCGACGCTGCGCACGATCGCCCGCAGGCGACGGCGGCCCACCGGCAGGTCGATCGTCACCGTCTCCTCGTCGAGACGGTCGTTGGAGGCAAGCCGCACGCCGTCGATGAGAATGCCCTGCAGCCGCCTTCCCGCTGGGAGCGAAAGCGTGATGGAAAACCGGCCGTGATTCTCGATGTCGTAGATCGTCTCATATTCGGTCTGCCCCGAAGTGTGGCACCACACCCTCGTCTCCTCGCTCCAGGCCCAGGCGCGGGAGTCGTCGCCGGCGCCGCCCGGAATCACTTCCGCCACCGTCTCCTGCGGTCCGATCGCCGCGGGAGACGACGGAAACGAAAACTCGCCGACCGTGTCGGGAAGCTGTTCCGCATCGTCGCTGCGCTGCCCCTCCGGCGCGATGCCGCGCGGGGGCAGTTCACCGAGCCGGCGATTGAGCACCTGCGCCCGCGTGCGGCCGCCGTCACGGATCACCACCTGCCCCACCTGCCTCACGGCGCCATCCACCCAGGCAAGCGGCACCGGCACGGGCGCTGCGAACGGCACCGTGCGGATCGCGCGCACCGTCAGCGGCTCGCTGACCGGCGGGGCGATCTCGACCAGCCACGATTCCGCCACGGCGGTGGCGCTTGCCGCATCGAGACGGCCGCCAGGCGCCGACTCGATCCGCCGCGCGATCACGGTGCCGGTCGCCGGCGGGAGCAGCGACCATTCGAGCAGTCCGTCCATCGGCTCGGAAAACTGCACCACCAGGGCATCGAGTTCGGACGTATCGGGGCGGCACTCGAACGTGAACGACTCGGTGAGCCGATCGTCGCGGGCGGTGAGCCGCACCTGCACGTGCGCATCGAGGGGCGGGCGGCGGCGCACCAGCCGTGCCTCCCACGCCGACAGCCGGGCGCCGGCAGCGGCCCAGCCACGCGTGGCCCCCTCCTCCGCGAGCATGGCGAGCCGCGGAGGGAGCGGTTCCTCGAGGAATCGGCCCGCGATCGGCTCGACCGTTGCGTCGGGGTTCGTCTTGAACGCGATGATCGATTGAGCCGCGGATTCCCCTTCGAGCGACACCATGTCGATGTCGGCGGCCGAGAAGCTCGTGTCGAGCGGAACGCCGGCGCGATGTCCCGTGATCCGGAGCCCGAGGCCGCGGTCAGGCGTCGCCGCCACCGTCAGGCCGATCCGCAGCGTGGCCTGCGGGCCGTCGCGAACCACCTTCCACTCCACCGGCTCGCCGGCGGCAGGCGCCGCGCGTCGCCGCGGCGGCAGGATTCGGTCGCCGGCCTGCGGCCATTCCACGGCCTCGACCGAGTCGATGATCCACCCCGGGGCCACGCTGCCCTTCACGTCGAAGGCCTCGCCGCGCAGGACGCGGATGTCGCAGGCGGCGCGGCCGAGCACGATCGCGGGAGCGATGTCGATCGTGGTCACGCGGGCCACGTCCCATTCCGGATCGCGGGGCGCAACGGCCGCGCGCACCAGCGCCCGCGGCCCCTGCTGCTCCACGTTCACCGTCGGCTGCCGCACTCCGAAGGGAAGCCCCGCCTCGCCCGCCACGCCAGCCGCCCCCGCCACGACCGGCCAGCCGGCGGCCACTTCCGGCGTGACGGCCAGGCACTCCTTGAAATCGATCTTCGCGAGCGACAAATCCTGCGCGAGCCGCAGCACGATGCCTCCGCCGGCCCAGCGCGACCGCGGCGCGCGGATGAGCGGCAGTGGGGCGGCCGCTGTATCCCCCTTCGCCGCGGAGTCGAAGGGCGCGACGGCCTCCACCACCACGCTCTGCATCGTGCCGGCCGCGGTGGCCGGCAGCGTGATGGAAACCACGCTGCGATCGGGCGACTCCGACCAGACGAGCTCCCGTGCGGTGGCATCTTCCGCAGCATCCGCCTCACGCTCCGGCGCGAAGACCCGCATCACCTCGAGCGTTGCATCCTTCTCGAGTTCGAGCACATCCTCGGTCCACGCCGCCGCGGGCGTCACCCTGGCGGCTACGACCGCCTGCCGGCCACGGATCAGCACGTCGGTCCAGATCGCGAGGCCCGGCGGCTCGCGGTCGGCGGCCATGAGCATCACGTCGAGCGACGTGGAGGGCCCGACCTCGATCCGCCATGCCGTGGGCGCCACGGGAATGGCCCTCGCGCCGCGCACGATCGGCCTGATTCCTGCCGGAAGCCGGAGTGTCACGGTCGAGCGCACGGCCGGCACCAATGGCAGCGAAAATGTTTCGGCCATGCCGCCTTCCATGGTCGCGTTCCAGACGCAGCGGTAGGTGCCGGGCTGTCTGATCGGGATGGCGAACTCTCCGCTTTCTCGACCGAAGACGATCACCTCGCCGGTGCCGGCCGCGGTACGGGCTTCGGCCCGAGTCACGCCGAGCGCGCCCAGCGGCATCTCGCCGGAGAGGCCGCCGCCGATTTCGAACTCGAGCGTGCCGTCGATCCCGCCATCGACGTCGATGGTCGCTTCGTACCGCGCGGCATCGGCCACCAGCGGCAGGTCCGGAGCGTCGGCTGCAGCCCGATCGATCTCCGGCCGCGCGACCGCCTGCTCGAATTCGCGGAGCGACATCGGCACATAGCGTTCGTCGCCCAACGGCACGTCGGCGATCGCGCCGCGCGGAACGTGCACCCGCATGAACGAGAGCGGCCGATCCCCGGCCTCGTCCGGCGCGACCGGCTCCTGGGCGAAGGCGCACGCGGCGACGCAGCCGGCGGCCAGCGCCGAGAGCAGGCCGCGGAGGCACGGTCGCGGACGAAGCGACGATCGCATGCGGACGACGGTGGCGATCATGATGCCGAGCGGCCGGGCGCGGTCGCGCTGTCGGGGGAATGCATGGCCGAGGGGGCGATCACGAGCGAAGGCGCGGGGACGAACCGGGTCGACGATCCGCTCGTCACCATCGGCGCGAGCCGGGGGCGGCCGGTCGCGGCCGGCCGCTCGACGAAGAAACGCAGGCCCGCGGCCACGAGCGAGAACACGAGCCCCGGCACCGCGGCCTGGGCAAACAACGGTGCGAGATCGGGCATGGCCGACGCCGCGAGCACCAGTCCGCTCGCCAGCGTGAGCACGACCGACGTGCGGCGCACCGCCGGCCGGTAGACGAATGCGAGCCCGAGGGCGAGCGCCGGCCCCGACACGGCGAGGACGAGGAGCCAGGTCGGCACGATCCAGACGCGGGCCGCACCGGCAAACCCGACTCCGGAATAGACGGCTCGACGCTCGGCGAGCGGCGCATCGACCGCCGGCGCGAAGGAGGCCGTGTTCGCGAGACCGGCCGCGAGCCGTTCACTGCCGGAGGCCGTGTCGGCCCGAACCCAGGAGGCCAGCACTTCGCGGGAGACGACCGGAACGCGCTCGAAGCCAAACGCTCCCCAGATCCAGCGCTGCTGGGCCGTCCACCGTGCCGGCGGCACCACGACGTGCTGGTCGGATTCCAGCCGCAGCTCCCAATAGAACCGTCGCAACACCGCCCCCTCGGCAAACACCGGCGGATCGAGCACCACCGCCGCCGGCATTCCCGCGGCGCTCCCACCGAACAGCCCGCGCCGCTCGCGGCTCGACTCGATCTGCAAGAGCCACGCGCCGCGATTGACCGTGACAGGCCGCGGCAGCTCCACCGTCACGCGGCCGTCGGGCCGCACGGCCCCGGGCACGAGCTGACCATCGAGCCGCACCTCCACGGCGCCAGGGTCGGCCTCGCCGCTGCGCAGCGGCAGAAAGCCTTCCGGCAGCGAGAGCGAAATCCGCTCGGCCGACGTCGCGACGGCATAGACGTAGATGTCGTCGCGACGGTCGGGCAGGAGCTGCGTCTCCAGCCAGGCTGCCTCGACCACGGTCTCTCCGGCGGTCGATCGTTGCCGGGCCGAGATCGCCAGCGGCACGACGGCCTGCGGCTTGGCGGCCGTCCACGAGCGGGCCGGCACCGAAGTCTGCAGGCCCGCATCGCGGGTCCACGCGTCGCCCCGCACGTCGACGGCCAGTTGATCCTGTGCGAAGAGCGTGAACGTCTGCTGCGAAATCCGCACCCCGTCGGGGGTCACGATCGGCAGCTCATCGGCCACGGTCGTCTCGGGGGGGATCGACGCGGTGGGAATGGAATAGCGAATCGTGACTTCTCCGCTCCCGAGGAGCGGCACCGGCAGCATCGCACGCAGCGGCGTCTCGCCCGGCGGGGCCGCGGTGTCGAACGCTCCTTCCTCGCCGTCGCTTCCGCGGGACGCGGCCAGTTCTTCCGCGACGAACGGCTGGAGCAGCTGCCCTGCCTGACGCACTTCGAGCGTGCGCGACCGTACGATCGACTCCGGCACGATCAGATCGATGAATTCGAGCGGCACGTGCGCGACCTGAAGCCGCATCGCCTGCTCGACGATCGTATCGGCCTCGTCGATCGTGGCCTGCGTCGAAACCGTCGCATCGACGCGCCGCGGCAAAAAACGGCGCGACGCCGCGAAGGTGCCCTCGACGCCGTCGAGCCGGTAGGCGATCGTCGGACGATCAGCGTCGCCGCGACGACCCACGGGCGCGATCTGCCGCACGAGCCCCTTGATGGCATCGGTGTCGGGAAGCACTTCGATGTCGCTCTGCGACGCGATGATCACGTTCGCGGGGCCGACAAGGTCGGCTCGCGGCGCGGGCGTCTTCCAGAGGAGACGGTCGGCCGACCGCTCGATCGAACGGCCGGCGCGAATCTCGACGACGGCGTCACCCGTGAGCGGCTGCAGGAAGGGGATCACGAGCGCCTTCGATTCGCCCGACACGGCGGAGGTGTCGACGAGGCTCGAAGGCCCGACCTCGTCGATGCCCCAGCCCTCGAGGCCGATCACGATCCGCGAGACCGGCGCTCCGCGCACCGACACGCGAAACCGCGCCTCCAGCGCGATGCGGGTGGCGCCGATCTCGTAGCGATACTCCGGCTCCATGACGACACGGCTGCCGCGGGGCCGCACCCGCAGCGGCAGCGATGCCGGCTGCGACTCGTAGGCGAAGGCGGCCACGAATCCCGGCTGCCGCGCCGAAGACGGCGGATCGATCCGGCGATTGCGGGCAAACTCGTCCCATTCCAGCTGCCAGTCTCCCTCGACCACGAGGCTGGTGCGGCCGCGCTGCCGCCATGAGGGAATGCCCTCGATCGCGAAGCCCTGTGGCTCGAAGGCCTCGCCGCCCGACGCATCGATGGGGCGCTCGCAGGTGAGCTCCACCACCGCGGCGCCCGAGGCCGTCCGTTCCACCTGCACCACCGCAATCGGCTGTTCGTCGGAGCCGGCGCGTTCCACGAGGGCCGCTGGTGGACGCACCGTCTTGAGCGCGGCCTTCGGCGGCAACGCGATCCGGATCGTCTCGGTGTCGGTCGGGAGGTTGTCGAGGCGGATCACGGCGTCGATCACGGCGATGCGGCCGTCGATCCGCACCAGGCTCTCCACCGAGGACTGTGCCGACGCGGTGCTCGGCGACTGCGCCGACTCGCGCGCCGCGACGCGGATCTGCGTGCCACCTGCCAGTCCGGCGCACGAGACGATGCTGCCGCCGCCGGCCTGCGCCGGAGCCACCCGCGGCTCGACCACGGCCGGCCGCACCGTCACCATCGGATCGGTCCGCGGCGTGCGCAGTTCGACGAGCGATGCGGTCGCACCCGGCAGCCGCAGGCGGATCGATTCCGCATTCGGCGCGGCCTCGACGGCGACGGTGCCGACGAGCACGACGCTATGCCGCGCATCGGCCTTGCCCTCGAACCAGCCCTGATACCCGCGCTCCGTGACGAGCGCCGCCGGATCGACGGCCAGCAGAAAGCGGCCCTCCCCGGTGTGCTGCGGTTCGCCGGTGATCACGAAGCCGCCGAGTTCCAGCGGCACGCTCACCCAGCCATCGCGGACCTGCCGCACCGTGAGCGTGACCGTGAGCGGGGAGGATGCGTCGCCCGATCGCCCGGGGTCCGGCAGCGTGCCCGCCACCTTGATGCTCTCGAGCACGGCGGCGGGGGTCTCGGGCAGGCCCGGCAGCCCTTCCTTCAGCCGCAAGAGATCGACGAAGTCGCGGTAGCGAAAGCCGGGCACGGGCACGAGCTGGCCGGCATCGTCGCGCAGATAATAGATCTCGGGCGCGACCTGCTGCACCGCGCTGGAGGCCTTGCCGCGAGGAACTCCTTCGGCCGACTGTCCGGCCGCGCTGCCGCCGATCGCGACGAGCCATGCGATCAGCATGGCGAAGGCGACGACGCCGCAGGGCCGCGATGATGTGAACCGACGTGCTGTCATCAGTGGTGCAGGGATCAGTGGTGCAGCGATCAGGGCGGGCTGGGTCCGCGACGGATGGTAGGCGCCACGACGGCGCGCAGCCCACCCCTCGACAGTAGCTTGCAGACTACCCCCACGCACGCATTTCCGTCACGTTTCGGGCCCGGCCGCTCTCGAGCCCGCACTCCCGTCACAATCGGCTCAACCGGACCGTTCGCAGCCGTCCATGAAGCGTTGCAGGCATTCGAGCAGCCGTGGCGTGCAGGCGGTGATGAACGAGGCCGCCTCGAGCGAGACGGGGCCCGACGGACCGCCGGCGAACGGACCGATCGCCGCGCCCGCCTCGGCGGCGATGAGCAGCCCGGCCGCGACATCCCAGCTCGCGATCCGGCGCACCCAGAAGGCATCGAGCCGGCCGCAGGCCACGTAGGCGAGGTTGATCGCGGTCGATCCGGTGCGCCGCACGGCATGCACGTGGGGCAGCACGGCGAGAAAATCGGCGACGGCCTGCGAATCGCGGCCCACGTGCGGCGGGAAGCTCACGGCCACGAGCGCATCGACCGGATCCTCCTTGCGGGCCGCGGCGATCCGCCGGCCGTTCAAGCAGGCGCCGCCGCCGGCCCGCGCGGTGAAGCACTCATCATGCACCGGATCGTAAATCGTCGCGGCGAGGATTTCGTCTCCCCGCGCCAGCGCCACCGACACGCAGTAGGCGGGAAAGCCATGGACGTAATTCGTGGTGCCGTCGAGCGGATCGACGTGCCAGCGAAAACCGCCCGCGTCCCCCGCCCCGCCGTGCCCCTCGTCGTGGATCGATTCCTCGCCGATGAAGCCGTGGTCGGGAAAGGCATCGAGGACGATCCGCCGGATCTCACGCTGCGAGGCGATGTCGGCTTCGGTGACCAGATCCCGCGGCCCCTTGTTCGACACGCCGAACTTGCCGAGCCATTCACGCAGCACGCGACCACCGGCCCGCGCCGCCGCCTCACACACCTCGAGATGATCCTTCATGCTGTTCGCACACCCATCGCGTGGCCGTGGCCCACGCTACAATCCGGCCCTCGAACACGCGCTCCTATTGATATCGTCGCAGGATCATAGCATGGCAGCTCCCCATTGGACGCTCACGGATCACGTCGCCCGCGCCGCATGGCACCTGCGCGATGCATCGATCGATCTCGACCGGCCGACCGACGGGATCGCCGTCGCCACACCCGCTGCCGGCGCCGACCACCTGCTCGGCATCGACCTCCGCTCGGCCGCGCGGCTCGCGGAACGCTGGGCCCGCGGGGCCGACGTGACGGCGGTCTATGAAACGACCGACGCCCGCCGCCTGCGGGCGACGGCGATGTGGCGGCTCGACTCCGCAGCCCCGGCGCTGCCTCGCGAAATCGCCATCTGGGAACTCGTGATCTCGGCGCAGACATCGCTGCTCGAAACCGATTCCTCGCTCGCTGTCGTGTCGCACGTCGCGGCGACGGATCTGGTTGCCGTCGGCGCCGGCGGCGTCTTGGCGCGGCGCGGCGACGGCACGTCGGCCCTGATCCTCGTGCATCCCGACGACCTGAAGAAGGTTTCGTACGAGCATCGCGCCGGCCGCGGCACGATCTCCTGCTGGCTCTTTTCCTCAGCCGTGGAAAAGGGCGTGCTCCTGCGCAGCCGCGTCTTGGCCGCGATCGGCCCGGCCGAGGGCGACACCCGCTGGGCCGCAGCCGTCGCCGAAACCTTCGCCGCCTCTCCCCCGATGCTCACGGCTTAGCGGACTGCTGCACCCTCTCGCCCAACCGGCCCGGGGCTGCCTGTACCCTCTCGGCGGACGTTCGCTGCGGACATCCTGTCCTTCGCTCACTGCATGTCCGCTCGCTTTCGGCATCCTGCCTGCGCTCGCTCCCATAGCCCGCGAGAAGGTACAGGCACCCCCGGGCCTTCCCGCATTTTCATAGGACAGGCCTACGTGCCTGCCACAGACAGGCGGAGCCGCCTGTCCTACGTGAACGGAGGCTTCGGGTGACCCGTGCCCCGGGAGCCGGCGTATGCTGACAAGCGTAGCCAGGATGGCGAAGCGCCGTCAGCATCCGAGCGAGCGAAAGGCATGGATGCCTGAAGCGAGCGTCCGGCGACGGGGTACGGGTCACCCGAAGCCGGGTTGCACCGAAACGCGTGAACTTCGCCGATTTTGGCGTTGGAGGGAATCGGCCGGAGGCGTTACATTGCCCCCATCTTTCCTGTATTCCCTTGCCACGGATCGGCACGGGGTGCATCGCTTTTTTCGTTGCGATGCCGCCACGGCTCTTCCGTGAAGCTTTCCTATTCTCAGGATCAAACGGAGAACCACGGCCGTGGCAGATCTCGTTTTCGCATTCGATGCCGCGCTCGATCGACCGATTCCCGTCCCCGCCGGCGCGCCCGACGCGGTCGCCGATGCGGTGGCCCGCGCCCCCTACGAAGCGCTCAAATCGGCGGTGACGACCGCGCGGCAGACCCGCGCCGCGGCGCTCGTGCTCTTCGGCAGCACGCTCGATCCGGTGCGGGCGAGCCCGGCGCAGGCTGCTTCGCTGCGGGCGCTGATCGTGGGGCTGGCGGCCGATGGCTGCCGCACGATCTGGGTCGCCGACGAGCCGGCCGACGTGGCCAATGTGTCGCGGGCGCTCGCGGATCCGGACGGCCTCTCGTTCGTCACGCCGGTGTCGCCGCTGCGGCTCGACATGCGCGGGCTGTCGCTCGAGATCTGCTCGGCCCGCGGGCCGGCCTATGCGTCGGGCGCCTCGGGGCAGCTGCCGCCGTCGTTTGCATCGGCTCACTCGTCGCTTCTGCCGGCGCAGCGGCGAATCGTGATCGGCTGGGACGACGCCTGGAGCTCGCTCCACGGCGAGCCAGCCGTGTCGCACGCGATGCAATCGCCCGTGCCCACCGGCGGATGGACCAATCATGGAACATTCTTCGTCTGGGGCTCGCGCCGCCTGCAGCCCACGCCGGCCGGCGTGCATCAGGTGCCGGCGCTCCAGGCCCGCAGCAGCCGCGAGGCCGCCGCGGGCGCCTGCGCGGCCGTCACGCTCACGAACCTGCCGCAGACCACGGCCGCCCTCTCGGGATACGCCCATACGGTGAGCGACCCGCGTGCCGAGTGGCGCGGCGACTGGCGCGAGGTGCCCACGCACCACGTGGCCTGGCGCACGCTCACGATCACGTCGCTTGCCGGCGACGACGAGCAGCTCGCCACCACGATCTGGAGCGCGCTCGAGGGAATGTCGGTCGACGCCCAGGCGCCGATGCAGATCGTGCGGTGCGCCGTCGATTGCGGCGGCAGCATCACGCGGCGGGTGCACGTCTCGGAGATCATGGCCGAGACGATGGCCCGCATCCGCGATCTTTACGACCCCCGCACGTTTCGCGCCTGGTGCCAGGAGATCGAGGCCGATCGCGGCGAGTCTCCCACCGTGCTGATCCGCAATGCCTCCGCCGCCAAGACCGGGGGGGCCGCCTCCTTCGCCTCGGGCGTCGCGGAATTCGTGCTCGAGACGGAGAAGACGGAGATCGTGCCGGTGGCCCGCGAAGCCGGCTGGCTCGCCCTCGAACTCCTCGAATCGACCTGACCGATCCAAGAACAATCCTCAGACAGCCTGCACACAAGCCGCAGAGGTTTTCCGCATGATCATCGAACGCATTGAGATCGATCGCTTCGGCGCGCTCGGCGATGTCACGATCGACGAACTCGGCCATGGCATCGAGGTCCTCCACGGCACCAACGAGACCGGCAAGACGTCGCTCTTGGAATTCGTGCGCGGCGTCTTGTTCGGGTTCGGCAGCCTCTTTCGCCGCGGCGTGCTCGATCCGCACCTGCCCTGCGGGGGCCGCATCTTCGCGCGGGCGGGCGTCGATGGCCGGAAGATCGTGATCGAGCGGCGGCACGAAGGGCCGCACCTGCAGCGGCTCACGCGGGCAAGCTACGAAAACGACCGCGACGTGCCGATGGCCGACCAGCTCACGGTGCTCGACGCCGCCGGCCGCTCGAAGACGGCGCTCTTCCTGCAGGACTTCATGGGCGAGATCGACGAGCGCACGTTCACGGCCGTGATGGCCTTCGGCCTCGACGAACTCCACGAACTGCAGACGCTCGAGGCCGACGGCTGCGGCAGCCGGCTCTACGAACTCGCCAGCGGGCTCGACCGCTCGAAGGTGGCGCTGGTGCTCACGAATCTCCGCGACGCCATCGCGCGGCTCGATTCCTCCGACCCCGACATCTCCCCCATCGAGGCCCTGCGTCAGCGACGAAGCGCCTCGTTGGCCCGGCTGGCCGCGATGAACGCGCCGGCCATCGCCGCCGGGGTGCTCGCCAGCGAGCTTGCGCGGATCGACGCTGAGATCGCCGAGCTCGAGACCCACGCCGACCGCGCGCGGCGGGCCGAGGAGACGATCCGCAGCCTGCTGCCGCTCGAGCCGCTCTACCACGAGCATCGCCGCGCGACGGAGCATCTCGCGCAGCTCGAGACGCAGCCGATCATCCACGCCGATCTCGATGCCTGGCAGCTCGCCTCGAAACACCGCGACCGGCTCGACCGCGTGGCCCGCAAGAAGAAGCGGATCCGCGCCCGGCTTGCCCGCGAGCTCAAGGGGCTCTCCACCGACACGCTGATCGGCAAGAAGCGGCCGCTCGTGACGGCGCTCTGCGACGAGCAGCCGCGGCTCGAGCGGCTCGTGGCCGATGCCGCCCGCGCCGAAAACGCCGCCCGCCAGGCCGCCCGTCGGTTTGGCGAGCAGCTTGGGAGCGCCGGCTTGGCGCGGCTCGTAGGCACCGATCGTCTCGTCGGCCACTCCATCGAGGCGCTCGCCGAGATGCAGCTGCCGGCCGGCTTCACACATTCGTTCGGCCCGCTCAAGTCTCGCGCCCGAGCCGTCAGCGAGGCCCTCCGTGAGGTGAAGGCCGCGAAGCGGGCCGTGGCCGACGTGAAGGGGGTGCTCGACACGACGCAGGGATCGATCCGCTCCGCCGGTTCCCACCTCGGGGGCATCACGATCGCCGCCGCCATCGAGGAGGCGAGCGGCCGCGCGTCGCTCTTCCGCAATCGCCTCGCCGCCGGCGAGCAGCTCGCCGACCTCGAGAAATCGCTCCTTCGGCTCGGCAAGGACGTGGCCTACAACCTGGAGAACCAGCTGCTGCCGATCGGCTGGCTCATCGCGCTCGGCACGATCTTCGTGCTCGGCGCCGGCATGCTCCTCTCGGGTCTCTTGCTGCCGGGCACGGTCACCGGATCGCTGGCCTACGCCCTGGCCGCACTGGGCCTGGCGGGCACCGGCCTGGCGTCGGTTGCCACCTGGTCGCTCGACCGCGCCGCGAACACCCGGCTCGAGTCCTCGCGGCAGCAATACGACATGGTCGAGACGCAGCGCGACGAGCTCGCCGCGCAGTGCGGCCTGCTCGACAAGAAGATCGACGCCTCCAAGCTGCCCGGCGAGGCCGGTGCCACGCTCGAACGCCGCGCCGCGCTCGCGCAGGCCGAGGTGGATCGGCTCGAAGAGCTTGCCGCCCGCGAAGGCTCGCTCCATGTGTTGGCCGACCGCGTCTCCATCGCCGAGCAGGGGCTCGGTCAGGCCCGTTCGCGGCTGGCCGCCGCCCGGTCGCGATGGAAGCGGGCGCTCGAACAGCGCGGCCTGCCGGCCACGCTCGCGCCGACCGAGGTGCGGCAGATTTCGCGTCACCGCCACACGCTCCTTGCGCTCGACGACGACCGCCGTCGCACGTCGGAGGAATCGCGGCTGCGCAACGAAGAGCTGGCGGCATTCGCCCACCGCATCGAGCAGTGCATGATCGAGTGCGACATGCTGCCGGAGTCGACGCCGCTGGAGCACCTGCAGCGGCTCCGCGACCGGCTCGACCGCGAGACGCACGCCCACCAGCTCCGCCGCCAGCTCGAGAAGCGGCTCCTCCGCGCCCGCGAGCACCACCGGGCGGCGCTGCGGCGCGTGAAGCTCGCCGAACAGCGGGTGCACGAGATCATCGCCCGCTGGGGCGTCGACACCGACAAGGAATTCCTTGCGCTCGTCGATCGTCGGGCGCTCGTGGAGGAGGCCCGCCGCGAGGCCCAGGCCGCCGAGTCCGCCTGGCTCGAGGCCCGCCGCCGCATCCCGGAACTTCCCGATCTCGACCGCTGGCTCGTCGAGGTGAGGGCCGTGTCGCTCGAACAGCGTCTTGCCGAGGCGCACCTCGTCACGCTCGAGGCCGAGCAGTCGGTGGCCCGCGCCCGCGATCACCGCCTGGCGGCCGCTGCCCGCGTGGAGGCCGCAGCCCGTGACCATTCGACCGAGGGCGTGCAGCTCGAGATCGCCGAGATCGAGCAGGAACTCGAGGGCCATCTGCACCGCCGCCAGCTGCTCGACAAGGCGGCGACGCTCCTCGAAGAGACACGGGCTACGTTCGCCCGCGATCATCAGCCGGCCGTTCTGCGGGAGGCCTCTCGCTGGCTCGCACGGCTCACTGAAGGGCATTACACGGGGATCACCACGTCGATTCACGAGGCCCGCCTCGAGGTGCACGATGCCGAAAACAAGGCCTGGAGCCCCGACCGTCTCAGCCGCGGCACCCGCGAGCAGGTCTTCCTCTCCCTGCGGCTCGCGCTCGTTCGCGATCTGGAACGGCACGGCGTGCACCTGCCGGTGATCATGGACGACGCCCTCGTGAATTTCGACGACAGCCGCGCGCTTGCGGCCGCCCGCGTGCTCGTGGAATTCGTGGCCGATCAGCCGCAGGAACGGCAGATGCTCCTGCTCACCTGCCACGCCCACGTGGCGAAGCTCTTCGCCGAAGTCGGCGGGCACGTCCGCTCGTTGAGCGATCCTTCCGCCACCTGGCTCCCGCAGCCGAAGCCACAGCCGCAACGCATCCCGCGGGAGCCGAAGATGCGCACGGTGCGAATCGCGCCGAGCGTCGAGCGAGTGGAGGAATCCATCGCCGAACCGGTCGAGGTTCGCACGGTCACCACCGACACAGACCGACCGATGTGGGAGGCGGAGGCCTACTTCTTCGGCAGCGGGCGGGCGAAGGCGTCCGCCGGCGACGACGACTCCCGCCGCAGCCACTCCGGCCGCCGCCGCCGCGGCCCGAAGCGGTCATAACCGACCGCTTTGCTGTTCGCCTCAACTGGCCCAAGCCGGCCCGGGGCTGCCTGTACCCCGGTTCTCCGGACGCTCGCTTCGTACGACCAATCCGCTAACGCGGATCGGTGCCCGCCTGCCCTCCGCTCGCTCGATGCTGACTGCGCTCCCGGCATCCTGCCTGCGCTTGTCAGCAACGCCGGCGAGCGGGGTACAGGCAGCCCCGGGCCTTCCCGCATTCTTGTAGGACAGGCCTCCGTGCCTGTCCCGACAGACGGAGACGCCTGTCGTACGTGAACGGAGGCTTCGGGTGACCCGTGCCCCGGGAGCCGGCGTATGCCGCCAAGCGCAGCCAGGATGGCGAAGCGCAGGCGGCATACGAGCGAGCGAAGGACAGGATGTCCGCAGCGAGCGTCCGGCGATGGGGTACGGGTCACCCGAAGCCGGCTTGGGCCAGTTGACTGAAGGCAGAGCTACTCTTCAGTCGTCTCGTGGAGCAGGCGCAGGTACCGCTGGCGCATCTGGGCGAGCAGCATGCTCAGGTAGGCGTTGAGGCCGAGCGAGAGGAAGAGGGCCACGAGGCTGCCGATCAGCCAGCCCCAGGGCTTGTCGTGGGCGGCCTTCGAATCGACGCCCACGAGCAGCGACTGCGACGGAGCCAGTGCCACCGGGGCGGCCCGCGGCCGACGGGCCGCTTCGATCACCGACCGCTCCACGGCCGGCGGCCATGAATCGGCGACGTAGATCTTCACGCGGCGGACATCGCGGGCGTCGGCGGGCACATCGCTGGTAAAAGTGTAGGGCGAGGCGTTCTTCACGAGATCAGGCTCGACGCGCACGAGGTAGTCGCCGCCGCCGCCCTCCGTCGGCACGTAGGCCGCCTCGATGCCCGTCGCGAGCAGGGCGGCCAGCATGAACACCATCTCCAACACCATGGGAAACCTCTCCAGAAAGGGGCTACGTGCAGGAGGATTTCACCCTCTCGACACCGGTTTGTGCAACTCCGGCGGCCGCGGCGGGTTTCCGGGCGTTTCCAGGCCCGCGAACGCGGAGCCCTCCGCGAGGCTGTCGAGCTCGGTCTGCAGCATCGTGAGGGCCGCCTGGAGAAAGGCGACGGCGATCGGACCCACGAAGATGCCGATCGGCCCGAGCGCCCCGACGCCGCCCAGGACGCTCAAGAGCGCCAGGAGCGGATGGAGCTTCGACTGCCCATGGAGGACGATCGGCTTGATGATGTTGTCGACGGTCGAGACCACACAGAGCCCCCAGACCGCGAGCCCCGCGGCCGACCAGGTGTCTTTGACGAAGAAGAGCAGGTAGAGGCTCGCGGTGCCCCAGACGGCAGCGGCGCCCACGAAGGGCACGAGGGCGCCAAAGAACGTCAGCAAGGTCAGCAGGAAGACGCCTTTCAGGCCGGCGACGTAGAAGCCGAATCCGGCGAGCACCGCCTGCACGATCGCCGCGAGCAGCGTGGACGACACCACCGCCCGGCTCACCTCCTCGAATTCCTCGAGCAGCTGCCATTGGTAGCGGACGTTGAGCGGGATCAGCCGCATCGCCGCCGCAAGGATCCGGCCGCCGTCGGCGAGGAAGTAGAAGAGCGCCACCGTCATCACGATCAGCCCGATGATGAGCTTCACGATGACGACTGGCGTACGGGCGGCGATCGGGCCGATCCAGTCTTCGGCGAGGCCGCGGACCTCCGCATTGACGGCCTCGGCGGTGAGGTGCAGGCCCGTGGCGTTGTTGACCGTTTCGACGAGGCCGTCGAGCACGGCAGGGTCGAGCCGCAGGCCGTCGGGTGCGCGGAGCATCGCCACCGCGTCGCCGCCGGCGCGGGCCACGAGCAGGAAGAGCGGCACGAGCACGATGAGGAGCACGAAGAGCGTGGTGGCCGCGGCCGAAACCCACGCCGGCGCCTGCAGGCGGTCGCGGAGCCAGCGATGGAGCGGGCCGAAGATCACGACGAGCATCGCCGCCAAGAGGAGCGGCAACAGGAAGCCCGACATGACCCGCAGCGAAAGGAGCCCGAAGACCGCGATCAGCCCCAGGATCACCCCGAGCGAAACCAGACGTGTCATGCGCGATAGTTCCCGGAAGTCGTGGCCGGAGTCAGCGAACCAAAGCACAGTGTAACCCGCGGGCCGCGGAGCGCCACGTCTGCCAATGACGAGAGGGGGCTTCTCTTCGATCGCGGGTAGGCGAACGGGTCGGCGGAAGTTCGCCGAGCATTTGGCCCGAGTCCGCGAGGGACACCGCGAGGCAACTTCTGCCGCCCGTGAGCCGGTGCCTATGAAATCGCCCGTGAGCCGGTGCCTATGAAATCGCCCGTGAGCCGGTGCCTGGGAATCGGTCCGTGAGCCAGCAGGGATCCGCTTGCGGAGCGAGCGGTCTACTTTGGGCGGTGACGCTCTCGTGCCGTTAAGGGTATTCTTGGCGTCTCATGAACGACCTCGATGTCTCGATCGTGACCCCCGTCCGCAACGAGGCGGGCAATATCGGCCCGCTCGTCGACGAGATTCGCCGCGTGCTCGATGCGGCCGGCCTGCGTTGGGAATTGTTCGTGGTGGACGATGGCTCCACCGACGGCTCGTGGGGAGAGATCATGGCGGCCGCCTCCAATGGCCGGGTGCAGGGGATCCGCCATGAGCGGGGCCGTGGCAAATCGGCGGCGCTGGCCAGTGGCTTTGCCCGCTGCCGGGCGCCGCGGATCGCGATGCTCGACGGCGACGGCCAGGACGACCCGGCCGAGATCCCCCGGATGCTCGCACTGATCGACGACGATGCGCCGCGCCGCGAACGCATCGACCTCGTCAATGGCTGGAAGATGCCGCGGCTCGATCCGTGGCATAAGACGCTGCCGTCGCGGGTGTTCAATGCGCTGGTCGGTTTCGCGACGGGCCTTCATCTGCACGACCACAATTGCGGCCTCAAGGTGCTGCGGGCCGAGATCGCCGACAGGATCGATCTCGGCACCGGCATGCACCGCTTCATTCCCGTTCTCGCGGCCGCGGAGGGGTTCCGGGTGACGGAGATGAAGGTGCACCACCGCCCCCGGATACACGGGCATTCGAAATACGGCGTCGCCCGGTTCTTCGCCGGCCTCTACGACCTGGTTCGCGTGGCGCTGCGCAGCGGAGGCCGCAGCGGGAGCGACCGCTGGCCGCGGAGCGAGTCGCGGGCGCGGCTGCGTCATGGCATCTATGCCCTGCTCGCCACGCTCGCCGCGGGAGCCGTGCTCGGACGGATCGCCGCGGTCGCGAGCGTGGATAAGATCGCCCTCGAACAACGGCTCGTGAACGACGCGGTGGCGAAGGCCGTCGCGGCGGGCCTGCCGGTCGACGCCGCCGCGATCCGCGACCGGATCGCCCGCGAGAAGCGGCTGCTGCGGCCGTTCCTCTCGGCCAACGACCGCAGCCGCTGGCTCACGATCCGATCGCTCGTCGAACAGGGCCGCTTCGAGATCGACGATCTCGTCACCGAGCCGGGCTGGGACACGATCGACGCCGTCGCCCACCCCGATGCGAGCGGCCGGATGCGGCTCTATTCGAGCAAGCCGCCGCTGCTCTCCGTGCTCTGCGCAGGCCCTTATTGGCTGCTCGCGCGGGCGACCGGCTGGACGCTCGGCGACCATCCCTTCGAGATGGGCCGGATGTTGATGGTGCTCTACGGGCTCGTGCCGCTCCTGGTGACGATCCTCTTCACGTGCCGGTTGATAGACGCGATCGGCACGACCGACTGGGGACGGATCTACGCGGCCGCGATCATCGCCTGCGGCACGTTCCTGACGACGTTCGCCGTCGTGCTCACCAACCACCTGCCGGCGGCCGCCTGCACCGCGGCGAGCGGCTGGCTGCTCTATCGCATCCGCTGCGAAGGCCTGCGGTCGTGGGCCGCATTCGCCATCGCCGGCGGCACGGCCGCGCTCGCCGCCGCCTTCGACCTGCCCGCGCTCGCCTGGTGCGCGGCCGTGCTCGGCCTGCTCGCGGCGGCCGACCTGCGCCGCGGCCTGTTCGCCGCGGTGCCCGCGGCGGCGGTCGTTGCCTGCGCCGCGCTCGGCACGAATTGGCTGGCCCACGGCACGGCGCTGCCCCCATACGCCCACCGCGCGGCTTCCGCCGCGGCTGGCCAGACCAATTGGTACGACTACTCGATCACGCTGCCCAACGGCCGCGTGCTCGAGAGCTACTGGCGCAATCCGAAGGGGCAGGACCGGGGCGAGCCCTCGGCGGCGCGGTATGCCTGGCACGCGCTCGTGGGCCATCACGGCATCGTCTCGCTCACGCCCGCCTGGCTGCTCGTCATTCCCGGCCTCATGGGCCTGGCCTCGCGCCGAAACGGACAGGCCGCGCGGCAGCGGGAGATCGCGCTGGCGATCGCGATCGTGTCGGCCGTGGTGATCCTCTTCTATCTCGCGCGACCGCCGATCGACCGCAATTACGGCGGGATGACGAGCGGCTTTCGCTGGGTGTTTTGGCTCGCGCCACTCTGGGCGGCGGCCGCCGTTCCCGCCGCCGATGCCCTCGGCAGGAGCCGCGCCGGGCGTGCTGTGGCGATCGTGCTGCTCGGCCTTTCAGTCGTGTCGGTGGCCTACCCGACGTGGACTCCCTGGACGCAGCCGTGGCTGCACCGCTGGCTCGAGCACGCCGGCTGGCTCGCGCCGCCGGGGTGAGCGCGAAACCGCTTACGCGCTGGCGTCGGAACGTGCCGGAAGCGGGATGCCGCGGACTTCAGCCGGCCAAAACGCCGGCAGCGGCGCTTGAATCGTGACCGGCGCGAGCGTGTCGGGATCGGTGTAGCGAATCCGCCACGCATGCAGCGCGATCGGTCGTGCCCGCGGATCGTCGGGCGGCGTGGCGGCCCAGCCGGCCGCGTCTCCTTCCGGTTCCCCGTAGAGCGGATCGTCCACCACCGGCAGCCCGCGGGCCGCAGCCTGCAGCCGCAATTGATGCATGCGGCCGGTGTGAGGCGCGAGTTCCACGAGCAGCCTGCCAGCGGCGAGCGGGGCGATCAGCCGCGCCCGCGTGACCGCCTCGCGCGCCGTGTGCGCATCGGCGACCGTCACCCGTGCCCGCGCCTCGTCGGGAATCTTCTCGATCCAGTCGCGCCACTCCAGGCCTGACGCACCTGCCTGCTCGAGCCGCAGCCGTTCGCCGCTGTGCTCGCCGGCGGCCAGCATGGCCAGGTAGGTCTTCTCGACCTGCCGGCGCTCGAACTGGCGAGAGAGTTTTCTTGCCGCCCGCGGCGTCGCGGCCAGAAGCAAGACGCCGGAGACCGGCCGATCGAGCCGATGAGGCACGCCGACGTAGCCTTGATGGACGCTCGCGTCGGGACGTTTCGCGGCGGCGAGCCAGCGGCGCAGCCAGGTCTCGGCCGAGTCGATGCCCGGCGGGGCCTGCGTCGGCAACCCTGCCGGCTTGTCGATCGCCACCACGCCAGAGGCGGTCGCCAAGACGGTCGGTTCAGGCCCGGGGAAAAACATCCGCCCCCCCTCTTTCATATGGTCGGCCCCTTCCGCTATGGTGGGGTTTACGGATCAAGTCTTTTGAACATTCTCGCCTCGCGGGGCTTTCCGGGATTCCATCATGGCCGTCACCGTGCTTGTCGTCGATGACCATGAAGTCATTCGCCGCGGCATCGCCAGCCTGGTGGCGGGCTCCGACATCCGGCTCGTGGCGGAGGCGGCCGACGGCGACGAGGCGACGAAGCTCGCCCGCAAGCATAAGCCCGATGTCGTGCTGCTCGATGTGCGGATGGGGGGCAAGGGCGGCCTCGACTCGATCAGGCGGATTCGCTCCGCGGCACCGAACACCCGCGTGGTGATGCTTTCCGCCTTCGACAACACGACCTACGTCGCCCGGGCCGTGTCGGCCGGCGCCCACGACTATCTGCTCAAGTCGGCCACCCGCAAGGAATTGCTCGATGCCCTCGTGGGCGCCGCCAGCGGTGCCTCGCCCACGCGGGCCGGCGAGCTCAAGCGGATCGCGGGAGCGATGTCGCAGCGGGAGCCGCCCGCCAACAGCGATGTTCCCCTCACCCCGCGGGAGACGCAGGTGCTGCGGCAGATCGCGATGGGGCTCTCCAACAAGGAGATCGGCGAATCGCTCGAAATCAGCATTGAGACGGTGAAGGAGCACGTGCAGAATCTGCTGCGAAAACTCGCCCTCGAGGATCGCACGCAGGCGGCCGTCTGGGCGATCCGTCACGGTATTGCCTGACCGCCCCAGCCACGACCACGAGCCCACCGCTTCGATGCCCATCTTCGACTACTCGTTCACCGTCTCCGCCCCGCTCCAGGCCGTCCGCGACTTTCATCACGACACGAGCGCCCTGAAGCGGCTCACCCCCCCGCCGACGATCGTGCAACTGCATTCGATCGAGCCGCTCGGCGAGGGCTCCGTTTCGAAATTCACGCTCTGGGTGGGCCCCCTGCCGCTGCGATGGACCGCGGTGCACGAGAACGTGTCGCCGTCCGGCTTCACCGACATCCAGGCGGAGGGGCCGGCCGCCAAGTGGGAGCACACCCACACGTTCACCGCCGTCTCGCCGACGGTCACACGGATCGACGAACACATCGAATACGAGCACAAGCGCGGGCTCTGGGGGCTCGTGACGCGGCTCCTCTTCTCGAAGCCGAACCTCTATTTCATGTTCACGTTTCGCAAGCTCGCCACCCGCTGGCACCTGCGACACGCCTAAAATTTCTGGATCGCGTCGAAGCCGAGCATCGTCTGGTTCCAGCTCGCGCCGTCGTTGTAGGGCAGCCGCGGGCCGGAGGGTGGGCCGCCCTGCGGGCCGCCGTAGAAGTCCCAGCGGAAGGCCGGCCGCATCAGGAAGTTGGCGGTCGGCACCCAGTTGGCGCCGAGCGTGAGCGAATAATAGTTGCCCGGCAGCGGCACGTGGTTCGGGTTGCTCGGGCGATTGAGCCCCACGCGGGTGCCGTCGGTGTCTTGAAACCATTCGAAGCGGGCGCCCCACTTCCAGGTGTCGCTGGCGGCCCAGTAGAGATATTGATCGATGCCGGTCCAGAGGGCCGTGCCGCCGTCGGCGAGCCCCTGGGCCTGCGTGCCGAGCCACTGGTGGAAGACATATTCCCAGCGGTCGCTTGGCCGCACCTCGAAGAGCAGGCTGTAGCGGGTGCGGTTGGCCGACTCGAGCACCGGCGCCGGCTGGTAGAGCGGCGAGAAGTCATTGCCCTCGTCGCCGGTCACGATCGCGAACGTGCTTGCGAGCGAGTTGTCGTCGTTGCGCACGCGGGCGCGGCCGAGGAAGTTCGCCTTGCTGTAGGGGGAGGCGAGGCCGTTCCAGCCGTTCACGAGCCCGCCGTTCACCTCGAGATTGTCGGTGGCCCGCCAGGTGGCGAGACCGCCCCAGTGGGTGAACGGGCCGGCGAACATGTAGCTATAGGACTTCGTGTAGAAGAAGTTGCCGGGGGCCGGCACGCCCTCGTAGCCCACGACCGTGTAGAAGTGGCCGAGTTTCACCGAGAACTCCTGGTTGCCCACTTCGCCGTAGAGCTGCGGCATCGCGAGGCCGTAGTATTCGCCGCTATTCCACTGGTTTCGGCCGCTGAGCGTGTCTTCCCAGCCGAGCGACGTGGCGAGCGGAAAATCCTCGCCGTAGAGCAGGTCGGCCCTCCCGCCCACGCCCACCGAGCCGTCGGTGGGGAGCAGCCGCTCGCCGATGAAATAGACCTGGTTCATCATCGGCTCGTTGGCGCGATCGACGGAGTTGTAGGGGCCGTTGAACTTGCTGCCGGGGTTCGCGAAGTTGCCGATGAAGCCGCCGTTGAGCCAGCCGTAGACACCGCCGCGAGCGGGCTCGCCGAAGAGATACCAGTCCTGGCCCGAAGGGATCACGCCGGTCATCACCTCGTCGGCAAGCACGGGATCGCGGGCTTCGAACGAGCCGACCGTGCCGGGCTGGCCGACGAAGGGCTCGACCTGCGCGACGGCCGGCGCCGCGAGCGTGAGCCCCGCAACCACGAGCGCCTTCCCGGAGAGTCGTCCGACCAATCGCTCGATCCGCCTGCCGCCTTGCATCGCTACCTCCGCCCCACTCCTTCACGATGGCGCAGGGATCCACATCCAGACCCCGTCTGGCAGGAAAGATCGGCCGAATGAGCCGCCTGTCTCACGAACGGCGGGCGGCTCCGGGAGCATCCCCGGCAGACTCCGCAGGCAATCCACTGCGCCCGAGCCCCCCGCCTTGCCAAGGCGCTGCCGGGCACTGGGGACGCGGCTGTTATTCTGCGGGGCACGATCCGCTTGCGGAGCAAGCGGTTTTCTTGTGACAGGCACGGAGGCCTGTCCTACGGAGGAGGCGAGGGGGCTACGCTGGACGGAGGCGAGCGGGTCGGCGGAAGTTCGCCGAGCATTTGGCCCGAGTCCGCGAGGGACACCGCGAGGCAACTTCTGCCGCCCGTGAGCCGGTGCGGCACCGATGGAGATCCGCTTGCGGAGCAAGCGGTCTACTTTGGCAGTGCCTCGTCTTGGACTCGAACCAAGAACCCTCTGATTAAGAGTCAGATGCTCTGACCAATTGAGCTAACGAGGCTGATGTCCGTTTTGTAACCCGCGGCGGGCTGCTCGGCAAGGGCCGCGGCCTGCGCCGAGCGGTCGCGTTGAGGGTTTTCGGCCGGCCCGGTACATTTCCGCGTTCCCAGGCGCAGCAGGCACTCGAAGCCTCCGCCCACTCACCAAGACAACGGAGGTTTCCCGATGGGCCGGTTCGACGGAATGAAGGGTCTCGTGCTCGGCGTGGCGAACGACCACTCGATCGCCTGGTACATCGCCAAGGAGATGCTCTCCGAGGGTGCGCAGATCGGCTTCTCCCACCTGCCCGACAAGCCCGACGACGAGCGGCAGCGCAACCGTCGCCGCGTGGCCCTGCTCACCGACCCCGAGCCGAACGCCAAGTTCCTCGTGCCGATGGATGTCTCGAGCGACGAACAGATCGCCGCGGTCATGGATCGCGCGAAGCAGGAGTTTGGCACGCTCGACTTCGTCGTCCACTCGATCGCTTATGCGCCGATGGAAGACCTCAAGGGGGAGACGACCGACTGCAGCCGCGAGGGCTTCCGGATCGCGATGGAGACGAGCGCCTACAGCCTGCTCGCCGTCGGCCGGCTCGCCCGCAAGATCCTCGCGAAGGACGCCTCGATCCTCACGCTGACCTACTTCGGCGGTGAGAAGGTCGTGCCCGGCTACAACATCATGGGCGTCTGCAAGGCGACGCTCGACGCCTGCGTGAGATACATGGCCTACGACCTCGGCCCGGCAGGCGTGCGGGTCAACGCCATCAGCGCCGGCCCGCTGCGGACGCTCGCCGGCCGCGGCGCGGGGGTGGAGGAGATGCTCGATCTCTACCAGCACATGTCGCCCATGGGCCGCAACATTACCCACGAGGAAGTCGGCAAGACCGGCGCCTTCCTGCTCTCGAAAGACTCCGGCGGCATCACCGGCGAGATCCTCCACGTCGATGCCGGCTACAACGTGATGGGCTCGCCCGGACGCCTCCTCGACCTCGTGCAGAAGCCGCAGTAGGCATCCGCGGCGACTGCCGATGACCGAACCGCTCCGCACGATCGCCGTCGCCGTGGTGGTGCATGAAGGCCGCGTGCTCGTGGGCCGGCGCGGGCTCGATGCCGTCGAGGCGCCGGGGCTCGCCGAGTTTCCCGGCGGCAAGGTGGAGGAGCACGAGACGGCGGCGGAGGCCGCGGTCCGCGAGTGCCTCGAGGAGGCGGGCATCGCCATCCGGGTGAGCGGCCGCTCGTTCGGCGTCGCCTCGACGCAGTCTCGGCCACACCTCTTCGTGAGCTTTCAGTGGGCGACGCCTGTCGATCCGGCGGCGGTGCCGAAAGCCCCGTTCGCGTGGATTCCGATCGGGCAATTGCCGCAACTCGACTTCCCGGCGCCAAACGCGCCGATTCTCGCGATGCTTGCGCACGATTACGGTGGATCGTAGCCGCCCGGATGCCAGGGATGGCAGCGGCAGATCCGGGCGATGCCCTTGAGCGTTCCGCGCAGGGCGCCGTGTTTCTCGACGGCCTGCCGAAAGTAGACGCTGCAGGTCGGATGAAACCGGCAGTGTCGGCCGAGCAGCGGGCTGAGCGTCGCCTTGTAGACGATGACGAGGCCGACGAGCACCGCGGAGGCGGCGCGGTCGCATGCCCGGGCGCAGCGACCGAAGAGCGTCATGCGCGCTCTCCGCCATACCCGGGCCGGCTCACCACCCGCTTCGCGAGCGCGACGAGGCTTTCCTCGACAGCCCGGGCGCCCGTCGCGCCGGCCGGCACCGCGCTCGACCGCACGACGACGACGAAATCATTGCCCGGGGGCAACCGGTCGCGCACCGCGCGAAACGCCTCGCGCAGTCGCCGCTTCCAGCGATTCCGCACGACGGCCGAGCCGATCCGCCGCGAGACCGACGTGCCAAGCCGCACGGCATTCCCTTCGCCGGGCCGCGCGTAGAGGACGAGCCCTCCCGCCGCGGCGCTGCGACGGTGCTCGTAGACCCGCGCAAACTCCGCCGGGGAGTGGAGCCGCGCCGACCGGGGAAACTTTTTGGGTGTTGCCATCACCATCGCAACTGGCCGCGCGGGCCGGCCCCGCCCGCGGCCTCGGCGGCCTGTGCGGCCTCGAGCAGCCTGTCGAGCGCCGCGGCGTCGGCCTGCTCGGGGAGCACGATCTGCACTTCGGCGATGAGGTCGCCCTTCGCGCCATTGGCGTGCCGCACGCCCATCCCCGCGGCCCGCAGCTTCCGGCCGCCCGATGTCTTCGGCGGAACCTTCAAGCTGATCGTGCCCCATGGCGTGGGCACGTCCACCTTCGCGCCGAGGATCGCCTCGGCGACGCTGATCGGCAGCGTGAGTTCCAGCGTGTCGCCGTCGCGGCGGAAGACGGGATGCGATTCGACCTTCACCTCGAGGAGCAGGTCGCCGGCCGGGCCGCCGCCGGTGCCGGGCAGCCCTTGGCCGCGCAGCCGCATCCGCGCGCCGTCGGGCAGCCCCTGCGGGATCGTCACGCTGATCGTCTCGGTCTTGCCATCCCGCTCGATCCGTACGTCGGTCTTGCCGCCGTCGATCGCCAGCCTGAAGGGAATGTCGATCCGCGCGGTGACGTCCTCCCCGGGCGCCTGCGTTGGCCGGCGCCGGCCGCGGGCCTTCGTACCGCCGCGGCCGAACATGTCGCCGAAGCCGCCCGCGCCGCCAAAGAGGCTCTCGAGATCGATCTCGCCGCCCCCGGGAAAGCCGCCCCCGGGAAAGCCGCCCCCGGGAAACGGGCCGCGGCCTCCGCCCCAGCCGCCGCCGGGGCCGCCCGCCCCCACGCCCTCGAACGAGCTGCCATAGCGGTCATACATCTCCCGCTTGCTCTGGTCGTTGAGCACGTCGAAGGCGGTCTGCACCTTCTTGAACTTCTCCTTCGCGGCGTCGTCGTCGGGATGGAGATCAGGGTGATACTTGCGGGCGAGCTCGCGGTAAGCCTTGCGAATATCTTCAGCGGAAGCCGTGCGCGGCACGCCGAGCGTCTGGTAATAGTCCTCCGCCATGAAACCTGCCTTGGGACTGGAGCGGCCTCGAGCAACTGCGGCGATTCTAGGGATGATTCGTCGGCCGCTTCAAGCGGAGGCGCTCACGTCAAGCGGAGGCGCTCACGTCAAGCGGATACGTTGGCGTCGGCCGCCATGCGCCGCTCGAGAAATTCGAGCTGGCACCGCACCGGCGGCTGCCCGTCCGTCGGGTGCTGCAGATGGAAGACGCCCGCCGGGTCGAGCTGCCGTGCCCGCACGTTGTCGGCGAGATAGACCGGCACGATCTCCTTGAGGATCCGCTGCCGCAATTCCGGGGCGAGGATCGGAAACATCACCTCCACCCGCCGGAAAAAATTCCGCGGCATCCAGTCGGCGCTGGCCAGGAAGACCTGCGCCTCCTCGTCGGGCCCGAACACGTAGACCCGGCTGTGCTCCAGGAATCGGTCGACGATGCTGCGCACGCGGATCGTCTCGCTCACACCGGGCACGCCCGGCCGCAGGCAGCAGATGCCGCGGGCGACGATGTCGATGGGCACGCCCGCCTGGCTCGCCTCGTAGAGCGCCTCGATCACGCGATGATCGACGAGCGAATTGAGCTTCGCAAAAATTCGTGACGGCCGCCCCTCCTTCGCACGGCGTGCCTGGTCTTCGATCAGTTCGAGCGTCCGTCGGTGGAGGTCGTTGGGGGCGACCACGAGCCGCTGCCACTGGTGCCCCTGCGAATAGCCCGTCAGCAGGTTGAAGAGCGCGGAGGTGTCCTCGGCCATCGCCTCGTCGGCCGTGAAGAGCCCGAGATCGGTGTAGGTGAGCGCGGTCGTGGGGTTGTAGTTGCCGGTGCCGAGGTGCACATAGCGCCGCAGCCCCTGCCCTTCCTGCCGGATGACGAGCGAGAGCTTGCAGTGCGTCTTGAGGTCGAGAAACCCGAAGACGACGTGCACGCCGGCGCGCTCGAGCTGCCGGGCCCAGCTGACGTTGTTCGCCTCGTCGAAGCGGGCCTTGAGTTCGACGAGCGCCGTCACGTGTTTGCCCGACTCGGCCGCCGTGATCAGCGCCCGCGAGATCGGCGAGTCGCCGCTCGTGCGGTAGAGGGTCTGCTTGATGGCGAGCACTTTTGGGTCGTTCGCGGCGCTCGTCACGAAATCGACGACCGGATCGAACGACTCATAGGGATGATGGAGGAGGATGTCCTGTCGGGCGATCGCGGTGAAGATGTCTTCGCCGCGCCGTCCGAGCCCGCGCGGAATCCGCGGCGTGAAGGGCTTGTCGCGCAGGCGGTCGTTGCCGGGCAGCTTGTAGAGCTCCCAAAGGGCGGTCAGGTCGAGCGGCCCGTCGATCCGATAGACCTCGCTGTAGCGATCGCCGGTCGGGTCGCTGTAGAGCGCCTCCTCGTCGATGATCAGCTGCGCGAGCGATTGATCCGCCTTGCTCGCGATCTCGATCCGCACGGCCTGGCCGCGCTGGCGGGCCTTGATCCGCTCCTCGATGAGCCGGAGCATGTCGTCCGACTCCTGCTCCAGCATGTCCATGTCGCTGTCGCGTGTGATGCGGAAGGCCGTCCACGACCGCACGTCGAAGCCGCCGAACAGATCCGGCAGCCGCGCAGCGACGATGTCTTCGAGCAAGACGAACGACGTCCGCCCCGGGGCCGTCGGCGGCACGCTCACGATCCGCGGCAGCACCTGCGGCACCTGCACCACCGCGAAGAGCCGCTTCGGCCCCAGCGCCTCGCCGTTCAAGTCCGCGCCGTGCTCGAGCATCACACCGAGATAGAGGCCGCGGTTGTGGTAGCGGGGCGAGGGATGCGCGGGATCGACCGCCATCGGCGTGAGGATCGGCAGCGCGCGCTCGCGAAAGAAGCGGTCCACCTGCTCGAATTGCGGCCCCTGCAACGACTCATATCGCAGCAGCTCGAATCCCTCGGCCTCCATGGCGGGGCCGATGCTCTCCTTCAGGCAGCGATATTGCCTGGCCACCAGTTCCTGCGTGCGGAAGGCGATCCGCTCCAACTGCTCCAGCGGACGCATGCCGTCGGGGGAGTAGTCCTGCGGCGCGCTCTCGCCGAACGCCTGCTCGCGGAGCCCGGAAACCCGCACCATGAAGAACTCGTCGAGATTCGAGCTGAAGATCGCCAGGAACTTGAGCCGCTCGAGCAACGGGTTGTCGGCGTTCTCCGCCTCCTCGAGCACCCGGGCGTTGAATTCGAGCCAGCTCAGCTCGCGATTCAGGAAGCACTCCGCTCCGAACCGGGTTTCCGTGGGGGCTGCGTCGGTCGCCATGCTGTCGTGTGGAACGGGTGCGTTGTAAGGTGGAGCGGAAGAATCACAGTCGCGGAATACTCAAGTCTACCTCTGCCACCCGCCCGCCAGCAGCCCGGAGCCCGGAACCACACGGGAAACTCGCATCCGAGACCGCACCGCCGCTGCAATCGTTGTGTCCGGACCACCCGCCGTAGCCGCTCGGCTGGGCCGCGGGGAAGCCGCCGCGCTCGCCTGCCGGCTCGAGGCCACGGCGGCGAAGGTGGGCAACGTGCATCCAGCTGCCGCCTTCGCCGATCTCTCGCACGACGAGCTCGTCGCGGCGGGCGAAGCGATCGCACCCGCGATCGACCGCGCCTGCGCGCAGCCACTCGGCCGCACGATCCTCGACGCCGTCGCTGCCTCGCGCCGAGCGACACGGTCGAATGCCAATCTCGGCATCGTGCTCGCGATCGCGCCGCTGGCCGCCGTGCCCCAGGGCAAGGCGCTCTGTCCCGCCGCCGCAGCCGCCGTTCTCGCCGGCACCACGCCCGACGATGCCCGCGACGTCTACGCGGCGATCACGATGGCCGCTCCCGGCGGCATGGGCCGACGCGACGAGTGGGACATCGCCGGTCCCGCGCCGGCGAGCCTGCTCGACGCGATGCATGCCGCCGCCGACCGCGACCAGATCGCACGGCTCTGGGCGCGGGGCTACGAACCGCTCTTCGCCGGCCCCGTGGCCGACATCGCCGGCGAGATCGAGCGCAGCCTTTCGCTCGGCGCGGCGATCGAGCGCGGCCACCTCATGCAGCTCGCCCGCGACCCCGACACGCTCATCGCGCGGAAGCACGGCCTCGCGGCCGCCAGGGATGTCTCGGCCCGTGCGGCGGCCGTCCTCGCCGCAGGAAACACCTGGCCCGCCGCGGCGGCCGAGCTCGACCGCTTCCTGCGGGAGCGACGGATGAACCCGGGCACGACCGCCGACCTCGTCGCGGCGGCGCTGTACATTCTCATCGTGACCGACCGGCTCACGAGCCTGCTCGGCGACGCGCCCACGATCGATTCCACCCTGCGACACGACCGACCATGAATGAACATTTCCACGTGAGGATGCGCAAGGCGGTCCACGTCTTCTGCGCCGGCCACTTCATCACGCTCACCGACGACATCTGCGAGGCGGTGCACGGCCACAACTGGACGGTCGGCGCCGACGTGGAGGGCCCGCCCGACCACCACGGCATGGTGGTCGACTTCATCAAGCTCCGCGACCTCCTCTCCGCGATCACCGCCCGCCTCGACCATCACATGCTCCTGCCGACGAAGAATCGCTTCCTCGCGGTCGAGCACACGCCGGCAGCGAGCGGCCGTGCCGCCGAGGTGACGGTGCGGTTCCAGAACCGTCGCTGGGTCTTCCCGGCCGACGAGTGCGTGCTCCTGCCGGTCGAAAACACGACGGCCGAGTGGATCGCCCGCTGGATCGGCCACGAACTGCTCGCGGCCATGGACGCAGCCGGCAGCCCGGTCACCGGCAGCCTGCGAATCGAAGTCGACGAATGCCTCGGCCAATCCGCCGTCTGGGAATGTCACCCGTAGGACAGGCCTCCGAGCCTGTCTTGCCCGTACTCGCCCAACTCGGCTTCGGGTGACCCGTACCCCATCGCCGGACGCTCGCTACGGGCATCCTGCCAATCCTGTTCGGCACGGCAGATGCTCGACGCGTCGATCCGCGTCTCGCGTGGCTCGGGGCTGCCCGCCCCTCTCGCCGGACGCTCGCTACGGTCATCCTGACCTTCGCTCGCTC